>Ga0315906_10011842_pt1 | contig 10146 bp, 5 predicted proteins | sample LakEriMetagenome_4_FD_203526 | JGI IMG/M metagenome (GOLD analysis project Ga0315906, IMG submission 203526) | Freshwater fungal communities from buoy surface, Lake Erie, Ohio, United States - Buoy 2 MA122 | ecosystem: Environmental > Aquatic > Freshwater > Lake > Lake biofilm | place: USA: Lake...
TGCTTTCGCAGACAAATACCGAAATGAAGATCATGTAACCCTTTGCTTTTTTGGAGATGGCGCTGCTCGTCAGGGGGCTCTTCATGAAACGTTCAACATGGCGATGACATGGAAATTACCTGTTATTTTCATTATCGAGAACAATAACTACGCGATGGGAACCTCCGTAGAGCGGACGTCGAACGTTGCGGATTTAAGTAAGTTAGGTCTGTCCTACGATATGCCTTCGGAAAGTGTTGATGGTATGAAGCCGGAGACGGTCTGCGAAGCTATTTCACGCGCTGCCGAAAGAGCTAGAGACGGCCAAGGTCCAACACTTCTCGATATACGCACGTATCGATATAAGGGGCACTCGATGTCCGATCCTCAGAAATACAGGACCAAGGAAGAAGTCCAGGAGTACCAAGAAAAGGACCCTATTCAGTATGTGCTCGGAGTAATTACGTCGAATGGATGGCTGAACGAAAAGGGAATAGAAACCATTGAAGAAGAAGTAAAGCTTCTTGTAGAGGAGTCGGTTGAATTCGCTGAAAACTCGCCCTATCCGGAGGCAGAGGAATTATATCGGGACGTATATGTTCAGGATGATTACCCTTATGTAAAAGATTGACAGCATATCTAACGAAGCATTTCAGAAATGGCAGAAATAGTTAAGATGCCCAAGCTTAGTGACACCATGACGGAAGGAGTGGTAGCAGAGTGGCATAAAAAAGTAGGGGATAAAGTAAAGTCCGGCGAGTTACTGGCGGAGATTGAAACCGACAAAGCCACCATGGAATTTGAATCATATCAAGATGGTGTTTTGTTGCATATAGGTGTTCCCAAGGGTGGATCTGCTCCCGTAGATTCTATACTGGCCATATTGGGAAAGGAGGGGGAGGATATCAGCGCACTGCTGGCATCGGGGGTTCAGGTGGCGGAGGCTTCGGCAGAGGTCAAGGCAGCGTCGGAACCGGCGGCTCCAACGGCAGCAAAGAGCCAGGAGAAGAGCACGGCAGCTCCTGCATTGGTGGCAACTCCCAATCCCGTTAAGGATGCCTCAGTCAACGAGAACGGACGAGCTAAATCTTCCCCGCTGGCAAGGCGTCTTGCGCAGGAAAAGGGCCTCGATATTGCGGCTATTTCCGGTTCAGGCGAGGGTGGAAGAGTGGTTCGCAGGGACGTAGAATCTTTCGTGCCATCAGTATTTTCGAAAGGGCAGGTGTTTTCAGGAAAAGAAAGTTTTCGGGAGGAGCCGGTTTCGCAAATGCGCAAAACGATAGCCCGTCGACTGGCGGAAAGCAAATTTTCTGCTCCTCACTTTTATCTCACCATGGAAATCGATATGGATGAGGCAATTCGGGCGAGAAAGGGGATTAATGAATACGCTGAAAGCAAGATTTCTTTTAACGATTTTGTTATTAAAGCGTGCGCCATCGCGCTAAAGCAACACCCAAAAGTTAATTCTTCATGGCTTGGTGATCGCATTCGGTACAATGATCATGTGCATATAGGTGTCGCGGTAGCCGTAGATGAAGGCTTGCTGGTGCCCGTGGTTCGTTTTACTGATGAAAAAAGTCTTTCTCGAATTAATGCCGAGGTAAAAGATTTCGCGGAAAAGGCGAGAACGAAAAAACTACAGCCTCAGGATTGGGAAGGAAATACGTTCACCATATCAAATTTGGGAATGTTCGGAATAGACGAATTTACTGCGATTATCAATCCTCCAGATGCTTGTATTCTTGCGGTAGGAGGGATTGCAGAAGTGCCTGTGGTTAAAAATGGCACCATTGTGCCTGGAAATCGTATGAAAGTTACCCTTTCTTGCGATCATAGGGTGGTGGATGGCGCTACCGGAGCCGCTTTTCTAAATACCCTTAAGCAATTGCTTGAGAATCCGGTTAGGATGCTGGTCTAAAAAAGTCAATACATTTTTTAGCCCTGTTTAAGCACTTTCCTTGTAAATTGAGAGTTCATGAACAGGGATTTTCTTGATACTCCCATAGAGTTTGCCAAAGGGGTAGGGCCGCAGCGGGCAGCCTTGCTCAAAGCTGAATTGGGTATTCTTACTTTCAGGGATCTCTTGTTGCACATTCCATTTAGGTATGTAGACCGGTCTTCCATGCAACAAGTTGCCTCCATCGCAGGAGATACGGTTTGGATTCAATTGTTAGGCAAAATTGTGAAGGTTCAGGAATCCGGACTGGGAAATGCCAGGCGGCTTACAGCTACCCTTGAAGATGAAAGCGGACAAATAGAACTCGTATGGTTTAAGGGCTTGCAGTGGGTGAAACCATTGTTGCAGATAGGTGAGAAATATCTCGTTTTTGGTAAGCCCGGCAAATTTAAATCGGCGTTTTCGATCGTTCATCCTGAACTCGAGCGCTATGAGGAAGGTAAGGAGCTTAAGGGCCTTGGGTTTTCGCCGGTTTATTCCACCACAGAAAAGTTGTCGGCGCGAGGACTCAACAGCAAAGGAATTCATAAACTTATTCTAAATCTATTCCCATCAATGGAGGGGCAGATAAAGGAATTTCTCCCTCTGTATTTTCTTGGTCGTTTTCGAATACCCGAGAGAGAGGAAGCCATTCGTACCGTCCATAAACCGAATGAACCCGTAGCTCTTGACCGAGCCTTAAAGCGCCTGAGGTTCGAGGAGCTTCTTCTCTTACAGCTCTCCATGGTTAATCGCCGGCGTGAAAGCACGACAGCTCAGCAAGGGGTTGTTTTCTCGAATGTTGGCGAACTTTTTAATCGTTTTTATAAGGAAAAATTACCTTTTGAACTCACAGGAGCGCAAAAAAGGGTTTTGCGAGAGATACGAGGCGATGTAAAAGAAGGAAAGCATATGAACCGGTTGGTGCAGGGCGATGTTGGGAGTGGTAAAACGATAGTCGCTCTGCTTTCAGCGCTGATGGCTATTGATAATGGCTATCAGGCTTGTTTGATGGCTCCGACAGAAATTCTGGCCAACCAGCATTTTAAAGGCTTTCAGGAACTGCTTGAGGGCTTACCGGTGACCATTGAATTGCTGACAGGCTCGACCAAACAGGCCGGCCGAAAGCGGATTCATGAGGGATTAAAGAACGGATCACTTCATATTCTTATTGGAACGCATGCCCTGATTGAACCCGCAGTGGAGTTTCGCAATCTGGGGTTAGCTATTATCGATGAGCAGCATCGCTTCGGGGTGGAACAGCGAGCGCGCCTGTGGAAAAAGGCTCCTATTCCTCCTCATGTGTTGGTTATGACAGCAACTCCTATTCCGCGAACGTTGGCAATGACATTATATGGGGACCTCGACCTATCTATTATCGACGAGCTACCTCCGGGCCGGAAGCCAGTGAAAACCATGTGCAGAACAGATGCAGATAGATTGCAATTGTTTGGCTTTATAGAGCAACAAATACGCTCCGGAAGACAGATATATGTGGTTTATCCTCTTATAGAAACCTCCGAAACCATGGATTACAAAGATCTAATGGATGGTTACGAGAGCATTTGCAGACGATTTTCCAGACCCGACTATCAGGTGAGTATTGTCCATGGAAAAATGCACCCCGAAGCAAAGGAATTTGAAATGGCCCGTTTTCTGAGAAAAGAAACTCAGATTATGGTTGCCACCACAGTAATTGAGGTAGGGGTTAACGTGCCTAATGCTTCGGTAATGGTAATTGAGAGTGCCGAGCGGTTTGGACTTTCACAGTTGCACCAGCTAAGGGGCAGGGTAGGACGCGGGGCGGATTTATCATATTGTATCTTAATGACGCATAGCGACATTGGGAAAGAGGCGCGTCGCAGATTGGAAACTATGGTTAGCACCAATGATGGCTTCAAAATCGCGGAGGTAGATATGGAACTTCGCGGTCCGGGAGATATTCTTGGCACGCAGCAAAGTGGCTTGCCTGAAATGAAGGTAGCAGACCTTACCAGAGATAAGGAAATACATATGGCGGCAAGAGACTGTGCGGAAGAATTATTTTTGGCAGATGTCGATCTGAGTCTGCCAGAGCATATGGCGCTTAAAATGGAGTGGATTAGGACCAAGGCATCGCGGAGCGGCTGGAGTAGGATTTCCTAGTCGCTTATTCAGCGAGTCTTGAAGACAGTGTTTGGGGATCTGACAAATAAAATATGGGAGTTTGGCGATTTGAAGCGGCGCGACGCATTTTGGGATTGCTCACTCCTTCAAATGGGCTTCCATTTACTACTTTTCCTTCCGAATCAATAAGATAACTTTCTCCTCTAAACGTACAGCCGAGCAATTTTCCTTCGCCATCGAGTGAGGGTAAGATAACAGGCGGAATATCGCAGGGATTACACCAGAGCAGCGTGCTATCTATGCTGTGCATGCATACCTCACCTTTAGTGAGTACCAGAATTTCCGGATCACCATCGCTATTCATATCCTGGCTGCTTAACCAGGAGGCGCTTCCTTTAGCCTTGAATAAGGAGGTCGATTTTCCGTTTAGGGTAATGTTTGTTATTAAACCGCTGGGGTCTGAAAAAATGTATCCTGAAGTGAGGATATCTCCGGCTTTATGCAAGCTAAGAGATCCTTGAGAAAAAGGCGGAATCTTTACAGGAGCAACCTCCGCCCTGGCTCCATCGCGTTGAAGGACATGCAATTCACCATTATTACAGCGCATTAGTAAATAGTCCTTTTCGCCGAACCTAAGGTGTTCCACCGATACTACCGGCGAAGACATTTTATTGCTTTTCCAACCCTTAACCGCCTGGCCATCCTTGTTGAAATTGGCAATGTTACCATCTTCCATGGGCAGAAGTAAGCGGTAATTTCCATCGCGGTCGTAGTCGAATACGGCCAGAGGTCCTGAGGCAGGAGATTTAAGCCGCACAGGAAAACCTTCCAGACTTTTCCCATTTCTATCTATAACATACACGGATGAGCGAGTTGAAAAAGCCATTTGAAGCTTCCCGTTTCGAAATACATCAATTTGTTGTACGCCTGAAACCAGGGGCCCATCCAGTTCTATCTTCCAATGAATTTTACCCTCATCCGAAACAAGGTAGAGCTGGTTGCGATCATCTTGCACCAGGGCTTCGTAGGCATTAGTGTAATGGTTTAGTGCAAGATGTATTTCGCCAATAGCGGGCGACTCCAGTTTGGCCTGCCATAAATCGCTGCGTACGGTAGACGACGAGCCCGCATCTGTAGCGCTAATTACGGCGTTAAAGTAAATTACACTGTCGGTAATCCACTTGGAACCACCACTACTTATAAATCCGGAAGTTTTCTCCCATACGAAAGGCAGGTTAGCTTCTCCGGCGAGCAAAACACCATACAATCCCGTGCCCTCTTTAACAACAGAGGCTCCTACGTGCATATAATTTCTGGGATTGAGTGTGCCAGGAGGAGGAGGAAGAACATCACCTGAATCTATCTCTCTTGCAAGCCGATTGAGAATATTGGTGTTTTCACCAAATGCAATAATATCGTCGGCAATCATTATGTTACGAAGGCTATCAGAGTATGTGGGGCCGAGCAGAAGCGATGCGGGCCAGGGCTTATTCATAGGGAGAATACTACTTCCCCAAGCTCCCATGAAAGCGTTGGAGTCTGCAATAGCGCTGAATTTTTGAAGAGCACTTTGCCGGTCGTACGATCGCAGCACCACTGCCCTTTCGTTTTCAGCCACATACGTTACTATGGGGCCCGCACACCAGCCTTCGAAGAGTTCTGAATAACTACACTCGCAACTCACTTCCACATCGGAAATAAGGCGATTAAAGTCCTCTTCCCTGTTGTGAGACTGCCACTGATGCAAGATTCCTTTATACGACTGGGAGCAGTCATTGTAATACCAGGTATCAATACTGTCTGCTCCTGAGCATATTGGCATTCCGGGATCATCCGATGTCGATTGGAAATAAATTGGCAGCGAGGGAAGAAATCCATTCATTAAGAGATGGCTGCGCTGAAATTCCAGATCGATAGAAAACCATTGGTGTTTCTCGTCTTTTTTGAAGTAGACGGCGTCACTGGTAATTCCGCTTCGATCGAGGCAGCGCATAAACTCGGGTACCGCATCAATGTTTTCCAAATCCGGCCTGTAGTTTTTCTCGTGTATAAAGATGAAATTCCGGGTGCTGCTGCAGATATATTTTCCTGATGACGAGGTCCAGAAATTCGATTTCTCACTCACCCAAGGACTGTTTTCTAGTGCGTTCATGAAGCGCAAAGCGATGTCTTCCGAGGAGTTTCGGGCAATGATGCTGAAGCCATCAGGACTTGTGCACATTGCTATTTCCACTACTTCGTCGGTCCGATCTGTAACAGCACTAAGTTGACGAGCAAGACCAAAGAGTAGGTTTTGGGGAATAAGTGACGTACCCCCGCTGTCTAAAGACTGTTGAAATATCTTGGCCAGGTCGGGGATATAAAGAATTTCTTCGCCATTCTCCGGTAATAATAGCAGGGGAATGCGTTCATCTTTGGTTTCATTGGACAGAGCGTACAACATGTAGGAGCCCCAGCCCAAAGTCAGTATGGTGATGATAAGTATTCCGGGCCTCAAATCAAATCGTATATGGGGAGCAAGTTACGATTGCAAACGATGTGTTGCGGAGTGTTCAAGAGGCTTAATTCCACATGCCAATGTGAACGGAAATAATCAATTGCCAAGAATGCCTCTCGAAATTACAATGCGCTGTACTTCGGACGTTCCTTCGTAGATCTGGGTGATTTTCGCATCGCGCATCAATCGTTCTACGTGATATTCCTTTACATAGCCATAACCACCATGGATTTGCACTGCTTCGACGGTATGACGCATGGCAACCTCAGAAGCATATAATTTTGCTATGGCACTGGCATGGTCGTATTTCTCCCCCCTATCCTTAAGCCAAGCCGCTTTTAGGCATAACAATCTTGCGGCATCAATTTCGGTGGCCATATCGGCTAGTTTGAAGGATATAGCCTGATGCTTATTAATTTCTTTTCCAAATGCTTTTCTTTCTCTGGAGTATGCCAGTGCCAGCTCGTAAGCGCCGGAAGCGATGCCAAGCGCCTGAGCGGCGATTCCAATCCGTCCGCCACTGAGAGTTTTCATGGCGAATTTGAACCCGAAACCCTCTTCTCCAATCCGGTTTGCCTTTGGAACTTTTACGTCTTGAAACATCAGGGTATGCGTATCTGAGCCTCGGATACCCATTTTGTTTTCTTTGGCGCCAATGGTAAATCCTTCCATTCCGCGCTCGACTATAAGGGCGCTTATACCATTGTGGCCTTTGGCCGGATCTGTTTGAGCGATAACCAGATATGTACCAGCCGAATTACCATTGGTAATCCAGTTTTTAGTTCCGTTGAGGAGATAATAGTCACCCATATCTACGGCAGAAGTCCGCTGAGAAGTAGCATCTGATCCTGCTTCCGGTTCGGACAGACAGAATGCACCAATTTTTTCTCCTCTTGCCAAGGGCACGAGGTATTTTCTCTTTTGTTCTTCTGAACCGAAGGCCTCAAGACCCCAGCAGACAAGAGAATTATTGACAGAAACGCAAACAGAAACAGAGGCGTCTACTTTTGAGAGCTCTTCCATGGCGAGCACATAAGAAACAGTATCCATGCCGCTCCCCCCGTACTCCGGACTGACCATCATGCCCATAAATCCTAATTCTCCGAGCTGGCGAATTTCATCGGTAGCAAATTGCTGCTTTTCATCGCGTTCTATTACTCCGGATTTTAGCACCTGTTGGGCGAAATCCCTCGCCGCTTCCTGAACGGCCAATTGTTCTTCGCTAAATTGAAAATCCATGTTTGCGAATGTTTGAATACTTACAGGTATTAATACCTTTAAACCAACAAATATACCTATTCAACCACAATGAATACGAACATGTTTTGCGGAGAAGGCCCCTTTGTTGTTGCGGGTCTTATGTCTGGAACGTCGGGCGATGGCCTGGACCTTGCCTTGGTTGAATTTCGGAAGGGTGAAAAATGGTCCTACCAAATTTTGCATGCAGAAACCATATCATATCAGGGAGAATTGCTCCGCTTCGTTGAGGAATCTATAATTGTTGAAAGTGAGCGACTTCTTGAGTTCCATTTTGAGCTTGGAAGGTTTATGGGGCAGCAACTGAAACGTACTTGCGACAAAACGGGCATTACGCCTGTACTTGTTGGAAGCCATGGTCACACAGTTTTTCATCAGCCCCAAAGGGGATTTACCTTTCAGGCGGGGCATGCGGGGCTTGTCGCGAATATTTCGGGAATTCCGGTTTGCGGCGACTTTAGGAGCCAGGATGTAAGTTTGGGGGGAAATGGCGCCCCCCTGGTGCCTATTGGTGATGAATTATTATTTCCAGAATTCGACGCATGCCTGAATCTCGGAGGAATTGCAAATATCTCCTTTCGCAAGGGCCATACCAGGAAGGCATTTGATATTTGCGTTGCCAATATGGCAATGAATTATCTCAGTGGTAAGGTGGGAAAGGAATACGACAAAGGAGGTGCAATAGCAGCTTCGGGAAAGGCCTTGCCAGAATTGGTGCAGGCACTCAGCGATTTGGATTATTTTTCCCGGCCGGCGCCGAAATCGCTCGGTCGAGAATGGTTTGAGCACACGATGAAGCCACTTCTTGAGAACGAGGTATTAAGTGTGCCCGATAGGTTGGCGAGTTTCGTAGCTCACTGCGCTGATCAGATTTCCCTTGCCGTGCCGGAGCTATGCAGGAAGGTATTGGTTACCGGCGGGGGAACATGGAACGATTATTTGCTTAAGGAGTTAAATAACCGGATTCCAGGAATTTGGCAAGTTCCTGCAAAAGAAGTGATAGATTACAAAGAAGCATTGGTGTTTGCGTTTCTTGGTTTATTGCGGGCAAGAAATGAAATTAACGTTCTGGCAGAGGTTACGGGTTCAACCGAAAGCCATGTAGCAGGCGGTATGTATATGCCTTAATAACTATTTTACATTACTTAATTGTCCCTCGACTAAATTTCTAATTTTGCCCCGAATCTGAGCATATTCCATGAGGGATCTCCTAAATAGTTATGAGAATAAGCGGCCGGAGATCGTATTTGAGTGGAAGGATCCTTTTTCAGATGCGGAAGGCTGGGTAGTAATTAATTCCTTGCGGGGAGGAGCAGCGGGAGGAGGAACGCGAATGAGGATAGGCCTCGATAAGCGCGAAGTTGAATCGCTTGCCAAAACAATGGAGATCAAGTTTACCGTTTCAGGTCCGCAGATCGGCGGAGCTAAGTCGGGTATTAATTTTGATCCCCGTGATCCTCGCAAAAGAGAAGTTCTGGAGCGATGGTATGCCGCCGTTACACCCCTTTTGAAGCATTATTACGGAACAGGTGGTGACTTGAATGTTGATGAAATACATGAGGTTATTCCAATTACGGAAGATCATGGTGTTTGGCATCCTCAGGAAGGGGTATTTAACGGGCATTTCCAGCCAACTGAAGCACAGAAAGTAAAGCGGATCGGCAATTTGCGGCAAGGAGTGGTTAAGACACTCGAAGATGAGCGGTATACACCGGTTCCCTTGGGTAAGTATAAGGTGGCGGACATGATTACCGGCTATGGTGTAGCAGAATCGGTTCGTCATTTTTATGATTTATTTGGAGGTGAACTCCAAGGTAAGCGCATGATAGTGCAGGGTTGGGGAAATGTTGGTTCCGCTGCAGCGTATTACCTCAGCAGGTCCGGTGTTCGTCTGGTAGGGATTATAGACCGAAATGGCGGGTTGATAAACGAAGCCGGATTTAGCGCAGAAAAGGTGCGTGAATTATTTGTCCTGAAACAGGGAAATGCTTTAGCACACGGAGATATGCTCGACTTTGAGGAGATAAATGAGCGGATATGGGATATACCCGCAGATATTTTCCTGCCTTGCGCCGCATCTCGTCTTATTACCGGAGATCAGATAGAACGTATGCTCAAATCGGGAGTAGAGTTAATTGCCTGTGGAGCTAACGTTCCTTTTGCCGATAAGGAAATCTTCTACGGACCCATCAGCGAAATGGCGGATAAAAAAATGAGTGTTATTCCCGACTTCATAGCAAATTGCGGAATGGCGCGCGTTTTTGCTTATCTGATGGGTAATGGAGATGTCGACCTCAGTGACAATGCCATATTTTCCGATACTTCGGCAACCATCAAAGCAGCGATGAAGGAAGTAAGGGAAAGCAATCCG
>Ga0315906_10011845_pt1 | contig 10145 bp, 14 predicted proteins | sample LakEriMetagenome_4_FD_203526 | JGI IMG/M metagenome (GOLD analysis project Ga0315906, IMG submission 203526) | Freshwater fungal communities from buoy surface, Lake Erie, Ohio, United States - Buoy 2 MA122 | ecosystem: Environmental > Aquatic > Freshwater > Lake > Lake biofilm | place: USA...
ATCGGACTCGGCGGATTCGGGGGATTGGTTTGAGTTGCACAATCCTGGCACCGCACCGGTGGACCTCACTGGGTGGATCCTTCGCGATGCCACCGAGGAGAACGTCGCGGTGGTGCCGGGTGGGGTGATTCCGCCGGGCGGCTATGGGGTCCTTTGCCAGGATGCGCTTCGGTTTCAGCGGACGTTTCCGGCCGGACCGGCGCCCCTGGGCGAGTTCGGGTTCGGACTGGGCAATGGCGGCGATACGCTGCGGATCCACACCGCGGACGGCACGCTGGTGCTCAGCGTGGCCTACGACGATGCCGCTCCGTGGCCGGTCGAAGCGGATGGTCGAGGATCGACTTTGGAGCTCAAGAGCGTGGGCGCCTACTCCGACCAACCCACTGCCTGGAAGGCTTCGAGCCGGCTCGGAGGTTCGCCGGGGGCGGCCAATCCGTAGCCGGGCAGGTATATGCGCCTGCGTCGTCTGCGTCGCCTTCCTCAAATCGTCCCGCTCCGAGGTCTATCCGAGCTTCAGACCGCGTAGCCCAACCGAGCCAACCACGTCTCGAGTTCGTCCGCGCCGAAGTCGGCCAGCACATGGCCATCCCACTCCATGGAGGGGGCTTTGGTCTGGCCGGTTAATTCACGCATCTCCGCGCGGGCGGCGGCATCGCGGATCACATCCAGCGTCTCGTATTGAATTTTGCGCGCATCGAGCCACTCGATGGCTTCGTCGCACCAAGGGCAACCGGGCTTGATGAACAGGCGAACGTGCTTGGGGGTCATGGGGAGTTCAGGGCGGGGGCGGTGGTTCGGTTGAATTCGATGCAGTCAGCATAGCGCACGCCGGAGCCACCGAAGATGTCCAACGCAGAGCCGATGGTCAGGTGGATGCGGCCGCTGCCGACGCGTTCCACGGTCTTGAGGTCATCGATGGATTTGGCCCCTCCCGCGTACGTGGCCGGGATGGGGCACCAGCGGGAGAGGGATTCCACCAATTCGAGATCAATGCCCTGACACAAGCCTTCGACATCGACGGCGTGGATGAGGAACTCGCAACAGGATCGAGCCAAATCGTGGCAGACCGCCTCATCGACTTCGAGTGAGGTGAATCGCTGCCAACGGTCGGTCACCACCCAGTAGCGCCCGTCACGCTTGCGGCAGCTCAGGTCGAGCACGAGGCGTTCCTTGCCGACGCGTTGAACCAAATCGGCCAGTCGCTGGCGATCGAGGAGTCCGTCGCGGAAAACCCACGAGGTGACGATGACCTGAGAGGCCCCGGCCTCGAGCCAGGCCGAGGCGTTGTCGAGGTTCACGCCTCCGCCGTATTGCAAACCGCCGGGCCATGCACCGAGGGCATCGCGCGCGGCGGACTCGTTGCCGGGCCCCAAGGCGATCACGTGCCCGCCGGTGAGGCCGTCCTTCTGGTAGAGTTTGGCAAACCAAGAGGGCGGATGCTCCGACTGGAAGCGGGTGAGCGTCGAAGTGCCCGCATCGTCGAGGGTTCCCCCCACGATTTGGACCACCTTCCCATTGCGCAAATCAATGCACGGCCGAAACACAGGCGCGGACCTTAGGCGTCAAACCTCGTGGAGGGAAGGATTGGGGAAGAAGGGATCGCCGGGCGGGAAATCGTCCCAATCCACCGGTCGCTGAGCCGGAACGGTTCAGTCGCCCCGAAATGGCACGATTTCAAAGCGACCGAAGCCTCGAAAATCCTGGCCGTTGTTGGTCACGATCCGGGTCACTCCCGCTTGGGCCATCAGGGCGACCAGCATCGTGTCCAACAGTCGTTTGCGCCCGAGGGAGTGACGGTGCATCCAAGCCAGGAATTCTGTGACCGATGGGCCGTCAGGGAAGACCCGGATCACTTCCGAGGCCTGCCACCAATGCTCCGCCCGTTGGAGGGCTTCGGCCATCGGCAGAGGGGACGGCATCCGTTTCCCGTCGGTCACCACATGCAGGAACTCCGCGAGGGTTTGTGGTGCCAACGCCAGGTCATGCCCGTCATCCAGCAATGATCGGAGCAAGGCGTCGGCTTCCCGGTGGAATGGGTGATCCCGGATCTCCACCGCGACCAGAAAATCGGTGTCAATCCCGTAGGTCATGGAGCATTTCTCCCAGCAAATCGTCTTCGGAGGTAATGGGTTGGATGGGGCCCCCGACGCTGGCGGGACGCCGATCTCGGAGCGAAGTCCGACGCAGCATGTGCTGTTGGCGGTAAGCCTCCATGGCCTCTCGGATGAGTTCGGAGGCTTTCCGGTCCATCTTTTGGGCAAATCTTTGGAAATCCTCGTACACCGGTTCAGATACATTGACAGTGATGGTCTTCATACATCGATATCAATGTATCAAATCCACCCCGTCGTCAACGCGTTCGACCCTGCAACCAAATTGAGCGGATGGTTGGGTTCCAGCGATGGGAGTTTTTCCCGCGTGACACGGGTGCGGTGGCCTTGTCCAAAGGGGGTGATGATCGCGCCCGAGACTCAGGAGATCGCCTGCGTGGAGCAGGGGAATGCTCCTGCAGCCGGGGGCAGCGTGGGCGAACACGGTGGGTTTACTCCGGATTTCGAAGCGGTTTATGCGGCCCATGCCCAGCCGGTGTATTATTTGGCGCTCCGGTTCCTAGGCGATGACGCGCAGGCGCAAGACGCAGCCCATGACGTGTTCGTGAAGGCCTTCCGGAATTTCGGATCCTTCCGGGGCGACTCCGAGATCCGGACCTGGCTCTACCGCATCACGCTCCACCATTGCACCAATTTGCGGCAGCAGTGGTCGGCGCGAAATATCCACGCCACCGACGAGGCTTCGATTCTGGAGTCCCAGCCGACCACGGCCGGGGATCCTTTGCGGGCGCTCGAAACCAAGGAACTGGGGCAGCGGATCCAAACCGCCCTCGATCGGTTGCCTGAGGAATACCGCTGTCTGTTGCTCTTGGTGGCCGATCAAGACTTGAGCTACGAGCAGGTCGGGCAAATCACCCAGCAAAGCCCCGATGCCGTCCGGGGAAAATTGCACCGGGCCCGAAAGGCCTTCTCGGCGGCTTTCGCCAAGACCGGCTGAATTCTCATTTTTCGCGAACTCACTCCCATGAACACCTCGCCCCAACGCCTTCAAACGGTCACTCAGGAGAACTTGGAAAATGCCTCCAATCAGCACACCGAGGGCCGGACGGCGGTCGACTTCGAGACCCCGGAAGCCTTGATTGCTTGGGATCGTTCCCAGACGCCGGTTCCAGAAGAACTGCGCGCCCGCGTGACGGCGAGCCTGGCCCATCCGGCGGGTGCCGCTTCGCCCACCGGCGATGACGCTAAACCCTGGTGGAGGCGACTCTTTTGAGCCTCGCCCTGTTCCAGAGTGTGGGTTCACTGGAGAGGGACTTCACTTTGGCCACGACGACTGGCCTGAATCCCATCCGTTTGCGGGATGGTGGAAATCTCAGGAACGGATCGCGGAGTGCGTTGGCATCCCAACGGGCCGCGATCGCACGCGAACAATTGGCCCAGTGTCATTGGTGCGCGCATCGCTGCGGGGTGAATCGGTTGGCCGGCCAACGAGGGCCCTGCCAAGCCGGTCCCGAGGGGCGCATCTTCAACGCACAGATCGAAGTGGGCGATGAATCCGATGTGTGTCCGGTCTTCGCCGTGGCCTTCAGTGGGTGTGATTTGCGCTGCGACTTCTGCAACACCGGTCGCGAAAGTTGGGATGCGTCGGCCGGTTCCGTTCCAGAAGGAGTGGAGCGGGAGGCCTTGCTGGGCCGTATTGGTCGGGCTTGGGAATCGGGTGCGGTGCGGAGTCTGATGATCCTCGGGGGCGAGCCGACGATTCATCTGTCCTCGGCCTTGGAACTGGTGGCGGCCTTGCCAGACGCATTGCCCGTGGTCTGGAAAACCAATGCCCACGGCACTCCGGAGTCCAATGCGCTGTTGGACGGGGTCTTTGATGCCTGGGTAGCCGATCTCAAGTTCGGCAACGACGACTGCGCCCGGCGCATCGCGCGGGTGGAGGGATATTGCGCCCGAGTGCACCCCAACTTGCAGTGGGCAGCCGGCCATGCCCGCCTGATCGTGCGCCATTTGCTCCTGCCAGGGCATCTGGACTGCTGCTGGCGTCCGGCCGCGGCCTGGCTCGCGGAGCATCTACCCCAGGCAGAGGTGAGTTTGAGGGCCGGCTTCTGGCCCGGTTGGTTCAGCGGTCGTCATCCGGAACTGAAAGCCCCCGGGAACCGAAACGAGGCCCAGGAAGCCATGCGCATTGGACTGTCGGCCGGACTGCGACTCATCGAATGAGCATGAGAGATCCAGAACTCGTGAATCCATTGACTGAACCCTCGGGCTCGTCCGTTCCCGGACCGGATTCGGTTCCGGGGGTCTCAGTCGTCTCAGAACTCATGCTGCTGCCCGACGGACGTATCCTCGCCCATCACCTCACCCCGGAACTCGCGTCTTTTCTTCGCACCTTACTGGATCCGAAGGCCTCCACCCCCGAACCTGAATCGACCACGCCATGACCGCCCAATCCTTCGCCTCTGAACTCGAGGTGCTCATCCGAGCCCGCTACCCGCTGATTTACATCCAGACCAGCGAGGAGTTGCGCGTGCTTCCGATGGTGTTGGACATCGCCGCCCGCCGTGGCAAGAAGGCCTTCGAGTGGTCCTATTCCACGGGCATCGTGGCGGCCGGCACCAATATCCAGAGCCAGAAGGGCCGCTCCGGGGCTACCAAAGACCCGCTCGCCGCGCTCGATCAGGTGTTGGAGCAGGTGGAGCCGGCGATCTTCCTCTTCAAGGATTTCCACCCGTTCTTGGCGAAGTCCAATTTCGCCGTCATTCGCAAGCTCAAGGATATCGCCCTGAACCTGAAGAACAGTTTCAAGACGGTGATCTTGGTGTCGCCATTGCTGGAGATTCCCGCGGAGTTGGACAAGGAAATCACCGTCTTGAGTTTTCCGCTGCCCACCAAGGAAGACCTGGGTGCGTTGTTGGATCGGATCCTCGATGACGTGCGCTCCATCAAGGAAGTGACCATCGACCTTGATGCGGCAGGCCGGGACCGGTTGCTGCAAGCCGCCCTGGGGTTGACCCTCGGCGAGGCCGAGAACGTGTTCGCCAAGATCATCGTCAAGGACGCCCATCTCAGCGGCGAGGACGTCAACGAGGTGTTCGCCGAGAAGCAGCAAATCATTCGCAAGAGCGGCCTCTTGGAGTACTACGCCACCACCGAGAATTTCGGCAACGTGGGCGGTCTGACGATTCTCAAGGACTGGTTGGTCAAACGGTCGTCCGCCTTCTCGCCTGAAGCGCGGATCTTCGGTCTGCCGTTTCCCAAGGGAGTGCTGCTATTGGGTGTGCAAGGGTGCGGCAAAAGCCTTTGTGCCAAGGCGATTTCCAGCCAGTGGCAGTTGCCGCTGTTGCGCTTCGACATGGGGCGGATGTTCGGAAGCCTCGTGGGTTCGTCGGAAGAGAACGTGCGACGGGCCATCGCGGTCGCCGAGTCGGTGGCCCCGGCGATTTTGTGGGTGGACGAAATCGACAAGGCCTTTTCCGGTTCGCAGGGCAGTGGTTCGAGCGATGGCGGCACGGCGGCCCGCGTCTTTGGAACCTTCCTGACCTGGTTGAGCGAGAAGAACGCACCCGTGTTCGTTGTCGCCACGGCCAATGACATTTCGCACCTGCCGGCTGAGTTGCTCCGCAAAGGCCGCCTCGATGAAATCTTCTTCGTCGACTTGCCTGCCGAGCCTGAGCGCGCCGACATCTTTAAAGTACACATCGGGCGGCGCGGCCGGTTTCCGGAGAATTTCGACTTGCCCGCGCTGGCGGCGGCCTCGGCTGATTTCAGCGGCGCCGAGATCGAGGAAGCCATCAACAGCGCCTTGTACGAGGCGTTCTACGATGGCGGCGACCTCACGACCGGACATGTCCTCAATTCCATCCGTCAGACCGTCCCGCTGGCCCGAACCATGGATGAACAAATCAACCGCCTCCGCAGCTGGGCCGAGGGTCGGGCGCGCAACGCCAGCACGCCCCGTCAATCCGGGGCTTCGGAACACCTGCCGAGAAAAATGGAATTCTGAGAAAATGTTCGATGTTGCGTGACGCATTCCCGCCAGCCCGGTCCAACCACATAACGTCCTGACAAGCCCCCAAATCCATGAGTGCCGTCGCCATCATTGCCCCCATCGTCGTCAGTTCCTGGCCTGCCATCAGCGCTGCGGTCGCTTCGGCCGCGGTCTCGATGGGTTTCAGCGTGGCTCGAGAGGTTTCCCAACAGGGCCTGAACCAGGACCTTCGCGCCGGTTCAAACACCGTGACCCTCGAGGTGCCGAACTGCTCGGCCGTGACCGGCACGCTGGGGCGGGATCAGCGCATCCAGTTGGCCCGTGATGGGGTGAATGTGGTGTTCAGCCGCGATGCTCGCGGGCGGGATTCGGTGTGCGTCACCGGAGAGGGACTCACCGACGAGCAACTCCGCGCCATCGGCGACGAGATCGCCGGCCGGACGGTGCAGCACTATGTGCTGGCGAAGCTCAAATCCGAGATGGCGGGCAAGGGGATGGATTTGGTTGAGGAAACCGTGGAAGAAAATCAGTCCATCCGCCTGCGGGTGCGGCATTGGCAGAATTGAGTTTGCGGTCCTGACGCATTTATCCCCCGATCGATTCTAACCGAAAAACAGTCCCATGAAAGCGCGCGAATACGAAATCACCATCGGCCCCACCGGAGAGGTGGAAATTCATGTCGATGGGTTCCAAGGCAAAGGGTGTGTCGAGGCCATCCGGTTCTTTGAACAGATGATCGGCCAGACCCAGGAACTGCGGCACACTTCCGGATATTACGAGCCGGACGAGGATGTGACCTTGCACAACCAGCAGCGGCACTGACGTTCCCAACTTGTTCGGCGGATGGATTCCGAGTCCTCAAGTTATTACCCGCCGCGCGCTGGGCGCCGGTGGATCTCCCCGCGACTGGGCCAGTCGTTGGATCGCCTGGTGTTGGCGCTTCGGCGGATGTGGTGGAGCAGCCCCCTCGGTCGTGGGATTGGGCTGGAGTTGACGGGCTTCCAGTGGTTGATGGCCGCCCTGATCCCGGGCCGGGGTTATGCGCTGTTGGGTCAGCGGACCTTGGGCCGGGTTTTCTTGGTGGGTTGGTGGTTTTGCGCGGTGGCCACCGTGATCCTGCTGTGCCATCCGACCATGGGATGGTTTTTGGGAGGCATGGCTTCCTGCCATTCCAGCGGACTGGCCTTCCTGATGCTGCGTCAGCATGAAGCGAACCAGGGCCATCCGGCCAGCCTCGCCGAGCGGATCCTGCTGCCGCTGGTGTGCTGGGCGATTTATTACTGGTTGGTCTACCTGCCGGGCTTCGATCAGTTCCGGCTTCGCGTGGCCACTCCCTTGCGAATCACCACTGAGGATCAAACCATGGCCGCGGTGTTCAACCCTCGGGTCCGGGTCTCCAAAGTGGAGCGCGGGGATTTGATCGCATTCCATCAAGAGGGGTTCCGCATCCAACCTCAGGAGGAGATTGCCTGGGTTTTCGCGCCGGGCCCAACTTTCGGCAGGGTGTTTGGGCTTCCGGGGGATCGGATCGTCTTCACGCCGAAGTTGGTGCGAGTCAACGGTCGTGAGGTGCCGCGCCTGGAGGGCATGCCGATCGAGGGCGAGCAAGTGGTGGAACCCGGACAATGGTTTGTTTGGCCCACGGTGCGGGTGCCACGGCAGGGCGTTATGGTCGGCGGAGTCCGCCGCAATGCCGATGCACCGTTCGCAGAGGCCTTCCACCGCATGTCGGCGGTGCGACATTCCGATTTCCTAGGTCGGGTCTATGGCCGATGGTTTTTCCACGATCAAACACAGCCATGAGTCGCTTTGGGAAACTGGAATTCGAAACAGGGCCGGACTCTTCCGGGCAGCAGTCCCTGAGGCCCGCCGCGGGAGAGGCACATTGGTCATCGGAGGCGGAGCGCTCGTTTTGCCTGGGTGACTTCGAATTGGCGCTGCGACTCTTCGCCCGCGTGCTGGAGCACAATCCGACGAGCGTCCCGGCCTGGGCAGGGCAGGTGAGGTCCTTGATCGAGTTGGGCGAATTCCGCGAAGCCCGTTTGTGGGCCGACAAGGCCCTGGAGCGATTTCCGCAGGCGCCGGAGTTGTTGGCCGCCAAGGCGGTCGCGCTCGGCCGGTTGGGGGATCACGACAATGCCATCGCGTTTTCTGATGCCAGCATCGAGGAGCGGGGGGATTCGGCCTATGTCTGGCTGGCTCGGGGAGATGTGTTCTTGTCGCGCCGCGAAAAACAGGCCGATCACTGCTTCGAGCGGGCTCGCAGCGTTCAATCCTCCGACTGGACCTGCCCGTGGTTGACCGGGCGGATCCGGCAATTCCACGGACAGTTCGCCAAGGCGCTGCAATCGGCCCGCGACGCCTGCAGTCTGGCTCCCGGCGAGATTTCACCGTGGCTCCTGGCCGGAGATCTCCAACTCCTGCTCGGTTTCCACGAAGAGGCGCGGATTTCCTTCACCCAAGCCTGGCAAATCCAGCCGGACTCACTGGCGGCCCGCGACGGCCTGAGCCGTTCCGACCGCCCCGGGTTTCTGGCGCGTTGCGCCGGCGGTTTTCGACGTTTTTTCAGATCATGAATTCCTCTGTCACCGACGTCCTTCACCGCCGGATGGATCGACTGCTCATCGAGGCTGTGTCGTTGGGTGCCTCCGATTTGCACGTCATCGTCGGAGTCCCGCCCGCCTTCCGGGTCACGGGCGAAATTCTCATGGCCGACGAAGACGCCCTGGGGCCCGAGGAATGCGAGGCCATGGCGCAATCGCTCATGACCGACCTCCAGCGCGAGAAGCTGGATCGCCTCTGGGAGTTGTGCATCTCCATCCGGCACGCGGTGGCCGGTCGGATCCGGATCACGTTCTACCGGCGCAACGGCGTTACCGAATTGAGCTGCCGGTTCTGCGGCAAGCTCTTCCCGACCCGCGAGGAACTCGGCCTGCCACCCCGCATCGATGAATTGGCCCGCAAGACCAACGGGTTGATCCTCATCACCGGCCCCACCGGAGCTGGCAAGAGCACGACCATGAATTACATGATCGACCTCATCAACGGGGAGCGCCGGTGCAAGATCCTCACCATCGAGGATCCCATCGAACGAGTTCATGAAAACCGACGGGCCATCGTGGTCCAGCAAGAGGTGCTGACCGATGTTCGCTCCTTCAATCACGCGCTCATCCATGCCCTGCGGCAAGATCCCGACGTCATTTGCATCGGCGAAATGCGTGACCATGAGACGATCCAGACGGCCCTGACCGCCGCTGAGACCGGACATCTGGTTCTGGCCACCCTCCACGCCCCCAGCGCCATGCATGCGTTGGAGCGGATTGTGGGTATTTTTGAGGGCAATGCGCAGAAACAAGTCGTGCTGCAGTTGGCCAATTCGCTCCAGGGCGTGATCGCCCAGGATCTTCTGCCGTGTGTGGACCGGACCCGACGGGTGCTGGCTTATGAGCTCATGATGGTGACGCCCGCTGCCCGTTCGGTGATCCGCGAGAATCAATTGCACCAGCTTTACACCATCATGCAATTGGGGGCCCGCGATGGCTCGGTGCTCATGGACAATTGCCTCTACGACCTCTACTCGAAGTGCCTCATCACCTACGATGCGGCCATTTCTCGCGCCCGGAGCACTGAGCGCTTCAAACCGAACGCCGATTGAGCGCGGGATGGCGGGAGGTACCAGTTTCTTTTCTTGGAAGCTCGGCGGTGGTTTGGAGGGGGTAAGTTTTCTTTCTCGTAAACAAATAGAACCTTTGCGCCCCAATGATGCGGGTTGAAACGACTGCACCGATCTTCCTGAGGTTCAAACTCGGCGACGCCTTCCGTCCGGGTGGTATCTTCCAACGAAGCCCCAGCGTATTTCGACGCCCAAAGGGATTCTTTCGATGATCTTGGGGGCCACGAAGCCCTTGGTTGATTCCCTGCGGCAGATCGTCGCGATCGATTCAAAGCCGGTGGCTCTTCTGGCCTTGGGGCCAGGCCCGTTGTGCCCTCAAGGATCGCGATCGTTGGATCAGTTGGAGTGCCTGCCGACGGGCTGCAAGTCTCGAACTCACCACCCTGAACCGCAGATTACCGACCTTTCATCCAAAGGAGCTTTCCCCAAC
>Ga0315906_10011846_pt1 | contig 10144 bp, 10 predicted proteins | sample LakEriMetagenome_4_FD_203526 | JGI IMG/M metagenome (GOLD analysis project Ga0315906, IMG submission 203526) | Freshwater fungal communities from buoy surface, Lake Erie, Ohio, United States - Buoy 2 MA122 | ecosystem: Environmental > Aquatic > Freshwater > Lake > Lake biofilm | place: USA...
TAATTAGTTTCGAACTTCACCCTCGCCCAGTACAACGTACTTGAGCGAAGTGAGTCCTTCTATACCAACAGGTCCACGGGCGTGGAACTTGTCGGTGGAGATGCCAATTTCGGCACCCAATCCAAACTCGAAGCCATCGGCAAATCGGGTGCTGGTGTTGACCATGACGCTGGCTGAATCGACCTCTCGCAAGAAGCGCTGCGCATGCATGTGATTGCGCGTGAGGATGGCATCGGTGTGGTGGCTGGAATAGTGATTGATGTGCGCAATGGCTTGGTCCAAGCCCTCAACCACTTTGATGCTGATGATGGGCGCCAAATATTCTTCAAACCAATCTTGCTCGGTGGCATCGACCAACTTGGCACCGGCCACCTGCGACAAAATAGCTTTGGACTTGGCGCAGCAGCGCATTTCGACACCTTTGTCGGCGTAGACCTTGCCAATCAGGGGTAAGAACTCTGCAGCCACGCCCTGCGCCACCAGGAGGCCCTCACTGGCATTGCAGGGGCTGTATTTTTGCGTCTTGGCATTGTCTGCCACCTTCACGGCCATGGCCACATCACAGGGGTCGTCGATGTAGGTGTGGCAATTGCCATCGAGGTGTTTGATGACGGGCACTTTGGCATCGCGGCTGATGCGCTCGATGAGCCCTTTACCGCCGCGCGGAATGATCACGTCGACATACTCGGGCATGGCAATCAGTTGGCCCACGGCTTCGCGGTCGGTGGTTTGCACCAACTGCACTGCCTGCGTGGGCAAACCCGACTCTTGCAAAGCTTGCTGAACCAACAAAGCCAAAGCTTTGTTGGATTCAATGGCCTCTGAGCCACCGCGCAAGATGCAAGCGTTGCCACTTTTGATCGACAAACTGGCCGCTTCAATGGTGACATTGGGACGGCTTTCAAAAATCATCCCAAACACGCCCAAGGGCACGCGCATTTGACCCACGCGAATGCCGCTGGGTTGTTGTTTCATGCCCATGATTTCGCCAATGACATCGGGCATGGCGGCCAATTGCTCACAACCCTCGGCACAGGTGGCCAGAACCTGGGGGCTTAAACGCAAGCGATCGACCATGGGGGCTGACAAGCCTGCGGCCTGGGCCCGTGCCAAATCTTTGGCGTTGTCAATTTGCAGGGCGTCGGTGTTTTGGCGAAGCAAAGCCGCCAAGCGTTTCAAAGCATTGTTTTTGGCCGCGGTGGATGCTTTGGCCATGGCCGCGGAGGCCATTTTGGCCTGCTGCCCCAAAGTTTGCATCGACGATTGCAACGACGCTTGTGTCGAAGCTTGCGTCGCTTCAAGGGCAGTGTCCGCAGGCTGGGCGGTAGCGTTGAGAGTTGCGTTCATGGCGCTATTTTCGCACTCTTGTGTGGCAACTTGTCAAAAGCGCTCAAGTCTTTGCTGCACAAGCGCTTGAAACCCGCAAGGCCAAGCGCTGCAAGGCTTGCCAGGGGTCGGTGGGCCAATCGGCCACTTTCAGGCCCTTCACAATGCCATCAACTTGGTGGGCGTTTTGCAACAACTGCGCCAAACGTGTGGCCGTCAACTTAGGCAAGACCCGCTCAAACAGCTTTTCTCGCACGCCCCAAATGCGTTGCTCACGCAGCGCCATGGGCAAGGGGCGGCCTTCTGCCATGGCGTCTTTGACTCGCTTTAAGGCGCGAATGTCCTCTGCCAAAGCGTAGTGAACCAAAACCGCAGCCTCGCCTTCGGCTTGCAAGCCGTCTAGCATGCGTTGCACGCGTGCCACCTGGCCCGACAAAACGGCTTCTGACAACTTGAAAACATCGTAACGCGCCACGTTCAACACAGCGCTTTCAACTTGCGCTTGGCTTAATTCGCCGGCGGGGTAAAGCAAACCCAACTTTTGGATTTCTTGGTGCGCTGCCAACAAGTTGCCTTCCACCCTGTCTGCAAAAAACTGCAAACAGTTTTGGCCCTCTTGTCCGGGGGCCACGCTTTGGTGTTGAAGCTTCAGGCGCTGCGCAATCCACTGTGGCAATTGGGCTCTCTCTAGCGAGTCAATTTGCACCGAAACACCGAATTGCTCCAAGGCGCCAAACCAAGCGCCTTTTTTGGTGGCACTGTCTAAACGGGGCAGAATAAACAGGGTCAGGGTGCTGTCGTTGCCCTCTGCACTCTGAGCCAGTTGTTGAATCATGGGGCTGCCCTCTTTGCCGGGCTTGCCGGTGGGCACTCGAATTTCCAATATTTGACGATCGGCAAACAAGCTCATGGAGCCCCCTGCTGCCAACACCTCACTCCAATCAAAGTGGGCACCCGACACCACGTGCACACTGCGCTCGGTATAGCCTTGCTGACGGGCAGTAGCGCGAATGGCATCGGCCGCTTCTTGCACCAACAAGGCTTCATCGCCATGCAAGGTGTACAAGCTTCGCAAGCCTTTTTGCAAATGTGCTTGAAGCTGAGGCAGGGCCAGTTGCATAAAGGCAGCGTGCGTTTGACTGAGCTTAAAGAGATTTGACCGCCGCCAAGCGACGCAAAATTTGCTGCACGATGTCCACTTGCATGTCGCGGTACATCATGGCTTCTTCAATCTCTTTGGACAGGGCGGCCGACTCCAAAAAACTCAGGTCCCGCTGCTGTTGCAGTTCCACTTCAGAGATCAAGTTCTTGCCCTGCGGCGTCCGCAAGCGAAACTTCACTTTCAAGCGAAGTTGCAGTTCACGCACTTGACCTGATGCATTCAAACCCACCACCACTCGCTCGCGCACTTCCGACAAGACCTCCAACACCACCTGCGACGAGGCCAAGTCTTTGGCCTCGGTAAAAACCTTCAAGTTGGTTTGACTTGCCAAGTTTTTTAACAAGTCGTTACCCAAGGCCGATTGACGCGGCAAGTTCAAAAACAAAGATTGGAAGGGCAGGTTGCCGCTTTGGCGCAATTGAAAACCACAGCCAGTCAGGCTAGCCAATGCGAAGCCACTCAACAGCGCCCCACCCGTGAAGCCACGCGCAAGGCCTTGTAGCGCTTGTCGACGGGTTCTCAATGCTTGAGCGTTGTTCATGGTGTGTGCTTTACAACACCACGTTGACCAAACGGCCTGGCACCACAATGATCTTCTTCGGTGCCGCGCCAGCACCCTGCTTGGTCACTTGCTCATGCGATGCCGCAGCCTGTTCAATGGCCGCTTTGTCTGCATTGGCTGGCACCGTGAGCGAGCCGCGTAACTTGCCGTTGATTTGCAACATGAGTTCAATCTCATCACGCTGCAAAGCGGTTTCGTCAACACCGGGCCAAGCCGTATCGAGCAAATCGCCTTGGCTGGCACCATAGCCCAACTCGTTCCACAACTGAAAAGCCAAGTGCGGGCAAGCAGGGTACATCACGCGCAGCAGAATGGAGTAGCACTCGGCCAAGGCCGCGTTGTCGTTCATGTCTTCGGAAGATGACAGGGGAGAATCTTCCAGCGTGTTGAGCATCTTCATGAGCGCCGACACCACGGTGTTGTATTGCATGCGCTCGTAGTCGTAATTGGCTTGGCGCAGCACCGAGTGAATTTCCAGACGCAACTTCTTGGCCTCGGCACTGAAGGTGATGGGCTGCGAGCGGTCAACGCCCAAGCCCACTTTCAATGCGCCTTCCACTTTGACCGCGTAGTTCCACACACGGCGCACAAAACGGTAGCTGCCTTCCACGGCCGCATCGTTCCACTCCAAAGTGGCTTCGGGCGGCGCGGTGAACATGGTGTAAAGGCGCGCGGTGTCGGCACCGTATTTTTCAATCAGGTCTTGTGGATCGACGCCGTTGTTTTTCGACTTGGACATGGTGCCCACGCCTTCGTAATCGATGGCGGTGCCTTCGGGCAAATTGCCCACGGCCTTTTTCAAACGTGCACCAATCACTTTGCCGTCGTCGGCCAACACGTGCTCCACATCGTGCGGCCAGAAATAATCCTTGCCACCTTTGTCGGTGCGACGCGAGTAAATGTGGTTCAGCACCATGCCTTGCGTGAGCAACTTGGTGAAGGGCTCGTCCACTTTGACCAAGCCCAAATCGCGCATGACTTTGGTCCAGAAGCGCGCATAGAGCAGGTGCAAAATGGCGTGCTCAATGCCGCCAATGTACTGGTCCATGGGCATCCAGTAGTCAGCGCCTTCGGCCACCATTTGCTCGGTGTTCTTGGGGTCGCAATAGCGCATGAAGTACCAAGACGAATCGACAAAGGTGTCCATGGTGTCGGTTTCGCGGCGTGCGGGTTTGCCGCACACAGGGCACACCACACCGGCGTGGAAACCTTCATGTTTGTTCAGCGGATTGCCCGAGCCATCCGGAATGCAATCTTGCGGCAAAACCACTGGCAAATCTTTTTCGGGCACTGGCACTGCGCCGTGTTCATCGCAATGGATGATGGGGATGGGGGTGCCCCAATAACGCTGACGGCTGATGCCCCAGTCACGCAGACGCCAGGTGGTTTTCTTCTCGCCCAAACCTTTGGCAGCCAAGTCGGCGGCCACTGCTTCTAGCGCGTCTTTGAAATTCAAGCCATCGTATTGGCCAGAGTTGACCAACACGCCGTTGGCCTTGTCACCAAAGCCATCGTGCCACTCGGTGTGGCTGAAGGCCACGCCTTTGGAGGCCACCACTTGCTGAATGGGCAATTGGTATTTCAGGGCAAACGCAAAGTCGCGCTCGTCGTGCGCCGGCACGCCCATCACGGCGCCATCGCCGTAACTCATGAGCACGTAGTTGCCCACCCACACTTCCACAGGCTTTCCTGTGAGTGGATGCATGACGGACAAGCCGGTGCGCATGCCTTCTTTTTCTTTGACGGCCAACTCGGCTTCGGTGGTGCCGCCCTTTTGGCAGGTCTCGATGAACGTGGCCAATGCAGGTTGCGTCAGCGCTGCGTGCGCAGCCAATGGATGTTCAGGGGCCACCGCACAGAAGGTCACACCCATGATGGTGTCGGGCCGTGTGGTGAACACATACATCTTGCCGTCTTGAATGAGCTGGCCATCGGCGCCGCGAATGTCGTGCGGGAACGCAAAACGCACACCGGTGGATTTGCCAATCCAGTTTTCTTGCATGAGCTTCACGCGCTCGGGCCAACCGGGCAATTTGTCGCCGGTGACAAAGTCGAGCAGCTCTTCGGCGTAGTCGGTAATTTTGAGGTAGTAGCCAGGAATCTCTCGCTTCTCAACTACCGCGCCCGTGCGCCAGCCTTTGCCGTCAATCACTTGCTCGTTGGCCAACACAGTTTGGTCAACGGGATCCCAATTGACGACTTGTGTTTTGCGATAGGCCACGCCCTTCTCGAGCATCTTCAAGAACAACCACTGGTTCCACTTGTAGTAGCTGGCGTCACACGTTGCTACTTCGCGGCTCCAGTCGATGGCCAAGCCCATGGCCTGCATCTGCTTCTTCATGTAAGCGATGTTCTCGTAGGTCCATTTGGCGGGCGGCACGCCGTTTTTGAGTGCCGCATTTTCGGCGGGCAAACCAAACGCATCCCAGCCCATGGGCATGAGCACGTTGTAACCGTTCATGCGCAAATAGCGCGTGAGCATGTCGTTGATGGTGTAGTTGCGCACATGGCCCATGTGCAGCTTGCCGCTGGGGTAGGGCAGCATGGAGCAGGCATAAAACTTCTTTTTGCTGGCGTCTTCGGTAACGCGGTAGGCATCGCGAGCGTTCCACAGGCTTTGCGCCGCGGGCTCAACTTCGAGGTGGTTGTACTTGTCTTGCATGATGGTGCAAATTGTAGGTGTTTGGCGGGGCGTATTCCCCCCCTGCCGGCGCAATCAGCGTGAGGGGGCCTTGGCAGGGTCAAGACCTGGCGCCGTCACAAAGCCAATTCGGTGAAGGCCGGCTTGCTGTGCCATGCCCATGAGTTCGAGAACTTGGCCGTAGGGCACGGCCTGATCCACCCTCAGTTGCACCTCCAGATGCGGCTTTTGGGAAGCCAAACGCTGAAGTTCGGCTTGCAATGCTGGCCGCTGCACCGGCTTGTCGTTGACAAACAGTTCCCCAGCCGGATTGAGGCTGAGCGTGATCGCCTCAGGCGCATTACCCGATTGAGCCACCTCGGACTGCGGCAACTCCAAACGGATGGCACTGGTGAAGAGTGGCGCTGTGAGAATGAAAATGACCAGCAAAACCAGCATGACATCGACCAAGGGCGTGACATTGATGTCGCTGAAGGGCTTGGCCTGTGCTGAACGAGGAAATCGACCGAATGCCATGGGGCCGTAATTAGTTTTGTTGCCCAGTGAGCAAATTCAACAGGTCTTGCGCAAAACCTTCCAACTCAACTTCAATTTGGGCCACTGTGCGGCCAAACACGTTGTAGGCCAAGACAGCAGGAATGGCCACCGCCAAACCCGCGGCCGTCATGACCAAGGCCTCGCCCACTGGGCCTGCCACGCGTTCTAAGGTAATTTGCCCAGCTTCGGCCATGCCACTCAAGGCATTGAAGATGCCCCAAACTGTGCCTAAAAGACCCACAAATGGGGAAATGGCCCCTACCGTGGCCAACAGCAATTGACCCCATTGCAAACGGCTGACCGTGCTTTGCATGCTGTTGCGCAAAACGCGCGTGAGTTGGTGTTCGCGCTCTCCTGCCGCTGCCAAGGTACCGCCTAAGGGCAGCAGGGTGGCATCCAACATGGGCGTGACCGATTGATCGCGGTCGAACTGAGCGACACGGGCGTGGGCTTCTTCAAATTGGGAGGCCTGCCAAAAAGCGGCTGTGCTTTGAGGCACGTCGCGTTTGACTCGACGCAGCAATTTGAACTTCCAAAGTATGACCACCCACGTACCGACTGACATGGCCAACAAGGACACCGCAACAAAGCGGATGACCCAGTCGCCTTCCTGCCAAAAGCTAAGTAAGTTCATGAATGCTTTTTTATCTCAGAGACAACACATCGAACATGTCGAAAAGGCCAGTTTTTTGGCCTGCCAAAAAGCGCACTGCGCGCAAGCTGCCTTGGGCATACGTGGCACGGCTGGAAGACTTGTGCGTGACCTCGATGCGCTCGCCAGTGCCCGCAAACAAAACGGTGTGATCGCCCACGATGTCGCCACCGCGAATGGTGGCAAAGCCAATGCTGGAGGGGTCGCGCTCGCCTGTCACGCCCTCCCGGGCATACACAGCGCACTCTTTCAAATCGCGACCAAGCGCATCGGCAATGACTTCGCCCATTTTGAGGGCCGTGCCGGAGGGTGCATCGACTTTGTGGCGATGATGGGCCTCAATGATTTCGATGTCGTAGCCCGTGGCCAAGGCCTTGGCCGCCATTTCGAGCAGCTTGAGGGTGACATTGACGCCCACGCTCATGTTGGGGGCCATGACAATGGCAATGTCTTGGGCAATGGCTTTGATTTCGGCTTTTTCGGCATCCGAAAACCCCGTGGTGCCAATGACCGCTTTAACGCCCAAAGCTTGGCAGACTTTCAAGTGGGCCAAGGTGCCTTCAGGGCGTGTGAAATCGATCAGAAACTGCGAATGTTGCAAACCTGCTTTGAGGTCGTCCGTGACCAACACGCCGCTGGCTTTGCCCATGGCCGCTCCTGCATCGGTGCCGATGGCAGGACTGCTGGGCATATCCAGCGCGCCAGTGAGACGACAGTCATCGGCGCTGGCAATGGCCTCAATGAGCATGTGGCCCATGCGGCCTGAGGCGCCTGCCACGGCCACTGCATGCAAAGACAATGGCAAGGGCAATGACGATGGCAAACCAGAATTAGAAGAAGTCACGGATGTCATTCGATGGTTCAGCGCGAAGCTGGCTCTAGCGGAGGATAAGAACTGGGCAAAGGCACGGCAGGTGCAGCGCTGGTCTCCGTATTGCGAACAGGGACGGGGAACTTGCGCAAATCTTCTTCTTTGGCCTCTAGGCGCGGTACTTTCAAATTGGATTTTTTGGCAACCAACTTGGTGACAAATTCGGTTTCGCTGGGCAATTCATCGCCAACGATGCGCTCAAGTTCATCGCCTTTGAACCAAACGCTGACGCTGAAGCTTTGCGGCGGCACGCCCTGACGGCGAATGGTGAACACATAATCCCAACGCTGATCGTGAAAGACGCTGGCCACCAAGGGGGTGCCTAGGACTTCTTTGACCTGCTGCCGCGACATGCCGACCTTGAGAAATTCTTTTTGCTCGCGGGAGATGAAGTTGCCCTGAACCACCTCGGGGATGTAATAGGCCAGGGCGTCTGCGCTGAGCTTCAGACGCGGCACGCTGCAAGCGCTCAGTAAACCGAAAAGCACGGGCAAGGCAATGCCCCAAGTGACGGTGGTACGCAGAGTGGTGCGCAGAGAAATGAGAAAATGTTGATTCATGGATGCTTCGCAGGCCATATGATCAGGTCATTGTAGCGGTAGCATTCAGCTTTCGGCGAACTCGCTGCTGTCAAAGTCTCTCACTTTCAATGGCAACAGATCATTCATGGACGAACTCAAAAGCACTGGACTGAAGACCACCATTCCCCGTCAAAAGATTTTGGAAATCTTCCAAAAGGGGCTGCAACGGCATATGACGGCCGAGGATGTTTTCAAGCATTTGCTCAATGACAACGCTGACATCGGCTTGGCCACGGTTTACAGGGTGCTCACCCAGTTTGAACAGGCGGGGCTATTGAGCCGAAATCATTTTGAGAGCGGCAAGGCCGTTTATGAGCTCAATGAAGGGCAGCACCATGACCACATGGTGTGCCTAGATTGCGGCAAAGTTGAAGAGTTTTACGATGCGGAAATTGAAAAACGTCAGCACGACGTGGCCTTGTCCAAGGGCTTTGTGATTGCCGATCACGCCCTGAGTTTGTACGCCCACTGCACCCAAAACCCTTGCCCGCATCGCCAACGGGCTTGAGTACGGCGCCTAGATTTGGCGCATAGACGTCAGCCTAACCGCTGGAGTCGTCCATGGCCGCCCGCTGCCGCTCCATGAAATCTTGGTAAGTGTCAATGCCACGCATTTGCAGAATAGTGTTGCGCACTGCGGCCTCCACCAACACCGCAATGTTGCGGCCTGCCACCACCTGAATGATCACTTTGCGAACTGCAATACCCAGCACGTCTTGCGTGAGGGGTTCGGTGGGAATGCGTTCGTAGTCGCGCTCAAAGTTCTCGCGGCGCACCAGATGCACGATGAGCTTCAAGCGCATTTTGCGGCGTACTGCTGTCTCGCCAAAAATGGCGCGAATGTCCAAAAGACCAATACCGCGCACCTCTAGCAAGTTTTGCAACAACTCTGGGCAGCGCGCTTCAATGGTGGTTTGGTTGATGCGAAACAGGTCAACGGCATCGTCGGCCACCAAGCCATTGCCTCGAGAAATCAGCTCCAAGCCCAGCTCGCTTTTGCCCAGGCCAGACTCGCCCGTGATCAAAACGCCCAAGCCCAAAATATCCATGAAGACACCATGCATGGTGGTGCGATCGGCAAAGTGTTTGGACAAATAGGCTCGAAGCACATCAATCACAAACGCCGAAGACTCGGGCGTTGCAAACATCGGGATTTGGGCGCGTTCACACACCCGCAGCAAAGCCTCAGGCGCAACTTGCCCATCGGCCAAGACCAACACCGGCGGCTCTAAAGTCACGATGCGGGAAATACGCCGCACACAGTCCTCCTCGCTGCCCCGAGTGAGATAGGCAAGCTCGCGTTCACCCAAAATTTGAACGCGGTAAGGGTGGATGTAATTGAGGTATCCCACCAAATCGGCACCAGACCGGGCAGCGCGCACAGCCACCTCGTCAAAGCGGCGCTCTGAAGCACCCAAACCCGCAATCCACTGCCACTTGAGTTTGCCCCGGTGGTCTTCAAACAGCGCGTCGGCACTGACAGCGGTAGGCTTCATCTCAACCTCGTTTCGTGGATGGACTAAAGAGTGCGGATCTCAGTGGACAGGCGACCACTCGTCGATCAGCTGATGCAAGCGGGAGGCTGAGTCACTGCTGATGAGCTTGTCACGCAAATTTGCATTGCTCAACAGTTCAGCAATTTCAGACAAGATTTCTAAATGTTTTTGGGTGGCCGCTTCTGGTACCAGCAAGAAAATCAGCAACTTCACGGCTTGCTCGTCTGGGGCATCAAAGCCAATGGCCTGCGCCAATTGGAACACCGCGGCCATTGGCGATTTCAAACCTTTGATTCGGCCATGCGGAATGGCCACG
>Ga0315906_10011850_pt1 | contig 10141 bp, 10 predicted proteins | sample LakEriMetagenome_4_FD_203526 | JGI IMG/M metagenome (GOLD analysis project Ga0315906, IMG submission 203526) | Freshwater fungal communities from buoy surface, Lake Erie, Ohio, United States - Buoy 2 MA122 | ecosystem: Environmental > Aquatic > Freshwater > Lake > Lake biofilm | place: USA...
GCTCACGGAGGAGGACGAGAAGTCGACGCATCTCACTGCCCGCAACGTGATCATCGCGGTGGGCACTGTGTTCTTCCTGGCCGAACTGGGGGACAAGACCATGCTCGCGACCGTCACCCTCGCGACGGACAACGAGATCGTGGGCACCTGGGCCGGCTCGACACTCGGCATGGTCGCCGCAGATGCACTCGCGATCGGTGTAGGCAAGGCGCTCGGCGACCGCCTCCCGGAACGCGCGATCAGGATCGGATCAGCCGTGGCGTTCTTCGTGTTCGGTGGCTTGATGCTGCTCGATGCCCTCCGTTGACCTCTAGGTTGGCTGTGTGAACCTGTTCGGCGAGGTGGTGGTGACGATGCTGGTCATCCTTGACCCGCCGGGGAACGTGCCGATCTTCCTCGCAGTCACACAGCGCCTGACGGAGAAGGAACGCAACAAGGCGGCCTTCCTCGCGATCGGCACCGCATTCTTAGTGATTTCCCTCTTCGCCATCGGCGGCCAGACGATTCTCGACTACCTGAACGTGTCGGTGCCTGCGCTGCAGGGAGCTGGTGGGCTGCTCCTGCTGTTGGTGGCCCTGCAGCTGCTCTACGGGAAGGGGCACGAGAGTTCCTACGAGGTCGCCTCGCCCGAGCAACGAACGTCGGTGGCCATGGTCCCACTGGGGACACCGTTGCTCGCCGGCCCCGGCACGATCGTGGCGACGATCGTGTTCTTCCAGGAGGCGGAAGGCACATCGCAGTGGCTGAGCGTGCTCGCGGGCATCGCAGTGGCACTGTCGGTGAGCCTTGTTGCCCTGCGTTTCAGCGGCCTGGTGGTGAGACTGGTCAAACCGGCTGGTGTCGTGCTGCTGGCGCGGGTTGCCGGCATGATCTTGGCTGCAGTCGCGGTGCAGATGATCGCCGACTCGGTGACTGCGTTCGTGCGCGGCACTTTATGAGCATGCAACCTCGGACGGACGACTTAGTCCTACGCGACGTCCTTCGGTGACTCGGCGATCTCAGAAGTCAGCCGAATTCACCTCACACCAGGCGCCTGCAGCGAGATCCCAGTAGGAGGTGCGTTCGTAAGTGCTGCCGGATACTCGTCCTGTGGCCACCGTAAGCGAGTTGGGCGGAACGGGACTCGTCCACAGGAAGCGAGAGCCATTGACGAAGGTGTACGTACCGTTGATGCTGATGTTGGTGCCGGGACACTCGATTCGGTACGAATGACCGTCATTGAAGATGCGCAGCCACGGGTCAAATGGCATGCTGCTGATGCCATTCGAGTTCAGTGTGACTCCTCCTGAGTAGGTGACATGGCTGGACCCGGATGATGTCATCACGACCGTTGAACCCGTGAAACCAGATGTGCCCGGCGTCCCTGGTGTACCCGCATCCCCGAACACCGCGACCGTGGGGTTGAGGCCTGTCGCACTGTTTAAGTTGACTCCTTCAAACGAAGTAAAGACCAACCGGGCACCGGTGAAGTCAGCACCGTCCACCAGAGCGTTGTCGAGGGTGCAATTGTTGAGCACTGCCGCGACGAAGGATGCACCTCGGGCATTTGCTCCCTGCATGCTGCAGTTGTTGAGCACCGCCGACGAGAAGTTGCTACCGGCAATGTCAGACCCGGTGAAGTCGCAGTTGTTCAATACCGATGATGAGAAGTCCCAGCCAGAGAGGTTCCGTCCGGACCAGTTCGAGTTGTTGTGGACACCGCCCATGCCCCCGAGCATAAGGCACCCTCCCGCTGTCGCGGAACGTTGTTTCTGTTGAATTGGTCTTCGCGTGACCCAGCTTGCCTCAGAGGAATCTCTCACTGCCTTGTCGCCTCAAGGGCTGCGTCGGTAATTGACGACTACTGCGCAAGCAATTCGGAGAGCACCTGTTTGATGACGTATGGATCAGAGGGAATTGAAAGACCGTGGTTGAGATGGTTCCCGTCACTCCATTCGCAGAGGACACGCCTCGTTGATTCCCCAGTGCCCAGGCTCATCTCGGCTTCCAGGGTGAAATAACGGACTCTGTCGCTCTCGACATCCCAAGCAAACACACACTTCTCGCACTCCAGTGGGGCTCGCACTTCCGGCATCTGGAGGAAGACAAGCACCATCTTTCGTCTACTTGGCATCTCAAGGTTGCACAACTCTTCGTCATCTTGCGGTCCAACAACCGAGAAGTCGCTTTCGCCGGTTTTCTCGGTGATTCCAGCAGCTTCGCACATGGATCTCCACGCTGTCAGCAATGGCTCGGCACCTCTTGCCAACAACTGAGCCACAAATTGCGCTCCGTATTCCTCAAGTAGCCCCGGTACAAGACGGTGCGCCATCTCGTAGTGAATCTGGTGCCGCGGACTGCGAAGGTTCTCCATGAAGTCCATGGCTATCTCCCAACACCCAGTTCAGAACAGATAGGAGTAGGGAGAAAGCCCCTTCTTGAGGGCCTCCTTGGCCGCAGATCTTTGGGCATCGTTTGCCTCCTCGAGCGCGAGTACCAATCCCTCGATGATTGCCGCCTCCGAGTCATCGAGAAACGGGATGACCTTTACACGGGCTTGCGAGATGAGGCGAGTTGCCTCTGGATCGTCAAGCCTGACCTGAGCATTGTCAGACACCTGCCCGGTCTGAACAGCAGCCTTTGCCCGGTCCGACATCTGCTTCAATTGCCGTTTGTCGGTGGCGATTCCGTAAGAGATGTCGTCTTCCAACAGGAGGGCTGATGTGTCAATGTCAGTCACTGTGACATGCAGAATTCCGTCTACGTCGTACTCGTACTGGATGTTGACGGAACGACTGGAGTCGTCCTCGTACGTCTCGGGAAGACGCACGTCCCACTCCTTGAGAACGGTGTAGTCAGGAGTGTGAGATTCAGGATCGCCCTCCACAACCTGGACGTTGATCGACTCTGTCTCACGCACGATGGGCGTGAAACTGTCCATCAGCTTTGCAGGGAGCTTGTGTCCGCGAGGGATGATGGTGGAGAAGTTCTGGCTGCCGGTTGCGGGGTCATACGTGAATGTCCCGAGTGCGTGCTCGATAGAAACAAAGAAGTCGCTGTCCTCGAGCTCACCCGAGAGAATCGCTGCTGCGACGGCTGCACCCTCACCCACAATGGTCATGGGGTTGAACCCCGACGAGATTTCCGTCTGAAGAAGTGACCTCACGAACTCCCGGATGGCGGGAATCTTGCATGTTCCGCCTACGAGCACCACCGCATCAATCGCTCCAGGTCCGAGCCCGAGGTCCTTCAGGCAGCGTTCAATAGGAATGCGCGATTCCTCGATAAGTGGTTGAATCTCCCGCTCGAAGGCTGACCGTGTGAGCCGAAACTCACGCCCACCGGGAATCTCGATAGTCGTCGCCTCGGCTTCGGAGAGCCTGATCTTGGCCAATTCGGCCTCGAGGCGCAGGAAGTGGCGGTCCTCGACCGAGAGGTTCTCCAGACCGGGTACGGATTCACGGACAATTTTCTCCACACGAGAATCGAAGTCGATTCCTCCAGACCGCGGGAGACCGGCAGACGCTTGCTCAATAAAGACTCCATCGACGCTCTGCAGGACCGTGACATCAAGCGTCCCACCACCCCAGTCAAAGACCAGGAGCTGGCGTGCCTCAGGGTGTTTCTGCGCATACGCCATGGCTGCGGCAGTCGGTTCATTGATGAGGGCTAGAACCTCAAGTCCCGCCATTCCGGCACACAACTTTGTCCGGTGCCGTGCCCTGCCCTTTGAGTTCGCAGGGACGGTAACCACGGCGGCATCCACTCCCGGGAGACCTCCGCGTGTGATCGCACGCTGTCGCAGCTCCGCAAAAAGCATTGTCGCTACTTCTTCGACAGCCAGTGCATTTCCCTCACTGTCCACTGCGGTGTCCAACTGAGTAGCGAACATGCGCTTGACGGCATCGAAGCGTCCTCGCGCTGTCGTTTTCGCTGCCCACCCAAATGTGACTCTGCCTGCTTCGTCATTGGCCATTACGGTGGGGAGAACACAGTCGAATCCATACGGCGCAAACTTGATTGGGGCGTCATCAATGTCCAACACCTCAATCCCGGACGGCGAGTAGTGCGCGACAACCGAATTCGTCGTCCCGAAGTCAATCCCGATCACCGTCATTGTCCTGCCTCCGTCGTGGTTGTTGATGAATCAATTGTTGTACTCGTTGGAATCAAAATGGTCGTTGTTGTCGTCACCGGTGGACTGTCGGATCCTGAAGATGCAATCAGACCGATGAGGAACCCCGCAATGACCGATGCGGCAACAATCATCAGGGTGTATCGACGGTCTCGAGGAGCGATCTCCACTACGTCAACTGCTGCCTGTTCAGAATTCACACTCTGTGCATGTTCCGCTTCTTCGATTGAACCGGATGTCACGGTCGATTCAGGCGCGGCGGCCGACTCAGACTCAGGACCGGGGACCCGACGGGCGGTCCCCCTTCTCACTTCAACGATACGACCGTCTTCGAGCTTCTCGACGACAGCTGGTTCTATGCACTCAAGACTCGATCCATCTCCTTCGACAACATCGAACACCTCGGTCAAGCTCGTGTCACTCCAGTAGGACACTCCGAGCTCGAGAAGAAAGTCGTTCACGCGATCACGGAGCTGGTCAATGGACGCTTCCCGCTTCAGGCTGTCGGAGAGCGAGAGCAGATGGGAAACATGGATTCTTCGATTCTTGGATGACTGGAGGAGCATCTTGCGCAGACCGTCATAGGCATCGGCAGAAATCTTCGAGCCCGGATCACGCACTACCAGTGCCGCCTCGATTCGGTTGAGCAGTGTCAGCATCTCGATGATGAGAGCTTGATTTTGATCATGGCGCGCCACGAAATCCCCCTTTGTGCTGGGATGACATTAACAAGATGACTCAACCTGTCAAACGCCGAACTCGACATTGGGTTTGGGTGAATGCGCTTGGTATGGTTCGGCTGGCGGGAGAAAGTTTCGGTTGGTCGGGGGGACAGTGAACAAGGACCTAATCCCAAACATCATCATCGGTGTCCCGACGGGTTCCTCAGCGTCTGACGCGACTGTCGGCTTCGCCAAGGCCAGTCGTCGTGTCAAGAAACTCGCTGATCAGTCACCCTTCTCGATGGATGAACTGACTTCGGCTCTGGCCGTACTCGAGAAGCCCGACACTGGCATTCGTGATGTCCGGCTGTGCGTGCCGGCGGACAGTTCCATTGTGCCGACAAGAATCGAAATTGTGATCAACGGGCAGACTCTTACGGACCCTGAGAGGATTGTCGCCGAAGCAGCCGGCGCAGAATCCTCTGATACACAGATCCCCAAGGTCACTCTCGCCGATGCGCACTTGATGCTGGCGATGCGTGCTCTCTTTTCCTGGGATTGGGAAGAAGCACTGGATCATTCACGCAACGTTCTGCGCCATTCCAATGATGAGAAGGTCCGTGACGAGGCACTCAATATCTCAGGGATTGCGCTTTATCTGCTAGGCAGAGTTGATGAAGCAGCTACTGCGATTCGCAAGGCACTCGAAGGCGCGTGGAACCTTCAGCTAAGGACCAACCTCGCCGCGCTTGTCATGCACTCCAACCCTGCTGAAGCTGCGTCGGAGATGGCGTATCTTGTCAATGGGGCAAGCACTGCTGACGAGAAGCTCGAGGCTGCGCGGAATGCTGTACGTCTGTGGAGGATGTCGCAGCCCGACGGATCTGATGATGAGGACTCTTCTCACACGATTCCTGAGCCCCTCCGGCTGTCCCTTCGTTCATTGGTGTTGTCGGATGTGTCCGAGGAGGATTTCTGGGACATCGGTCAGTTCGTTGCTCGAACTGACCCTGATTGGGTCAAGAATGACGCCTTCCTGTCCTCGAAGCATTGTGACTCTGATTCGGCGTGTTTGTTGCGTTTGCGGACGGTCTCGTTTGAGGCATTCTTGCACGAGTTGGTGAAACGAGGGAGAAAGGGAGCCCCGGAGTGGATCCATGAGTCGGTGGAGGGCTTCGTTCATGCGGCGAACAACGGACTCATCCAGGATTTCTCCTCCAATGGTCATGCCTCCTTCGCCCTTGAGTGCCTCAAGGGTGGTCTTGACTCATCCACACAGCCTCGGATACTTCTCCGCGTTCTTCTCGTATTCGCCATGGACGCCTTGCTTGATGAGGGTGACGAACCAGTCGACGAAGTGATCAGTTGGCTGAAGGCCGGGCGAGACAGTGTCGCTCAGGTGGTGACTGATCCTGAGCAGAAGAAGTTCATCACCGAGCAGATTGGTGCGGCATATGATTCATTAGGTCGTATGTACGGAGTCAGTCGCAACAACATGGCTGATGACTATCGCAATGTGGCCATCAAGATCTCCGAACAAATGAGCACTGGCTATGGCCGACGTACGGCGAACATGACGGTGATCAAGGAGGCATGTCGCGACATCCTGAAGTGGACGAATGACACGATCCGGATCATGGGTCAGATCACTCCTTACGTGGCGAACAGTGAATTGAAGGGTGCGCTCCGGGATTTCACGGAGAATGTCAAGGCCATCAAGTCGGTTGCGGATCAGTATGCGTGAAGCTGACATGTTCATGAGAAGATTGGCGGTGGCCCGTGTCTAGGTCGTGTTCATCGTGTCGTACATCTGTGCCGAATCTCAGCAAGTTCTGCACAAAGTGCGGGACGATATTTCGTCAGTCCTCTCCAGAGCAGAAACCGCCGAAAAAGGCAGCTGCCAAGACCAGTCAGCAGCCGCAGCAGGACCGACCAACACGTGCCTGGCAACCCTCACGAGGCACGTCTTCCTCCGCCGGATCGTCCCAGAGTCGACAGCCGGCTCAACCTGCCGTTCAACCGCAGCAAACCACGCCCCTGCCGAACCGTTCCGGCGCGAGTGCCGCCCAGAACAATGCTGCTTCCCCGGTGGAGAAACCGAACAACGCGGGGAAGTGGGTGGCCGCGATTCTGCTCTGTTTCGTGGCTCCCCCGATAGGGATCGGCATGATCGTGTACCTCATCTACAAGCAAGTGACTCAGTCGAGACCCAACAACCATCCGTTTGATCTTGACGAAGGCAACTGACGCGCATGATGACACCTGAAACCAACCAACGTGGGATAAAGGTGCTGAGCGTCTTCATGGACACTCACGCAAAGATCTACGCAGACTGCGTTAGTCGCTGGGAAGCCTGGCGACCTGCTGATTTTCTGTCGGAGCTCAGGCGGGTCTACCTGTCATACCGCCCGAATGACCTCTCTGTTCCGGTGCTCAATGACCCGGTCTTCTTCTTCCGGTGTATTCAGAACACCCGTATCGAGGTCTTTCCCGAACTGAGGGATCACAGGCAACTTTCCATACCGAGGATTCTTGCGATCCGAAACGCTGCTGCTCATGACGGAATCGTGAAGTTGAAGAAGAGTGACACTGAATACGACCATCACCAGCTGAACGATGATGACGTCCGTTATCTCACCGATTGTTGCGCCAGGTTGGTCGACGTCATCACGAAGGGAACAAAGCCGGCCACGGCACCGAAGTCCCCACCAGTCACAAAGCCGCGCAAACCAAGAGACGTTGTCCCGACGGCACCGCCTCCCGTGCCTCCCTCCGTCCCGTCAACCTCAGCGCAGGACATCGAGGGACTCCCACAAGTGCTGTCCTTCTACATCCTGTGCGACGTGTCGACGTCGATGCACGGTCCAGGAATAGACGCAGTCAACAAGAGCATCGAGGAGATGCACGCACAGCTTCTCGAGGACCCGGTCATCTCGGACAAGGCCAGGCTTGCCATGCTCACTTTCTCCAGTCAGGCACAGGTGGAACTTTCGTTGAAGCGACCGTCTGAGATCGCGACGATGCCCCAGCTCTCTGCGTCGGGAGTCACGAATTACTCGAGAGCTCTCGAATTGGTCAGTCACGAGATTGAGACCGACATCGCTGCCCTGAGCAGCACCCACAGGCCGTTGCGGCCGGTTGTGTTCATCATCTCGGACGGGGACCCGACTGACAAGACCTGGATTCAAGGATTCGACAAGTTGGTGGACAGTTCCAATCCCTACGCCCCACGGGTGGTGATCTTCCCGTGCGGTTTCGAGACTTCGGTGCTGTCCTCCGGTTTTGCGCAACTGACCAAAGGTCCGGCACCGCACATCTGGCCGATCGACCCGAACCGAGCACTGGAGGACGCAGTGCGCGAGGCCATCCATAGTGTCACTAGGACAATTGTGCAGACCGCGTCCCGCGCGGATCAGACTCTCGCCCTGGGTGACTAGTCCTTGTCCGTGGTTTCTCCATCAACCTCCTGCGGCATTTGCGGGCGCCGGATTGGCTCGACATATTTCGTCTCGGATCTCGGTGATGTGTTCTGCAGCACCCACAAGGATCCTCAGTTCTGCCAAGGGTGTCGTCGGGTCCTCGGGTTGACGGAGACCGGTCGAATGTGCCGGACGTGCACCCCAGCACTGCTGATGCACGAACACCAGACGTCAGGGCACACCGCCAGTGTCCTGCATTGGCTGACGCAACAGGTGGGTCGCCATTCATTGCACTCCGTACCTGTGACCCTTGATGACGGCCAAGACTTTGTTCACCAGCAGATGGGCCAGACCGACTGGGTGTTCAACGGAGCGACCCTGGGGATCACGATCCGCATTCTTCGAGGGGTCACCTCGAACACATTCTCGGGCACCCTCGCCCATGAATACGGCCATGTTCTCTTGGTCTCGGATCCCGTGACGCTCCGGTTTCTCGGAGGGTTCCCGCAGGATCGCCACGTGGAGGAAGAGGGCTTCTGCGAAGTGATCAAGTATCTCTGGCTCCAGGAAAACGGTGGCAGCAGTCGAGAGTTCGATCTGAGAGACATGCGGAACAACCCTGATCCTGTCTACGGCGGGGGATTCAGGCTGATGTGGCCCCGTTACGAACGTGCCGGCTCCATCAACGCACTGAGGGACGAACTCATCGGGCTCTCTCCCTCTCCTGCCCGGCGCAACAGTCTCCGCCGCTTGTTCCGACCGAAGGCACCAGAAGATCGGTCACCGATCGAGAAAGTAAAGCCAGTACCGAGCGCGGATGTTCCAGCACCAAATCAGCCCGGGCCGAGAGAGGGGGGCAGCCATCGACCCACACGTGACATCACTCTCAAGAATCGGCACAATCAACCTGAAGGCGCAGGGACACCAGATGCTCCACGCCCGACAGTTACCGTGAACTTCACCCGACGGGACTCCGCATCCGAACAGACCTCCGCCCCTTCACCCGACGAACGTCCCACACGGACGATCAAGAGACCACCTCGTCACTGAGGATTGGTCACCCAGGAGTCTCCGCCGGCATGGATCAGAATCAAGTTCTCTCTGAGAAAAACACAACGAAACCTCTCGTCCCTGTCTTTCTCGTTCTGGAAGAAAGCTCGATGATGAGCGATGCACAGGTGGGAGTCTTGAATGAGGTGTTGGAGGAATCTGTGCTGAGCTTTTTCGCGGATCCCATCGCCTTCGATCGATTCCACGTTGAGATAATCACTTATTCGTCTTCACCCGTCGTTCTTCTTCCTCTCGTTTGCTTGGCGGATGTCGGCACTTGTCCGGGACTTGTGAGAGGAGATGAACTGCCTGACTATGCGTCTGTCTTCAGAAAGATAAAGCAACGGATCGATGAACATGTTCCTCACCAACGCATGAAACGCACTGTGATGCGTCCTGTCGTGTTCTTCGTGTGCAGTGGCCAACCGACCGATTCCTCATGGAGAATCGCATTCTCAGAACTCGTTGACATCACGTACAAGTTCAGTCCAAACTTGGTGCATCTGGGATTCGATGAAGCCCAAAAAGAGTTCATGGACGAGATTGCTTACTCACGTTTTGGTCATCGTCAGTATTCCTTGATTGACAGCACCAGTGTCGATCCCAAGCTGCTCGGGGAGTTGCTGTTCCGCGTACTCTGTGGCTCCTATCTCCAGGCACGAGTTTTCGATGCTCGTGAGGATTTGTCGCTCTCTGTCGAGTTTTTGGTAGTGCTGGACTATCAGTGCATGTAGTTACCCAAGGCGAAGGCGGGTGGATAGACAGTGAATGAAAGGTTGCAGAGCGTCCTGCAGGTCCTCCCGTTCTACATCGTGTGTGACGAGAGTTCCTCAATGGCCGGCGCAGCGGTTGACGCCATGAACGACGGCATGGTGGAGTTGTTTGACACGTTTAAT
>Ga0315906_10011853_pt1 | contig 10141 bp, 6 predicted proteins | sample LakEriMetagenome_4_FD_203526 | JGI IMG/M metagenome (GOLD analysis project Ga0315906, IMG submission 203526) | Freshwater fungal communities from buoy surface, Lake Erie, Ohio, United States - Buoy 2 MA122 | ecosystem: Environmental > Aquatic > Freshwater > Lake > Lake biofilm | place: USA: Lake...
AAATCACGGCTGCAACATACAACCACTAAGTACTCAACTACAACCAGAATCCTGAAGGGATTCTTATTTGTAACCCCCGATACAATCGGGGGTTACAAAGACCCACCAACCGGACACTGAAAGTGTCCTTCGGCCATAGGGATGAAATCCCGGCTGCCTTGTTCACCGAACAACAACTCCCCTGCGAAAGTGAATCCCGAAGGGATTACTATCAATAACCCCCAGTAAGCTATCATAGATAAAATTCCACAAACCACTACCCCGATGCTTCAGCCAATCGTAACATTTGTGGAAATTCCCCGTATAAGAATAGAAAAACTCCCAATGAAAAAATTTGGTTTATTAATAGCAACCCTTGTGTGCATCGGCATCCTGCCGGCCTCAGCGCAGATTGATAATCTGACCAACATGAGTACCGAATGGATCCGTACTTCCGCAAGAAATGCTGCCACCGATGCAGCAGATATTGTTGTTTACAACCCAGCCGGTTTAACACAGCTCCAAAACGGATTACACATCAACTTGAGCAATCAGTTTCTTTCCCGGAACCCCAGCCATCAATATGATATTGGATTAGGTGAAGGTGTGAGAAAATTTGAACAGGAGAGCTCCGATCCCTTCCTGCCAAATTTCTATGCTACCTACAAAAGAAATAAATGGGCGCTTTTTACCGGTGCGTTTATAAGTGGTGGTGGTGCAACAATAGATTATTCAAATGGCTCACTAACTACTGACCTAATCGGACTACAAACATTGATGCAAACACAGGGTGCTTATATGCAAACTAAGAATGCATCTATGTTAGCAAGCTCCATGTATCTTACCACTACGTTGGGTGGAACTTATGCTATTACAGACAAGGTTTCTGTCGCTACAGCTGTCCGATACATATCGGCAAAGAATACTACCGATGCAGGTTTTACCCTTACCTCTTCACCATTTGATTTGCCGGATACACCTATGAATCTGGATGCTGAATATACTGCTTCAGGAATGGGTGGTGTAATCAGTATTTGTGTAAAACCTACGGATGATCTTGTGATGACTGCCCGCTATGAGTCGCAGGTTAATCTCGACTTCAAAACGAAAACGATTACTGACGATTTCGGTGCTACAGTAAATGGTGAAAAAAACAGACGTGATCTTCCGGGTGTACTAGCTTTCGGTGCTGCCTATTATATCAATAATGATCTGCGCCTACTTGGTGATTTCAATTATTACATGCAGGAAAATGCCGACTGGGGTAAATCATCATTACTTACTGAAGAGGCGCCTCTATCTGAACTCGCCGGTAACGCTTATTCAGTAGGCATGGCTGCAGAATATAAATTTTCTGAGAAGTTTCTTGTAAGTGCAGGAGTTGGCTATGCGGAATTTGCATATAATAATAAAGATGGTTATTACTCTTCTTTAGGTACAATGGAAGTTGTGCCCGATGATAATTGGAATATTAACGCTGGTTTCCGCTACAGAGCATCAAACGTACTTTCAATAAATGTCGGCTTCATGCAGGCCATTTATAAATCAGATCAACAGGTAAATGCACTGATGGCTTATCCAATGGCTGTTGATGTAACAGTTAATAATTCTATCAGCATTGCCTCGATTGGTGTAAACCTTTCTTTCTAAAATTACTTTCCGCTAACAGCGGCTACTTACTACAAGAAAGTCCATCTGAATAAGATGGACTTTCTTTTTTTAATTGTATCGGAAATACTAACTCCAAACATATTGACAAGATGAAGTACAATATCACACTTTAAAAATTACTTCTTTATTGGGCACTCTGAATCGAGGACCCCAAATACCGGCCTCCGTTCCTTTACCTACGGAAATAATCATATTAATCTCTGCAGAAGAAGGCAGCTTGAGTAATCGCTTTACCCGCATCTCATCAAACCCTTCCATCGGACAACTATGAAATCCCTCGGCAGCAATTGAAAGCATAAATGTTTGTGCGGCAAGTGCACAGGATTTATGTACCATGATTCGTTGTTGCGTTGAACCACCTGCTCTAAAAAATGGCCGTGTGAGGCCCGCAAAAAAACTGATAGTACAGCGGACGAATGTAGTAACCCCAAGAAAATCATTCATGTAAAGCAGAGGCATGATCTTGCCATAATACAACAATCCCTTCTTCTGAATTTCAGTGGGCTCGCCCTGAATAGTTTCCTTTATTCTGCTAAGATTCCATTTAGCACGATCGCGCCATTTATCTTTTCTGGTAACAAAAACCACCATCTCCTTAGCCGTTTTAGCTGCCTGCTGATTCATACAAACCGGAACAAATTTTTGGAGCATCTCCGGTGAATGAATCCAGTAGAATTCCCAGAGCTGCATATTGCTGCTGTTTGGCGACAACACAGCTCTCTCAAGGCTTTTTGTGATCACCTCTGAAGGAACTTCTACCTGCGGATCGAATTTGCGGTTGGAACGCCTGAATTCGACGATTTGCTGAAATTCACTGGAATATATCATCACTGTTTATTATTCTACGAAGGTACTCATCCTACAGATCATAAATCTAAAGCAGAATTTAGCTATTTAATCCTCAAAAATATATTTAAAAGATATGTGACATAAAGATTAAACCTGAAATTGACCCGCGATCCCGAAGCGGCTGTTGTTACGTATCTGGTGAATAAAGGCATTGCAGCGAACCGACTTTCTTCGGAAGGTTATGGAGGAACAAAACCGGAATCAACCAACCAAACCGACGAAGGCCGTGCGCTAAGTCGACTATTTGAGTTCACCATTATCAGCAACTGATCAGGAACAAAATATATTCAGGCTTAAGATTGCATGGTTCGTTTAAAAAAATTTTCTCCAACCAGTTCTACTAAAATAAAAGAGGGCTGCTGAATTGTTTCAGCAGCCCTCTTTGTATAAAAACTCTTACTTTCTCGTTTCAACAGTCACATACTTTATCTTTCCGTCAAACTTTGAGGACTTTCCGTAAGGAGTAACCATAGTTCCTTCATCAATTCCCACATCAGCAAGATCATCCACTGAAAATATTCCAGGCTGTGTTTTAGGTAAACGACCTTGTGCCACCTGCTTTCCATTCACCGTAATTGTTCCAAGACCGCCTTTACCGGGACCACCACCGTCATATTGAAAATCATACACGATAGTATGCTTTCCGGGTTTCAATGCATCCGTGGCAATAATGTTCACCGACTCCAATCCCAGGAAATTGTAACAAAACGCCGGCTTACCGTCACTCATATAAAAAGACAATCCGCCAAATCGGCCACCCTGACAAACAAGAACACCGTTTCCTTTCGCACCAACTTCCACTTCAGCAGTCATGGTATAGGAAGTATTTCGCAGATCAATAAAGATATCTACTCCCATACCTTTCATACCGTCATTGTAAGTTACGCTGGTACGACCTTCCATCATATTCGGGCGACCCATAGCTTTCGCACTCATTCGCTCAAACATGCGATCATCCAGCGGCAGCACATGAAACTTTTCTGCTTCCTGCATAAACAAATCCTGCATTGCTTTGAGCTTATCCGGATTCTTCGATGACACATCATTCACTAAGCTAAAATCAGATCTGGTATCGTACAACTCCCACTTGTCTTCTTTCAGAGTATTGTACGGCTTAGCCATGTAAGGTGCTTTATGAATTGTTCTGGCAAACCAGCCATCCTGATAAATTGCGCGATTACCAAACATCTCAAAATACTGTACATTATGCTTTTCAACTGCCGTTCCCTGGCCGAAGCTATAGGCTAAACTGGTTCCCTCGATTGGATCCTGTGCAATTCCATTCACGGTCTTTGGTGCAGGCACACCAGTAACTTCATAAATTGTTGGAGCAATATCGATCACGTGTCCGAACTGAGTACGAATAGCACCTTTATCTTTAATACCGGCAGGCCAGTGAATCACCATGCCATTACGAACACCACCAAAATCAGAAGCAACCTGCTTAGTCCAGGTAAACGGAACGTCCATGGCTACCGCCCAACCCGCTGAATAATGCGGATAAGTAGATTCAGATCCCCAATCCTCATAATGCTTCATCATATCCGGAACCGTTTCAACTACAGAATTGAAATACGTCATCTCACTATACATCCCGCTCATCTGCCCTTCGGCACTTGCTCCGTTATCCCCGGCAATAAAAATGAAAACGGTGTTATCCATTTCTCCCATTGCTTCAATGGCAGCCACCAAACGTCCAATTTCATAATCCGTATGCTCGGCAAATCCCGCAAATACTTCCATTTGACGCGCAAACAATTTCTTCTCATCAGGAGTTAACGTTTCCCAATCTTTGATCTCCTTTGGCTTCGGTGCAAGTTTTGTATCCGGCGGAATTATTCCGAGTGACTTTTGACGAACGAAAGTTTCCTCACGAATCTTATCCCAGCCTTTATCAAACTTGCCTTTGTACTTGGCGATATATTCCTTTGGTGCATGATGCGGGGCATGGGTGGCACCGGGAGCATAGTACATAAAGAAAGGTTTCTCCGGTTGCAGTGCCTGTTGAGTACGCACCCAGTTGATGGCCTGATTGGTCATATCGGTTGTAAAATGATAGGCCGAATCCTGCGGCGTTTCCACCAGCGTTACCCCATCATAAATCAATGGAGCCCACTGATTTGTTTCACCACCTAAGAACCCATAAAACTTCTCGAAGCCGGAGTGTGTAGGCCAACGATCCTGAGGACCATTATTGGAGATTTCCCAGGGTGGTACTTCGTGACACTTTCCAAACTGAGCAGTATTAAAACCATTCTGCCTCAACACTTCTGCCATCGGTGTAATGGATTGCGGACGAACAGCTGTATAGCCAGGATAGGTGCTTGCCAGCTCTGTAATCACCCCCATGTTATTGGAATGGTGATTATAGCCGGTAAGCAATGCGGTTCGGGTGGGTGCGCACAAGGCGGTGGTATGAAAACGATTATACCGCAATCCTCCCTTTGCCAGCCGGTCCATGGTAGGCATTGTAACCGGTCCACCATAACAATTGGCGGTGCCGAATCCCATATCATCAATTAACACCACCACCACATTGGGTGCGCCTTTTGGGGCCGCTACATCAAAACGGGGAGGTGGAGTTGCCGTACGCACATCAAAAACTTTGCTTTTGGTCGCCACCGGCTCTCGTATCGGCAGGGAGCTCCGGTCGATTTTAGAATCTGTTACCACCCCGGCATTCTGTGCGTTAACCACCAGAATTGTTGCTGAGAACAAAAGTGTTAAGAAGCTTTTTTTCATAGAGAATAGAATGACAATTGGATATGTAAGTAAAGTATTAAAACGGGAGAAAGTATTATAAGTATTTTACCTACACTCCATCACCCGATTCAGTTCCCCTTCAAAAGTATCTAAATGGTTTGTAAATTCAACTCATAGGATTTGGATATATAATAGGAATGCTAATGATTTATATCAGACTTCACTGATAAAAATAAATGACAAAAGTGCGCCAGAAAATTCTTAACGTTTGTCGCTAACAAATAATAAAGGTTTTAGCTATTCTAAATCTAAAAGGCTACTAGCAAGTATAAATCCAGGTCTTGCCACATTATGATAATAAGACATAGTTTGACATTACCCTATTGAAAAAATATATTCGCTAATTATGGTTATTTGTATGAAAATTTCCAAAAGCGTAAGAAGACTGCGAAGCGTAAACCAGAACAAGCAAAGATTACACCCATTGCAAATATTTATTGAATGCCACTTCTCAATCCTGTATTTACAACTAGATAACTATACCAATAAGCCGTACTTTAAGTGCCGGCACTTTCTACTCAATATGCCGGTTTAGATTGGATTCAGAAAATATTTGCAATCAGAGCAGCTATAAATACGAATCAACTGAACCAACATTCGCCTATCTTTGCCGCCGGTTAAAATATTCCATCATGAGCCTTCTTGTTATCGGCACTGTTGCCTTCGATGCCATCGAAACCCCCTTCGGAAAAACTGATAAAATTATCGGTGGAGCAGCTACATACGCCTCATTATCAGCTTCTTACTTCAGCAGTAAGATCAACCTCGTTTCGGTTGTGGGCGATGATTTTCCTGCTGAAGCTATTGAAATGATGGGCGACAGGGGCATCAATACCGATGGCTTGCAAATCAAGCAGGGCGAAAAATCTTTCTTCTGGGCCGGTAAATATCACGCCGATATGAACAGCCGCGACACCCTGGATACCCAACTCAACGTACTGGCCAATTTTGATCCGATTATCCCGGAATCCTATCAAAACTGCGAATTCCTGATGTTGGGAAATCTAATGCCCTCCATTCAGATCCAGGTAATGGAGCGCCTGCGCACTCGTCCGCGCCTGATCGTCATGGATACCATGAATTTCTGGATGGAAATTGCCATGCCGGAATTGTTACGCGCCATTAAAATGGTGGATGTTCTCACCATTAACGATGCAGAAGCCCGTCAGCTCACCAACGAATATTCATTGGTGAAAGCGGCACGCAAAATCCTCACCATGGGACCTAAATATCTGGTTATCAAAAAAGGTGAGCATGGCGCCTTGTTGTTCCACAAAAATCAGGTGTTCTTCGCACCTGCCTTACCGTTAGAAGATGTATTTGATCCGACCGGTGCCGGCGACACTTTCGCAGGCGGATTTATCGGCTACCTGAGCAAAACTCGCGACATCTCTTTTGAAAGTATGAAGCGCGCTGTAATTTATGGTTCCGCCATGGCTTCGTTCTGCGTTGAGAAATTTGGTCTCGAGCGTGTGGTGGATCTTGATCAGGAAGAAATCGAAGAACGCGTACAGGATTTTATTGATCTTGTTCAGTTTGATATTACACTTGTTCAATAAAAATCTACTTGCTTTTTTTATTGGAGTCCATGTAAAATAGAGGACGGACGCGCTCTGTCAAATCAATAATCTTTCCAATAATACCCAACTGGGTTTTATCAATTATCAGCCGGGATTGCATCCCTATGGCTAAAGAACACCTTTAGGGCCTGAATAGACTCCTGGTAAAGTGGTCTGTTTTGATGATCGCCCATCCTTTCCACAAATCCCCTTAAACATTAACGATTAACTATTTCATTAAACATTAAGCGTTAAATATTAAGCGTTAAGCATTAAGCGTTAAGCATTAAGCGTTAAGCGTTAAGCATTAAGCGTTAAGCATTAAGCGTTAAGCGTTAAGCATTAAGCGTTAAGCATTAAATATTAAGCGTTAAGCGTTCTCTCGGTTTTTCTCAGAACACAAATCCCTCCTTTCCACAAATCCCCTTAAACATTAACCATTAACCATTTCATTAAACATTAAGCGTTAAATGTTAAGCGTTAAGTATTAACGAAGTTCACTTCGGCCTGTTCCCAGTTAACGGTATTCCACCAAGCAGTTACATAATCCTTTCTCTTATTCTGGTATTTGAGATAATACGCATGCTCCCAGATATCCAGCGCAAGGACAGGCTTTCCTTTAAGTTCAGAAATATCCATCAGCGGATTATCTTGGTTGGCGGTACTGCCTATAATTAGTTTACCTTCATTTACCGTTAACCAGGCCCAGCCCGAGCCAAAACGACTCATCGCTGCCTCATTGAATTTCGTCTGAAAGTTTTCAAAAGTGCCGTAAACAGATTCAATGGCCCCCTTCAACGTTCCTTTCGGTACTCCTCCACCGTTAGGCTTCATCAGCTTCCAGAAAAAACTATGGTTATAATGACCCCCTCCGTTATTGCGAACAGTCATCGGATATTTCGAAATTTTCGCTAATAGCTTTTCAATAGATTGCTCTTCGATTTTATTTTCAGCAACAGCCTTGTTCAGATTATCCACATAGGCCTTGTGATGTTTGCTGTGGTGAATCTCCATCGTCAATGCATCAATATGCGGCTCCAATGCATCAAATGCGTAAGGTAAAGCAGGCAGTGTAAAAGGCGGAAGCGCCGGAGGATCCTCGCCCATCAGCGGATTGGTTTTACCAAGTAATACCGTACCGGCTACTGTCAATCCTGCAGCTTTTAAGAAGGTGCGACGATGAAGCTTGTTTCCCATTATTTTGAATTTTTATGCGAACTGAATAAGCACCTGATTCTTTTCTACTGTGTTTCCCTTGTTAATATTGATCTTCTTTATGGTTGCCGCACCAGTTGCCTTAAGTGAATTTTCCATTTTCATGGCCTCGAGCACAATCAGCGTATCCCCTTTCTCAACCGACTGCCCTTCAGCAACGGCAATATCCACCACCAACCCGGGCATAGGCGCTTTCAGATCCCCCGCTTTCTTTCCGGATGCAATATCCATACCCAAAGCCTGCAGCAATTCATCATACTGATCACGCAATTGCACTTCTATCACCGCTCCATTTACCTTCATCACATGTTTCTTGGAAATCGTATCGCTCGATAATACCTCTACCGTCATCGATTTATTCCCAGCAATGATGTGGTAACGACCCGACTGTAATTCGCGAAGATTGGCCACCTGTAATTGACCATTAATCTTCCAGCCTTCTGAAGTTGCTTCGATGATACGTACATCACCCCCGTTTACGATTGCTTTCATTTGGTCAAAGGTACATGCTGAACGCTTATCACAATTCACGGACGGCCGTTAATAATATACCCGCAATTCTTCTAAAGTTCATCCGACGGTTCTACCTTTGAGAAGTTATGGCATTCCGGCAACGTTTGTTCTGGCTTCTTCTCTTCGCAATTTTTTGCTGGGGGACAGCCACCTTACTGCAGGGTAATGCCGAACGCCAAAACCAGCGCTATGCCCGACTAGCCGACGAAACCCAGGAGTTTGTTCTGAATTCGATCCGGGAACAGGAACGCTCCCTGGAAACACTGGTTCCACTAATAAAGGAACAATACCTCAACCTCCGTCAGGTTAACGCCTTAGCAGCATCCTACCAAAGCACTGGCAGTCAGTATTTTATATTTGAAAACGCGGAACCGGTATTCTGGTCTTCCAACAATGTTCTTCCCGACCCCCACCGCATCACCGCCACAAAAAACGGATCACTATTCTTCACCGGCAACGGCTGGTACTACCTCAACTATAAAATAACCGGCAACAGGATGGTCGCTGCACTGTTTCTGATCCGGCACCAATATGCCATCCAGAATAGCTACCTGCAAAACATTTTTAATGCGGCAATGCAGCTTCCGGAAAGTGCAAAATTTTTCAGTAAACCTATCGCCGGCACCTGGGCCATCACCGGAACCGCCAATGAATACCTGTTCAGTATCGGCTTTTCAAACAGCAGCGCTGAATATTCTTCCCCCGAGGTTGCGGTTTTTTACGGCCTGTCCTTCCTCTTCCTGTTTCTTATCCTCACCGATTTGCTTGTTTTTCTTGGACGAAGACACCGGCTCTCCGGTATTTTATTGTTAGTCATCATTGCTGCTGCACGACTTTGGCTCAACATTTACCGAATACCCGCAGCACTTTTTAAAAGCGAAGTCTTCTCTCCGCATTACTATGCCAGCGGCTACCTGCTGAATTCGCCCGGCGATCTATTTCTCACCGTTGCAGTGATTGCCATGTGCATCCTCTTTTTCTATTACTGGGTCAATTACATCAATCTGCAGTCGAACGATACTCCCAGCGACCGCTCCATGAGTTGGTCTGTAATGGTAACAGCCATGTTCCTGTTAACCTTCTTGTTTTCTGTTTTCACCAATTATCTGCTGAGCGGACTGGTTATTAATTCACAAATCTCTTTCAACGTTAGTAACGTTTTTGAACTGAACGAATACACCTTTTCCGGCATGTGCGTATTCGGCACTCTGCTCTTTGCCTTGTATCTGCTTTGTGATTGCGCGGTGCGATTTCTGCGAAGAACCGGTTTTACTATTGCTTATGCCAGCATTCTCTTTCTGGTTTCTCAGGGATTGTTTCTCGTCATCCTTCTGCTCTTCCGTGAAAAAGATTTATTCCGCGATTATGGTGTAAGTGCATTCCTGCTCACCAATGTCCTGGTAATTTTTATCAGCTATATCCGCATTACGGAAAAAAAACTTTTCTCCTTTTCCCGCTTCGTTCTTGCGCTGGTTGTGTTTTCGATTTATGCGGCGCAACTGATCTATAATTATAACCGCATTCGTGAACATGACAAGCGCCAGCTTCTTGCAGCAAAACTTGAAAATGAACAGGACCTTGTAGCAGAGTTT
>Ga0315906_10011855_pt1 | contig 10140 bp, 8 predicted proteins | sample LakEriMetagenome_4_FD_203526 | JGI IMG/M metagenome (GOLD analysis project Ga0315906, IMG submission 203526) | Freshwater fungal communities from buoy surface, Lake Erie, Ohio, United States - Buoy 2 MA122 | ecosystem: Environmental > Aquatic > Freshwater > Lake > Lake biofilm | place: USA: Lake...
ACGAAGTCGCTGGCTCTCAAACGCGAGGCGGCGATCAAGGCCCTCCCGCGGGCCGCGAAACTCCGGCTGCTCGCCGTGAAGCAGACGGGGCCGCGATCGAAAGGCTACAATCTTGCATCTCCAGGCAATTCACCCGCGTGTTGCTTCCCGTCCAACCCCCCTTCGCGCCCGTAGCTCAGCCGGATAGAGCATGGGATTTCTAATCCCAGGGTCGCTGGTTCGAGTCCAGCCGGGCGTATTGAAAAGCACTGGGAAACCAGTGCTTTTCTCATTTCAAGTGAGACAGGGTTTCGTCGCCCCGGCATCAATCCTCAAAAATCCTCAAATCTGTGCTGGGCGAAGGGGTCCTGGGCGCGCCGATCGGAAGCCTGCACGCGGCTCTCGTGGCCGCACTGAGTGACTATCTTGGCAGAGTTGCGGCGGGCCGACTGACCGTGTGGTCGCAAAATCCCATTCGCCTCGACGACAGCAGCGAGCCGCAGCCCGACATCGCGATGGTCAAGCCCAGGCCCGACTTCTATGCCGCTGCCCACCCGGGCCCCGCCGACACGCTCTTGATTGTCGAGGTGGCCGAGTCGAGCCTGGCTTACGACCTCGGATCAAGGGTCCGCTCTACGCTCGCCACGGAATCCCGGAAGTCTGAGTGATCGACGCCGCGACGCGGACCACGCACCGTTTCCGCGGGCCGCAGCTGGAGGGCTACTCCGAGCAGGGCATGATCGCGTTCTAAAAAGGATAGGCCGGTCAATGGCACTTCCGCAACGGTCTTCCGGCTGACGGACTGTCCTTGAGCAGCGAGATTGGGCGCTTCGTCCGTCGGGAAGCGGTCCGCCAAAACGCCTCGCATCCCCCTGCGGTGGCGTTTTTCTCGCGTCGGCGCAGACCGTGTCCCAGTCGGCCCTCCCCGGGCCTTCGACGCCTCGTGTCCGACGCCGGTCAGAGGCTGTGAATATCGATCACGGGCAGTTCGTCTATCCGTCGCTTGAAAGACATTGCGATCGTCGTGGACCTGCACGAGCTCGCCCCAGTCGGTGGGCGGGCCACGAGCGCATGAGTTTCGCCCAGGCAATCCGTGACGTGTCGTGCGAGCGGGGCTTTTGATTCGGATTCGCGTCACAGCAGCCCCCTGTGACGCGACCGTCGGCCGCATGCCCACCGGTCACAGCCTCGCGCCGCTTGCCGATGTTCCCTTTTGTCATGCGCCGTGACGGCCCGCCTGAGCTTGTGATTCGGCGCAAACACCCCTGGCTTGTTTCATGTCGGCGGGCGATGCCGGTGCTTTCGCGGCGGCGGGACGAGATCGGCGAGCCGGTCCAAGAACTCAAACGGCGTGAGTTCGACGACGCCGCTGGCTCCTGGCCGCGTGGACTTGTGCCCACGCCCGGGCCCGACCCAGTTGGCGGCCTTGTGCCGTGGCAGCACGTAGCGGACTTGAGTGATGCGGTCGGCTGGGCCGCGGATCAGGGAGAGTCGCTCCAGCGCGAAGGGGGGGCGGGCGCAATACCGCAGCAGGTGCTCCAGACTCTGAAAATAGCTGGGCACATCGCGGTCTATTGAGCGCGATCCGGACACTGGCGTCGACTGAAAACCCGCTGTTATCCCAGGCGAGCATGTCGGCGGCGGCCGCAGCGTCGAGCAGGCGAGCGAGCCTGAACCAGCGGATCACGCGGTGACGGACCCGCTCGGCGAGCGCGGCCAGATCGGCCTGGGTGATTGGCCGGGCCGGCAGGAACGCCGTCGGGGCGTCGCCGCCAGCTTCGGCGGCAGCCGGCTCGAAGACACCGTCGGTCACGCATGCGTGGAGATGCACGTGGTGGTTGAGCGCCGAGCCGAAGCGGTGGCGGGTGAGATGCCCCCGAGCCGTGAACTGGCGGCTCTCGGCATCTCGGCATCAGGGGTTTCGCCTGACGCCGCGAGCAGGAGACGTTCGATATCGGTCAGGAAGATCTTCGTGAGCACCGTGACGGCTCGAAGTCGGTCGGCAAGCATGCCCCGCAGCCGCTTCGCGGACGCGGGCGAGACACGTATCGTTCCGCATGCCCGCCACTATCTCCATCAACCGTGCCCACGAACGGGAGCGGGGCGAGCAGTTCTGGATCACACTCTGCGGCCGACCGGTGCCGGCGAAGAACACGGTCCAGGAATGACGTGATCCTCGGCGCTTGGGTGTTTGCCAACACGCGAGTGCCTGTTCGGGCACTCTTCGAAAACCTCGAGGACGGCGCTACCATTGACGAGTTCGTTGACTGGTTCCCGGGGGTCGCCAGAAAGCAGGTCGAGGCGGTCCTTGAGTTCGCGGCCGCGATCCTGTCGCGAACCTCATTCAGTATCCAGAACTGACGGACCGAGAGATGGATGCCACGACAGGCCGCACGCGGCCGGCGAACCAGAGGCTCGTGAGCGTCACTGCGACGGCGAAGATGCCGACGGTTCCAAAATAACGCAGGGGTTCGCCGGCCCCCCCCTCCAAGATCAGCCCACCACATACGGTGCCGAGGCCGCTGGCGATGTGCTGCACCGACGAATTGACCGACATGAAGCCACCGCGCCGTCGGGGCTCTATGCTGGCCGTGATCAGTGATACGGAGGACACCAACCGCCCCGCGTTGCTCGCCATCATCAGCGCTGCCACCGGGGCCGCCACGGCAAGCCCCACGGACGGCAGGTGAGTGACCACGAGCGTCATCACGGCCGCCAGCGACACCGCGCAACGAAACACGGGCAGGGCACCATAGCGATCGATGAGCCGGCCCACGAGCGGCGTGCTCACAAGCGTGAGCACGCCCCCGACCACGAAGACGACGGGCAACTGGGCCTCCGTGACACCCGCGTTGCTCACGTAGGAGGCGCTGATATAGGGAATCACGGAAAATGCGCCGAACATCAGGATGGCGGTGAGGGCCAAGGCAGGCCAATGGGAGGGATACGTGAGCGTGTCCAGCAAGTGAGCCAGGGGACGTCGTCGCGTCCCGCCCAGGTGGCCGGTCAGCGGCGGCATCATCCACGCGGCCAGGCCCAACAGCGGCAGTCCCAGCGCCGCGAGCACGAGGAACGGCACTTCCCAGCCGTAGCGGTTGCCCAGCGCGATGCCAATGGGCACGCCCACCACCGACGCCACAGCAAACGACGACATCAGCAAGCCGGTCGCCCGGCCGCGCCGCTCCTCGGGAAATATGTCTGCCACGATGGCGTACGACAAACCGCCCAACACTCCGCCAAACGCGCCCGTCAGGCACCGGGCCGCGACCAGCAGCTGGTAATTCGTCGCCAAGCCGCAGGCCAGGGTGCCCAGCAGCAGGCCGGCTGACAGCGCGATGTAGGCCGACCTGCGTCCCACGCGGTCGAGCACCGCCGCAGCCGCAAAGCCGGCGCACCCGGCCGCGAACGTGTAGGCCGAGACGACCCAGCTGAACTGCACGGTGTCGATGCCCAGGGTGTCGAACAGGAGCGGCCCCAGGGGCATCACGATCATGAAATCGACGGTGCTGATGAACTGCATCGCCGCGAGCGTGAACAAGATCAGCCCCGCGCGGTCCACGCCACTCCCTTCCGGGAAGGCTGGCTCGGCTGCGGGGATTGGGGCCACAGTGCTGCTCGTTTTCACCGCAGGGGCGCCGCGGGAATCTGCGGCCTCTTCGCCCTGCCGACCGAAAGGAGGCTAGCAGACCCCGCACATCGCCCTCAACACCAGCGCGGACTCTGGTAAAAAGCATTGTCTTCGCACGCGAAACAGGACCACCCATGACGTTGGCTGCCATGCTCGACGATGCGGCGGCGAGATCGCCGCACGCCGTCGCGATCCACACCTCCGCCGGGTCGCTTTCGTATGCCGATCTCGCCGATCGCGTCGCCCGTGTCGCCCACGGCTTCATGTCGCTGGGACTGACCGGCCAGGATCGCGTGGCCTTCCTGCTGCCCAACGGCGTGGAACTGGCGATCTCGATCCTGGCCGCCGCGAAGGCCGGCCTCGTCGCCGTGCCGCTGTCTCCCACGTTCGCCACGCCGCAGTTGCAGTACATCCTCAGGCACAGCGGCGCCCGCATGCTCGTCACGTCACCGGCATTGCTCGGTGCCGTGACAGCGGAGGCCCGTGATCAACTCGACGCTGTTGTGCTCTGCGGCGACGTCCCGGACGAGCCGCCCGCGGGCGCTGTGCCGTTCGGGCAGCTGCTCGCCGGTCCCGCCGCGACGCCAGCGATGTCCCAGGGCCTGGCGCCGGATCCGATCGGGCTGTTGGTCTACACGTCAGGGACCACGTCGCGGCCCAAGGGTGTGGCCCACACCCAGGGTCGCATGACTCACCGCGTGCGGCTGTTGATCGACGAACTGATGCTTACGGCCGACGATGCCACGCTGGCGTGCGTGAGCATTGGCCGGCCGGTGTTCATGCTCGGCCAGCTGATGCCGATGCTCTGTGTCGGGGGAAGCATCACGCTCCTGGAGCGCCATGACGCGGGGTCCTTTTGGCAGGCCCATGCGGACTCTCACCCCACGTATCTGCTCACGCCTCCCAGCCTGACGCGAGACCTTCTCGAGCACGCCTCGGCGCGGGCGGCCGATTTCAGCCGACTGCGATACTGGATCGTGGGTGGTGACACGTGCCCGGCTGCAGTCCATGCGCTGATGGCAGATGTGGTGCGCAAGCCGTTGCTTGAAATCTGCGGCATGACGGAAACGGGCTTTTATTGCATCAGCCCGCCGCACGGCCCTTCCAAGCCGGGGTCGATCGGGCAGGCGATGATGGGCGTCGCGGTGCGGGTGGTGACCGATAGCGGCGCCGACACGGCTCCCGGCGAGGTGGGACGGGTTCTCGTGCGCACCCCCGACATGATGGTCGGCTACTGGAACGACACGCTGGCCACGCATCGGATGCTCAGGTCGGGCTGGCTCGACACCGAGGACCTAGCCTCGACTGACGAAGATGGCTTCCTCTGGTTCGCGGGCAGGCAGAAGGACATGATCTCGCGCGGGGGGTTCAAGGTGGCCCCGGCGATGGTGGAGGACGCGATCCTCTCGCATCCCGGCGTGGCGACCGCCGCGGTGGTGGGGGCCTCGGATGAACGCCAGGGCCAGGTGCCCGTGGCGTTCTACGAACTCCGCCCAAGCGCCGTCGATCCCGGCGCGGAGGCCTTGGCCGCCTGGGCCGCCGCCCGCCTGGAACCGCTTTCGGTGCCCGTCAGCTTTTTTCGCGTCGACCGCTGGCCGCTCACAGCCCAGGGCAAACTCGACCGCGCTCGGTTGGTGTGGATGGTCGACTTCGGCGACGGCCGCGAACTCTGAGATAGGAGGCTTGTCGCGACCACGTGATCGTCCGTCTACACTGTTTCATGGGGGGTGAGTGACGGTTGCTGGACGCGGCGCGTATGGTTTCCCGTGGATCGTACTTGATCCGAATCGCTTACTCGGGAGACAGTCATGGCTACCACATCCAGCATCCGTTCTCAGGCCGAACTTCTATCAAGGCTTTCAGCGATCGCGACGGCCAATAATGGCACGGCGGCAACAGCCACAGAAAGGATAGGCCGGTCAATGGCACTTCCGCAACGGTCTTCCGGCTGACGGACTGTCCTTGAGCAGCGAGATTGGGCGCTTCGTCCGTCGGGAAGCGGTCCGCCAAAACGCCTCGCATCCCCCTGCGGTGGCGTTTTTCTCGCGTCGGCGCAGACCGTGTCCCAGTCGGCCCTCCCCGGGCCTTCGACGCCTCGTGTCCGACGCCGGTCAGAGGCTGTGAATATCGATCACGGGCAGTTCGTCTATCCGTCGCTTGAAAGACATTGCGATCGTCGTGGACCTGCACGAGCTCGCCCCAGTCGGTGGGCGGGCCACGAGCGCATGAGTTTCGCCCAGGCAATCCGTGACGTGTCGTGCGAGCGGGGCTTTTGATTCGGATTCGCGTCACAGCAGCCCCCTGTGACGCGACCGTCGGCCGCATGCCCACCGGTCACAGCCTCGCGCCGCTTGCCGATGTTCCCTTTTGTCATGCGCCGTGACGGCCCGCCTGAGCTTGTGATTCGGCGCAAACACCCCTGGCTTGTTTCATGTCGGCGGGCGATGCCGGTGCTTTCGCGGCGGCGGGACGAGATCGGCGAGCCGGTCCAAGAACTCAAACGGCGTGAGTTCGACGACGCCGCTGGCTCCTGGCCGCGTGGACTTGTGCCCACGCCCGGGCCCGACCCAGTTGGCGGCCTTGTGCCGTGGCAGCACGTAGCGGACTTGAGTGATGCGGTCGGCTGGGCCGCGGATCAGGGAGAGTCGCTCCAGCGCGAAGGGGGGGCGGGCGCAATACCGCAGCAGGTGCTCCAGACTCTGAAAATAGCTGGGCACATCGCGGTCTATTGAGCGCGATCCGGACACTGGCGTCGACTGAAAACCCGCTGTTATCCCAGGCGAGCATGTCGGCGGCGGCCGCAGCGTCGAGCAGGCGAGCGAGCCTGAACCAGCGGATCACGCGGTGACGGACCCGCTCGGCGAGCGCGGCCAGATCGGCCTGGGTGATTGGCCGGGCCGGCAGGAACGCCGTCGGGGCGTCGCCGCCAGCTTCGGCGGCAGCCGGCTCGAAGACACCGTCGGTCACGCATGCGTGGAGATGCACGTGGTGGTTGAGCGCCGAGCCGAAGCGGTGGCGGGTGAGATGCCCCCGAGCCGTGAACTGGCGGCTCTCGGCATCTCGGCATCAGGGGTTTCGCCTGACGCCGCGAGCAGGAGACGTTCGATATCGGTCAGGAAGATCTTCGTGAGCACCGTGACGGCTCGGAGTCGGTCGGCAAGCATGCCCCGCAGCCGCTTGGGCACGGAGATCACCCACTGCCGCACGGGCACTGGCGGGATGACGTGATCGGCGAGGTGGGCGGCCGTCTGGGACATGTGGCGGCCGTTGCAGGACGGGCAGACGCCGCGGCCCTTGCAGGAGAATGCCACGACGAATCCCGTGCGGCACGTCATGCAGACCGCGCGGGCGAATCCGAAGCAGAGGATGCCGCACTCGAGATAGCCGCGGAGCTCGTCCTCGATGTATCCCGGCACGGGCCGCTCGGCAGCTTCCCGCCAGGCGAGCCAGTTCTCGAGGTTCTCAGAGACCACCCTGTGGAGCGGCGTCTTCTCTGGCCGGCGGCGCTCGTAACGCCGTGACGGCGCGGGGCCGCCGTGCGGGCGGAGGCGGCTTCGCGCGGGAAACCCTGTGACCGCGGCGACCATGGGCGGACCGGCAGGTGGACGGCGGACATAAACAGCCGTACACTATCTGCGGGACGCAGCGGTTCGCCACCAGCCAATCGCAACGCTCGTCAGCAAGAACACGAATCGTGGGCATGGCCGGTCGAGCGTCACGAGGACCAGTGGATCCTGCCCACCGTCAGCATCTGAAGCGGGACCTGATCGGCGGGCTGCCGAAGATGCGGCGGGCCGGTCGGGCCGATGTCACTGACCTCGCGGTCTCGGTGAACAGCCTGACGCCGGTCTCGGAGCCCCTCTACGCCATGCGTGACTGCTGGTGGGGTGCCGGGGTGGTGGGCTTGCCTGCTGCCCCGGTGCCTTTGGCGGGCTCTTGGAGCCCGGCCAAGTGGTGGGCGGTCGTCCGTCGCAAATCGATGGCGAGCCCGCTGCTGACTTTGGGTCGGATGAAGGCTAGATCTGTTCCGCGTCGAGGATCTTTCCCATGGCAACGGTCTCCTATCCCCACATCGAGATTGCCGCCGACGGCACGGCGCTCGTCGAGGGCACGCGTACCAAGGTCGTGGAAATAGCCCTCGATCGACTGGCTCATCACTGGGATGCCGAAGAGATTCAGCGGCAGCACCCCCACCTGACGCTTGCGCAGATTTATGCGGCACTCACCTATTACCACGATCATAGCCAGCGCTTCGACTCGGAGATCCGAGAGCAGTTGAGGGACGTGGACTTGATCGAATCCCGGCGGGAGCCGTCCCTGTTGAGGGAGAAACTCCGAAAAGCCGGTGAGCCCCAGTGAGCCTCTCCTTCTATCTGGACCATCATGTACCCGCGGCCATCACGAATGGCCTGCGGCAACTACAGGTCAATGTGTTGACCGTCGCAGAGGACGGGAGAGCCGATTGGGATGACGATCGGCTCTTGGAGCGGGCCCTTGAACTTGGGCGGGGCGTCTTCAGTCAGGATTGCGATTTTCTGATTCTGGCAGCCCGCTGGCAGCAGGCCCGACGGGAGTTTGCCGGCATGGTCTACGGCCACCAACTGCGGGGCACGGTCCGGCGGTGCTGTGCGCGACCTCGCCCTCATTGCATCCGTCATGACGCAGGCTGAGATGCGGAACCGGGTTGAATTTCTGCCGCTGTGAATTCCACCGGCCCACATCACCCGGGGGCGCTACACTCGCCCGGTTTACCCTCGCCACTCCCATCACGACTTGCCGAGCGGCAATCTGGCGGTCGGTAGTTGGGCCAGGAACGTGGGCCAATGTCGGGTTTGAGGATTCCTCAAATCGGCAGCTTTTTCTGCCCTCTGGGCGGTGAAGCTGGGGACCCACGCGAAATCGGACCTGCTGTCGGAAGTCATTGCCTGGCAACGACTAAAGGTCGATTTCGTGGTTTCTTCGGAAACAGCGAAATCGCCTCGCCTCAAATTTCTAATCCCAGGGTCGGTGGTTCGAGTCCACCCGGGCGTATTGCCGCGATCGGCGGGCACGATGCCCGCCCCATACCAGGCACCGGAGGGTGCCCAAGCGAAGTGAGCCCGGAGGGCGAAGCCTCGCGGGTACTATCCCCGGTGGTTCGAGTCCACCCGGGCGTATTGCCGCGATCGGCGGGCACGATGCCCGCCCCATACCAGGCACCGAAGGGTGCCCAAGCGAAGTGAGCCCGGAGGGCGAAGCCTCGCGGGTACTATCCCCGGTGGTTCGAGTCCACCCGGGCGTATTGCCGCGATCGGCGGGCACGATGCCCGCCCCATACCAGGCACCGGAGGGTGCCCAAGCGAGGTGAGCCCGGAGGGCGAAGCCGAGCGTGTACAATCCCCGGTGGTTCGATTCCACCCGGGCGTACTCTTCATTTTTCAACCCAGTCGGCTGCCATCCCAAGCATCATGACGATCTGCCTGCTCAAGTCCAAGATTCACCGCGCCTGCGTGACCGCAGCTTCCGTCGACTACGAGGGCAGCCTGACGATCGCCGCCGACCTCGCCGAGCGGGTCGGCCTCCGCCGCTACGAGCGGATTCTCGTCGGCAACATGGCCAACGGCGAGCGGTTCGAGACCTACGTGATCTACGGGCCGCCGGGCTCGGGCGCGATCGAGCTCAACGGGGCCACCGCCCTGCTCGGCAAGCCCGGCGACCGGCTCACGATCATGTCGTTCGCCTGGCTCGAGGCTGCCGCCGCCGCCACCCACGAGCCGGCCGTGATTGTGCTCGACGCCGAAAACCGCATCATCCGCGGCTGACCAGGCAAGGCGGGCGCCGCCCGCGAGCCGGGAAAGCGGGGCGGCGCGTGACGGTTCCGCGAAAAAGTGCGGCCCGGGAACGGCCGCGTGACCGAACCAACGGACACGCCCGGAGGCCCGCCGTGCCCGCTCCGTTTCATGCGTCCGCCCCGGCCGTGCTCGGCACGGTGCTCGCCTTCTTCGTGGCCGCTGCCGGCGCCCTGGCCCGGGGCGAGGAAGGCGACCTCGGCACTGATCGCGACGCGTTCACGCCCTCCACGCACACGGTCGCCCCCGGCGTGCTGCTGCACGAGGCGTCCTATGTCTACATCGACAACCTCGCCGGCCGGCCGACCAACAACTACCCCGAGTGGCTGCTGCGGATCGGGGCCACGGACTGGCTCGAGTGGCGGTTCGGCGTCAACTATGGCGTCGGCTCGCAGGGGAACGTGGTCACGAGCGTGGAGGTCGGCGAGGGCACGCTCGATGGCAGCACGCTCTACGAGACGAGCATCCTGTACGGGCTCAAAGTGAACGTCACGGCCCAGCAGGGCTGGCGGCCCGAGAGCTGCTTCATCCTCGAGGCGACGACCCCCGCCTACGGCGACGTTTTCGGCACCTCGCCGGTCGCCACCTACGTGGCCGGCTGGGAACTGGCCAATGGCTGGCGGCTCGACGGCGCCATCCGCTACGCCTACGCCGAGGGCTTCGTCGACTGGTTCAGCCGCTGGACGCCGTCGGCCGTGCTGCGGG
>Ga0315906_10011856_pt1 | contig 10140 bp, 9 predicted proteins | sample LakEriMetagenome_4_FD_203526 | JGI IMG/M metagenome (GOLD analysis project Ga0315906, IMG submission 203526) | Freshwater fungal communities from buoy surface, Lake Erie, Ohio, United States - Buoy 2 MA122 | ecosystem: Environmental > Aquatic > Freshwater > Lake > Lake biofilm | place: USA: Lake...
GATTCCTAATACCAATCGCATATGCTTCTAAAGAACGATATGTGATGCGTCTGGAAGATGATCCAAATCTGGACAAGAAAGTTCAGATGGCTTTGCCTAGACTGTCATTTGAAATGACTGGGCTTTCATATGATAGTACCAGAAAACAAAACACAAATACCAAAAATTTTGCTTCAGGTGCATCTGGTACCATATCACAATATAATCCTGTACCTTATAATTTTGATTTCAGTTTATATTTGTATGTACGAAACATTGAAGATGCAACTCAGGTTATCGAACACATTATACCATATTTTGCACCAGATTATACGGTGAAAATAAACATGATACCTGAAATGGGAATCGTGAAAGAAATACCTGTAATTTTAAATTCTACAGACCACGAAATAGTTTATGAGGGTGATAGAGAGCAAGCAACAAGAATGATTATTTGGACTTTAAAGTTCACTGTCAAGGGATTTATATTTGGTAAACAATCAACAACAAATCTCATTACTCATTCGATATCTTCAATCTACAACTTGAATTCTACGAATGATGTTATCTCTTTCACAATGAACCCAGCCACAGGAGATGGTTACTATGGAATAGGAGATACTGTCTATCAAGGTTATTCTTTTGGAACAGCCACAGCTACGGCAAAAGTTGTACAATGGTTACCTTCACTAAATATTCTAAAACTTACAGACATAAAAGGAGATTTCAATTCCATATCTCCAATTATTTCTGTTCGAACAAATGCGAGTTACACATACACATCGTATTCACCATTAAACGGAAAATATGTACAAGTGGATACTTCACCTGCAACATTCGACTTGAATACATATACCATGGACAACAATGCTGGTGACGTTACGATGGATCTAGATTCGGATAGATACCCATCATCAATAAGGGAATATAATTAAAATGGCTCAAGAAGTAATAAACACAGGAACATTACCAAATGATGGTAAAGGCGACACTCTAAGAGTAGCCGGCCAAAAAATAAACAATAATTTTTCACAACTGTTTGTTTCAGGAACAGTTACGGATAATACTGCTAGACAACGAGCAAATGCAGCCTTTGATACAGCCAACACGAAAATAACAAAAACTGGTGATATTGTTACTGGTTCATTAATCTTTAGAACGGATGCAAATAAAACCTATTGTAACACAAGAATAGGTAATATTCAAGACGCCAATTCAATTGACATTTTTGCAGAAAATGAATATGAATGGTCTCAATTAAACTGGGCCAATACAAACTTTGTATTCGTTGACTATGAAGGTGTTATTGCGGCCACAGCAAATACTTCTGTTGAATTGAAAAACAGTTTTCAACAAGTTGTAATTGTCGCCAATACGAATAGTTGGGCATTCCAAAGTAATGGTAGAATAACACTATTCGATAGTGCAACGGCAGACAAAACAACTTTGGCTCCTGGTTTTAGAAATGCGATAACAGTAACTTCAAATACACACAATGCATCTAACACAAATGATATATTGTTCTGCAATCCAACTGCAGCTAATTCAAACATAGTTGTAAATCTTTCGGCCAACGTAGATGCAGGAAAATCTTATACAATTAAAAACATAAATCCTGGTGGTTATAGTGTCAACGTAAGTGGTACAGAAAGAGCTTATCCTTACATAGAAAATCCTGGCGATTTAGGAAATTTTGTTACAAGATTCAGTCTCGACCAAACGGGAGAAGTATTCACTTGGGTTTTTGATTCTGGAGTTTATAGATACATTGGTTAAAAATGAATACATTTGATAAAAATATGGAAAAAATATTTGATGTTACACCTGTTGAAGTGGATGAAAAGAAATTATTGGTTCCAACAAAAGACAACACCGAAGATTTGAATCTTAAACAAGATCTTGCGGATGCATACGAACAATCGAAAAGCAATCTGCAAGATATAATTGATCAAGGTAAAGACGCAATGGATGAAATATTGCAGATTGCCAAAGCCGGTCAACATCCAAGAGCCTTTGAAGTATACGGAACATTATTAAAAAACATGGTAGAAGCCAATGACCGTCTATTGAAAATGCAAAAAGAGATGCGTGAGATGGATGGTAAAAAAAGAGATGGTGGTGATACGAAGATTGATAAAGCTATTTTCGTTGGTTCAACCGCAGAACTTTCAAAATTAATAAAGAATAATGGACAATAAAGACTCTTACAGAGACAATCCACTACTGAAACGTGCTGGTGTACAAGTACAATACACACAAGAACAAGTTGATGAATACATAAAGTGTGCCAAAGATCCAATATATTTTGCAAAAAATTATGTGAAGATCGTTAACGTTGATGAAGGTGTTATCAACTTCAACATGTGGCCTTTCCAAGAAAAAATGTTAAAGTTGTTTCAAGACAACCGATTTGTAATTACTAAATGTCCTAGACAGGTTGGCAAAACAACCACAACTGTTGCGTATCTATTACATGCAACACTATTCCAAGACTCTCAAAACGTTGCAGTTCTTGCAAACAAAGGTTCTTTGGCTAGAGACATTCTCGCGAAGTACCAACTGGCATATGAAAACTTACCGATGTGGTTGCAACAAGGTGTCATTACCTGGAACAAAGGTAATGTAGAACTGGAGAATGGTTCTAAAGTCATTGCTGCATCCACATCATCAAGTGCTATCCGAGGTGGTGCATTTAATATCGTATTTTTGGACGAATTTGCGTTCGTTCCACAAAACATTGCGACAGAGTTCTTTAACTCTGTTTATCCCGTTATTTCATCTGGTAAAAAGACAAAGATCATTATTGTTTCTACACCAAACGGCATGAATCTGTTCTATAAGTTATGGGTGGATTCGATCAATAAGAAAAACGATTATATTCCATTCGAAATTCACTGGTCAAATGTACCAGGTAGAGATGAAATTTGGAAAGAAGAAACAATTAGAAACACCTCTTTGCGTCAGTTCCAGCAGGAGTTTGAAACGGAGTTCTTGGGTTCTTCAAATACATTGATTTCTGGTTATAAACTTCAACAATTGGTTTATAAAGATCCAATTGCAGATCATGATATGATGAAAATCTATGAACATCCTGTCAAAGAGATCGATGGCAATCCAAAAGATAATCTATATTCAATTGTAGTTGATGTGTCTGAAGGCAAAAACTTAGACAGTTCCGCATTCTCCGTAATTGATATATCACAGACACCATATAAACAAGTTGCAACTTACAAAAGTTCTTCAATTTCACCAATTCTGTTTCCAACAGTCATCTATAATGCAGCAAAATATTATAATGATGCATATGTTTTGGTAGAAATTAATAACAATCCACAAGTTGCTGATTCGTTACACACAGATTTTGAATATGAGAACTTGTGGAAAGTCTTTACAGGCAACAAAAAACCACAACAACTGTCTGCCGGCTTTGCCCGAGGTGTGCAGATGGGTATAAAAATGTCACCACAGGTCAAAGCAATTGGTTGTTCAAACTTAAAGACTTTGATTGAAGGTGATAAACTTTTAATTAATGATTTTGATACTTACTCCGAATTAACGACTTTTGTGCAACAAAAGAACTCTTTTAAAGCGGAAGATGATGCAAATGATGACTTAGTTATGGGTTTAGTTATATTTGCATGGTTGACAACACAAAAATATTTTAAAGAAATTGTGAACCATGATGTGAGAAAACAAATTCAATTGGAGAACATGAACCAGGTAGATGATGAATCTTTGCCTGCACCAATTATTGAAGATGGATTGGAAAATGATTTCGAAGTAATGGGTGGCGATGTATGGGAAGTTGCAAATGGTGAAGAAACATATGCAAATTTTATTAGAAAAACATTAAATGGTTTATAAAAACAATGTTTAATAAATAACCATTATGGTATTAAACTGCCAAAAGAACAAATATTAATTTAAGGAGAAAAAAATGGCATTTCAAATCTCTCCAGGCGTAAGTGTTTCGGAAGTAGACTTAACAACAGTAGTCCCTTCCGTACTCACAACCGCTGGTGCTTTTGTTGGGATTTCCGATTGGGGTCCAGCACAAGAAATTACATTAGTTGATAGTGAAATTTCTTTAGTAAAGGCTTTTGGTCAACCGAGTACAAACTCCGCTGTGTCTTTCTTCACAGCGGCAAACTTTTTGTCATATGGCAATAATTTAAGAGTTGTTCGAGCTGTCGGCGCAAATTGCAAAAATGCAGCTGTTACATCAGGTCAAGCCGTCAAAGTTGACAACGAAAGTGCTTTTCAAGAAACATACTTGAGCGCAAATACTAATGTGTATGGCGCTTTCATGGCCAGGTTTCCTGGTGCTTTAGGTAATTCCCTAAACGTTTCGGTTTGTTCGGCCAGCGCGGGGTTCAGCACATGGGATTATAAATCATATTTCACATCAGCGCCAGGCACATCAGATTATGTATCGTCTTTAGGTGGTAGTACCGACGAAATGCACATTGTTGTTGTTGATGAAGATGGTCTGTTTTCTGGTGTAAAAGGTACCGTGTTGGAAACATTCCCATTTGTTTCAAAAGCATCAGATGCAAAAATTAACGGACAATCAAATTACTTCAAGCAAGTAATTTTTGATAATTCTAATTATATTTACGCAGTTGCACCTGTAGATTATTCAAATACGGTATCTACATGGGGTACAACATCTGCAAATAAAACATTTGCTGTTGTTACAAATACATTTCAATCATTAGGTGGTGGCAACGATGAACTACCTTCAGATGCAAATATAGAAACTGGTTGGGACTTATTTGGCAATAAAGACACGGTTGATATTTCTCTAGTTATAACTGGTGATGCAAGTACAACAGTTCAACAACACGTAATTGATAATGTTGTTAACGCTCGGAAAGATTGCGTTGCTTTCATTTCTCCAGCGTACACAGATGTGGTCAACGAAACAGATTCAACTGCGACAACCAACATCACTTCATGGTTAACATCATTAGGTCGTTATTCATCATATGTTGTGGCAGATTCTGGTTGGAAATATCAATTTGACAAATATAATAATGTATATCGTTGGATACCATTGAACGGCGATATCGCTGGTCTTTGCGTCTTTACTGATAATGTAAGAGATCCTTGGTTCTCTCCAGCAGGTTATAACCGTGGCGCTATCAAAAATGTTATCAAGCTTGCATGGAACCCACCTAAAACATTTCGGGACACATTGTATGCAGCAGGCGTAAATCCAGTTGTTTCTTTCCCTGGTCAAGGAACCATTCTGTTTGGTGACAAGACACTGTTGAACAAGCCTTCCGCATTTGATCGTATTAATGTCCGTAGATTGTTCATTGTTATGGAAAAGGCAATTTCTGAAGCATCTAAGTTTTCACTATTCGAATTGAATGACGAATTCACAAGATCACAATTTGTATCTCTGATCACTCCTTTCCTACGTGACATTCAAGGTCGCCGTGGTATAGTCGATTTCAAGGTTGTTTGCGATGGTACAAATAATACACCACAAGTTATTGACAACAATCAATTCGTTGGTGATATTTACATTAAGCCTGCTCGTTCAATTAACTACATTCAATTGAATTTTGTTGCTGTTGCTACAGGTGTTGAATTCAACACTATTGTCGGTGCAGTTTAATAAATAAACAATAACGGGAGAAAAAAAATGGCATTTAATGTAGCAGAATTCAGATCAAACATGATTGGTGACGGCGCACGTGCCAATCTGTTTTCTGTAGATATGTTTTTACCAAGCTATGCACTATCTGCACAGTCAGCAACAAACAAAATGAGATTCATGGCCAAGTCAGCACAGTTACCTGGTTCCACAATCGGAACAGTACCTATGTTCTACTTTGGTCGTGAAATGAAATTTGCTGGCAACAGATCATTTGCAGATTGGACAATCACCATTGTTAACGATGAAGATTTCTTAATCAGAAACGCAATGGAAAGTTGGATGAACGCAATCAACAACCACAGATCAAACACAAGAGCCGGTGTTGCACTTAGAAATGGTAGTGGTCCATCAACAACAGTTGGTGGTTACACAACTGACGCGAATGTTGTGCAGTATGGCAAAACAGGAGATGCCATAAAGAATTATAACTTTGTTGGACTTTTCCCAATTGACATATCTGCAATCGATTTGGATTGGGGTTCTAATGATGCTATTGAAGAATTCACGGTAACATTTGCTTATCAGTATTGGGAAACCAATTCAACACCAGTGTAGTTTAATGGTGTTTTTAGTTTGAATTAAGCGGAGGAGCCTTTTGGCTCCTCCATTTATGTTTTATTGATTTTATTATTAATTTTAAAGAAATATGGCCGATACAAATAAATTTTCACTTTTCGGATTTACAATCTCGCGTGATAAAAAAGAGCAAGATGATCTTGCTCAACAATCGTTTGCGCCTCCGGCCGCAGATGATGGCGCATTAACTATTTCTTCAGCTGCATATTATGGTACATATGTTGACTTGGACGGTACTGCAAAAAATGAAGTAGAATTAATTTCCAGATACCGTGAAATGTCAATGCAACCAGAAATTGAATCTGCAATCGATGACATAGTTAATGAAGCCATTGTACAAGACGACGACGGTAAAATTATTAATATTATCTTAGACAATCTAAAACAACCAGAAAAAATTAAAAAAGCTTTGAGAGAAGAGTTTCATACAATTTTAAAATTGATGAACTACAACAACATGGCTCACGATATCTTCCGCAGATATTATATTGATGGTAGAATGTATTATCACATAATCATCGACAAAACAAATCCTGCTGAAGGTATTAAAGAATTGCGTTATATTGATCCTCGAAAAATACGCAAAGTTCGTGAAATCAAAAAACAAAAAGATGAGAGAACTGGTGCAGAGGTGATGACAACAGTCAATGAGTATTACCTTTACAATGACAAGGTTGTTACCGGAAGTTCTTCCAACTATGGTCCAGTCGGTGTTAGAATCACGACAGACTCTATCATCTCAGTAGTCTCGGGCCTAATGGATTCACGGCGTGCAGTGGTATTAAGTTATCTGCATAAAGCAATTAAACCTTTAAACCAGTTGCGAATGATTGAAGACGCAACAGTTATTTACCGCATCTCAAGAGCACCAGAACGCCGTATCTTCTACATCGACGTAGGCAACTTGCCAAAGTTAAAGGCAGAACAATATCTGCGTGACATTATGGTCAAATACAAGAACAAACTTGTATATGATGCAAACACTGGTGAAATTCGTGATGACAGAAAGTTCTTATCAATGATGGAAGACTTCTGGTTGCCACGCAGAGAAGGCGGCAAAGGCACAGAAATCACTACACTGCCTGGTGGTCAAAACCTGGGTGAATTGGAAGATGTTAAATACTTTCAAAAGAAGTTGTATGGCGCATTGAGTGTTCCAGTTTCTAGATTAGAAACAAATCAAACTTTCTCTTTGGGTCGTTCATCAGAAATTACGAGAGATGAAATTAAATTTTCTAAGTTTGTTGCTCGTATGCGTAACAAGTTTTCGGATGTTTTTGATCAAGCAATGCGTGTGCAATGTGTACTTAAAGGAATTTGTAGTGCAGAAGAATGGGACACATTCAAAGAAAGTATCTATTTTGACTTTATACAGGACAACAACTTCACTGAACTCAAAGACGCAGAATTAATGAGAGAAAGACTTTCATTATTGTCTTCTGTAGATCCTTATACTGGTCGTTATTTCTCACAAAAATGGATTCAACAGAATGTGTTGCGCCTAACTGATGATGAGATTGAAGATATGCAGAAACAAATCGATCTTGAAAAAGAACAAGGTTTAGGTTTACCAGTTGAGGTAACAAACTCTGTTGCACAGCAACAAATGTCTGGAGACATTCAGACTCAGCAACAGTTGCAAATGGCTCAAGGTCAGGCTGAGATACAGCAAGATATGCAAGCGCAACAACCTGAACAACAAGCACCGGCGATCAATAGTTCAAGCGACAAAAAGAAACAAACAAATTCTAGATCCGACTTGAGTTTGGAAAATGCCACATTCACTAAATTGAAACGTATATTATAAGGAGAAGACCATGAACGAAGTAACAAGAACTATAGTTGATTTTGCAGATGAAGGTGACGCAAAGAATATGCGTGATGCATTGTATTCTGCCATTCAAGATAGAGTAATGGCACATATCGATTCACACAAACAAACTATTGCAAAAACATTAATTGCACCAAAAGAGTCAGAAGATTCGGAAGATGCCGTTGAAAACGCTTAAATACCTAAAATAATTTCAGGGATAAAAAATGGCTAACAAATATTCTTATCAAGTCCTAAAAGATGACACACAATTTGCAGTTATTAAATTGACAGCGGAATTCGATGGGTCTGGACAAGAAAACAATACCGCAAGAATTGCTGCAAACACACTTTATGGTGCTCTAGCAACAAATGGTTATTTGGTTGCAAATTCTCAAGGCGGTTCAGCAAATACAACCTTATCATATTACGGTTTAAATGTTAATCGTGTATGGTATGATACATATACTGGAACAGGAGATGTTCAAATATATTGGTCAAACACCGCGAGTGCATTAGCAAATGCAGGTGTTCCAATTATGTTCTTGCAAGGTAATGGTGAATATGATGCAGGTGGCAATTGGATTACTATCAGAAATACCGATAAAACAGCGTTCAACAATGGAGACATTGGTATAGTAACAAGAGGTCAAGTCGCAAACTCAACTTACACTATCATTCTTGAACTACGTAAAGAAAACGAATACTACCAGCGTGGCCAGTTCAATGATCCAGCAGCATTCAATTACTATCCTTACGATATTACACCAAGATAAGGCAGAAAATGAAACTCATTAAAGAAATAGTGGAGTCTGTAAATTATTTAACAGAAGAAAAAGATGGAAAGAAAACCCTTTTCATTGAGGGTCCTTTCCTTGTTTCTGAAAAAACAAATAAAAATGGACGTATGTATAAAGAAGAAACAATGCGTAAAGAAGTTTCTCGTTATACAGAAGAATACATCAATAAAAATCGTGCCTTTGGTGAACTGGGACATCCAGATACACCTTCAATTAACCTCGACCGCGTTTCTCACTTAATCGTGGGTTTACGCCAAGAAGGTAATGATTGGATAGGCAAAGCTAAAATTCTTGAAACACCAATGGGCAACATTGCAAAGAATCTTATTGAAGGTGGCGCACAGTTAGGTGTGTCATCACGCGGTATGGGTTCTTTGAAAGCTGTCAATGGTATCAATATAGTTCAAGACGACTTTCATCTGGCCACAGCGGCAGATATTGTAGCAGATCCTTCTGCGCCTGGAGCTTTTGTTCAAGGCATTATGGAAGGTAAAGAATGGATGTATGTTAACGGCATTTGGACAGAACAACATATCGAAGAATCACAGAAGTTAATTAAAAAGGCTTCTCGTAAAGATATCGAAAAAGTTAGTTTACAAATATTCGAAAACTTCATCAAAAAACTTTAATTATAAATATCCAATATAAAATCAAGGAGATTCTCAAAATGGGAAAATTTAATCTGACAGAAGCCGCTAAAGACATTTTGCATGGTAATGTATCAGCAAAAGCCAGCGGTCAAGATGCGCCACAAAAACTGAACCCAGCTGTTGCTTATGGCACAAAAGAAGCTGGCGAAGTTGCTGGTGTCGTTGATAAACAAGACGACGACAAACCAGACTATACAAAAGGCACACCAACAGCTACACCTCCTGGCGCCACACCACCCGTTGGTGCTCAGCCTGGTACAAAACTATCTGGCCCAGCAGAGACAGATGGTCGTAAAGATTTGACAAGCACACCACAAGCTGATGCAACAGAATATGCTTCAATCCGTGATCGCGTTAAAGCTCGTTTAGCTACACAAACAATGCAATCGAATCCTGGCGCAGTATTTCACGCAGTTCCAGAAGAAGCTGAAGTTGATTCAGAAGTTATTGCAGAAGCTGAACATGGGAAAGAAAAAGAAGGTCATGAGGACGAAGCTCAAGACAAAGCAATGATTAAGAAGATGATGAAAAAACAAAAAATGAAAGAAGACATGGACGCTGACGTTGATGCACTTCTTTCTGGCGAAAATCTCTCTGAAGAATTCAAAGAGAAAGCACAAACAATTTTTGAAGCTGCCGTTATTGCACGTTCACATG
>Ga0315906_10011858_pt1 | contig 10139 bp, 22 predicted proteins | sample LakEriMetagenome_4_FD_203526 | JGI IMG/M metagenome (GOLD analysis project Ga0315906, IMG submission 203526) | Freshwater fungal communities from buoy surface, Lake Erie, Ohio, United States - Buoy 2 MA122 | ecosystem: Environmental > Aquatic > Freshwater > Lake > Lake biofilm | place: USA...
CTGTCCTTATAAGCGAGCAAAGTCAGTTTTTACCCTCCCCTGCACCGTTTTGGATCAAAAATTATCAAAAAATAAATAAATTAAGATATATGCAGTGCGCCGCTGCGTATTGATGCTTCTCTTGCTGTCTTCTCTTTATGATGCGTTACGCATAGCCATTGCAGATTGTGTTCATCATTTGTACCTCCTGCCCACAATGGAATAATGTGATCGAGTTCATCACCGTTACCAACTTTTCCTTGTCGATCACATTCAACGCATAAGCGTGGATGATGTCTTTCGTATATTTTTTTTATTTTTATCCATCTTGTTCCTGTGATTCGTTGATCGTCATTGCTTATGCTACGCAATGTTGATTTCGCAAATCCAATTCTAGGTTTTAATGTTTGCAGTCTAGGTTTAGCCTTTGATCTCATTGCATTATTACCTTTTGACTCTTACTTTCTTCATGCCGTATTCATTTACTTCATTTGGTATTTCGATGTTGGGTTTCTTTACCAACTTCATGTGCTTGAATACATTGTAGTTTACATGATGATGGCATCTACCAAACTTCCATACCATTCTACTAACATCGGGATGAACTGCAACTTGCATCTTGCTCTTGGCTATTGTCCCTTCGTGTGAATAGAATTCTTTTGTATTTCCTCCACCTATTGTCTGCGTCCTTATCTTCTCTTGCAGGAAAGCATTGAACTGTACTGTGCACCATCCCGCTTTCAACATATCCAATGAGAGAATCGTATCTTCGTTGTATCTTCCTCTCCATCTGAAAGGTACATCATTGCGGATAAGATTGCAGGAATAGATACGAGTATTCAAAACGAATGGCGGCAATGCAGATGCCCCGAAAGCAAACATTGTGTAATTAGGTCCAGCCATCCCAATATTTTTATATCGCAACACAAAGTCTTCCATTGCTCTGAATATTGCGCCGTCAGCAACTTTGATACGTGCTGCATTATTCATTCGCCGAAAGCATTTGATGTTATCGTCCATCACCCAATGCCATTCGTATCCTTCTGACTTTGAATATTCCCAAATGAAGTTGCGGGCAGGACCCGGACCTGTGCTTTTGGTAAGACCTAGATCATCACATAACTCGTAAGTCTTTTTGAAAGCTTGGTCAAGCACCAACAGTTTGCTTTTATCTCCATTTACCGCTTTCAGATAATCAGCGTACTCTTGTTCTTCAATAACCAACCGATGCGGCACTTTGATTTCATCTAATGCCCTTGATGTAATCATGTACTGCGATCGTCCCTTGCTAGGGATGAATAAGGGAAATTGTGGATTAAGTTTATTCATCAATAGTTGTGTATCTAATATCTTTGAGGTCTCTTTGTTCTTTCTCAGGGAACCAAACTGATTTTGTTTTCTCTGTGTATGATTGACCAATCAAGCTAAAGAATTCTTGTACATCATCTGGCGTATCAAAATTTACAACTACTTTTCTATAGCAAGGATCCTCGCTGATAAATTCAGGCATCCCTTTCCATTCTTCATTAGCATCAGTGCCAGAGCCATCGTCAAAGATAAGAGCAAGCTCGGCATCATTAAAGCCTGTAATTTTGAAATCAAAATCATTTTGTTCTAGGAAATCTAATTCAAGTTTAAGTATTTCATTGTCCCAAGATGAGTTAATTGCAATTTTATTGTCAGCAATAACGTAGGCTTTTTTCCGCACCTCATCAAGATTACATAATTCAATTACTGGAACTTTCTTTAATTCCAATTTCTTTGCTGCCAGCAATCTTCCGTGACCTGCAATTACTCCATTTTCTCCATCCACAAGAATGGGATTTGTAAATCCAAATTCTTTTATAGATGAGGCAATTTGAGTTACTTGAGCATCATTGTGTACCCTTGAATTATTTACATAGGGAATCAATGAATCAGTATCTCGATACTCAATTTTTAATTCTTCCATCTCACTCTCCTCGGTTATTCGGCAATCCCTCGCCACTTCAAATTCTGATAGCATGATTTCCATTTAGCATCAGGATACTTGTCTGCGTACCATTGCTTGCCATCCCAATAGCAATATTCGATTACATCTGTTCTATAAATTGGGTAGAGCCTTTGATATATTCCAACTCTTGTAGGCACTTCCCATCCACTAAACCATTGGGTCAGTTTCATATCTCGCCTTTATTATCAACAGGAAAGGGCAGGTTGCATTCCCTTGCTGGCCGTGTGCAATATGCCACTGTCACCCTATGGCCTACCCTTTCTTCTTAATGCCGAGTCACCAGCGGAGGAGAGAGCGATTCTGGCCTCGGCTGCGAGAGTTTCTTAGCCACAACTCGCTAGGCTTCGTTGCATAACCTGATGACTTCCTTCCATGCGGTCTCAGGGCTATTTACAACGGCAATCTGTCCGCGCCACAATGAATGAAATATCTCTTGCTTCGCTGTTAATTTCTGTTGAGAAGGTGTCCTTGATCCATCTTTAATTTCTAACAAGACATTCTTTCCTCGAAAGCCGCAAACAATATCAGGGAATCCATCGCCAACTGTCGCTGTATTCGCGACTGATACGCCTTTAGAACGTAAGTATTCAACAATCTCTTTCTGATTGGTATCAGTCTTTGCTACTCTCATTTGAACCTCTTCTCGTACCACTCAACGCGTTTTTCAATCTTGGCATCATTTTCTTTTGTATACATAGCACAATCAATTTCACGCTCTAATGAATAGTAAGTTGCCAATGTTAAGGTGCAATACCCAAACCCATGTTTAGACATGGTTTTATCTTTTTGCAGATTTAGATATCTACACTCAAGACAACGCAAGATGCTTCACCTGATCCGCAGCGGCTTGCATTTCTAGTAGAGCTTTTTTACTTCCACCTTCCATGACTAGTTGCGCCTTATGTTGTTGCCCAATAAATCTTGGCGGTTGATTATCAAAGCCATGCATTCTGTTATTTGCATTACTGATACCAATAAGCACCGATGGATAGTCAGGCGTTTCGCCTTGCATTAAATACCCGCGATATCTATTCTGAAATTCGTTGGCAACAAAAGGCCAATCCTTTTCTTGCTTTGAGCCAAGAAATATCCAGCCGCCCATGTCTAGGATAACGCGATGAATAATTGCATCATCGAACACTACATCCGTATATGTGCCAACTTGCCTGATACCCGCATCAACCTTTGACCATGCTTGCGCTGCTCTGTCCGCAGTCTTGCCCTTAAGAAATTTATTGATATCGGCAATCTTGGGCATGAACTGACCAGAATCAGCATCTTGCGTATGTAACCAAAGAGCCTTTTCAATTGCCTCAAGATCATATTCTCGTAAGCCTTCCCAATAGATCGTGATCATATTCGGGCTTATTGTCTTGCTGTAATACTCGGCGATGACAGATAGGATGACGCTGAATCGTTGCTTGTCGTTATTAACCATGATTTTGTTCCTCCAACCATTGCATAACAGCAGCTTGATTACTTGTCGCCAGATTGTTTTTGACCGTCTGTCTTTGTGCAGTCACCTCAAACAATCCAGCCCATCCTCTCTCAATAGATTGCTCAATTACCAATTTCGGACTATAGCCATTCTTGTTGAGATCAACAAGTTTTTTTAGAGCCAATTGTTTAGCCTGTTCAGTCATAGGCTTTCTCATTGCTTTTCTATGAGCAACAAATGATTGCCAATCTGTTTCGCTCACACAATCAGGCAGCAACGCTGCCGTATCCTTACTGGTTATTGGTTTATGTTTTATGGTTAATGGTTTATGGTTTATGGTTGGTTGAACGTCCGTTCCTTCTGTTGTTGAACGCCCGTTGAACCGCCGTTCAGCGGATGCTCGACCAGCGCGACTTGCTTGCTCAATTTTTGCCCGATATTGAGCGATTTCCTTGTCTGCTCTGCTATGAATCCAACCTTCATCGGTCAATTCAAAGAATTCCTCTAGTATATTTTTTACTTCGGGTTCGTATTCTTTCGCGTTAATCTGTCGTGCAACAGACGTTAAACCGCTGTTCAACGGTCGTTCATGCAGATAGTAGATATCGAGAAGTCGCCTGTAGATTGCATCTTCGATCAATGAAAGATGCCGAGTGTGGCTTGAATAATCGCCAATGTTGAATTGGTAATAGTGCATTTGCTTTCCCTTGCCAGATGGCAGCAATCCCAAAGAAAAAGAAAAAGGCAGGACAATGGGAGTTTGTCTTTTCGGTAGCGAACCTAGCCTTTCGCCAAACATATTACATCACACGAACAATTCCAAGCAGAAATTTTTGCAGTATGGTTTTCTCAAATCCAGCTTGCCAATAATCATCTTTTTGCTGCCGTGATAATTTGCTTCCTTGATCTATTTCTGCATGGCAACTGCTACACGCCCATGCGACATAGCAATCATGTGCCTTAATTCCAAGACCCTTTCCATGCCGCCAAGAGTTGCTATGCGCCGCAACAGTTGTCTCTGGATTGCGATTACATATGCCAGGAATTTGAATCGTACATTCCTGCCCTCTAGCAGCGTCAAGAAGCCGTTTGCTGCGATACATTGCTGCGAATATAGGTAGCTAAGTCCTTCAGCTTTTGATCAGCTAAAACGCTTTCCATTCGCACCTGACCATTCGTAGCTTTTTCGATCAAAGCCGCATGGTGAAAAGAAACAGGCTTCTTTCCGTTTTTGATCTTACTAATTTCTGGTGGCGCAACTTCCATCGCTTGAGCCAATCGCTTCGCTGCTCCGTACTCTTTTAGATATTCCTCTAGTGTCATGCTGCTCCCTTTCATTATCAATTTATAAACATATTACGACATTGTTGCAATTATGCAAATTAAAATGCCGTAATCTATATTATTATTGCAATTTTTGATGACTGGCAAGCATTTTTTTTGTGTTTTCGCGCAAAAAATTGTTGCTTTCGACCCAATTCTAAAGCATCATTCCTATGTAGCACTTTTATTTATAAATTGTTAATTTCAATGTGAGGTTAATTATGAGTCATCAATTACACATCATCAAAGAGCGTAACGAATACAGCATCCAACAAGAAACTGGATGGCGCGTTGACTATGGTTACAAGGGTTTATGTTGGTCAATCAAGCGTGATGATCATTCTTTGATCTGCGAATTTCCAGCAGGTCTAAGACCAGAGCAAAAGCAGCTTGCTCAACTTATCAGTGCGACGCCGGATTTGTTGGAAGCGTTGTATGAAGTCGTGAACCTGTTTGACATCAATGAACTTGATGACGACAAAGTTTCAATCATTCAAAACGCTTGGAAGGCAATTGACAAAGCGACAACTGTCTAAATTGCAGTAACTTTTTTTAATTTTTTTCAAAGTGAGGAAATATCATGGCTCATCAAATTACAATTCGCGCTGACGGTTTCGCTGAGATGGCATTCGTTGGCAAAACCCCTTGGCATGGTCTAGGTCAAGAACTAGATTCCAATGCAGATATGGAAGCATGGCGCAAAGCAGCAGGTATGGACTGGACTATAGAATCTACGCCTGTAACCTATGCGCCAAATAATCATGACGCTCTAAAATTCCCAGAGCGATTCGTTCAATATCGTAGCGATACGCTTGCTCCGCTGAGTGTTGTATCAGCGCGTTACAAGCCTGTTCAGCCTAGCCAAGTATTAGAATTCTTCCATGAACTCGCCCAAGAGCATGGCTTCAAGCTGCACACCGCTGGAACCTTGTTCGGTGGGAAACGTCTTTGGGCATTAGCCGAGACAGGCAAGTTCGCAGAGGTCAGCAAAGATGATGGCATCGGTGGATTCCTGTTGTTATCTACATCTTGCGATAAGTCACTTGCTACTACGGCTCGATTCACCAGCGTCCGAGTTGTATGCAATAACACACTCAGTCTCGCTACCAAGAGCGAGGATTATGTTTCATTCACGCATCTTACCGAATGGGACAGCACTAAGATGCGCGACAAGATTGCACAACAGGTTGAATCGTTTGGTGCATTTATGGAAATGGCTAAATTGCTCAAGCGGCAAAAATGTACAGAAGTTACTGCGCGTGATTTCCTCAAGCAAATTCTTTTCAGCGCGAAAGAATTGCAAACTTTAGAACCAGCGACCATCGATAAATATCGCCCTTATTGCAAGATCATGGATCTATTCAACGGTCAGGCGAAAGGCTTTGAATTAGATGGCGTCAGAGGAACTCGGTGGGGTCTTATGAATGCAGTCACAGAATATCTTGACCATCATTCACCTGCGCGATCTGATGATGCGCGATTGAACTCCGCATGGTTCGGCAATGGCGATGCAATCAAACAAAAGACAGTAGAACTATTAGCAGCTTAACTATCCGCGGGGGAGCAATCCCCTGCTTTCAAAGCGAGGACATAATGAAAATTGAACCAATCGAAAGATACATCGGCTCATATAGAACCAATACGATCTCTGGCTATGATGTCGGTCAGATCAACATGATTCTTGGATTCTCACCAAACAAGGAAGATGATCCAGATAAGGTAGTGCATTCTTGGCAATTCACTCTGAATGGCTATGAGTGTGCGATATGGGATTACAAGGGTTCTCATCACCATAAAAAGTTTTCAATATACGATCCACACAATGTGCTTGGACATCTATTCGTTATTGATAAGAAGGAATTTTAAGATGAAATTATTTTCAACTGATGATTGGTTATCAAAAAGACCACGACTGATTTTTTTCTTACTCGTGCTACTCTATATTGCTGTTGGAACTTTGGAGGCATCATGGTAAGTCAAAATGGCCTAAAAGAATCGGATCATTACATCTACACCCCAAGCACAACTGATGTAACTATTCGATGGAAGTCTATCTATGGTTGGGTTCCACCAACTGAAGATCCGAAGTACAGAAGGAAATGGGCTGAGTTTCGTAGGCTCTTAGCGGCAGGTATAGAAACATTCGATAAGGCAAAGAAGTAATCTTTCAACGTATTTTTCGAGGTGATATATGAGTGCAATTGCAAAAGCGTTTGTTAAGGCACAATCAGAATTTGGTGCTGCATTAAAAACTTCCACTAACCCACATTTCAAAAGTCGCTACGCTGATCTAGCAGCTTGTGTAGAGGCAGTCATAGATGCTCTGAATAAAAACAACATCGCACTAATCCAGCAAACATTTGAATCTGACAATGGGGTAACAGTAGAAACTGTATTCCTACATGAGTCTGGCGAAGAATTGCGATCAGGAAAGCTCCATGTGCCTGTTGTAAAGAATGATGCACAGGGCTATGGTAGTGCTTTGACGTATGCTCGTAGATATTCCCTGCTCGCCGCGAGCGGTCTTGCTCCAGAAGATGACGATGGTAATGCTGCTGCCAAAGCAAAGCCTGTCAGCGCAAAGCCAATCACGCAAGATGAATGGGACAAGCTATCAGCCGAAGATCAAGATTGGCTTAGATCATTAGCAATGGATGCCATAAAATTTTTGCACGATGACAAGGTTGCCGAGGCATCTGATTACATTCGCGGATTGCAACTAGAAGCCACAATGCAGACAGCTTTTTGGCATCTCTTTGATTCTAAGCAACGATCTGCAATCAAAAAATATAGGGAAGGACAAAAATGAGTTCTGTAAATAAAGTGATTCTGATTGGCAATCTTGGGCGAGATCCAGAGATTCGCTATACACAAGCAGGTGATGCAGTCGTTAATCTATCCATTGCTACTGTTGAGAAATGGAAAGACAAAGCAACAGGATCAATGAAAGAATCAACTGATTGGCATCGCGTAGGAATTTTTGGCAGACCAGCAGAAGTAGCAGCGCAATATCTGAAAAAAGGCTCACAGATATTTGTTGAAGGAAAGATCAAGTACAAAAAATATACAGACAAACTAGGCCACGAAAAAGTCGTTGCGGAAATTCTGTCTGATAATTTTAAGATGCTTGGCAAACCAACAACAGAGCGTTCTCAATCGATGCCAAAAAATGAGCCTGATGAAATACAAGACGATGAAATTCCTTTTTGATGGAGGACTTATGAAATACTTATTTGCTTTGTGGTTAGCTATTACAGCACCTCTCGTCTATGCTAGTTGCACTTATCACACTTATTGTGATGGCGGTCGCTGTGTGAATTGTTCAACTTGTTGTTATGGGAATAGTTGCCAGACAAGTTGCTATTGATTAATGAGGGAAAGCAGTTGAACATCAAAAGATGTCAAGGATAGGCTGTGAGTACCTCACCCCATCAATGGGGGAAAGCGGATACTGTAGTTCGGCATATGCCCCCACGCGGCAGAAGTTCTACAGCGCAGCGAGTACCCCGCCTTTCAAAGTGAGGAATTATGAAAGAGTTTGTCACCGATGCAGATGTCGAGAAAGCAATCGACTTCCTACGATTCGAAGCTAACAAAGCTGCCGAAGCTAAAGCCCATCGAATCTACATGACAGAGTATCGCAAGGTAGTTAAAGCGAACGTCATGCAACGATTCATCAATCAGCCCCATACGACACAAGAACGTAACGCATACTCTGATGCGGAGTATGTCGCTCATCTTAAAGCAATGAAAGAAGCTATAGCGCAGGATGTTTTCTATGAATGGAAACGTGGTGCAGCCGAAGCAACTATAGAAGCATGGCGCACACACAATGCAAACAAACGAGGCGAAGGGAAATTAGGATGAGTTATATAGTACAGGTTGCTAACAACAATGCTGATCAATTCTGCGAGGAATTTTTAGATTGGCTTCCAGAGAATCTTCATGTCTATTATGCATTTGAAGAAGAAGCAATACGCATACATAAACGAGGATTCAAACATTATTCCGCTAGAACAATCGTTCATGTATTAAGACATCATTCAGCAGTAAGTGAGAGTGGTAGCCAATGGAAAATTAACGATCATCATAGTCCTTATCTGGCAAGATTGTTTGATATTTTCAATCCTTGGTATGAGGGCTTATTTGAATATCGCACTACTAAAAAACCTAAGAGGCAATGTGATGACTAAAGAACAATTCAAAAATTTGCTAGAAAAATTATCTTTCGATGATGTCGCAAAAGATTTAATGCTGACAAGCTACATGGTCGGATACGACAAAGGAAAGATAGATGGCTTATCAGAAGCCATTGCTATAGCAGAACAAGGCCTACATAAAAATGCCATTAGACAATGAGGACACTATGATTGATGATTCTAACTTAGCTCAATGCTGCTCCTGTGGATTCGTAGATTATTGGGATGAGATACCAAAAGGCCGATGCCCTTGGTCTGAGGACTATTTAACAGAGTGTCCTCGCTGTGGTGATGTCGATAACTTTGCAGACTACACCGTAGAGAGAGCCGCTAGGATCGAAGCCAAGCTGAAAGAGAAAAATACATGAATAGAGAAGACATTATCCGCATGGCGCAGGAAGCCGCCATTATGCCGCCTAATTGGGGAGCTACTGAGAACCAATGGCGCAGTCTGGAAGCCTTTGCCAACCTAGTCGCAGCAGCGGAGCGCGAGGCGTGTGCGAAATTTATAGAGCAAGAATATGTAAGGCAATTTGATGAGCCGTGGCGTGACAATTTAGCTAAAGCTATCCGCGCAAGGGGGCAAAAATGACTTATGGACAATGCTCAAGTTGCGGCGGGTTTTGCAAGAAATCAGGATGCGAGCGTGAAAACGTGAAGCCTGAACCGGAGCCGGTGGCGCACTCCGTTATTGCTGGCGCACTATTTGATTTCATGGGCTGGCTCACCTCGCGCAAAGAGCGCATTGTGCTTTCCTCTGCTGATAACGCCTCGCCAGCTGTTGAGGTCATCACTGAATTTGCAAAGATGCGAGGGCTGTCACTGGATGATGCGAAAGTTCAAGACTGGAACACCGCCCCACCACAGCGCGAATGGGTTGGGCTGACGGATGAGGACATGAATAAGCTGCGGCACTTAGTAGACTGGACTGCTGGTTGGACATATGTGGACTTTGCAAAAGCCATCGAAGCCAAGCTAAAGGAGAAGAACAGTGGATGAGGATAAAGCAGAAATAATGCCAAATATAGATTACATATATTCGGCTGTGATAGCGGACAGTGAGGCACTGGAAGAGGCGAAGATGACGTTGGAGATCATTAAGAAAACTGATCCGGGCGTTTACGATGAGATGATTAACGACACGCTTTCTTTGATTCGCAAAGCGTTGAGCAGTTCTATCCTTAGTGTTGTCGATAGGATGGTTAAA
>Ga0315906_10011861_pt1 | contig 10137 bp, 11 predicted proteins | sample LakEriMetagenome_4_FD_203526 | JGI IMG/M metagenome (GOLD analysis project Ga0315906, IMG submission 203526) | Freshwater fungal communities from buoy surface, Lake Erie, Ohio, United States - Buoy 2 MA122 | ecosystem: Environmental > Aquatic > Freshwater > Lake > Lake biofilm | place: USA...
TTTCCATCGATCCAAGAACAGGGTTTGTTAAAGCTTGGGTAGGTGGAATTAACTTCAAACACTTTAGTTATGACCATGTTAGATTAGGAAAAAGACAAGTGGGTTCAACTATTAAACCATTTGTTTATGCCGCGGCTCTTTCCATGAAAGTTGTCAACCCATGTACTACCTTTTCTCCGGGAGAATATTGTGTGGATCTAGTAGATAATCAAAACAAAGTTGTTGGCAAATATTGCCCCGAAGGTGAAGCTGCAGGTTCAGTTCAACGTGGTCTTGCTATGTCTTCCAACCCTACTACAGTTGCAGTTATGGCTAAAATGGGGAAATTCAATCCTGTGAATAAAACTGGCGGGCCATTCGTTATTGAGAAATTGTTAAAACAAGCTGAAATTACTCTAAATAAAAATGACGTGGTTCCATCTATGTGCTTGGGAAGCATGGATTTATCTCTTTATCAGTTAGTTGCGGCACAATGTATTTTCCCGAATAATGGTTACTATATCCGACCAACAACCATTGATCGAATTACAGACCGAAATGGAACCGTAATTTATCAAGCAGAAGAACATCGTGAACAAGTCGTTAACTCGACTGTGGCACATGAAATATTAAAAATGATGAAAGGTGTGATTCAAGGGGGGACAGGTTCAAGTCTTAGAAGTGGTAAATATGGTAGTATACCTCCTACAGCCGGAAAAACTGGAACTACGCAAAATAACTCGGATGGCTGGTTTATTGGAATCACTCCCGAACTTGTTACAGGTGTTTGGGTTGGGGCCGAAGATAGGGCTGTTCGCTTCAGAAGCATGAATTGGGGACAAGGAGCTCGAATGGCATTACCAATATATGGTTATTACATGAATAGAGTTTATAAAGACCCGATCATTGGACTCACAACTCGAGATTTTGATATACCGGAAGATTATGATTCAGAAGCTTATGATTGTACCGAAGCACCTGAACCCGAAACAGTTGATGATTCAGAAATTCCATTTTTTTAGGATATGAATAAAGAAGTAAAAAATGTTGAAGAGGCGTTAATTGGCATTGAAGATGGGATGACGTTAATGTTAGGTGGATTTGGACTTTGTGGAATCCCAGAAAACTCGATCGGGCAACTAGTTAAGTTGGGAGTTAAAAATTTAACCTGTATAAGCAACAATGCAGGGGTTGATGATTTTGGGCTTGGATTGCTTTTGCAAACAAAACAAATAAAAAAAATGATTTCAAGCTACGTGGGAGAGAATGACGAATTCGAACGACAAATGCTTTCTGGTGAGTTAGAAGTAGATCTCATTCCTCAAGGAAGCTTAGCAGAAAGATGTCGAGCTGGTGGAGCAGGAATCCCAGCTTTTTTCACACCTGCCGGTTATGGAACAGAGGTAGCGGAAGGAAAGGAAGTTCGAGTTTACAATGGCAAACCACATATTCTCGAAACAGCCCTAACGGCAGATTTCGCAATTGTAAAGGCCTGGAAAGGCGACACAGAAGGAAATTTAATCTACCGAGAAACCGCAATGAATTTCAATCCGTTGATGGCAATGGCCGGAAAAATAACAGTTGCAGAGGTTGAAGAACTTGTTCCTGTCGGTGAGCTTGACCCCAATTTTATTCATACACCTGGGATTTTTGTTCAACGAATATTCCAAGGAGAAAAATTTGAAAAGCGAATCGAACAGAGAACAGTTAGAAAACGAGTTTAAAATTTGAAAATAAACAAATTTGAAAATGATTCAATTTAATTAATTTTGAGAAATGATCGAAGTAATATAATTGTTGAACTTACCTTCAAGTTTGCGATTTCCATTGTTAAGTATTGTGAGGAATTGGAATCAAAAAAGAAATTCGTTATCGCTAAACAACTTTTGAAATCTGGAACTTCAATTGGGGCAAATATTCGTGAAGCTCAAAATGCGGAATCAAAAAATGATTTTATTCATAAATTTAAAATCGCAGCAAAAGAATGTGATGAAACTATCTATTGGTTGGCTATTTGCAAACAGATAGATTCATACCCTTTCGATGATAATTTAACTGAACAAATTGAAGTAATTTCGAAAGTTTTAAGTAAGATTTTGGCAACCTCAAAAAATGGAAACAGTCCTAAAACCATTATCAAATTAAATAATTAATAAATTTTCAAATTATCATGGCTTTAGATAAAAACGGGATAGCGAAAAGAATCGCGCAAGAATTAAAAAATGGATGGTACGTTAATCTCGGTATTGGTATTCCAACTTTAGTCGCAAACTATGTTCCTGATGGCTTAGATGTTGAATTTCAATCAGAAAATGGGATACTAGGTATGGGCCCATTTCCATTTGAAGGAGAGGAAGATGCTGATCTCATTAATGCAGGAAAACAAACCATTACGGTAAAAAAAGGAGCTGTATTTTTTGATTCAGCAACTTCGTTTGCTATGATTCGAGGTCGACACGTTCAACTTACCGTTTTAGGAGCTATGGAGGTTTCTCAAAATGGTGACATTGCCAACTGGAAGATTCCAGGTAAGATGGTTAAAGGTATGGGAGGAGCCATGGATTTGGTTGCCTCAGCAGAAAACATCATCGTTGCCATGATGCATAGTAATAAAGCGGGTGAATCAAAAATATTAAAAGAATGTACGTTGCCTTTAACTGGCGTTGGATGCGTGAAAAAGGTAGTAACTGAATTAGCTGTTTTAGAAATAAAAGATGGGAAGTTTCATTTGATTGAACGAGCTCCTGGTGTAAGTGTCGAAGAAATCAAATCAAAAACAGAAGGTGACATTTATATTCCTGAATTCGTTCCAGAAATGGTAATTTAAAATTGGTCCATCTCGAAGAAAAATACCAAAAAGCGATAGAGGCAGCCATTCAAGCCTCAAAAAAGATCATTGAAATTTATAACGAAGGGTTTCATGCGATTTTCAAAGAAGATGGTTCTCCGCTTACAAAAGCTGATTTAGCCTCTACGGACATCATTTCAGAAATCTTAACTCCGCTCAACATTCCAATAACAGGTGAAGAAACAGAGAAAATGCAATTCAATGAACGAGTGAATTGGTTAGAATCTTGGTGCGTTGATCCGTTGGATGGAACAAAAGAATTTATTAGTAGAAATGGTGAATTTGCCGTCAACATAGCCCTTATTAAAAATGAAAAACCAATTTTTGGTGTTATCGCATCTCCAGTTAATCAGGAGATAATTTTCGGCGGTAACGAAATAGGAGTTTACTTTTTTGAATTCAATAACTTTACAAATCAAAATAAATGGAAACAAATTCATGTTCCAAAGCAAATTAATTCCCCACTTGTTATGACATGCTCCCGAAGTCATCATTCGGGACCTATTTTGGAGTTTATAGATGAATTGCACTTAGTTTCGGAAAAAATCGAATTTCTGAAAAAAGGTTCATCTTTGAAATTTTTTGATCTTGTATTTGGTAAAGCTGATGCCTATCCACGGTTTGCTCCAACAATGGAATGGGATATTGCGGCAGGACAAGCTATATTAGAAGCGTTGGGAGGAATTGTATATGACGCAGATACTAAACAACCCCTTCGATATAATAAAGCAAACCTTACCAATCCCTTCTTCATTGCTAAAACTAAACCGCTACTTGACATTTTGCCATGAGAAAGTATTTGCTTTTTTACATCCTCATCAATTTTCATTTGTGCTTTACACAACAAAATCTAATTTCTATCCATACTTTTTATCGTGATCAAATATTTGAAAATAGAAGAGATAGTGCAAACTTCAAGTCAAATCTTTACAGTGGAAATTCGTTTTTTCCAGCAATCGAAAATAGATATAATTTACATCGATATTTGAAAGATACAAGTATACTATACTATGACTTTGCCGAAGTACTTTTTAAAAAACATTTACTGGAAGTAAAATCCAAAGATTGCTTTTTAACTATTTCACCCTTAGTTGATTTCAGCTTGGGACGAGATTTAATAGACACTAATTCAATTAATTTGTTTCAAAACACACGAGGTATACTTATTGAAGGGGATCTATTCAAAAACTTTTCATTCTCAACTTCATTTTTTGAAAATCAAAGTAGACTTAGTTCATATGAGCAACTATTTATCAATGAAAGAGGTGAATTTCGTCCAAATGGTAATGGCTACGCACAAGAAAATGGCTCCATTTCAGGTGGAACTCGAACGAAACCTTTCAAAACGAATGGCTACGATTACGCCTACGCAATTGGTAATATTATTTACAGTCCGCACAAAAAAATTGACCTAATAGCAGGAAACAACCAACACTTTATAGGTTCTGGTTATCGTTCAATGCTTCTTTCTGATAATTCTTCCTATTCACCCTATTTTCGGTTAGACTATTATCTTTCCAAACGATTTTCATTCAACTACTTACGCTCTAGACATTTAAACCTAGTTCGTAAGAAAATATTCAATACCGTTGAAGGATATTATCAACCAAAAGGACTCGGGGTGAATTATTTGACATACTATATTTCCAATAAAATTAACTTGAGTTTATTTGATGGAACTATTTGGTCGATGGGAGATTCGTTGCAAACAAAAGCGGTTAATCCACTATTTTACAATCCCTTTCCGTTTGTCTCATCTATGTTGAAAGACAGTACTTGTTATGCAATTCAAGGACTCAATTTGAACTGGGTTTTTACGCCAAAAATACGCTCATACGGACAGTTTGCTATAGGGAATTTGGATTCAAAACAACTTGCTTTTCAACTGGGAGTGCGATTGTTTGATTTATTTCATCTAAAAAACTCCATGATTCAAATAGAATTTAATTCAGCAACAAAAAAAATGTATCAATCAAAATTCAGTCGCTTGAATTATTCTAATTTCAATCTGCCATTGTCTCATACAAAAGGAAATGCATTTAATGAATTAGTCATCAGATTTAATTGGGAATATAAACGTTGTTACCTGGATTTGAAATCAATTAGTTACTATTTGGAAAATTTCAATCGAACAGCGCTTTTGCCTATTCCAAAATCTAATATTTCGCCTGAAGGATTTGTTTTTCACAATCAACTTGAAATTGGATATCGATTCAATAAAAAAATCAATTTAACGATTTTCGCAAACTGCATTTATCGTTATGACAATATCACAAAAAGCCAAAATTTCATTCCTTCCGCCGGAATTCGAACAGCATTAATTAACCACTACAATGATTATTAATCGCGTCATATTGATTTTATTTTTCGCTATGCCACTTGAATTGCAAGCACAAAATGGAATTGGCTGGCTATACGAACCTACACCGACAGACTCGATCGAAAAAGAATCGTTCGAAAATCACAGTTCGATTCTGCCACAAATCCGAAGAGAAATTAAATCAGAAAACGGAATCAACGTTGTAAAACCGGTAAATTTCGTTCCGTTGGTTGATGTTGGAATCAACTACCAAAGTGAACTAGGCTATAGAGTTAGTGGCGGTGGCATTTTTGAGTCAAATCCAAATTGGAAAAAATTTTATTTACGAGCTGGAGCTATCGGTGGAGTTGAATCAGCTGATAGTATTACTACTGCGAAATATGAGTATTTCGATTCTTTAAAATCAATTCAATCCATATTCCAACCGACAGTTCGTTTTGCCTACACTCCAAACCACATTTTCAATTTCCAAATTGGACACGATAAGAATTTTATTGGCGAAGGCAATCGATCTCTGTTCGTTAGTGATTATGGTAAACCCTATTATTTCGGGCAAATTAGAGCACGCTTTTGGCATGTTGAATATACTATGCTTTACCAGTTCTTGAATGAAAATTATAAGTCAACGAAAGCACAGAAGTTCGCTGCAAGTCATTACTTAAGTTGGAACGTTTCGAAAAAAATCAATTTGGGTGTTTTTGAAACGGTAATTTTTCAGCCGACAGACACACTTTTATATAGAGGTTTTGATGTCGAATATTTGAACCCTGTCGTATTCTTTCGTCCACAGGAATATGCAATTGGTTCAGCAGATAACGTGCTCTTGGGTGCAAGTTTCACTATCAAACATAAAAAGCAAACACTGTATGGTCAATTGATAGTTGACGAATTTCTTCTGTCCGAAATCCGAGCAAAAAGTGGATGGTGGGCTAATAAATATGGTGGACAATTGGGAATGAAAGGATTTTTGAAAGTGAAAAATGAAAAGTTTTTCTATCGTTTGGAGGCCAATGCCGTTCGCCCGTACACATATGCTCACGTAAACAGCCTTCAAAATTATGGGAATCAAAATAGTACAATGAGTCACCCATATGGTGCGAATTTTATTGAATTATTGTTTGAAGCGAAATGGCAGCGAAACAATTGGTTCGTGAAACTATTTGCAAATGGAGGTTATCAAGGATTAGATGAAGGGGGTAAAAGCTACGGAGGGAATATATATTTACCATATATGCTTCGACCAAATAATTACAAAAACAAAATTGGACAAGGAATTCGAAATAATTATTTTAGAATTAACCTCCATGCAGCATATAAATTGAGTGAGAAAGGTTCCATTTTTGCTTTTGCTGAGCTACAATATCGATACGATTCAGCGTTGAGTCAAAAATCGCATTTTGTTCCATTCATCGGTATTCGTTCCTATTTATGGAATGACTATCGAAATTACTAAATGAAAAAAGCCCGCTCCAAATGGAAACAGGCTTTTTCTCTCGTTTGGTTCTTGTAAACTTTTACAATCCGAAAATCTGTCTGACTTCTACTTCCGTTGCATTGCGTTGTTTTCCTTCGGAATTGAGGTAGGTTCGATTTACAAGTCTTCCGTGAATGGCAACTTTCTTGCCTTTTTCGCCATATTGCTCAATGAATTCGGCTAAATTTCCCCAAGCGAAAACGCGGTGATATTGAGTTATGTTTCGATAATTTCCATCGTTTTTACGCTCCGTTTTTTTCGTTTCAAGTTTGAATCGCGCAACTGATTTTCCGTTGTCAAATTTGGTAATTTGTGTATTGGTACCCATGCTTCCAATCAATGTAATGTAATTTCTAACTGTTGTCATAATTTGTAGTGTTATAAAAATGTAATTGTATATAGTGTGGGACCGGTATTCATCTCGATGTATCAACACCGATCCTCGTTGCGTTCCATTGGATTTACTTCGATGAAAATAAATCCTGTTTGTAGTGTTTAATTTAATTGAAGATTAAAGTAAAATCAAATCGTTGATTTCAACTTCAGAGACAAATTTCTTTTGTCCTTGTGTGTTATAGAATCGACTGACTAATCGGCCTTCTACGGCAACTTGAGTGCCAACAGAACCAAATTCTTCAAGGACTTTGATCCACTTGCCCCAGCCGCTGAGAATGTGCCAATTACTTCTTGACTTCATATTCCCATCTGCATCCAAGTAGAATTCTTTTGTTGCAAGTGAAACTTTGGCTACTTTTCGACCATTTTCTAATTGTGTGACCTTCGGCTCAGATGTTACTTTACCGATTAAATTGACATGATTCATCGAATGGTTTGAATTTGTATCGGACATATTTATTGATTTATTGCACGTTCTTAGATGAAATAATTAAAAATTCGTTTAGCTCTACAACCGTTGAAAAGCGTTTCTCTCCCGATTTAGTTTCATACGACTGATTGACTAATTTTCCTTCGAGCATAACTTCCAAGCCTTTATCCAAAAGTTTTCCGACTAATTCAGCTGATTTTCCCCAAGCATTTATATTATGCCATTGTGTGTTATCCTGCCACTGCCCATTCTTATCTTTGTATCCCTCATTTGTCGCCAGGGTAAATCGAGCAAGTGCTCTCCCGGTTTCAAAATTCATCACTTCAGGCTTTGCGCCCAACCTTCCAATCAGAGTCACTTTGTTTTTTAGTGCATTCATGTTTGTAAAAATTAAATTGTTTGAAAAAAATTAACTAAATCGAGATCAGCAATTGTTGTCTGAATTCGACACTGCAAAGTTTTCTTCTTTCCAAATCTTTATTCGGTTATTTGTCGTTTATTTTCGTTATTTATTCGTTTTTTGTCGTTTTATTTATTGAATCACATATATTTAGATGATTTCAAAAAAACGATTATTTATTCCAGATTTCCCAACTTTTTAATGCTTGCTCTCGTAGCATGCTACTTCCATTCAGAATTGTTGCCCCAGATTCTTGCGCTTTGGAAAGAAATTTTGTGAGAGGTGGATTATAAATTAGATCAATAACTAAATGTTCTTCTGACAGTGATTCATACGGAATACTTAAAACTTCATCAATAATTGGATACATTCCAACTGGTGTGCAATTAACAATTACTTTGCAAGCCGCAATCATCACTTCGTTTACATCCGAATATTGAAATTGATTTAATTCTTCATTTGGATTGCGCGAAACAAAAATGACATTCAATCCAATTGACTTAAAAACATGAGCAACAGCTTTCGAAGCACCACCGGTTCCGAAAATTAGTGCACGCTCGTGATGAAAAGTCAAAAATGGTTTGATACTTTGATGAAATCCGAAAGCATCTGTATTATAACCTATCTTCTTTCCATTATCAAATGCCACAACATTTACGGCACCAATTACTTTAGCGGATTCATCCAATTCATCCAAATAAGGAATAATTTCTTCTTTGTATGGAACAGTTACGTTAAAACCACTTGGATTCAGACTAAAAATCTTCTCTACTTCTTGAATATTGTCAATTTCAAAAAGTTGGTATTGTGCATTTATTTCATGCTCTTGAAAGTACGATTTGAAAAAATCAGGAGAAAACGAATGTTTCAATGATTTGCCGAGAAGACCGAATAATTTTGCCATTGCAGCGAAGATAAACAAAAAAACCTCAGATTTCTCTGAGGTTTTGTACCCGGGGTGGGAATCGAACCCACACACCGTTGCCAGTACAGGATTTTGAATCCAGCGCGTCTACCAGTTCCGCCACCCGGGCATGTTCACCTTTGAACAATGGAGCACAAAGATAAAATATTTTTTAATAACCAGATCAATTCAATCGGAATCATTGATGTATTCTATCCATTCATCTACGTTTTTGGCATCTTTGATATGAAAATCACCAGATTCCTCTCGCCTTAAAGCAATCAATGTGGCACCTGAATTCAATTTAATACCGAAGTCATTAGCAATTGATCGAATATAGGTACCTTTTGAGCAACAAATTTTAAAGTCAATTTCAGGAAATCGATCTGCATTTAGTTCAAAATGAGAAATTTCAATTTGAACCTGTTTCATTTCGACTTCTTTTCCTGCCCTAGCAAAATCATAAGCACGTTTACCATCTATCTGTTTTGCTGAAAAAACTGGCGGAGTTTGCATTTGAATTCCCAAAAACGTTGTTCGGATTTCTTCCATTGAATCAATTGAAATATGATCTATAGATAATTCCTTATCAAATTCTGTTTCTAAATCAAAAGATGGTGTCGTTTTTCCTAATAAAAAAGTGCCAGTGTATGTTTTTGGAACCCCTGTTAGTGATTCTATTAACTTAGTATTCTTTCCAATACAAATTACTAAAAGTCCCGTTGCTAGAGGGTCGAGCGTTCCAGCGTGTCCCACTTTGATTTTTTTGACTCCTAATTTTCGTTTGAGATTCCAACGGATTTTATTAACAACGTCAAAGGAAGTCCAACCATAAGGTTTGTCAACTAGAATAGTAGCTCCTTCTTGAAAATTCATTAGATACTAAAATAAATCAGAAGAATTACTCCGACAAAAATTCGGTACCAGCCCCAAATTTTAAACCCATATTTTGCTAAAAATCCAATAAAAAATTTGATCGCAATCGCCGCGACTATAAATGCCAAAGTATTTCCAACGACAAATGCAGTAATGTTTTCAGAGCTAGACAAAATCATTTCATAACCCTTTTTTTCGAATCCGTTATATGTCCAATCTTTGAGAAAAACTGAATAACAGGTAACCGCTAACATCGTTGGAACAGCGAGAAAAAAACTAAACTCGGCCGCCATCTTTCTAGTTAGTCCTTGTTGCATTCCACCAATAATAGAAGCCGCGGCCCTGCTCGTTCCAGGCATCATAGCCAAACACTGCCAAAAACCGATGGTTACTGCTTTCTGAATGGTGATATCTTCTTCTTCATCGATTCTTGATTTCTTAAATAGGCGATCAATGAATAGAAAAACAATCCCTCCCAAAATCAATACAATTGCTATTGGAATTGGTTTT
>Ga0315906_10011866_pt1 | contig 10135 bp, 4 predicted proteins | sample LakEriMetagenome_4_FD_203526 | JGI IMG/M metagenome (GOLD analysis project Ga0315906, IMG submission 203526) | Freshwater fungal communities from buoy surface, Lake Erie, Ohio, United States - Buoy 2 MA122 | ecosystem: Environmental > Aquatic > Freshwater > Lake > Lake biofilm | place: USA: Lake...
CCTATTGCCATATTTTTATTTTATATTTTATAAATAGTTTATCTAAAAAAACCCTTAAACACTATTTGTCCTTCCCCTCTCTTCCACGTTAAAAAATCCGTAACCATAGTTTTCCAAATCACCCAAATTGTCGATTTCTCCTAATCTCTGCACTCTTTCAAACCCACTATTCTTACCTCTCTCAACGAAAACATTTGTTTGTATCTGTCCTTGGTCACTCACTTTCATTAATAATTCATCTTTTGTTATTGGTTCTTCGGTTATGTTGTCGTATGTAAATCCTGATGATGGTGTGAAAAATAAAGTCAAACCATTGTTATAATCATAGTAATCTACATTCTGTATTGTATATGCCGTGAATACGGGATTGACATCCGTAATAACACCAAAAACTTGTCCGTTATTTATTATAGGTAGACCAACTCTTTGTTGTGGGGTGAATATACCATACGGTGTCAGTTCCTCCAATCTCGACCTAGTCTCCGCTGAAATAGTAAATGGTACACTTGTATACCCTGAACTAACTTCGGATTGTATAGTATTGACCGCATCCCCTGAAAATATATAATCATAGCTAATTGGTGTTGCCGACCATGAACCAACATTGGATGTGAAGAAAGCCCTACCCAATGGGTTATAAATTATTTTATTTTTATATGGAACTGAGACTTTTTTATATACTTGGACCAATCCCCAAGGATTAATTTGTTCCAATAATATTGTATATTTTTTTTCAGCTTGTGGATAAGTGTGGGAGATATAATCTGGTGTAAATCCGCTTACTCTTTCTTTTGGAGAGCCATCTCCCCAATCTACATAATAACTAGAAAGTTCTATGAATTTTTGGTACTGAGAAGATGTATTATATATCTTATAAGTGTATGGGTCTTGTGTGGTTGAACTAAATATAAAGTTCGTCACAACATCCTTTTGAGATACTTCCCCATCAAATGGAGTAAAATATCCCATATCTAATGTACTCTGTCTAAGTAATATCGGAATTGTTAAACCTGTCAGAGTTGAACTTCCGTTTGGACCTGACGACAATACTTGTGTCATTGCAGAATATACACCAACCGTTTGTCCACTGTAGTTTACTTTGGATATGTCACCTGAAATTGTTTGAGGTGAAATTATAATATTATAAGTATCACTCATGGTTGCGGTGGGTTTATATATTCGTACCATTTGATTGGTACTGTTGTTCCTACTCTTTCGTTATTCGATGTCTCATACACTCTATATGTCAAGTTTATATAATCAAAAACAACTCTATAATAGAAAAACTCTGTGTAGTCGAATTGGGTAACGCTACTATTTGGTGCGGTACCCGTCAACACAGATTGTGGTTTATTCATAAGTCTCGTAAATTGTCCTGTAGATGCATTGTAAAATTTTGCTGTCATGTAAAAAGTATTCAAAGGGATGAAGTCCAAACTTTTCAACCAATAAAGAAAAAAACCTTCCTTGTCTCCGATATAATCCAACTTGTATTTTGGTTTTCTTATGAGTACAGGAGTTCTTGCCATATTAATCGACATGAATTCACCCTGTTGTGTAGGTATAATAACAGTGAAATAATTTTTTTGTCGTTTGTTATCTACAGTGTCATAAAAGTCTAATTTGAAATAAGATTTAGTAAATTTATCCGTGTAGTAAAAAACATCTTGTGTTGTAAACCCTTCTCCTAAATAACTATTTTTCCAACTATTGGAGTCTGTCAAACTACCTCCTGAATAAAAATAAAATTCATAATTAATTTCTGTTTTCTCAGAACTTTCATGTTTATCGTGTGGAAATCTGTTAACCTCAAAATCATACCCTTTACCTATAACTTTCTCAATTGCCTGAGTTTCGTATTGGTCTATAGCATCATCTATCCCCTCCAAATCCCAATTCAGTTCGATTGGTAAATTGATGTAGTTGTCTACTAACTTAGTCTGTTTAATTATAAACTTATTCACACTTATCAATTAATGGGTCTACAGGAATTGGCAATCCAGTCAATCCGTCATTTTTATCATATCCTGCATCATCAGGTATTAATCTAAATATAAAATCATCGAAGGGATATTGAGCGTCATTCATAAAAGGAAAATTAACACCCCTTCCAAGTTGGTCAAAAAAACCATATTGATAAAGGTCTCTCCATCTAAATTGTTGGTCGGCAATCGAGAAGTATGAATACGTTGGTATCAAATCAACCGACTCAGAGTCCGCCGTTTCTATGTAGTCTGAGAAAACTCTTATGGTCATTGCATTGTGTGGGTTATAATAATACCCCGCAGCATTTGTTGGTTGTCCATTCGTGGTCTTAAAGTTATCCTGATTAAACTTTATCTTTTGAAAATATCTCGAGACAACTCTCTCCACTTGATAGTAATCGTTCCACTCGCAAAAATCACCGTCCACTAAATCGTCATAATTCAGTTGTTGGTTGTAGTAGAAAGTTTTGGTAACTATGTCTGTTTGAGTATATGAACTGACAGGTATTTGTGCATTGGAGTAATAGTTGTCGTCTCCCCACCACGGGTTATTTGTATTTGTGATATTAAACTCCCACCCTTGCTTCAGACCGTATCCACCGAATGGTTTGTTAAAATAACCAGAATAACCTTTATTAATGATTGTTAAATAAAGTTCTGTCACCGGTCTGAGTTGATTATCTAAGTAGTTTACGATATTGATGTCTCTTTTGGGTGTTACTGTATAAGCGTTAGAATTATTTCTAATGGATATTCTAGTAATTTTGTTAGGGGTCAATGAACTAAATTCCAATCTCTTCTCATCTAAAAAAGGATTTTTTTCAAATCCTGATTTTGTTATAATCAAGTCATTGGTTTTCAAAATTACTTTATGTTGTCTGACATAATATTTTGATTTGGTTTCCAAAGGGTTATCAAAATTAACAACCCTTCTGAAAGTTCCTTTTGTTCCTGGTCCCAAAGTGGTACCCGTATATCCAATATTGTACAAATTGAAAATATATGGTTCACTGTTGAACAAATCATTACCCAAGGAGTATACCTCAAATAACTCTTGGTTTCTATATGAAAAAACCTCTCCGTTGATTAGTAACTCGAATGAGAGAATCCCACTTCCATTTTGGACATTATTTGTAATTTTGAAAGGTATTCCCTCTGAAACAACCCAATCATAAAATTCACTATCAAGAGTAGCATTCATTCTCTTGTCATAGTTATTTTGGGATGGATATGTTATATAATAATCCCAATTGTATGTGTATGCACTAACACTCTTATAACCGATATGGGTGTTATCCACATCGTTCCTGAAAAAATCTAACTCATAATATTGTGGGAAACCTCCCCAAACATTAGAAAATATTGATGCTTGTGGGTCCACATAAAAAAGATTATTTCTAAAATTTCCATACTCTGTCGTACCGGAAATTACGTTATCATATAAATAACTAACTTTGAAGGTTGGTCTAAATTTAGTAGACGCTTGTCTTTCGGCATCATATACCTCAGCTAAACTCACGGTGACAGACCTATCGAATTCAACCAGACTCTGAGCTTGTTGTTCTAAAGTCAACTGAATATTTTGGTCGTCTTCAGGTGCAGATTTGAATTGTTGTCCACTCGGGATTATCTGATAACTATTCATCTACCGAATATTTTGTTTTGAACTTTTCAATAGCAGTTGCCCCAACCACTGTTCCGAAATAGAAATGGTACGGTGCTCCAACAATGAATTTATTACTATATATAGGACCTGTGACTTTATAATCTAAACTATATGATTGAGCAGTATCTCCACTAACGTTGAATATATATCCTCTCATACTAATGTCGTTGTTTAACCCTTTAGCTTTGAAGAAGTCAGTATCACTTATTCTGTCTAAAGACTGATATCCTTTTTGAACTATATCCACACTTGATGTCGCCCAATTATTTTTCTCTGTTCCAAATATCTGTGCGGTGTTAACCAAACCCCATGTATAAAATGGTACAGTTTGTGTTTTGATATTATATTGAACAGGTACTGTTGTTGATGTTGGTGTTGCTCTATAGTTAACTCTACCAGGACTTATGAAGTCTTTGAATTGTAAATTTTCTGTTGTTGATGAATAGAATATACCAATCACGGGTTGTGATGAGCTTCCGTAAATTCCAACGGGACTATTTGTTGTATTACTGTCATAATATTCAGGACTGAATTTTATAACCCCTTCTTGAGAATTTGTGGAGAGCATTTGAACTAAATCACCGTCAACCCTTTTATTTCTTTGTAAACTATTTCTACTAAATAATTCGTTAAGTGATACACCATTCAAAATAGAAGTGTTTAATATTCTAGATATAACAAATAGATTAATAATGTCTGACGGGTCAGAATAACTTGTTGGATTCAAAGTATCCATTACATAAGCATTTGCTTCAGGATTTAGCATTATTTCAGAGTAGAAACTATCTTTATAACCTAAATCAATCATCGTAGTTGGAAATAATAAATTTTTCTGGTTTACCGCAGTAACCTCTGTTGATAATTTACCAACAAATTTATTCGCCTCAATATCATAAGGACTACTTCTATAGTAAAAATTATTTGTTGTTTCATCAAAAAAGACCAAGTCTTTACAGAATTTTGGTTCGTTTGGTTTGTTTTGTGAATTATATGTCGTATCTACCTGAATGGGGAACGCAAACAAAGTTCCATTAACCCAATTATTTGTAAATGTTTGTGAGAGTACTCCTCTACACATCGCATAAAAGAATTTATATCTGGTTGCCCATTCGGCAAAATATCTTAAATCAGAAGCAAGACCAAACAATGGTCTTGTAAATAAAACATAACATCCACTAACAACAGCATCGTTTTTTGCACAAGACTCATTAACTCCAAAAGTATTACTGAACCCTGAATAACAACTTAATGAAACCATACCCTCACAACTAAAGCTTGTTAATACGGTCCCTGAGTAAATCTGACCTTCGATGTCTTGACCCTCTTCTTCAGCGCCTGTTTGATAACCGTCAAGAATAAATCCTTCAAAAGGATTTGAAACATCATAAAAACCAAAGTTTATGTTTTGTTGTAACAACGCAACATTATTTGCACTCCAAGATGCTCCATCTAAACTATCTGAAGATGGTAGTCTATCTGTCCTCATTACATTCAGTGTACTATTTGACAATAACATAGGGTTATCTTTCAAATCAGGATATGAGTTTGGAGAATTATATTTGTATTTCAATTCATTATATGATAATCTACCAACTGAAGAAGCTGCGACAATAGGTGCAGCAACCAACGCACCTAAAACACCCGAAATTCCTGAAACACCACTAATAGCTAAGAGCCCTATCAATGCTGGTGTAATTGCCCACGCTGGATAAGTTAAGAGCAAAATTGCAGTTGTAATAACAAATGAAACCGCGGATGCCAGAAGCACGGTAAGCCATGTGGAATTGGTGTTTCTCCCTTCCAAAAATGCATTACCTGTTAAATCTTCTGAATTATCGTATTTTTTATTACTTTGCTCACTAGTATAAAAATCACCCCTTCCAACTATACCCAGTAACCCATTGAATGTTCTAGTTATAAGATTATCTACATTCGGAGCATCGGTAGCGTCAATAGCACCATAATAACCGACAGTAGTAGATGTAAATGCAGAAAATTGATTACCTGGTGTGAAAAATTTTGATTGATGAAAATTACCAACTTGTGTTGATAGATTATTTATTGTTTGACCATTTTGTTTGGGTTGAATAGGAATATTAACCCTAGATTGGATTGTGAAGTCAAAGTTCGGGTTATTGTAGTTTGAGCCAAATAAAACACCCAAATTATATTTATTTTCCAATAAGGGTGAATAAGGGTCAACTCCTCGTTGTAGAACCAAAACATATTGAGAACTGAAGTCTTTGAAGAAATTCGCAAATAGAAAATTATTTACAGCCATATTTCTTTCGCGATACTGAGATACTCCTTGTTCCATCAGTCGGAGTAGTGTTTGTGAATTCAAAATACTCGGAAAACTTTGTCCAGTTGATGAAGTTATCATTTTGAAATAATCAGACACAGTTATTGCTGTAATTACTTGATAATACTCTCTATCCATAGGGAATATTTGTCGGTCAACAGTTGTACCTGTACTTATATTATACGAAGTAGACCTTGGTATTGTTTGGTTTGTAATATCTGCATAGGTTACTGTTATTTGTTGTGGACCACTAACAGATGTCCCCGAAACGCCAAAAAAAGTTTCTCCACTTACAATCTCACTGAATTTAGCATTTAAGTCACTTGTTGTTGTGGGGTCTACAGCAGTAAGAAGTTGTCCGGAATCGTAACTTACGGTAGATAAGACAGTTATAGTATTGTCAAAATGAAAAGAACTTACATTATTCGGAGAATCGAAACTTACTTTTATTATGTTATCACCTGTGAAATAAGTACTTCTTTGGTTAAAAATATTTATTCGTTCCCCTAACGGTAGGTCCATACCCCAAACAAACATCCTATCGTTTTTCTCAGAAACTTCTCTCATCACGTCGGACTTAGGTACTTTATAAACTGTGTCAACACTAGAGCTTATATTTCCTCCCATTGCTTGAGAATATAATTCCGCAATGATTGGTATGTCTTCCTCTGGTTGATAATTTAACCCATAAAGGAGTTCTGTTAATTTATCATAGTAAAAAGTAGGGGTTGAGACAGGAGTTAATGTTCCTCTTCCAACCGCATCTATTAAATTACCCGCTGTAGCTGGTTTACATTCACAGTTTTCACATTCAGGGTAGGTAATCATCGGTAATCTGAGAGGAATACCTCCCGCTCTAACTGTACCCAAAGATAATATTCTAATTATCTGATATATAGTTCCAATAATAAGATGACCCAAAACTAATAGGAACGAACCAATATATTGAAGATATGTTAAAAGTAATGCAAATATAAAATAAATTGTATCATAGTTTCTATACCCTTCATTAACAGGGAATTTATTTACTGAGTCAGCACAATCATCGTCATCAATTTCCTTGATACCTATAAATCTAGCCCTATTTCCTTTTTTATATTGGTCAATCAAACTTGACACACTATAAACTTTATTGAAAGACATTTGATAAAAACTGTCTTCACAATTTATTATTATTTCTGACTTAGTATCAGCCGAAGTATCAAATCCATTTGTATATCCTGACCAATCTACCCCAAAATAATAAGAACTTCTTAACTGTTTATATTTTGGGGATGTTTTTGGTGCCGTTAAATAAGGGTCAGCACTACTATCCTCATCCCATCCGTACTCTCTAACGTTAGGAACAATGAAATAAGCCCTTCTTGTTTGAAGTGTTAATTCTTTGGATTGTTGCCATTTTATCTTAAATCTGTATTTTCCTTTAGTCGGTATACCAATAGTAGGGTCTGGTGAAATAACTCTTTCACCGAATTCGTTTGTTATTATATAATCCAAATTCATTGGTAATTCAAATAACCATGTTCCGTCCTCGTCTATCACATTACCAGAATTTTCTAATTGATATTGTTCCAATATTGGGTTACCTGAACCATCTTGTCTTATAGTCTGTCTTATAGCTAAAATTTGACCAGGACCTGATTGTAAACTACAAAGTTCGCCTGTATTGTCCCTGGGTCTACAATTTTTTCTAACTCTATATTTGTCAGTATTAGAAAACATAGAACCCATAAAAATAGCATTGGGTTGTATGTCTATATTTGCATCGTCTCTTAAATCGAAATCGACTCTGTTGACAGCAATCAAACATATGTCAGGTTCTCCCCATAAAGGGCTTACCTCAAGAGTTTTATTTATTGATACAATTTGTGGTAATGAATTTAGGTCTGTAGATGTTTTGAATGTTGAACCATTAACCTGACCTTCACTTGCTCTTCCCATTCTAATTAGGTCTTGAGGAGTCAAAGAAAATTCGCCCATATCTGACAGGTCCAAGTCCATAACAATAGTTTGGTACCCTGTAGGTACCCCCATTATCATGTAATCACCACTCTCATTTGTCTTTACAGTAAACTTGTAGTATTTGTCGATAATTTCGATTACAGTCGAATTGGTTAAAGCGTCATTTCTTGATGGGAACGTTCCTGTTGCAGCATGTTTACTGTATGATTTTTCATAAGGTAGAAGGTTATACCTATACCCATCTTCATTCACGTCGGTTATGTTCCTGTAAGGGTAAATTGCAGAAATAACGGGATTCGACAGGTCTATATCACTGACAGGTATAAAAATAGAAACTTTTGCATTTGGTATACCAAATCCATTATTTGCGGTAACTCTACCAACAACAACTCCATATTCAGAGCACGAACGAGTGAAAACATCAGCTTGTTGAATTTTGAGGGAAAGTATCTCTAAAAATTCATAGTCTTGGTTTAACTCGACATTTATCGATTTATTAATTCCGAGTTCAGTTCGTATTCTATAACTCTGACCCATTCATCCTTTAATTTATAAATAGTTAAGGGTAAATTTTCTATAATTCACCTACCTAAATCTACACCCTAAGATGAATAAATAAACTTATTAAGAAAAAGTTACGTTTTGGAAATTTTTAACACTCACCTTAATGTCCTTAGTTGGGTATCTAACTTGGTATACTTGACTTGGTTCTGCGAATAATGTGTCATCCACAGGTTTGATTTTCTTTGTTTCTTCGTTTTCATACTGCATGGATGTTTCAGCAGATGAATATTGTCCACCAACCTGATTATATACATCTAATGATGACACAGTGATAACCCCTTCTTGATTTTGTATAATACTCCTAAGTTCTGATAGATAAACATTTTGGCCAAGTTCTCTTATTTGTGGGTTAAAATAGTCTGATATTTTATTAACAACGTCAGTAATGATTTGACCTGAGTTTTGTGTTGCTTGTAATACAATTGATACTTCGATACTCAAGTCGATTACTTGTGCTGTGAGAATTGAAATATAATCATTCAACATTCTGTAATTCGAAAGATAGTTTGCAATATTTTGTTTCAGTGTGTTGGATACAATACTTGTGAGTTTTCCTGATGTATCGTAAGACAACACTTGAATGTTAACTTTATTGTCATTTTCTGTGATTGCAACCTTAGCAGGGGCACCGAATTGTGGAGGCATGTTTCTGATAATTGCTTCATAGTCGTTAACAGTTACCGCTCTTTTTTGTGCTGCAAAGTTGAATGATACATAGTTTCTTACTTCTTCAGTTGAGAGAGCGTTTGCACCTCCTATTGCTGCGGTTACATTCACACATCTCAATGAATTGATTACCGCAGAGTTTGTTATCTCTGAAGGACCGTTAACGTAGAATGTAACAGTACCGACTTGATTGATAACGTTTGTTCCTAAGTTTGTTGCCAGTCCACCACCAACTCTGTATTGAACGAAAAGAGTTGAGTTTGGTGTTAAGGCCGAACCTAATGAGAAATTGTTGAAATAATTATTTAGGTTCAACGGTCCTCCCAAATTAGTAAACAAGTTGAGTTGTTCTTGTGCCGATGTTGTGCCTCCTCCGAAAGTCATCTTCTTAAATCCTTCAGGGGTAAACTCAGAAATAAACCTATTACTTGTTTGCAAATATCTACCAACTTTTATTCCAGGTTGGTCAGATACTTTAGTTGGGTCTTCAATGAATACTCTATCTTCTGCCAACGCATCAACTTCCCACCATCTATTTTCCAATGATAAAAACTCAGCAGCAGTTGGTACATTCGTAAAATCTGTTCCGTTTTTCAATAGAACACTTGTGATTCCTAAAACATTCTTTTCTGGAAGAAATAATTCAAAGAATGGTCTTACGTCATTTGCCGATATCACTCTCTTGAATACTCTAGTAATACCATTAACCACCAATTCTCTTTTTGTAATTGTATAGTTCACAAGCACACCATTCGGATTGAAATTTGGTATCTTTAACCTGTTAGGGAAACCTTGTGCGTTATAAGGTGAAGCAAAATCAATATCATATATATTTTCGAAAACGATACCAGCACCTGATATCTGTGACCCTCTGATTAGAGTACCCAAATACCTTTCATCTTCTTTGTCTCCGAAGGCTGGAACTGTTATGGAAAAATCAACCAAAGCAACACTCGGTTTCAAATTGGGTATTTTCAATCCATATGTTCT
>Ga0315906_10011868_pt1 | contig 10135 bp, 5 predicted proteins | sample LakEriMetagenome_4_FD_203526 | JGI IMG/M metagenome (GOLD analysis project Ga0315906, IMG submission 203526) | Freshwater fungal communities from buoy surface, Lake Erie, Ohio, United States - Buoy 2 MA122 | ecosystem: Environmental > Aquatic > Freshwater > Lake > Lake biofilm | place: USA: Lake...
GGCCAGCGTGAGCCGGCCCCGGAGCCGCTCCAGGCGGTAGGGAAACCAGGCCGGCTCGATGGAGACGGTGTCGCCCACCGGCGTCGCCGCGAGCTCCACGTCCGTGCGGCGGGCCTTCACGCGGTGCCGAACCGTGGCGGTGAACTCCGCGTTGCCGCGCGGGTCGACGTCGTTCCAGATCCGCCGCATGCCCGGTGGCAGCGCGTCGCGCAACTCCGGCTCGAGCACCACGCCACGGCCGACGAGGTTGAGCGTCAGCTCGCCGTCGTCAGCCCCGAGCGGCTCGAGCGTGCCCGTGCAGCGGACGACGCCGGTATCGTTGGAGCCCACCACGTCCTGGATCGTCCACCGGCCACGGTGCATGCGGATCAGCCCCGAGACGTTCGTGAGCGGATAGGGAAAACCGGCGTAGCACAGACTGCACTGCGCGAGCCAGATGCCGAGCGAGTTGGCATGGCCGCCCGGCAGCTGCGGCGACCGCTCGTGCCGGAACACGAAGCCGAAACTGCCTGCGCCGCGGAGCATGCGCACGATGTCGGCGCTCCGCGGAGGCATGGCGGCGAGCAGCGCGTCGTCGATCTGCATCCGCTCGCCCCGCACCTCCACGAACCCCGTCGTCCCATCCGCTGTCCGCACCAGCTGGCCATCGACCTGCACCGGGTGGCCGCCCGCCTGCCCGGTAAGGTGCAGGGCGATGCCGCCGTCCTTGTAGGTCACGGTGCCGACCGTGCGATCGAGCCGGTAGGGAAACCGATAGTGCGTCAGCGAGACGTTGCGGCAACGGATGGCGACATCGGGCGCGATCGCGCCACCGCGCCGGGCGACGTGGGCGGTCACGTCCACCTCGCCGGCCGGCAGCAGGCGGCTCCAATGGGAGGCCAGCGACTCCGGGAGCAGCCCCTCCCAGTGCCTGCCGACGACGAGCCGCTCCGCCTCGACGGCGACCTCGAAGTCGGCGGTTTCGGTCCAGCCATCGAGCCGCCCCGATCCGCGCAGCAGCGTCGAACCGGAGTGGGCCTCCAGGCGGTCGCACCGCACGCCCTGCCGATCAGCGGTGAACTCGGCGGTCACGTCGCTCACGGCGAAGGGCAGTTGCGGATGCTCGAAGCGGCCCGACTCCAGCCGGCCCGCGGCCTCGAACGCGACGGCGTCAAGCGCGGCGATGGCGCCCGCGGCCTGCCAGCGGATGCCGAGCCGCCCCTCGAGGCCCGCCAGCCACCTGGCCGGCCCCTGGGTCACGGGCAGCTGCGCGGTGAGCCGCTTGGAGAGTTCGATCGCATCGACCGTGCCGGAGACGGCGAACCCGCCCGTCGCCGGCGTGAACCGTCCAGCGAACCCGGCGCGATCGAACCAGTCGCCGGTACACGTGCCCCGCACCGCGCATGCCCCGCCCGCCTGCCCGGCGGCGAGCGGATCGACCACGACCTCGATCTGGCGCAACGCGGCCCGGGTCCGCAGCCGCTCATCCTCGAGGAGCAACGTGGCATCTGCGACGGTCACGGGCAGCGCGGCGCCGGCCGTCGGCCGGCGGGCCAGCCGGGCGAGGTTCCAGCGGCCGTCGGCCGCCCGCCGCGCGTGCACGACGGGCCGGCGGACGCGGATCGCCGTGATCCGCGGCTGGCCGCTCGTCAGTTCGGCGAGGTCGGTGCCGCAGGCGAGCGTCAGTTCGTCGATCCAGAGGAGTTGTCGATGCTGGGGCGGGCTCGACGGATCGACGAACGAGACCCCGCGGACGACGATCCCTTCGCCATCCACGATGCTCGCCGCCTGCACCTGCACGGCCACGCCCGGAAACTCCTCCCGCAGCCGCGTCTCGATCCGGCCGCGAACGACATCGCCGAACCGCCCCGCGCCGATCGCGCCGGCGGCGATCACGCCGGCCACCGTGAGCGGCAGCGACCAGCGGACAAGGGTCCAGAGGATGTCGGCGAGCGGTTTCACGAGCAGCTCGAAGGATGCGGCGGCGCGCAGGGGTGCCGAAAACCCGAAACGGGGCGGGAAAATAGGCCTGCAACCGCAGGGGGTCAAGCCGCCGTCAGCCCGCGTCGCCCAGCGGGAACCCGCCGTTCCCCCAGCCTGTGGCCCTTGCTATAGTGCCCCCTTCTGCCACGGACGCAGCCGCGGGGGGATTAAGTCACCGGGCCCGCCCCATGCCCGCGGCGATGTGGTCAATCAGGAGTCGATGCGCCATGAAACGTGTTCCCGAGTCGCCCGCCGCCCCGCTGAACCAGCAGCACCTGGTCTTCTGGGGCTGCTTCATCGCTCTGATCACCACCTCCTTCGCCTTCTTCACCCGCATGTACCTCTGCGACGTGCGGTTCGGGGCGGACTTCGGCATCGACAAGGTGGGGATCGGCGCCCTCAAGGGCGCCGGTGTATGGCCGTTCGCCATCTCGATCATCTTGTTCAGCCTCGTCATCGATCGCATTGGCTACAAGGTCGCGATGTTTTTCTCGTTCCTGTGCTACGTCATCTACCTCGTGATGGCATGGATGGCCTACGGCACCATTCAGGGCGTGGCGCCCGATCAGCTGTCGGCGGCCCAGGCCCGAGGCTACCAGTTGCTCTATTGGGGCAGCATCGTCCTCGGCCTCGGCAACGGCACGGTCGAGGCCTTCATCAACCCGGTCGTGGCGACGATGTTCAATCGTGAAAAAACGAAATGGCTGAACATCCTCCATGCCGGCTGGCCGGGCGGCCTCGTGATCGCCGGCATCATCACGATCATGCTGGCCGAGACGGCTCGCAGCGGGGACTGGCGGATCGTGCTGGGAATCGTGGCGATCCCAGCCGTGATCTACCTGCTCATGCTGGCGGGCGTCAGGTTCCCGCGCAGCGAGCGCGAACAGGCGGGCGTGAGTTATCGGGAGATGCTGGCGGAGTTCGGCGCCTTCGGAGCGCTCGTGGGCTTCGGGCTGATCTTTCTGCAACTCGCGGAGGTGTTTCACTTCAACGTCTGGATCGCGGTCGCGATGGCCGTTGCGGTGGCGGCCGCATTTGGCATCTATACGGGCAGTTTCGGCCGGTCGATCCTGGCCCTGCTGATCATCATCATGATGCCTCTGGCGACGACCGAGATCGGCACCGACGGCTGGATCAGCGGCCTCATGGAAAAGCCGATGGAGGCGGCCGGATTCAACCCTGGCTGGGTGCTGGTCTACACGTCGGCGATCATGATGATCCTCCGATTTTTTGCCGGCCCCATCGTCCACAGTTTGTCACCGATCGGACTGCTCATCTCCAGTTCGGTGATGGCGATCCTCGGACTGCTCGCCCTTTCCAAAACCGGCAGCGCCGGGCTGGCGGCGATTTTTGGCGCGGCCACGCTGTACGGCATTGGAAAGACATTTTTCTGGCCGACGATGCTCGGCGTGGCTGCGGAGCAGTGCCCTAAGGGCGGTGCCCTCACCCTCAACGCCATCTCTGGCATCGGGATGATCGCCGTGGGCGTGCTGGGGTTCCCTCTCATCGGTGCGATGCAGGAGCGGACGGCCAGCGCCGAACTGCGCCGCAGTTCCCCCGAGACAGCCGCCCAGGTACTCGTCGAGAAGCCCTACATGGGGCTGACCTATGACGCCATCGACCCCCAAAAGGCCGAAGCCGTGGATGCCGCCGAAGCGAAGGCGGCACTCGCCGCCGCGAACAAAGCCGGCCAGTTCGACACGCTCGCCAAGATGGCGTGGTTTCCGGGATTCATGCTGGCCTGCTACGTGCTCCTCTGGGGCTACTTCCGCTCCCAGGGTGGCTACCGCGCCCAGGACTTGACGGTGGGCGGCCACTGACCCGTTGCTCCCAGCCCTCGAGCGGACAATCTGCTCGCCTGTCAGGCAAGGCTGCCGTGCTCAAACCGGCGGCATCCGGCATGCGGTGATTCCGCCGGTCGACGGCGTCACCCGCACGCCGCCGGGGTAGTCGGTGATGCCGACGGCCGCCGCATCCACAGCCGCGACGAGTGCCGCCAGCCGCTCGTAATGGGCGGCCGTCATGTCGCGGCGCGGCCAGCCCTCCCGCTCCCAGAGGGCTGCGAACATCTCCGCGAGGAGATATGGGTCGAGTCCGGCGAGGGCAGTGGTGCGCATTTCGATCGTGCCGTCGGCGCGGCGGTGGGCATGCGAGTCGAGCAGATGCTCGGCCGCGCTCCGCAGGGCCGCCGCCAGTTGGCCGGCCTGCCGCCCCAGCCGCCCGAGCGCCGCCGTGGCGGCCGGATACGGCCCGGCCGCGCAGCGGGCGAGGATCTCATGCCGGAGAAAGTTGCGGGCGAAGCGGACGTCGGCGTTCGACTCATCCTCCCGCCAGGCCTCCGCCTCGGCCGCAAGGAACTCCCGCACGGCGCTCCGCCCCACCGCCAGAAGCGGCCGGATGAGAGCCACGCCGGCGCAGAGTTCGCGGGCAACCGCCATCCCGGCCAAGCCCGCAGGACCGGTGCCGCGGAGGATGCGGTGGAGGATCGTCTCGGCCTGGTCCTCGGCCGTGTGGGCGACGAGCACGTGCCGGGCGCCGTGCTCGCCGGCCAGCTCCTCGAGAAAACGATACCGCAGCCGCCGGGCCCGGGCCTCGATGCCCGCGCCGGCCTCGTCGTCGGCAGCGCGAACGGCGAGCCGCCGCCAGGCAAACGGCAGCCCGAGCCGGGCGGCGAGCGTCGCCACGAACTCCCGATCGGCGGCCGCGGCCGCCCGCAGGTCGTGCTCGGCGTGGGCGACGACGAGGCGGGCCGCCGGCGGGGCCAGGGCGACGAGGCCGAGCAGCAGCGCCGTGCTGTCGCCGCCCCCCGACACGGCCACGACCGCCGGTGCCGCCCAGATGCCCCGGGCGGGCAGGCCGGCGGCGAGCCCGGCGAGGAGCCGGTCGCGGGCGGAGGACGATGGTGCGGCGGTCGAATCCATGGTTTTCCCGGTTTCCCATTCTGCCAGTCCGGACGGGCGGCGTCCTGCCGGCAGACCGGTTTCACGCGGAAGCGGCATTGAGCCAGGCCCCGCGCCGCCCCTATCCTCCCGCCTCCGTGGGTGCCCACGGATGACCCGACTCGAGGCCGTGAGGAACCCGTCCATGCTTCGTCGCACCGCGCTCGGCATCGCCCTGGCCCTGCCCCTGCTCTCGGGATGCTCGACGCTGATCACGGCGGCCTACCTGCTCCAGCCCGCCGACGTGCCGGCCGAGTACGCCGGCCTCAAGGGCAAGCACGTGGCCGTCGTCTGCAAGCCGATCGTGGAACTCGAGTTCAGCGACGCCGGCTCGTCCCGCGAACTGGCGTCGCTCGTCGGCGGCCAGATCCAGCAGGCCGTCCGCAAGGTGAAGGTGATCGGACAGCACGAGGTGGCCCGCTGGATCGACGAGAACGCCTGGGTCGACTACCCGACGCTCGGCAAGGCGCTCGACGCGAACTACGTCGTGGGCATCGACCTCGAGGGTTTTCGGCTCCACGAAGGGGCGACGCTGTACCGCGGCCGGGCCACGGTCCACCTGCGTGTGTTCGACGTGGACAAGAAGGAGGTCGTGTTTGAGAAGCGGATCGACGACTACACGTTCCCGGGCGACAGTGCGATCCCGACGACGGACCGCAGCGAGGCCCAGTTCCGGGCGCTGTTCCTCCAGCAGCTCGCCCTGAAGATCTCGCGGTCCTTCCACGCCTACGAGAGCCGCGACGTGTTCGCGAGCGACAATCACGTGCTGTGAGCGGCGGCGGGACCGGTCGTCCGGTGGCGCGAGACTCCGGGCTTGGGCATGCGGGTCGTGGAGCCACGGGCCGTCGTTGCCTTGGAGTGCCGCCCCCTTGCCTTGAAGCCCGAGGCGCGAGCCGAGGGACTGCGGATGGCCGCGGATGAAGGGACGCGTATTCCCTCAGCTCACGCTTCGGGCTTCCCGGCAGCCGGGCACGACGGTCAGGGACCACCGCTACAGTATCGGTGCAGCGGCTTTTTCATCGCATGAGGCCACCTCGTCAAACGCTCCGCCCCGTCGCCCAACCGGCCGCCCGGATGGCGGCCCCTCGTGTGCCGGCGGAGGCCGGCCAAGCGAGGTGAGGCAGGATGCCGAGGCCTCCTCGTCAAACGCTCCGCCCCGTCGCCCAACCGGCCGCCCGGATGGCGGCCCCTCGTGTGCCGGCGGAGGCCGGCCAAGCGAGGCGAGGCAGGATGCCGAGGCCTCGCGTGATCACAGATTCTTGAGCGGCCGCTTCGGCTTCGGCGGAGCCATGCGGGCCCGGGCCTGATCGTCCGCGGGATTGCCTCCACCGCCCCCACCGTCTCCCATCGACGGCTTGTTGACGCCCGTGTAGGTCTCGGTCCACGCGTAGCCGAGCGGCGTCTTCAGTTCCTCCGTGGCGAGGAAGGCCCACGGCGTGCCCGGGTGGTCCTTGACCACCCGCTCCAGATACGTGCGACACTGCTTGGCGAGTTTGTCCGTCTGCGAGCCGGTGGCCGAGACGTCGTCGCTGGGCTGCAGAACCCAGGTGTCATTCTTCGGGTTCTTGAACTTCATCCCCGTCTTTGCCTGGGCGAGCATGATGTTGTAGGCGTCGGTGCGGATCTTCACCGCCAGGACGCGGCCCATGGCCAGGTCGTAGCCCGCCTGCCACCGCTTCTCCTTGATCGCGTCGCGGTCGGCAGCGCCGGCGGCGAGGGTGCCGTAGAGAGCGTCGATCTTCGGCTGGATCTTGGCCGCCCCCTTCTGGGCTTCGGCGAGCAGCAGCGCCAAGGCGCCGTCGTCCACACGCAGAAACACCATCGTCGGGGCGTCCATGGGCGAGATCTGCGAACTGCGGGAGGCATCGACGAGGGCCTTCTTCGCCTTGTTGGCCACGATCATCTGATCGATCTTGGCCGCGGCGACGTAATCCGGGCGATACGCCTTGAGGGCTTCCGGCTCGAAAAACCACCGCAGCCGCGAGGCCATCGGCGCCACAGCAGCGTCGCTCACCCGGCCGCGGGCGTTCCGATTGGCATGGACGGCGAAATAGATGCCCCCCGTCTCGGCACAGAGTTTCGAGAGGTAAAACGGCCCGAAGCCCGAGTCGATCGGCTCCTCCGCCTCACGGGGGTGGATGCGGACGAACTCCGGATACAGCGTCTCCGGCCCCTGGTCGACGACCGCCCATTCCTCACCGCCGTCATACCGCGGATCGAACTCCACGAACTTCATCTTCACCTGCGCCATCCCGAACGGCGCGGGCACGCCGACCACGTACACCGGCATGCCTTGAGTGCGGCACACCTGGGCCGTCTGATCGGCGAACTGCGGATCGTTTCCCACCTCGTCGGTGAAGGCGACGATCATCACGTTGCGCCTGGGCGGACCGATCCGCAGCGGCTTGGCCCGCTCGGCCGCGGCGCGGATTGCCGAGAACGTCATTTCGACGCCCGAATCGTCGACGGAGATGTTCTCGATCGCCGCCACGACGGCGTCCGCCTCGGACGTGGGCTTCTCGATCACCTGCTGCATGCCTTTGCCGTAGGCGAAGACCAGGTTCAGGAGGTCGGGGCGGTTCGCCTGGGACTTGTTCATTCCGAGTTCAGCGAACACGCGACTCAGCCGCGCGGCGATCTCCTTCCGCTGCGCCGCCAAGCTCACCGACTGGTCGAACACCCAACAGACGAGCGTAGGCCGCTGCTCGAGCGACGCCGCGATCTCGACGGTCAGCCTGTCCACCGCCCCGCTGGCGCCGGTGGTGCCCACGCCGATGTCGCCTTTGACGGCGATGTCGGCGGTCAAAGCCAGACCGGTCGGATCGATATCGACGGGTTCAAGGTCTGTTTCCACCGCCGAGTTGTCCTCGAGCACTACGGGCAGGATCGACTCCTCGGCGATCGTCGGAGCCAACGACTGGGCCATCTCCAGGGCATCTTTGCTCTGGGCTCCGGCCTCCTGCTGGGGCTCGACCGAAACGGCGAGTTCCTCGGGAAGATCAAGCAGGACTTCGGGCTCGACCGGCTCGGTGGCGACGATGGCGATCGGCTGCGGCTTGGCGGGTGCCCGGGGCAAACCGATCAGGGCCATCGACAGCAGCACCGTGACGTGCAGCACCAGGCTCACGGCCCAGGCGGGCGTGTCGCCGTCGAACGGGGTCTCTTCCTCCCCCGTGTACTCCTGCCACCACAGCCTGAACCGATCGAGCGAACTCACGGTCAGCACCCGCGTAGGAACTTCCAGAGCGGGCCGGTGGCCCGGCCCCGCCATGGAATACTTCGGCAACCTCCCTGTATTCTATTCCCGGGCGGGCGTTTCCGCCTCTGCGTTCGCTCGCCCTGGCCTTTTGGTTCGAAAGGCATCATGAAAAAGTCCCTTTCCCTTTGCCTGTGGACGATTTTCGCGACCCTGGCTCTAGGAACCGCAGCCCAGGCCCAGGTGGAGGTCGGCGACGAACCCGCCAGCCCCCCGCCCCCCGCCCCCCCGGCCACATCCGTGCCGGCAGCCACGCCGGAGCCCGCCCAGCCGCGTGCCGAGGCCACGTCCGCCCAGACTGCGAAGGCTGAGGAACTCGTGCTCGCCACGACCGACGGCCTCGATCTGCACGCTTGGCATTACCAGGCCAAGGTTGCGAAGGACGAGTCGCCCAAGGCCACGGTCATCCTCCTGCACAACCTCGAGGGAGACCATCGCTCCGTCGAACCCTTGGCCACGACCCTCCAGGCGGCCGGCTGCGACGTCGTGGTGCCCGATCTTCGCGGCCACGGCGCCAGCACGACGCGGGCCGGTGGCGACGTCGATCTCCGCCTCCTGAAGAAGGCCGACTTCGAGCTCATGGCCACCAGCCGCGGCGGCCAGATCCGCGACCAGTCCGCCATCCGTGGCGACGTCGAGACCGTGCGCAACTGGATCAAGCGCAAGGCCGAAGACGGTGCGCTCGACATGAACCGGCTGTTCGTGGTGGGGTCGGGGCTCGGCGCCGCCATCGCGGCTGCGTGGACCGCCGAGGATGCGAACTGGCCGGCGGGCACCAAGGGCGCCCAGGGCCGGCAGGTTCGCGGGCTGGTGCTCATCAGCCCGGTGTGGACGACCCGCGGCTTTTCGATCAGCGGACCGCTGGCCAACGAGGCGGTGCGGGCGCACGTCCCTGTGATGGTGATCGCGGGACGATCCGACCGGGACGCCGCCAAGGTCTTCGACCAGCTGAAGCGGAACCGGCCCACGTCGTGGTTTCAGCAGCGGGCTGACCGCACCACGGACAAGGCGGCGAAGCTCGACGACCCGGCCAAGGCGAGCCTGTTTTTCTTCGAGTTCGACTCGACCCGCACGGCCGACGCCCTCGCCTCCGACCGCTCGCTCAGCCCGGCCGCCGTGATCGTCAAGTTCTTCGGCATGGCCCTCGCCCGCCCGAAACGCTGACCGCCCCACCCCTCTCTCCTCAGCCTGACGAGAGTGCCGCATGCGCTCCCATGGAGGAGGCGAGTGGGTCGGCGAACGCTCGACGAGCGTGTGGCCGCCGCGGCCACAGCGAGAATCTGGAAGACCGCGCAGCGGCGACTTTTGCCGCCCACTCGCCGGCGACCATCCGGCAGGCCCCGCGCGGCGTCGCCGTCACGGCAGCCTCAACTCCATGCCCACCACGACCAGTTCCGGGCTGCGGAGGCGGTCGCGGTTGGCCTCCCAGATCCGGGCAGCCATCCGCTCATCGCCGTAGAACCGACGGGCCAAGGACGCCAGCGTCTCACCCGGGGCGACGCGCACGGCACCCGGACGCTGCGGCGTCACGGTCCCGACCGCAGCCGATGACGCGGGGGGCGGCCGATCGCCGGTCAGCCAGCCGACGGGCCGCGCCGCCGTCATCGCCAGCGCGGGATCCGGCATGGGTTGCGTTGCACCGGCAGGACGCGGTTCGATCGCCCGCGGATCGCCGTGCCGCGCCGCCTGCACCGTCCACGCCGGTGGCAGCGTGATCGCGGCCCCGATCGGCAGGACGTTCGGATCGGGCAGCGCGGCGCGGTTGGCGGCCCAGATGGCGGTGGCAGCCGAAGCATGACCGTAAAACCGCGTGGCGATGCCGGTCAGGTCGTCACCGTCACGAATCACGTAGGTCTGTGGCACGACCGCCGCCGGCATTTCCGCCACCGGCGGCGGGGCGACTTCCCGGGCCGTCCACCCCGCGGCCAACGGCGGCGGCCGATGGGCGTCGAGGAGCGGAGGCGGAGGCGCGGCGAAC
>Ga0315906_10011871_pt1 | contig 10134 bp, 9 predicted proteins | sample LakEriMetagenome_4_FD_203526 | JGI IMG/M metagenome (GOLD analysis project Ga0315906, IMG submission 203526) | Freshwater fungal communities from buoy surface, Lake Erie, Ohio, United States - Buoy 2 MA122 | ecosystem: Environmental > Aquatic > Freshwater > Lake > Lake biofilm | place: USA: Lake...
GGGCAGCCCTCCGCGATTGCGGAAGCCGCCGCCGTCGACGGCCAGCGAGCGGATGAACGCGACGACGAGATCGGTCGACTCTCCCAACGTGCGGCGGGCGAGCCGGGCCACCTGCAGCATCTGGAGCCGACGGCTCATGACGCGGCTGCAGCCGCAGGGGCCGGCGGTCCGCCGCGCGAGGCCAGGGCCTCCTGCTCGCGGCAGTAGCCCTCGAAGGCGAGCTCGTTGAAGATCCGGCCGAGCAGGCGGCGCAGGAGTCCCTTCAGCGTCGGATCGCCGAGTGGGTCGAGCGACCGCACCGCCTCCTCCTTGTAGCTCTCGAGCAGGAGTGCCGCCTTCTCGTCGGCCTTCGCGTCGCTGATCGCCGCGCGCAGACGGTCGGCCGTGAGGTCGGCGGGCGGCCGGCCGGCCATGATGGCTGCGAGCAGCTCGCGATCAGCACCCCGCGCCCGCTCCGCCGCCAGCGCCACGACGACGCTCGGCCGCGAGCCCGCGTCACGGAGCAGCCCCGCGTCGTCGAGCAGGTCGGCGAGGTCGTCCTTGATCTGGTAGGCGATGCCGACCGCCTCGGCGTAGGCGTGGAGCACGTCGGCCACCTCGGCAGCCCGGCCCGCGGCGATCGCGGCGAGTTGCAGCGCCACGTCGAACGCCGGGGCCGTCTTGAGCCGGAAGATTTCCAGGACCTGGCGGCTGGCCAGCGGGGTCGGGTGCCGGCTCCACGCCAATTCCGCCCCCTGACCGCGGCACAGCAGCCGCTGGGCCACGGCCGCCTCGCGGACGGCGGCCTGCAGATGTTCCGCACCGAGGCCACTGTCGGCGATCAGCCGATAGCCCTCGCCGATGAGCAGGTCGCCCACGTTGAGCGCGATCGGCACGCCATGCTCTCCGGCGAGCGTGGGTTTTCCATACCGCTCGAGGTCGCCGTCCTCGATGTCGTCGTGGACGAGCGACGCCTTGTGGAAGCACTCCACGGCGACGGCGATTTTCCGGATGCGGGCGTCTTCGGTGGCGGCGCCCTCAGCCCCCCCGCGCAGGGCCGCGAACGTGGCCGCCGCGAGGAAGGGCCGCCAGCGGTTGCCGGCGGCGGCGAGCCACTCCCGCGCCACGGCCTCCGCGTGGCCCTCGGGCGGGCCCATCACGGCGTCGAGGGCGGGCGGCGTGAACCACGTCCTCACGGCGTCGTGCAGGCCGCCGAGTTCCAGCCGGCGCGAGCGGTCGGCGGCCTCGAGGTGGATGTAGTCCCACACCCAGTCGACGTCGACGGCGGTGTCGATGCAGTCGTCCTGGAGCAGCGGGACGGCCACGGCCGGAATCGCCGCCGCCTGCACGTGCGGAAACGTCTTCTCGAGCACCGGCATGCAGCTCACGCCCACGATCGCCTCGATGCGGCCGGTCTGCACCATCGCCATCACGAGCGCCGAGCCCTCGGCGACGAGCACGGCGTAGCCCAGCCGCTCGGCCTCCGCCTGGAAATCCTGGATCGAGCACAGTCCGCACTGCTTGCAGAGCAGGCCGAACTCGTCGAAGGGCGCGGGGCAGCGGTTCTCCGCCCGCAGGCACTTGGGCATGAGGAGCAGCCGCCGCTCGAAGGGCACGGCGGCGAGCGACTCCCGCCACGACTCGTTGTTGACGAGCACGACCGCGTAGTCGCGGTAGGTGTCGGCGAGCCCGGTGGCGGCAAGGGCCGCGGCCGCGCGACGCCGGAGTTCCTCGATCGACAGCGGAGGGACGGCGGGCTCGGCCGTCAGGTCGCGGCGGATGGCATCGAGCAGGCCGTCGCGGTCCCGCTTCGTCTGGGGGATCGAGGGCTGCGGCGGCCGCGATCGCACGAGCGCCGGCGGCACCGGCGCGGGCAGCACGACGAGCGGGATCGTTGACGGGTCGGTCGAGGACATAGTCACCACCTTACCCCGGGGCCGGCGTCCGGTCAGCCACCGCGTCTCCCGCCCGGGCCTGTCGGGCGGCCTCGGCCCGGCGGGCCGCCTCCTCCGTGCGGCGCTGGATCTCCTCGGGCGAGGGCAGTGCGTCGAGCACTTCGCGGGGGATCGCGGCCGCGTCGGCGAGTTTCGTGAGGCAGCGCCGCCGCTCGGCGAGCGCCTGGTCGGCGCTCCGCTCCCGCGAAAACCGCTGCTTCGCCTCGGCGCTCCGCTCCCGGAGCTTCGCGTAAATGTCGCCGCCCAAGAGCGCCGAGATGTCGACCTTCATCTTCTCCCGGGCCACGTCGGACTCGGCCACCGGCCCGCCGTCGATCGGCCCGGCGTGGTATTTGGGGAACATGATCGCCACCTCGGGGCAGACCCGCGAGCAGGCCGGACAGTTCACCTTGCAGTTGGCGGGGTTCTCCACGCGGAGCGTGTGGTCGGCCGATACGCCGTAGACGTCGAACAGGCAGAAGCTCAGGCACTGCATGCAGTTGGTGCACCGCGCGAGATCGATGACGGGGAACCAAGGCTTCCAGGTCTCCCCCGCCGCCCCGCCCGGTCGGTTCATCGCCTGATGCCCGCGGGCCGCTTCGACCAGCTCGACGGTCTCGGTGAGCGTCTTGCCGTCGATGTCCAAGACGACGACGTCGCGGCCCTCCGCCGCGTCGCCGATTTCGGGCGGCCTGCCGCCGTAGCGGCCGACGACGACGAACGCCGGAGCGGCCGCCGCCGAACCGGCGCCCGCGCGGGTGACGGCGTAGCCGCGGTCGAGGAGCGCGGCGAAGAGGCGGGCGCGGTCGGCGGCCGACAGCGGCGAGCTGCCGGGCCCTTCGTCGAGGACGACCTGCGGCGGTGCCGTGATCTCGGCGATCATGCGGCGCCTCCCGCGGACGGCGGCGGAGCGACGAGCGCGTGGAGGATCGGCTCGGCGGCGTCGCAGCGCATGTTGAGGATCTCGACGCCCTCCTCCGGCAGCGCCGCGTCGGCCAGCGCGAAGAGTCCACGCACGGCCCGCGGCCAGCAGGCGACGATGCGCAGGCTGCCGCCGGCGCGGGCCAGCGCGGCCAGGTGCGGGTCGCGGCGGGCGGCCATCTCGCACAGGTCGGGCACCGCCGCGAACGGCACGTCGGCCGCGGCGAGGCCTTCGAGCACCGCCTCCTTCACGTCGGCCGGTATGACCTGCGCGTGGGCGCAGCGGCAATAGATGATCCGCGGCGCCTCGCTCATGTGCGGCCGCCTCCCGCCTGCATCCTGGCGGCCTCGGCGGCGTAGACGCCGAAATCGTTGAACCAGCGACGCTTGGCCAGCCGGTAGAGCCAGTGCCGCTCGGGGATCTCGCGGCCCGGCAGATCCTGGCTCGACCGCGGCGTCATCGCCAGAAGTTCCTCACGGGCGGTGCCGCGCTGCGTGGTGTCGCGGGCGCCGTGGCGGTCGGCGATCTCGAGGAGCAGCCGCGGATTCTCCAGCACGATGCAGCCACGGCTGTGCCGCGCGGCCGCCTCGCGGACGTCACGGAGATACGCGGAGCGCGTCACGGTGTCGAAGAACGGGCCGTCATCCACGTGGTCGACGGCCAGCTGGATGATCGGGCAGGGCTCGATGTGGCCCGAGGGACCGACGTGGTGGGTGATGCCCGCCGCCATCGGGCAGAGGGCCGAGCCCTCGCCGTCGTAGTAGGCGTCGACGATCACGATCGGCTTCCGCGCCCGCTGCTCGACCACGAACCGGCGGACGCGGACGAGCTGGTCGGGCGTGAGGGCGAGTTCGGGCGTCGCCTCGGGGCCCACGGGGCGGTAGCCGTGGAACCAGGTGTAGTGCACGCCCATGGCGATGAGCCGGTCGAGCCAGGCCTCGGTGAGGAGCGTGTCGATGTTCGACTGGCAGAGGCTCGTGGCCACGCCGGTCAGCAGTCTTGCCTCGAGGCAGTGCTCGAGGCCGCGGAGCGACCGGTCGAGCACGTGGCGGCTGCCGCGACGGACGTCGCTCGCGGCCGCGTCCCCCTCGATGCTCACCAGCGGCGTCGCGTTGCCGAGCCGACGGAGCCGACGGGCCACGTCGGGCGTGATGAGCTGGCCGTTGGTGAAGATCTGGAAGTAACAGTCGGGATGGGCCTCGAGCAGGTCGAATAGGCCCGGGTGCAGGAACGGCTCGCCGCCGAGGATGCCGAAGAACGCGTTGCCGTGGGCCTTGGCGTCGCGGACGAGCGTGTCGAGCGATTCCGTCGAGATCAGCGTCCGCGGCGCGGCGACGTCGACCCAGCAACCCTGGCAGCGGAGGTTGCAGCTGTTGACGATCGAGAGATGGAGGAACGGCGGGAACACGATCCCCCGCCGCGCCCGCATGCGGAACCGCTCGACCGACAGCATGCCCTTGACGCCGAAGTTCCAGCCCGCCTTCCACAGGCAGTTGGGCGCCACCGTCGAGGTGATCCGCGCGGCGAGTCGGGGAAGGATCATCATGCGTTCCGATTCACGCCCGGGCGGCGAGGCGGTGGGTCGGCACGGGACGGCCGGGCCGGAAGTGCTCGATGTGGAGGACGTCGCAGGGGAGCGGTCCGGCCGCCGCTGCGAGGGCGGCCCGCACGCCCCGCTCGAGCGCGGCGGGCTCGGCCTCGGCGCGGACGTTGAGCAGCAGGCGGCCGATGTCGACGGTGTCGGGCAGGCGATGCGACAGCACCGGCGCGTCGTCGGTGCGCACGAGGTTCGCGGCCGCCAGTTCGTAGGGGTCGCCGTCGACGGCGAGCGTGCCCTTCAGGTGGGCGATCTCGAGGCCTTCCACCGCGAGCGCCGCGCGGACGCCCGCCAGTACCCGCAGGAGCATCTCGTTGCCGTCGAACTCGCGGTCGCCGCCGCCGATGCGGATCTCGGCGTTGAGCCAGCCGAGCAGCGACTCCCCGAGGGCGTAGCGGTCGTAGTCGATGTCGGCGATCGCCGCGGCCCGGGACCGGCCGGCGAGGAGCCGCTCGAACCAGGCCTCGAGGCCCGTGCCCGCAAGGGCCGACACCTCGAAGATCTCGGCGTCGGGGGCGACCGCCCCGAGCGCGGCCCGCAGCCGGTCGAGCCGCGGTCGGTCGACGAGGTCGCACTTGTTGACGACGACGAGTTCGGCCTCCTCGAGTTGCTTCTTGTAGATGTAGGCCACGTGGTCGGAGAGCCGCGCCTCGGCCAGCCCCAGCACCCGCTCGGCACGCTGCGGATCGACGACGACGCTCACGGGCGCGACGGCGAAGCGGTCGCCGTGGAGGGCCTCCAGCGGCAGGCTCACCGTGGCGACCAGGTCGGTGCAACTCCCCACGGGTTCGGCGACGAGGACGTCGGGGGCCGTCTGGGCGACGAGCGCCTCGGCGGCCTCGACGAGCGACGTGAACCGGCAGCAGAAGCAGCCGCCGGTGATCTCCTCGACCGCCAGGCCGTGGGCCCGGGCGAGCGCCGTGTCGACGAGTCCGGCCCCCTGGTCGTTCGTGACGAGTCCGACCCGCAGGCCGCGGCCCACGAGCCACTCCGCGAACCGCAGGATCGAGGTCGTCTTTCCGGCGCCCAAGAACCCGCCGATCATCACGTATCGGGCGTTCGCTCCCTGCATGCCGCGAGTCCTCGTCGTCACGGGCCGTCACCACCACCACTATACCGCGACGACTGGAGCCGATCGATCGTCTCGCTGAGCAGCGCGATGTAGGCGTGCACGTCGAGCGAGCCGGCCGTGGGCACGCCCTCCACGGCGTAGAGCCAGCCGGCGCCGTAGGGATCCGAGTGCGTCAGGCACGCCTCGGCGGTGAGGCCGGGGTTGGCCCCGAGCAGCGTGCCGTCCATGACGGCATACAACTCGCTCACAGCCTTGAAGCCCTCGACCGTGCCGAGCCGGTCGCCCCCCCGCAGGGCCGCCCCACTCGGGACGTCGATCACCATCTCGACGAGTTCGCCGAGCATGCGTGTCGCAAACTTCGTGAATCCCACCCGCCATGCCCCGGCCCGGTCGGCGGCGGCCGGCGACCCGTCGGCGGGCGCCATCCAGAAGTGCGACGGCGCGTAGCGGAACGTCACGGGAAGCCGCGCGGAGAAGTGGGCGTGTCGGAAGCGGATCGTTTCCATGGGATCGTTGTCCCGCGCCGCGGCGGCTGACGCCAGGGGCGGATGGTCAGGTGTCGGTCGTGGAGCGGAGGCCGGCGATCACCCTGCGCATGTCGGCCGGCAGCGGGCTCTCGAACAAGAGTTCCTTCCCCGTCACCGGATGCACGAAGCCGAGCTCCGCGGCGTGGAGCATCACCCGCGGCGCCCGCGACTCGTCGCGCGGGACCCTGCGGCGCGATGGCACGTACACCCGCTCGCCGCACACCGGATGGCCGCTCTCCGACAGGTGGATGCGGATCTGGTGCGTGCGGCCCGTCTCCAGGCGGCACTCGACGAGCGTGTAGGCGTCGCCCAGGTGCTCGACCGGGGCGACGTGCGTGATCGCGAGTTTTCCCGCGTCCTCGCCCTCGTCGGTCGAGCCGCGGCGGCCGTCGCCGCGATCGCGGACGAGGTGCGACTGGATGGTGCCGGCGCCGGCGCGGCCCACCACGAGCGCGAGGTAGCGGCGCCGCGTCGTGTGGAGCCGGAACTGCTCGGCGAGGATCCGGCTCGCCGGCACGTTCCGCGCGAAGACGACCAGGCCGCTCGTCTCCCGGTCGATGCGGTGCACGGCCCGCACCGGCGGCACGCGGCGGCGCTTGGGGTCGCGATCCGGGCCGCCGCCATGGCGCGGGCCGCGGGCCCGTGCCGCGCGGACGGCGAGATGCCGCCCGATCGCGTCGGGCACGAGCTCCTCGAGCGTGGGCTGGATCTGGCGGCGTCGCGCCGGCCACGAGGCCTCCTCGTGGTGCCGCGTGGTGTTGATCCCGGGCGGCTTGTCGACCACCACGACGTCGTCGTCGAGGTGCACGATCCGCACGTCGCCGGCCTGCGGCGCCGCGGCGGCCGCCGCGGCGAGCACCTTCACCACCTCGCCGTCCTTGAGCCGCCGGGCGGCGTCGGTGCAGACGTTGCCGTGGACGAGCACGTGTCGGCCGCGGACCAGCTTCTGGATCTGGGACCAGCTCGCCGACTCGACCCGCGTGCGCAGGAAGGCCGCGAGCGTCGTGCCGCGGTCGGCGGGGGTGACGTGGTGGACGGTGCCGGCGGGGCTCTTGCCTGTCATGCCCGTAATTGTTGCACGCCCCCCGGGCGGCGGCCGTGCTTGACCGGGTTTTGCGGGGTTTTAGACTCTGTGGGGAGGTCGCACGTCAGAGCCTCCGGTTCGAAATCCTGGCTCCGTGAGGACCTCCGCCCCGTGCCCGGCACCTGCGTCATCGGCCTGCAATGGGGGGACGAGGCCAAAGGCAAGCTCGTCGACATCCTCACCGGCGACCACGACGTGGTCGTCCGCTACGCCGGCGGGGCCAACGCCGGCCACACGGTCGTCTCCGGCGGCCAGACCTGGAAGCTCTCGCTGATCCCCAGCGGCATCCTCCGCGACGGCGTGACCTGCGTGGTCACCGGCGGCGTGGTGCTCGACCCGGCCAGCGCCATCCGCGAGATCGAGGGCCTCGAGTCGCGGGGCGTCCGGGTGGACGGCAAGCTGCTCGTCAGCGACCGGGCCCACGTCGTCTTCCCCTGGCACATCGAGGAGGATCGGATCCTCAACGCCGCCCTGTCCGGCGGCGAGGCCATCGGCACCACCGGCCGCGGCATCGGCCCCTGCTACCGCGACAAGGTGGGCCGGTCGCTCGCGATCCGGCTGGGCGACCTCTACCGCGACACGTTCCCCGCGAAGCTCCGCGAGATCGTGCGCGTGAAGAATCAGTCGCTCGCCTCGTGGGGCGTGGAAACGCCGCTCGACGCCGCGGCCATCGAGGCCGACTACGCCCGGTTTGCCACGCGGCTTCGGCCGCTCGTCGCCGACACGACCGCCTTCCTGCTCGACGCCGCCGAGGCGGGCCAGCGGCTGTTGTTCGAGGGGGCGCAGGGCGCGCTCCTCGACGTGGACCATGGCACGTATCCGTTCGTGACCAGCTCCAATTCGTCGGGCGTGGGCGTGGCGGCGGGATCGGGCGTGCCGGGCCGCTGGGTCGACCGCGTGATCGGCGTGCTCAAGGCCTACTCCACCCGCGTCGGTGGCGGCCCGCTGCCCACCGAGCAGGACAACGCCACCGGCCAGTATCTCCGCGACCGCGGCAACGAATACGGCACGGTCACGCGGCGGCCGCGGCGCTGCGGCTGGTTCGACGCCGTCGCGGCCCGCTACACGGCCCGACTGTCGGGCGTGGACGAGCTCGCCGTCATGCTGCTCGACGTGCTCGGGGGCCTCGACGAAATCAAGGTCTGCACGGCCTACGAGATCGACGGCCGCCGCACGACGCAGTTTCCCTCCCACGTCGACGACTTGCGGAAGGCCGTGCCGGTCTATGAGACGCTGCCGGGCTGGCAGGGGGAGATCGCCGACGTCCGCGACCACGCGGCGCTGCCGCGCGAGGCCCGGGCCTACCTCGCCCGACTCGCCGAGCTCGTCGGCCGGCCGGTCACGGTGGCCTCCGTCGGCCCCGACCGCGATCAGACGATGTTCCTGCCCGCCGCCGGCGCCCGCCCATGGCCACGAGCCCAGTCCAAGACCCCGGCGAAAGCCTGACGGTCGCCTCTGCCGCCGCGGGGAGCGCCGCCGCGCCGCGGCCCCGGCACGTGGCCATCATCATGGACGGCAACGGCCGCTGGGCCCGGGCGCGCGGACTGCCGCGGATCGAGGGACACCGCCGCGGCGTGGCCACCGTGCGGCGGATCACCGAGCACTGCGCCCGCCTGGGCCTCGAGCAGCTCACGCTCTACTGCCTCTCGAGCGAGAACTGGCGGCGGCCCGAGGCCGAGATCTCGTTTCTCATGCACCTCCTCGAGCAATACCTGATCGAGGAACGGTCGCTGCTCATGAAGGAGCGGATCCGGCTCTCCATGATCGGCCGCCGCGACGGCCTGCCCGCCGGCACGCTCGCCGAACTCGACCGCACGGTGGACTTGTGTGCCGCCAATGACGGCATGCGGCTGTGCCTCGCGGTGAACTACGGCTCGCGGGCCGAGATCGTCGAGGCCGCGCGCCGGCTGGCCGGCGAGGCGCGGGACGGCCGGCTCGATCCCGCCGCGATCGACGAGGAGGCCTTCGCGGCCCGGCTCGACACCGCCGGCATGCCCGACCCCGACCTGCTCGTCCGCACCGCCGGGGAGATGCGGATCAGCAATTTTTTGCTGTGGCAGATCAGCTATGCGGAGCTCTGGGTGACCGACGTCTGCTGGCCCGACTTCACCGAAGCCCATCTCGACGCGGCTCTGGCCGCGTTCGCCTCCCGGGACCGGAAGTTCGGAGGGCTGTCGCCGTCGTGAACAGTCCCGACCCCGACACGCCGACCGCCGCTTCGCGTGCCGCGGAGGCCCGCGCCGCCTTCGTCTCGCGGGCGGCCGTGGCCGCCGTCGTGATCGCGGTGTTCGCGGGCCTCGTGTGGGCCGACGCCACGGGGTTCGGCGGCGCGCCGCCGGTGTGGTGGCTCCTGCCGCTCGTCGTCGCGGTGGCCGCCCGCGGGGCAGCGGAGTTCGCGGGGCTGTTCGCGGCGGCGGGCGTGCCGATCCGCGGGCTGCTCGTGCAGCTTCTGGCCGTCGCCGTGGGCGTGTCGGCCGTCTTCGGATCGCAGGCGGTGGTCGCGGCCGCGCCGTTGGCGCCGCGCGGGGCGCAGCTCGGATGGACGGCCGTGGCGATGACCGGCGCCGTGATCGCGCTCGTCGCGGCGGAGGTGGCCCGCTACGCGCGTGGCCGGCGGGCGCTCGACGGCCTCGCGGCGGGCGTGCTCGTCGTGGCCTGGCTCGGCTTGCCGCTGGCGTTCATGGTGGCGCTGCGACTGGTGTGCGTGGAGAACCTCGGTCCCGAGCAGCGCGGGCCCGGCCACCTCGGCATCCTGCCGCTCGTGAGCCTGATCGCGGTCGTGAAGGCGGGCGACATCGCGGCCTACGTCGTCGGCTCGCTCGTGGGCCGCACGAAGATGGCGCCGGTGTTGAGCCCGGGCAAGACGTGGGAGGGCGCGGTCGCGTCGCTCGTCGCATCGGCCGCCGTCGCCTGGTTCGTGATCGAGCGGGCGGGGCTCGCGTCGGCCGGCCGGCCCTGGGGCGGCTGGCCGCTCTTCGGTCTGGCCGTGGGTGCCGCCGGCATGCTCGGCGACCTGGCG
>Ga0315906_10011873_pt1 | contig 10132 bp, 4 predicted proteins | sample LakEriMetagenome_4_FD_203526 | JGI IMG/M metagenome (GOLD analysis project Ga0315906, IMG submission 203526) | Freshwater fungal communities from buoy surface, Lake Erie, Ohio, United States - Buoy 2 MA122 | ecosystem: Environmental > Aquatic > Freshwater > Lake > Lake biofilm | place: USA: Lake...
TGATTTTCATTCCAAGATATAAAAAAGTCGCTCGATAGTCAACCTCTTTTCTTCTCCTTTTTTTTGAAAGGATTTCGCCTAAATCGGGTATATTCACGCTTCAAATTCTTGATTATGCGGACGCTATTTCTCCTTAGTAGTTTTTTTCTGGCCCTTGCCGGATTTTCATATGCCCAACCTTCTCCCACGCCGGCATCCGAACGTTTGGAAGGTATTGCTCGTCGAAAAGCGTTGGCCAATCAATCCTTGGTAGCTAACCTTAAGTTCCGAAATGTTGGTCCTACGGTTATGAGCGGTAGAGTGGTAGATGTAGATGTCAATCCCACGGACCCCACGGAGTTCTATGTGGCGTATGCTTCCGGTGGTTTGTGGTATACGAAGAACAATGGACAATCTTTTTCACCGGTTTTTGATCACGAAGATGTTATCACTATTGGAGACTTTGCCGTCAATTGGAAAAATCGCCATCTCTGGATCGGTACCGGTGAGGTTAATTCCAGCCGAAGCTCCTATTCCGGTATCGGTATGTATTTCAGTGCTGATACGGGAAAGACGTGGCAATACAAAGGATTACCTGAATCACACCATATCGGTGCCGTCGTGTTGCATCCGCAAGATCCTAACACCATTTGGGTCGCGGTCCTTGGACATTTATTTTCTCCGAATCCGGAGCGCGGTGTCTATAAAACTATTGACGGTGGTAGCACCTGGAAGCAGGTGTTGTCAGTGGATGAGAATACCGGTGCTGTCGAAGTTCAATTGGATCCCGGTAATCCAAACGTTTTATATGCTGCAATGTGGCATCGTGAACGGCGCACGTGGAACTTTGTAGAGAGTGGAAAGTCCAGCGGAATCTATAAGTCCACCAATGGTGGAGAAAGCTGGTCGAGCATCACTAAAGAAGGTTCGGGATTTCCCTCCAACGAGGGCGTTGGTCGAATTGGAGTAACTATTTTTCCGGGGAATGCCAATATTCTATATGCCGTAGTCGACAATCAAAATAAACGTCCGGAAGAACCACGCGACACTTCCGAGCTTTCGGCGCGTGATCTCAAGGAAATGTCCCGCGAAAAATTTCTGCAAGTGCCGGAAAAGAAACTCGATAAATTTCTCCGTCAAAATGATTTCCCGGAAAAATATACCGCCGATAAAGTAAAGGAACTGGTTAAATCCGACTCGGTAGCGGTGCTCGAAATCGTCGACTATATGAACGATGCCAATAATTCTTTGTTCGATACGCCGATCATTGGAGCAGAGCTGTACCGCAGTGACGACGGCGGGACAACATGGAAGAAAACCAACGTAGAGTATATGAAGTCGCTTTACTTCACCTACGGTTATTACTTCGGTAAAGCTTTCGTGTCTCCGATCAATGATCAGAAAGTAGTGTTGAGTGGTTATACACTCATTATGTCCACGGATGGAGGAAAGACGTTCAAAGAGATTAGCGGCGATAATGTGCATGCCGATCATCATGCTGTATGGATGAATCCTGCTAAAGACGGACATTTAATCAACGGAAATGACGGCGGATTGAATATTTCATACGATGATGGTGCGACCTGGTTCAAAGCTAATACGCCGCCGGTGGGTCAGTTTTATACAGTAAACGTGGATATGGAAAAGCCTTATAACGTTTATGGCGGCTTGCAGGATAATGGCGTATGGACAGGTTCCTCAGCTACCGTCAATTCGAATAGTTGGCACGACAGTGGACAGTATCCATACAAATTCATCATGGGCGGCGATGGAATGCAAGTGATGGTGGACACGCGCGATAATGCTACCGTATATACCGGTTATCAGTTTGGCAACTACTACCGTTTCAATAAAAATAATCCGGATGATGCGCAGTTCATCCACCCTAAAAATGATATCGGAGAACCTAATCTTCGATTCAATTGGCAAACCCCAATCTGGTTATCGGTGCATAATCAGGACATTCTTTACGTCGGAACCAATCGCTTTCACAGGTCCATGCGAAAAGGTGAAGATCTGAAAGTGTTGTCTTCAGATCTTACCGCAGCCGATCGAAAAGGTGATGTGCCATTTAACACGATTACAGCTATTCATGAATCTCCTTTACGCTTCGGCTTGATTTATGCAGGTACCGACGACGGTCGTGTTTGGATTAGCAAAGATGCCGGTTACACTTGGAGCCGAATAGACACCGGACTTCCGCAAGGGGTTTATATCAGCCGGATAGTTGCTTCCGCACACATGGAAGGACGCGTCTATGTTTCGTTAAATGGTTGTCGCAGCGATCATTTCACGCCGTATATCTACACCAGTGATGATTATGGAGCAACCTGGAAATGCTTGTCAAACGCTCTTCCGGCTGAGCCGGTGAATGTTGTTCGGGAAGATCCTGAAAAAGAAAATATACTTTTCGCCGGTACCGATAACGGCGTTTATCTTTCCTTGGATCGTGGTACGTCGTGGATGACAATGTCCGGTGGCTTGCCACGCGTGGCCGTTCATGATATGGTGATACATCCGCGCGATGGCGAGTTGGTAGTAGCTACGCACGGGCGCAGTATTTATATTGCATCCCTCCGGGAACTTCGTTTGTTAGATGATTCGTTACGGGCTACTGCATTAAAAGTGCTTCATCACGATGATCTTACCTTCTCCAAGCGTTGGGGAAAGAAAAATTATGAGTTTGCCGATGCGCCACAGCCCAAATCAGCGATTGTCTATTTTGCGAAATCGTCCGGCGTTGTCACGTTTCGATTGCTATCGGCAGGAGGTAAGGAGTTACTGACTGTTGTCGATTCGGCAGCGGCAGGACTTAATTACAAAACCATCATTTTATCGGTGGATGCTGGTGCTGTGCCCACTCTGCAACAGGAATTTCGAAAGGCGAACGGCAACAAGTCGTTTTTACTTGCCAAGTCGGAAGATGGGAATTATTATGTACCGGCTGGCACGTATACGTTAGAGTTGATTTCTGCCGACGGAAAAAAGGTTCGTCAGGAGATGGTTGTAAAAGATCCGGAAGCTTCCAAATAAAAAAACCTTCCCGCTAGGCAGAAAGGTTTTTAGTAATTAAAGCGATGCGCTACTTTTTTTCCTTCAGATCCCGGGCGATGAAGTCGAGTGCTTTTTTAGGATCAAGTCGCTTGGCAATAATCCGCTTTTCTTCGTCGAGTAGGAAAATGACAGGCGTGGAGTAGATGTCGTAAAAATCGCGGAAGCGTGTCTGGTTAGCCGGATCTGTAACGTTAATCCAGTTGAGTTTGTTGTCCCGGATGAATTTCTTCCACAACTCCGGATCTGATTCGATACCTACGGCAAAAACTTCAATGCTTACGCCTTTGGTTTTCAAACTGTCATAAATGTGATGCAATTCTGGAACTTCAACTTTGCAGTGACTGCAAGTGGGATCCCAGAATACCAGCACCGTATAGCGCGCTTTAATATCATAAAGACGCTTGTAGCGCATGGATTCCGGAACAATGGTGTTGCCTTTAATTTGAACATTCGTATCCAGCATTACCAAATCGTACGCAGGCGTGCCCAGAATATTCGGTTTAATCTTGTTGACACGCTCCTGGATTTTTGCTTTTAGACTGCTGTCCGCCCAGTACGCTTCGTCAGAGAGGTAATATTTTTCGGCAATATGAACGAACACTTTGTCGTATCCCATGATGTTCGACGTTTCGTAATAATTGGCCAGCGTAGCGACATTATATTTAAATACTTCCTTATCGGCACGTGAACGATAGATTATCGTATCAACGGAAGCTATGATAGAGTCGGGCATAGGCACTGTCAGTTGTTGGGTATAGGTCTTTACCTTATTATACAACAACGGTGAACGCAATAAACGTTCATCACCGAAATCGACATTATCTAAAAAATGGGTTTTGTAGTAACGGAACTGAAAATTGGAGTCAAGTACATTTCCTTTGTCATCTTTAGGTGCTTCGGGAACTTCCGGCTCCTGCATGGTCTTTATAATTTTAGCCATAAAGGTTTGGGGATTGTCCTCCATCAATTTGATGCGGTAATCTTTTACTTCACGGTCAATTGCCGTCATTGCAGCACGAATAGCAGCAGCGGAATCCTGGTTGTTTTTATTGGCTTCCATGCGCGCTTTCAGCGCCTGGTTCTCCAACCCTTTTACCATCAAGAATTTTTGGTGGTCATTGAATAATTGGTTTTCCAGCGACCCGGTTACTTTTAAGTGTCCAACATAGTCAAGCGTGTCTGTCTCGAGCGTAAAGCGCTGTTCATCGTTGATCAGCATTTCGAAGTACGTCTTGTTGGGAAGAATGATCAGATAGATTCCACCTTCCAGCGGTTCTTTACCGGAAAAGGTCATCCAGCCGTTGTTGTCTACTGTTACCGTATCTTTTACATACTGCTTGTCGCCGTAGTGATTGCCCAGATAACATTCCTGATTGTGGAGTCCCTCTATTTTTACTTTGATTTCATAGCCGGAGGGTGCTGCGTGTGCATAAGAAAATGACAGCAGTAATGATAAGACGATAATACGGAGGATGTGCTGTAGTTGAGGCATAGTAGGAAATAAAGGTGTTGATGGTAACATAGTCCTTGTCTTGCAAAAATAAAGCCAATACGACCTTCTTAGATGAAAAAAGCTTGAAGATGTCGACCTAAAAATGAACAAAAAACCCGGATTTCACATTTTTTTAGGAAACCCGGGGGTTTTTAGTGGTCGGTTTACAAATTACCACGAAGGGCTTGTTCTCGCTCAATGGCTTCAAAGAGTGCTTTAAAATTCCCTTTTCCAAACGATTTCGCACCCTTGCGCTGGATGATTTCGTAGAATAACGTAGGACGGTCTTCTACTGGTTTAGTAAAGATCTGCAACAGGTATCCTTCATCATCACGGTCCACAAGAATTCCCAGTTTCTTCAGGTCTTCAATGTTTTCGTCAATCTTTCCTACTCGGTCTTGAAGTTCATCGTAGTAAGTGGTCGGCACGGAAAGGAAATCAACACCACGTTCCTTGAGGGCTCTAACGGTCTTGATCACATCGTTGGTGATTACAGCTATGTGTTGTACACCGGCACCGTTATAGAACTCCAGGTACTCATCAATTTGTGATTTCTTTTTTCCTTCGGCTGGTTCGTTTATGGGAAACTTCACAAAGCCATTACCATTGGAAACCACTTTGCTCATCAGGGCAGAATACTCAGTAGAAATATCATTGTCATCGAAGGTGATGATCATTTTAAAGCCCAGCACGTCTTCATAAAACTTAACCCACTTGTTCATTTCCCCCAACTCCACATTGCCTACGCAATGGTCAACATATTCAAGTCCGACTGGTTCAACGTCAAACGTGGATTTTGCCGGCTTGTAACCGGGCATGAAAGGTCCGTTGTAGTTTTTACGCTCAACGAAAGTGTGTAAGGTGTCGCCGTAGGTATGAATGGTTGCCGTGCGTACTTCGCCGTAGTCATCGGTCATCGTTTGCGGGCCGGCGAATGACTTGGCGCCGCGCGACATGGTTTCGTAGTACGCTTTCTCGGCATCGTCTACCCACAGTGCCAATACGCGAACGCCATCACCGTGCTTATGAACGTGATCCGCAATTTCGTTGTTCGATCGAATCGGCGTGGTGAACACCAGACGGATTTTACCTTGTTCCAATACATAGGAGGCTCGATCCCGAATCCCGGTTTCCGGTCCTGCGTAGGCGATCAATCGATAACCGAACGCTTTCTGGTAATAGAAAGCAGCTTGTTTGGCATTACCGACCCAGAATTCGATGTGATCGGTGCCTAATAAGGGGAGGAAATCCGTTGACATGGTGTTTATTGCGTTGGTTATACAAATATCTTAATAAGCTGATAAAATGGCAACTAGCGCTTCTTGGGTGAATTGGCGCCACGTTCTTTTGCCATCTGTTCCAGGCGTTGCTGGAACGATGATTTCTTGACCGGCTTTTTCTTGTTTTCCTGAATTTTCCGATGAATTTCTTCTTCGTTGGTAAAGGCTTTGAAGATGTATTGTTGACCAAAGCCGAATACGTTACTCAAGAAGTAATAATAACTAAGTCCTGCGGAATAGCTATTGAAGAAGCCGAGGAACATGATGGGCATCAAATACATCATCCACTTCATGGAAGGGTTGGTGGCTGCGGTCATCTGCATATTCATCTTGGTGTAGATGAGCGTAGAGACGGTCATGAGCAACGTAAAGAGACTCACGTGATCGCCGTAAAATGGAATGTTGAAGGGTAGGTCAAGAATTGAGTCGTAGGTGGAAAGGTCATGCGCCCAGAGGAACTGCTGCTGCCGAAGCTCGATAGAGGAAGGGAAGAAGCGGAACATCGCGATCATAACAGGCAACTGCAATAGTCCGGGAATACAACCTCCCAACGGATTCACGCCTGCTTTGCGGTAGAGGTTCATCGTCTCCTGTTGCTTTTTCATCGGATCGTCGCCATACTTCTCGTTGAGCTCCTGCATTTCCGGTTGCAAAACTTTCATTTTCGCCTGCGATTTGAAGGAACCGAAGGTGAACGGTAAGATGACGATTCGCACCAGAATAGTCAGCAGAAGAATGATGATACCGTAGCTCCAGTTGAAGCTGTTCAGGTAGTTGAAGGTTGGAATAACCAGAAAGCGATTTACCCAGCCGAAAATACCCCAACCTAGCGGAATGAGTTTCTCCAGTCCGAGCTCGTCGATAGACTTCAGAGTCTGATAATGATTCGGTCCTAGGTAGAACCGCATACCATAGTTCTGATCCTGCTGATGGTTAAAGGGAAGTGCCAGTGACGCCGTCATTGTCTTGACGGATGTGGTACTTTCTTTGTTTGTGTAAGTCTCAACTACCGGTGAGTCAAAACTCTGGTCGGCGATTAGCGCTATATTGAAAAAGTGTTGCTTGAAAGAAATCCACTTCACCTTGGTTTTAAGGGATTCTTTCTCATCACTGGTTTCGGAGAGATAGTCCACTTCTTCATCGGCAAAACGGTAATACACAGTAGAAGCGGTGCGTTCGTTTTCCAGGCTCTTTTCCTGTCGCACCAGCTGATTCTTCCAATCAAGATTCAGGTAAGTGGCGTTTGCAGCAATTACATCGTTAAGTCCGACGGTTTTGATGTTGAAATTAAACAGGTAGCCATCAGCCGGTAACGTATATAAGTACTCCAGATATTTCCCCTCGCCCGCGTAGGCTTTTAAGCTAACGGCGTTATTGGTTTTTGTCGTATTGAAATAAAGATTGGCTGTATTGATGATCCGGTTTCCGGCAGAAAACGTCAGGTTGAATTCGGAAGAATCCGTGCCCATAAGTTCCACCGGTCTGCCATCCCAGGTCTTGTATTCTTTGAGAATGACCGACTTCATTATACCGCCTTTGGAGGAAAGTGTAATCTTTACGTTGGGATTCTCCAGGGTGATCAGTGAATCAGTGCCAGAAGCAGCAGCATAGAACTCGCCCCATTTTTCTTTCTCTACGATGATGCGTGCAGAGTCCGTCATGACCATGCCGGAGTCAGCTACGGCACCGAGGGTGTCTGCGGCTTTTGGAGCAGTTGCTGGTGCAGCGGCGTTTGCAGCGCGCTGAACTTGCTCGGTCGAATCTTTACGCTGTTGCTGCGCTTTCAATTCCTCGGGTGAGGGTTGCATATACACGGAGTAGCCAAAAATCAAGGCTCCGATCAGCACTAATCCAATGATAGAATTACGATCCATGGGTGTTTTTAAGGTCGCCAAAGATAGCAAAAAAAGGGGGGTTGGAGGCCTCTCCGTATACTATGCAACTCCTTGCTTAATAAACACTTAGCATAAAAAAGCCGGGCAATCGCCCGGCTTTTCATGGAATCCTTTGCAGATTATTTTTTAGTAAAGCGCAATACGCGGGCATCGCCGGTCATATCCATGCGCTGTACTTTGATATAGTACATGCCTGGAGCAAGATCTTCGATAGAGGTACGAAGACTGTTATAACCGTTGTACACGGTGTTGCGTTCCCACTTCACCATCTGACCCAACATGTCGATGAGTTGTACATCGACAATACCGTCGGTGTTCTCAAAGAAGGTATAGGTTATCTTATCGTGTGCAGGGTTCGGGAATAGTACGAAATCCTCTTTCGCACGCATACAATTTAACGCCACAACATCCGAAGTGGTGTTGTTCATGTCGATGTCTACTTGACGCAGACGGTAATAAACGATACCGTTGCACGGATCCTTATCCAGGAAAGAATACTCGTGCGTCTCGCTGGTTGTTCCAGGGCCGAAACCGCGTACAGTGCCGATCACGAGGAAGTTCTCTCCATCATAACTGCGCTCTACCTGGAAGTAGTCGTTGTTCGTTTCAGAAGCAGTGGACCACTGACAGATATTTCCTTCACTGGTACGGTCTGCATTGAAGCTGATGAGCTCGATAGGTAATGCAGTACCGAATTGTACGGAGGCGAAATTGCTGAAGCCAGAAATGCTGGCGTTATACAAATAACGCATGGAGTTTGGCTTCGCTGGAGGAGGATACGTGTTGTTACAAGGACAGACAGCTTCCATCTTCCATCCACCGGAACCGGCTGAGGTGGTATCCTTCATGATCGTCAACGCATTGAATACCCCTGCCGCACCCGAGGTGAAGAAGTTGATATAGTCACCGTTGGTGGTGACGGCGGTAGTTGGAAGACTCATCGTTACCGTAGTTGCGGTAACTGCCGTAATCGTTGCACCGGCTGGGATGTTCGGTCCCAGTACATTCATACCTACCGATAAACCGGTGGTAGAGGTAAGGGTCAACACGTTACTCGGAATGACCTGTCCGGTACTTATAGGATAGCTGGTTGACAGGTTGGTTCCGCCGGCAAAGTTGCTGAACGAACGATTCCAGAGGGTGAGATTGTAGATTCCAGTTGGAGTAGCCGTACTTGCATCCGTACTCCAGTATCCATGATTCAGCGCGTTTCGCGCTGTCCAGTCATAGTTGGCGCATTCCAGTGGCGATCGACCGGCAACTAACGGAAGATTGGAGCCGCCCCAACTCAGGAAGCGCATCGACAACTGATAAGGTGCAGAAGGCATAGTGGTGAAGTCGAGTGATGCACGCTGGTAACCGGTGGCGCCATTACCCACTGCGAATTCATAGACACGCGGTGCGCCGGTGCCGAAATAACGGCGAAGTGCTCCGTCAACATAACTGTTTGTGTTTCCGGTATTGGCACCAGCCGCCGCGGTATTTTCGACAATCACCTCATTGGCTGCACCGGTCAAGAAACGACCAGAGATGAAATTCAGAATTCCGCTTGGTCCGACAATCAGGTTGGAGGTTCCGTTGTTGGCAAGCGTTACGGTAGCGGTGAAGCCGGCCGGTTGATTGATCGTCACATTGTTCCAGGTCAGATTACTGCCGGTATTGGTGTAGTTCTGTACCGCACCGACAAACTCGACGGTTGATCCCGCCGCTCCTGCGCCTACGTTCTTAAGGGTAGTGTTGCCATTGAAGTTCGTAAAGTGGCGGAAGAGACGCAGTATCTTATTGTTCATATTCCAGATACTGGTGTTGTTCACCGTGGTGAAATCACGTCCTACTTCGACGGTAGTGTTCATGACCACTTCGCCACTTAGCTTATCAACGACAACGTTGCCGAAACGGCTGGTTCCGGTGAGGTTGCCGCTAATGATCTGGTTACCGGTACCTACAAAGCGAACGGTAGAAGTTGCATTGGCGGTTAATGTTCCGTTGTTGACGAAATTACCGCAAACGTTTAAAGTACAACCTGCAGCGAGTGTAAGAGTAGCGCCCGGGTTGATGATCAGGTTGCCGACGTCTACCGTGCCTGTGATAACCGGCTGTACTAATCCAGGAAGGATATTTGCGCCAATAGCACAATCCGGAGAACCGCAACCGCCCCAGTTAGTCGATGTGATCCATGTGGAGTTGGTACCACCGGACCAGTTCAACGGGTTGGAAACAACATACTGTACCACCGGCGTATTGGAAAAATCAAGGGTGAATCCGGCAGCAGTTCCTGAAGTGTTGTTGATCATCAACAGGTAGGTTTCTCCCGCAATAACAGGGATGTCTTGGGAATAAGCACCCTGACCGGAACCGCACTGTAAGCAAGTTCCGCCGTTACCCATACCGGTGTTAGCACCGCTCGTCAGATTGTTTTCATAGTTACATGC
>Ga0315906_10011875_pt1 | contig 10132 bp, 7 predicted proteins | sample LakEriMetagenome_4_FD_203526 | JGI IMG/M metagenome (GOLD analysis project Ga0315906, IMG submission 203526) | Freshwater fungal communities from buoy surface, Lake Erie, Ohio, United States - Buoy 2 MA122 | ecosystem: Environmental > Aquatic > Freshwater > Lake > Lake biofilm | place: USA: Lake...
CCGCAACACGTTTTCAAGGCAGTTGATGCGCTTCCCACAACCGCCCACCCCATGACGCAGTTTGTGGTGGCCATCATGGCGTTGCGTACGGAAACTGAATTTGGTAAGGCTTACAAGGCGGGCATCCCCAAAAGTGACTACTGGTCCTACACGTACGACGATTCGATGAATTTGATTGCCCGACTGCCCCGCGTTGCGGCGTACATCTACCGCCGTACCTACTGCGAGGGGGTGCACATTGAACCGGATCCCAAATTGGATTGGGCAGGAAACTTCGCCCACATGTTGGGATTTGAATCCGAAGAGTTCCGCGAGTTGATGCGCTTGTACATGACGATTCATGCGGACCACGAAGGCGGTAACGTATCCGCACACGCGGTGAAGTTGGTGGGCAGCGCTCTTTCCGACGCCTACCAAAGCTTTGCGGCCGGCATGAACGGTCTGGCAGGCCCGCTCCACGGACTTGCGAACCAAGAAGTTATGGTTTGGACGTTGAACATGCTGGAAGAGTTGGGTACAGAAACGCCTACGAAAGAACAAATTTCCGACTACTGCAAGCGTACGCTCGCGGAGGGTAAGGTGGTTCCAGGTTTTGGTCACGCAGTACTGCGCAAAACAGACCCGCGGTATACGGCACAACGTGAGTTCGCATTGAAACACATGCCAAACGATCCGTTGTTCCAAGTGGTGTCCAATATTTACGAGGTAGTCCCAGAAATTTTGCTAGCTACGGGAAAGGTGAAAAATCCTTGGCCCAACGTAGACGCACACAGCGGACAGCTTTTGATGTACTACGGTTTGAAAGAATACGATTTCTATACCGTGTTGTTTGGCGTTTCCCGTTCGTTGGGTGTTTTGGCCAACCTCATTTGGGACCGCACGCTGAGCTTCCCCATTGAGCGTCCAGGTTCTACAACAACAGCGCTACTTAAGAAAAAATTTGCGTAACTTTGCACTCCTTTTTGCAGCAGGTACAACCCTGAGGCGCTGCTAAAAAGGTGTTTTCCAACCGTACAACCCTCCTGCCGAAGGCCGAAGCCTCAGGTTTCGCAGGATACAAAGGTGATGAGTGATGTCTGAGGAACTCAACCAGAATGAAGAAACTACCCCTGAGGCGGTAGTAAACACGGAAGCAGCTGCAGAAGTTGCTCCCGTTGCAGCAGAAGCGTCTGCAACTGAAGAAGTTGCAGTAGAAGCTCCTGAGGCAGAAGAAGTAGCAGAAGAAACACCTGCTCCCGTTGCGGAAGTAGAAGTTGTTGCAGAAGCCCCCGCGACTGTTTCCGCAGTGGAAATGGACGAAGAAGAAGGTGAATTGGACTTGACCGTAGTTGAGGAAGAAGAAGCTTTTGACTGGGATAAGTACGAATCATCAAGCAACCACGATGCGGCTTACTTGGAAATGGAGAAGCGCTACGAGGCGACTTTGACGACTTCCGTGGAGCACCAAGTGGTGAGTGGCGTGGTAGTCAACAAGTCCGATCGCGACGTGATCATCGACATTGGATCCAAGTCTGAGGGCGTGGTTTCCATGAACGAGTTCCGCTACAACCCCGATTTGAAGGTTGGTGATTTGGTTGAGGTATTGGTAGACAAGCAAGAAGACAAGTTGGGTCAGTTGGTGCTTTCGCACCGCAAAGCCCGCTCCATCAAGGCTTGGGACCGCGTCAACGATGCATTCTTGAACGAAGAAGTAGTACAGGGTTACGTGAAGTGCCGCACCAAAGGCGGTATGATCGTGGACGTATTCGGATTGGAGGCCTTCTTGCCCGGTTCGCAGATCGACGTCAAGCCTATTCGCGACTACGACATCTTCGTGGACAAGACTATGGAATTCAAGATTGTCAAAATCAATCAAGAGTTCAAGAACGTTGTGGTATCGCACAAGGCGCTCATCGAAGCCGACTTGGAAGAACAAAAGCGCAAGATCATTGGCCAGCTGGAAAAAGGACAAGTTCTGGAAGGCGTGGTCAAGAACATCACCAGCTACGGTGTATTCATCGATTTGGGCGGCGTAGACGGATTGGTGCACATCACCGACCTCTCTTGGAGCCGTATCTCGCATCCAAGCGAAGTGGTAGAACTGGATCAGCGTTTGAACGTGGTTATCCTCGATTTCGACGAAGCCAAGACGCGCATCCAATTGGGCTTGAAGCAGTTGTTCCCGCATCCGTGGGAGGCTTTGACCACCCAAATCAACGAGGGCGACCGCGTGAAAGGCAAAGTAGTGGTTTTGGCCGACTACGGTGCATTCGTGGAAATTCAGCCGGGCGTAGAAGGATTGGTTCACGTTTCCGAAATGAGCTGGGGTACGCACTTGCGCAGTGCTCAAGACTTCGTGAAGGTTGGCCAAGAAGTGGATACCATTGTTTTGGGTATTGATCGTGAAGACCGCAAAATGTCTCTGGGCATCAAGCAATTGACTCCAGACCCTTGGGCTTCCATCACCACCAAGTATCCTTTGAATTCAACCCACAAAGGCACCGTTCGCAACTTCACCAACTTCGGCGTGTTCTTGGAGTTGGAAGAGGGTATCGACGGCTTGATTCACATTTCTGATTTGTCTTGGACGAAGAAGGTGAAGCACCCAAGTGAGTTTACTTCCGTAGGAGCTATTATGGAGGTGAAGGTGTTGGATATCGACGAGTCAAACCGTCGTTTGAGCTTGGGCCATAAGCAGATCTCCGAGAATCCTTGGGATAATTACGAGGCAGTATTTGAGGTAGGAACTTCGCATACGGGCAAAGTAACGGAGGCTGTAGACAAAGGTTTTAACGTATTGTTTGAAACGTTTGGCGTTGAAGGTTTCTGCCCTGCACGTCACGCTACCAAAGAAGACGGAGCTAGCTTCAAGGTTGGTGATGTTTTGGAATTCAAAGTATTGGAATTCAATCGCGATTCACGTCGCATTTTGGTGAGCCATGCACAGACGCACAAGGAAATGCCTGCCGAAGAAAAGTCTTCCGGTGGTGGATCCAAAGGCAAGAAGAGCAATTCCGGCAACAGCGGAATCAACGAAGTAAATGCTGCTGTTGAAAAGACCACCTTGGGTGATTTGGATGCTTTGTTGCGCTTGAAAGATCAAATGGACAACAACGCGTAAGCAACGATTCGTTCGTACGATCAAGGGCCGTCTCTTTTGAGACGGCCCTTTTGTTTTTAGAATCGGTTTGATGTCGCTGCCTGCAGTGCAAAACACTGTTTGAAGGCCATGGGTACCGTTGTATCTTTAGGAAATGGAATACACGGCTACGGTTGGCGGATTGGCTGATTTTTTGAACGATTGGGCTCCTGTTGGTTTGGCAGAATCGTACGACAATGTAGGGTTGCTGGTGGGGCGCAGAGAATGGCCCGTTGAACGCATATTGGTGGCTTTGGACATTACCGAAGCCGTGGTGGAAGAGGCCGTTCAGTGCGGCGCACAGGCGATCGTTGCACACCACCCCGTCGTTTTTCAAGGGCTCAAAAAATTGGTGGGGCAGTCGGACGCGGTTCGTGCTGTTGAGCGCGCCATCCAGTCCAGGATCGCCTTGCTGGCGGCCCACACGAATCTGGATGCTGTTGCAGACGGCGTGAGCGTGCACTTGGCCCACAAATTAGGTCTTGAGACGGTCCGCATTTTGGAACCCCGGGCGCATCAGCTCTTGAATTTAACGGTTTTTGTACCCGAAGAAGCATTGAGTGCCGTTCGCGAATCGGTATTTACTGCGGGCGCCGGTAAGGTGGGTAATTACGATCGTTGTGGTTTTTCTACACCAGGAGTGGGCACGTTCCGGCCCTTGGAACGCGCAAACCCAGTGGTGGGGTCAGTCGGTATGGAAGAGGAGGTAAATGAGGTCCGGATTGAATTTTTGGTACCGAAAACACGACGACTTGCCGTGGAAAAGGCCCTTTTTGAGGCCCATCCGTACGAGGTAGTGGCTCATTTTTGGCACGAACACCAAGGTCTTTGGGAAGATGTTGGGTTTGGCGCGGTTGGCTACTGGCCCGAGGGAAAGACTTGGGAAGAGGCCGTTCAAACGGTTAAATCCTCCTTGGGCCTTTCGTGCATGCGGCACAGTTCCCCTCCGGAAGGATTGATCACCTGCGTTGCTGTTTGTGGAGGCTCGGGTAGTGATTTGTTGGAGCAGGCTCAACGCGCTGGAGCTCAGTTGTTTATCACAAGTGATGTCAAGTACCATCGGTACTTCGATGCCGATGCACGATGTGCTTTGGTGGACGTTGGGCACGCGGAGAGTGAACAGCATACGGTTGAATTAATGATTGCCCGCATTAGCGAAAAATTCCGTAATTTTGCGGTCCTTGGAGCGGAAACACGCACCAATCCTGTAACGACTTCATAACCATGGCAAAGACCAAAGAAACTACGGCAGAAGAGAAGCTGCGCGCGTTGTACGACTTGCAGATCATTGATCGCCGCATCGATGAAATTCGCAACCTTCGCGGGGAATTGCCCTTGGAAGTGCGCGATTTGGAAGATGACATTGCCGGATTGCAGACTCGTTTTGACAAAATGGGTCGTGAGATTAAAGAGCTAGAAGCAGAAATCAAAGCCAAGAAGGCGGGCATTAAAGAAGCTCAAGAGAAGATTTCAAAATATCAGGAGCAGCAGAACAACGTACGGAACAACCGTGAGTTTGATGCCATTGCGAAAGAAATTGAGTTCCAAGAGCTGGAAATTGTTTTAGCCAATAAGAAAATCAAGGAGTTTGACGCCAAAATCACCCACAAAAAAGAGTTGATTGGGTCCGTTGAAGAACGCCTCAACGAGCGCAAAAGCCACTTGGAGTTCAAGCAAGGTGAGTTGGACGGTATTCTTGCGGAGACCTCCAAGGAGGAAGCTGCCCTGGATGCCAAAAGCCAAGAGTTAGCAACCCAGATTGAAGAACGTTTGTACGTGGCTTACCGACGCATTCGCACTAAAGTGAGTAATGGTTTGGCCGTGGTGAGCATTGAACGCGGCGCTTCTGCTGGTTCGTATTTCATGATTCCACCGCAGCGTCAAATGGAAATTGCTCAACGCAAGAAGATTGTTACGGACGAGCATTCTGGACGCATTCTGGTGGATCCGGAATTGGCACGTCAGGAAGAAGAGAAAATGGCCATCGTACTGGCTGGAATGATTCAAGGTTGAACCGCGAAAAGGGTTTAGGCCAATGCAAAAAGGGCTGTCTCGTTGGAGGCAGCCCTTTTTGTTTTTAACAACGACAACCGAGCGAATCGCGCAGTGTTCTTTCCCAGCGGTGGGCTTGCGGAACGTTATGCGACGGGCTTGCGGCAAATGTAGAGCGGCTCGCCCACCGGTAAGCGGTAGCGCTCAAAATCTTCCGGAGCGAGGTGCTGGTCCATGTGGATGCACGCAACGTCAAACCCGGCGGCCCGTAGGCGTTCCGGATAGTCTTGACCGTAGATTCGCACGTGGTCGTACTGGCCAAAACGACGTTCGCGTTCGGCGGGGTCTGTGATGGATGGGTCTTCGTCTGTGGCGATTTGGGTAGGAACAAAAGGGACCTGGAAGATTCCCCAACCGCCCGGCTTCAGGACGCGGTAGAGTTCACGCAGGCATTGCGCGTCGTCCGTGACGTGTTCCAGAACGTGGTTGCAGAAGGCTACGTCGAACCGATTGTCTTCCAATGGGATGTGGTGTAAATCAAAGTGCAAATCCGCCAAGGGCGATTCGATGTCGCCGGTCAGGACGGTGAGGTTGCGCAAGCGCTTGAATCGGCCGTGGAAGCATTGTTCCGGAGCAATGTGCAGGACGTGCAGGGGGCTTTCGAAAAAGTTGGTAAATCGCTGGAGGTAAAGCCAAAGCAAACGGTGCCGCTCCAAGGAATTGGTGCCGGGCGCCAAGGCATTTTCGCGAATTTGGTTCCCGTATCCGTAGGGGAGGAACCGTCGGTACGAACGCCCGTCAATGGGGTCTGTAAAGCGTTTGCCTGCCCACAGTACCGGGGCAACCCATTGAACCAAATAGCTCAAACGTATGAGCCAGGGACGAGGTAGGTTTCGTAATGCCCAGCGTATCATGCAAAGAGGGGGTCGTTTTTGGGGAGGCCCAAGGCCTCGTAGATGTAGTCAAAAGTAGAGAGAACTACAGGCCTGCCGTCCACGAGCGCTACATCGTGTTCAAAATGAGCGGACGGCTTCCGATCGCCGGTCACGATGCTCCAACCGTCTTTCAATTGGACCACGCGGTGGGTGCCGCGGTTGATCATGGGTTCAATGGCCAAGACGAGTCCGTCCTGCAAAAGTTTACCGGTGCCGCGCTTTCCGTAGTTGGGGACCTGCGGTTCTTCGTGAAGCTCCCGGCCCAATCCGTGGCCCACCAATTCGCGAACAACGCCGTAACCGTGGGTTTCTGCGTGCTTTTGTATGGCATTTCCGATGTCGTTCACGCGGTTGCCTTGGCGCATTTTATCGATGCCGATGTACAAGCTTTCCTTGGTCACACGCAGGAGTTTCCGGGTGTCTTCGCTGACTTCGCCCACCTCAAAAGTGTAGGCGTGATCTCCGTAAAAACCGTTGAGAACCACCCCGCAATCCACGGATACAATGTCTCCTTCTTCAAAGGGGCGGTCCGACGGTATTCCGTGTACCACCATTTCGTTCAGGGACAAACAAAGGGTGTTGGGGAAGCCGTACAAGCCCTTAAATCCGGGTATTCCGCCGTGGTCGCGAATGAACTCTTCAGCCAATCGGTCCAAATGGAGCCCGGTGGCTCCGGGTTTGACTTCGGTGGCCAAAAGCCCCAGCGTTTTGGAAACCAATTGCGCACTTTCGCGCATCAAGGCGATTTCGTCGGGTGATTTTAACTTCACGGATGCAGTAAATTTTGGCCCGTCATGGATGCGGGCTTCGGTACGTTCAGCCAATGCAACACGGTGGGGGCGATGTCCCCCAAGACGCCATTGCTCAAGCGCATGACGTGGGTTTCCGGTCCTACTGCAAAGAAAGGAACCGGCTGGGTGGTGTGTGCGGTATTGGGCGTGCCGTCCGGATTCCGCATGCAGTCTGCGTTTCCGTGATCGGCGATGATGAAGAAGGTGTAGTTTTGGGGCAAGCCGGCTGCAATAACGGCTTGAGCGCACGAGTCTACCGTTTCTACCGCACGGATAGCGGCGGGTAAATCACCTGTATGGCCCACCATGTCTGGATTGGCGAAATTGAGGCAGACGAAGTCTACTTCACCGGCTTTCAAAACGGGAATCAGTGCGTCCCGCAGATCCGGGGCACTCATTTCCGGCTGCAAATCATACGTAGCAACCTTGGGAGAAGGGCACATGATGCGCTCCTCTCCTGGAAAAGGTTCTTCCCGCCCGCCGGAAAAAAAGAAGGTCACGTGGGGGTACTTTTCGGTTTCCGCAATGCGCAATTGGCACTTTCCGTGTTGCGCCAAAACCTCACCCAAGGTCTCGCGAAGATCCTCCTTTTCAAAAAGCACGTCCACATTGCGAAACGAGGCATCGTAGCGCGTCATGGTGGCGAAATGAAGTCGGAGCGGGACGGTTTTGTAGTCGTCAAAGGCTTGCTGCGTGAGCATTTGGGTGATCTCGCGGCCGCGGTCCGTACGGAAGTTAAAGACCAATACGGCGTCGTCCTCCTGGAGCACACCAATAGGCTTGCCCGCATCGTCCACGCACACCAACGGCTCCAAAAATTCATCCGTCACGCCCGCCGCATAAGAATCGTTCAGGGCCTGCAGGACATCGGTGCACGGTGTGCCCGCACCGTTTACCAAAGCGTGGTAGGCTATGGCTACGCGCTCCCATCGGTTGTCCCGGTCCATGGCGAAATACCGTCCCGTTGCGGTGGCCAGTTGGGCACCTGTTTCGGCGCAAACCGCCAGGAGGTCCTTTAAAAAGCCAAAGCCACTTTTGGGATCCGTGTCGCGTCCGTCGGTAAAGGCATGAACAAATACACGATCGATACCGGCAACGCGAGCCAGCCGGAGCAAAGCATGAAGGTGTTCGGTGTGGCTGTGCACCCCTCCGTCGGAGACCAATCCCATGAGGTGCAGCGGTTTATTTGCGGATTTGCAGTAGTCCACCGTTCGCAACCAACCGGGATTGTCCGCTAAGGAACCGTCTTGTGCGGCCAACGAAATTTTAACCAAATCCTGGTAGACCACTCGGCCAGCACCCAAATTCGTGTGCCCAACTTCGGAGTTTCCCATTTGCCCTTCCGGCAGACCAACGGCCAATCCGCTCGCTTCCAATTGGGCGTGCGGGTAGTTTCCGACCAAGCCATCCATGAAGGGCGTGTGGGCCAAATCAACGGCCGAAACGGACTTGTCTTTGGCAATGCCCCAGCCGTCCAGAATCATCAATACCGCCTTGCGTTTCATGGAACAAAGGTACGCTTATTCCCCAACTCGGATGGCGCCGGGGCTCAATTCTGCTGCTGGTAATCCGGTTTGAAAGAGGCGCGCATTTAAGGAACCTTTGAGCTCCAATTGACCTCCACGCAGCTCCAACCAACTGCCCTCGCGAAGGCCCAAGACCGGCTGCGGGTGGAAGCAATGAAATTCGCCAATGCGTTGTTCGCGCGTTTCCCCTTTGTGGGTGGAGTGGGGGTCCGGGTCCAGGTAATGCGGGTTGAGGTTGAAGGGAACCCAACCAAAGGCATTGAGGTTGGTCGGGTGCGCAATGGGCATGTCGTTGGTGGTCCCGACGGTTCGTCCGGCTAGGTTGGTTCCCGCACTGCTGCCCATATAGGGTTTGCCGCCTTGGACGGCCTCGTCTAGGGGAACCATCCAGCCGCCGCGTTGCAGCGTGTCCAGAAGAACGAAGGTGTTGCCTCCGCCAACAAAAAAACCGTCGGCCTCAACGGCGGCTTGTTCCGGCGTTTCCCACGTATGAATGCCGCGCAATTCCAACCCCCATTCCGCAAAAACAGCCGCGGGGCGTGCCGTGTAATCGTCCCAGGTTAGGCCGCCCGGGCGTGCGAAGGGCACAAAGGCAATGGTTTTGCATCCCGAAAAATGGGCGCGTACCGCCGATTCCAAATAGGACAGGTACGACGCTCCGTGGACGGTTGAGGTAGAAGCCAATAGTAAATTCAGCTGGGACGAGACCATAATTGGATTGCAGGTGAATGTTCTGGTTTGGGCGGGTGTGCGCGATTTTGTCGGGGCGGCTACGGATGTCGGGGAGGATGTTCACCAAACAAGGCAATTTCATTCAGCGAAAGGCACCATACGCTGTTGACTCCGTTGTGTTGTTCCGTCCAAACGGCGTACACCTGACCGTTTTTTACCTCCAGGTGGTTGTAATCGCCAAAAAAGACCTCCGGTTGGGCGGTGAATCCGGATGCTTGTAGGGGAAGGTGCGTCCAGGTTCGGCCCCCATCGGTGGACCGACTGTAGTAGGTGCGGATCTTCAATTCCAAATCCTGTGCGTAGCTGATGGCGTGCAGGTGTTGGGTGGCGGGGTCCACGGAGATTGCACCAAAAAAAGCATTTTGGCAGCCGGGGTCCGGTCGAAACTCAACCGGGGTTTGCCAGTGTTCGCCTTGATCGCGAGAAACCACGGTCCAAAGCCGAGCAAAGTCGTTTTGTTGCGTCCCAAACAGGGTAAACACCTCTTCTTCTCCGCGGCAGACGGTAAACGGCAGCCCGTTGGCGCGGCCGAGGCTGGGTATGGAGAATGTCCATCCGCCGGGTTGTGCAGCAACCAGGCGTTCCTTGGCAAGCCAAGATTCTCCGGCGTCGTCGGAGCGGTTGTACCACAATTTACCGTCTCGAGACCAAACCACATGCAATCGACCGCGATCGTCCATTGCCGGCACCGCGCCTTCCGTCGTCCCGTCGTCGTCCCGGCAGTCGCCTTCCAAGAGAGACAGAACAGTAGGGGAGCTCCAGGTTGCTCCTCGGTCCGTGGATTTTGCGTACAAAATGCGCGAGCGGTGCGTTGACTTCTTAGAGCCGTAGACGTCAAATTCCGTCCACGTCAAATGCAAGTGCCCGGTGCGCGGATCGATGCAAACCCATTCCTTATCTTGATCTTTCGGAGGTCGGTAACCAATGCCGACGCCTGAAGACCACGTTTCGCCGTGGTTGTCGGACCACTGCACCACCATTCGGTCCAAAAGACCTTCTCCTTTCCAGCCTTTGCCGTCGGAGTCCGACAGGTGAAAA
>Ga0315906_10011880_pt1 | contig 10129 bp, 7 predicted proteins | sample LakEriMetagenome_4_FD_203526 | JGI IMG/M metagenome (GOLD analysis project Ga0315906, IMG submission 203526) | Freshwater fungal communities from buoy surface, Lake Erie, Ohio, United States - Buoy 2 MA122 | ecosystem: Environmental > Aquatic > Freshwater > Lake > Lake biofilm | place: USA: Lake...
ATCGTCAGTTGCTCGATGCCATTGATGAGCTCGGTTACACCGAACCTACCGAAATACAGGCGAAGGCTATACCAGCTGTACTTGGCGGCCAGGATGTAATGGGTATCGCGCAAACCGGCACCGGCAAAACTGCAGCCTATTTAATTCCTCTGTTGCGCATTCTGAATTACCCTCAGGGTGATGATCCCAGAGTCCTTATCCTTGTCCCGACCCGCGAATTATCCATGCAGGTGGGTAATGCCATTGCTGCACTGGCAAAAAACACCGGCTTACGGCATGCTGTAATTTTTGGAGGAAGCGGTGCAAAGGAGCAGATTGCCAGTGTAAAGAATGGTATTGATATTCTGGTAGCTTCTCCGGGCAGATTTCTGGATCTGTATCTTGAAGGACATATCAATCCGAAAAAAATAAAGCATTTTGTTGTGGATGAAGCCGAGCGGCTGATGGATAAAAGTTTCATCGGACAGTTTCACCGCATCATAGAAAGCTTACCCCGGAAGCGTCAGAATTTGTTCTTTTCTGCTACCATGAGTGAGCTGGTAAAAAGGATATCGGGTGATGTGCTGGATTTCCCCATTATTATTGATGTAAAACCGGAAGTTCGTACAGCAGATACCGTTAGCCAGTGCTGGTATCCGGTACCCAATATGCGCACCAAGATTAATCTTTTGTTGTACCTTTTAAAAGAGGAGTCGTTTCGCAAGGTCATTTTGTTTTGCAAGACCAAGGAAGCGGCAGCGAATATTGGAAAGTTCATGCAGCGCTATTACGGGGAAGAGAATGTGCGGGTGATTCATGGCAATAAAACGCAGCAGACGCGGATCAATGCCATGCAGGCTTTTCGCACAGAGGATATACGCTTCATGGTTTGTACGGATGTTGCTGCACGCGGACTCGATGTGCCGGATGTAACGCACGTTATCAACTTCGATATTCCGCTGATCTATGAAGACTATGTGCATCGGATTGGAAGAACAGGTCGTGCTTTCAAAACCGGTGAGAGTATCACTTTTGTAACGATGGCCGATGAGTATCATCTGCATCAGATAGAAAAGCTCATTCGTCAGAAAATTTACAAGGTTGAAATTCCGGCTGAAGTGGAAATTCTGGATACTCCGTTTGAAGAGCGACAGGAAATGTTGCGCGAGATGGATCGTCAGAAGCGAAAGGAGAATCCCGAGTTTGCAGGGGCTTTTCATGATAAGAAAAAACCACCGGCCAATACCGACAGGAAAAAATTGTCTGCTGCACAGGAACGCAAGATACCATCCTCTGCATCAAAAAAGTTTCGTAAAAAATGATGGCAGGCCGCTTTCCAGCCAAGTGGATGCTCTTGTTTTTACTCGCGCTGATCTGGGGGAGCTCCTTTATCCTGATGAAGAAGGGTTTATTGGTATTTCGGCCTGAGCAGGTGGCTGCCATCCGAATTTCTGTGGCCTGTATCGCTACCTTTCCTTTCATAGCGGGCAAGCTGAAGGATATTCCGGTGAAAGCATTGCCTTATATTGCAGTGGTGGGTCTGGTGGGGTCCGGGATCCCGGCTTTTTTGTTTGCAACGGCACAAACGAAGATCAATTCCTCGCTGGCGGGGATGCTTAATGGATTAACGCCCGTTTTTACCTTGTTAATCGGCAGTTTTTTCTTCCGTACAAAGTTTACCTGGTGGCAGATTGCCGGCGTGTTGACAGGTTTTGTAGGGGCGGCAGGACTTATTCTGGTGCGGGCGGATGGCGAGATCGGGAAGGATGCTGGTTATGCGCTACTGATTGTGCTGGCAACGATAGGTTATGGGGTAAGTGTCAATACCATTAAATCCCATCTTGGTTCGGTCAATTCGTTTGTTATTTCCGGGGTCAGCTTGTTATTTGTAGGGATACCCTATATTTTTTACCTCGCCGGCTCTGATTTCTTTTTCCGGTTAAATTCTGTGGAGGGGGCTGGTTGGTCGTTTGCCGCGGTGGCTACGCTGGGTTTTGTTGGTACTGCGATCTCCAATATTCTTTATTTTCAAATGGTTAAGATATCAAGTCCCCTGTTTGCTTCGGCGGTTACTTACCTGATTCCGGTGGTGGCTCTGATCTGGGGGATGAGTGACGGAGAAGAGTTTCATCCGCTCCATATGCTGGCTATGTGCTTGATTCTCGGGGGCGTAGCGCTGATTAGTCGCCCAAAACCGGCTCAAAAAATCTGATTTCAACAATCATTTGTTTATTTCATGTTGGCTGACTATCTTTGCCCTCCCTTTTTGCAGGGAGTTTAAACGATTAATGAACATGTACGCTATCGTCAATATTGCCGGACAGCAATTCAAAGTGAAGGAAAATGCATCAGTTTATGTGCATCGCCTCGCAGCCAATGAAGGTGACCAGGTTGAGTTTAACCAGGTGCTTCTTGTTGACAACAATGGTTCTATCCGCGTAGGTCAGCCTGTATTATCAGGTGCCTCAGTTACCGGTAAGGTTTTATCACACGTTAAAGGTGATAAGGTCATCGTCTTCAAAAAGAAGCGCCGTAAAGGTTACCAGAAATTAAATGGTCACCGTCAATCACTCACTAAAGTTCAAATTGAGAAGATCTCTGCCTGATCTTTTCCAAATCCAATAAACAACCATGGCACACAAGAAAGGGGTCGGTAGTTCCAAGAACGGACGCGAATCGCATAGCAAACGCCTCGGCATCAAAATTTTCGGTGGTCAGCGCGTAATTGCCGGTAATATCATCGTACGCCAGCGTGGCACTAAACATCATCCGGGTGAAAATGTAGGTATTGGCAAGGACCATACCCTCTTCGCTCTTGTTGATGGTACTGTTGCCTTCCGCAAAAAGAGAGATGAGAAATCTTACGTTACTGTTATGCCTTTCGAGGCAAGCGCTCAGGCGTAATCAAAAAAATACTTTTAAGGAAAATCCCGGCTGCATAAGTCGGGATTTTTTTTTGGGTGGTGGCTTCGACCACTTCGTGCTCAGCCACCGGGAAATATTGGTGCTTCGAAAAGAGCACTGCGTGCTCGGGTAGCGGGAAATATTGGTGGTGGCTTCGACCACTTCGTGCTCAGCTACCGGGAAATATTTGTGCTTCGATAGGAGCACTGCGTGCTCGGGTAGCGGGAAATATTGGTGGTGGGGCTTCGACCACTTCGTGCTCAGCCACCGGGAAATATTGGTGCTTCGAAAAGAGCACTGCGTGCTCGGGCAACGGGAAATATCTGTGCTTCGATATGAGCACTGCGTGCTCAGGTAATGCAGATTGATGTGATACGCTGCGTTAACTCCGTTGTCAACCGTAGCCTTGGCGAAGGTTGATGTTTTTCTCTGCACTAATCGTTTGAATCTCCACCACCAACGCATCACCCCTTTTCCTCAATTGCACTTGTATAGATTTCCATTAACCTTTTTCCGAAAGCATCAAATCCATACTTTTCTATCACTTCACTCCGAATAGCGGTTGAATCATATTTCGTGTAGTGTTGCATCATGTATTCCAGTCCTTTACGAATTGATGGAACCTGAAAAGGATTTATCGTAATGCCGTTGCCTTTGTTAATTTGTTCAGGAGGTGCGGTTATGTTACTGGTCATCACCGGTAATCCGGCAGCCATGGCTTCCGCAATCACTAATCCGAAAGTTTCGTGCTCGCTGGGGAATGCAAGGAAGGACGCTCTTTTAAATTCTTCTGCAATTACCTGGCGCGAAGCAAGTGGAATAAAGAAAATACGGCTTTGAAGGTTCGCAGCCGCCACCATTTTTCGATAGCTAGTGTAGGCCGGACCATTTCCACAGATGGTAAGTGTCCATTCTGGATAAGTTGCGGCAAGGTTGATGAAGGCACTGAGTAGTCGTTTTGCTCCCTTGTATTTTACGAGTCGGCCGGCAAATACAATGTTCTTAAATTTGGAATTTGGATGGTTGCCAGGCTGAAAGAGTGCAGTATCTACCGGGTTATAGGTAATGTATTCTTTCTTTGGCTTCATTCCGCAATCCCGGTACTGTTGCCGGTGATCTTTACTAACGGTAAGAAATGCTGAGGCATGTTTTATGGCATAGGCAAAGCAGGCCTTTAAAATAGGGGAGCGTTTTATTTTGTAAGAGGGAGTGTGTTCACTGATCAGCGTCGCAACCGGAATAAATCTTGCAATCAATACCGATAACAATCCATTATAAGCTGCGCCGTGCGCATGAATCAAACGAATACCTTCCTGCTGACGGGCAAGCTGAATCCCTTTATAAAACAACCAGACATAAAAGAAGGGTTTGAAAATGCGAACCAGAAAACCCGAGTTGGTTATTCCATATTTCAGTACGGGTATTCCATGGAGTGTTACCTGCTGCAGACCCGGATTGCCTCGAGCACGAATATGCAACACTGTTACATCACAAAAGGGCTGTATGGAGCGAATGTAATCAGGCACAAAACTTCCTTTGGGATCGCCTTCGTATTCGGGAAATAATCCCGGAAGTACCAGTACCTTAATTTTTTCGTTCATTGTTCTTATAACGAAAATATATAATTTACCACAGAGTAAGTCAGGGTAACTCAGAGGTTGCGCTGAGTAAACTGAGAAATCCTCTGTGCTACCTCAGTGAATCCTCTCATTACCTCCGTGGTTAATCTACGGAGGGAAGCTGCCAGCTGGAAATGGTAATGTCTTTTTTGTTGAAATTGCTGATTCCGTAGATTTTTTCCTGCTTGATACCTGAAGAATAATCAAAACGTGCCGGTTCAGAATTCGCTTTCAGCGCCGCATTCACCGTTACTTTTCCATTGCCACAATTCTCATAGATAAGGTTGTAAAAGCGGTCGTAGTAAACCACCGTTCTGGCTTCGTCATCAATTAACAACACTTTTGATTTGGGTGTCAGGTTGTCACTGAACCAGTAGTCTTCTTTTTTCAGATTAACATAAGTTTTTTTATTGTTAATCTTTTTGATGAAGTTATAATGCGCCTGGTAAATGAATCCGTTGTGATAGTTCATGAACAGATTGTACGAGTAGGAAAATCGCGTCGAGTAAAAATCCTGTAGATAGTCGTTATTACTGTAATAAGTGGGAATAGTTTGCAGTTCAAAGTACCGGTAATAGTGATTCAGTAACCGGAACCAGTCTTCCGGTTTTTTATAGTCGATGGTCTCCAGTTTTTTCGTTTCCTGCGAGTATCGGTAAATTACTTCTTCATTGTTGTCCATGATAAGCAAATTGTCATACTCATCAAATTCCATCATACGTACACAGCGTTTGGCAGGAATGTTAATGCTGTCGTAAACTGTTCCGTCAAGATGGTACAAATAAACTACCGGGCGGGAGCATGCGTTGAAGGCAATATTCTCTTTGCTGTCGACCGCAATTTTGAAGCTATGACCAGAACTTTCTTCAAAAAGGCTGGTGGGAATGGTAAAGAGGTCGGTACGGTTCAGTTTCCCTTCTTCCGCCTGCAGTATAGTGATCGGGGAAAGGAGTAGTAGCAGGATCAGGCAATAGTTTTTCATTGCTGCAAAGATGTTAAATCGGAACAAATTATCTGCATTTAAACAACAAGCGGTCCTCTTTTGGGGAGAACCGCCTGCTGCTTAGGTATACTTAATTACTAGGTTGTTGTTGGTTTAGGCTGAATGGAGCCAGCTTCTTAACCATGGGCCCGACCATTGTGCAGGGCAGTGGATTTAAATTTGTTGAACCTAATTTTCATTCTTTCACTCACCAGGTACATGGCCGGTACAAGTATAAGCGTGAGGAAGGTAGCAAATCCAAGTCCGAAAATCATCGTCCAGGAAAGCGGACCCCAGAAGGCTACGTTATCCCCTCCGAAGTAAATATGCGGATTGCCTGTCGACATTAATAGCTGGAAGTCGATGTTTAAACCTACTGCCAAAGGAATTAACCCGAGCATGGTAGCAAAGGCTGTCAGTAATACAGGTGTCATACGGGTACGACCTGCTTCAATAATTGCTTCATACAGCGGTGTGCCCTGTTCACGGAGCAGCTCTGTGAATTCTACAAGCAGGATTCCATTTCGTACTACAATACCCGCCAGCGCCACAATACCAATTCCCATCATGATAGTGGATATCGCCATTCCGGTAATAGCATAACCCAGGAACACACCGATTACACTGAAGATGATTTCAGTCAGGATGATAATCGGTTTGCTCAGCGAGTTGAACTGTGTTACCAGAATAAGGAAGATCAATCCCAGCGACACCAGCATGGCATTTCCGAGGAAGGACATCGTTTCAGCCTGTTCTTCCTGCTGACCGGTTAATACGATTTCCACGCCTTCCGGAGCAGGATAATTTTTCGCTGCGTTCTGCACATTCTGCACCACTTCATTCGGATTAAATCCGTTGAGTACGTTTGAGGCAACTGTAATTACACGCTTCTGGTTGATACGTTTGATCCCGCCGTAGGTTGTTGAATATTCAATATCGGCAAAAGAAGATAATGGCACCTGACGAATCAGTCCGCCCATATTCATATCGCGATAGGTGATTTTCAGATTTCGTAGTGCATCAACATTGGTACGCTGGTCATACGCATAACGCAACTGAATCGGATATTCGTCGTTGTTATCCCTGAATTTGGATGCTTCATTGCCGAATACTGCGTTGCGGATTTCCATTCCAATTTGTCCGGTACTGATTCCTTCTCGGTTGGCTCGTTCACGGTCGATGTTAAACACAATTTCCGGTTTGCTGATTTCGAAGTCACTTTTCAGTTTTTCTACGCCGGGAATTTGCTGGCTTTCGAGATATTTTAATAAGCCGTTGGAAGAGCTTACAAGATCTTCGAATTTATCACCACGAATTTCAATGTTGATCGGCTTGCCAACAGGTGGTCCGCCCTGCTCCTGGTCAACGGAAATTTCTACGCCCGGAATACCTTTTACATTCTCGCGAATTTTATTGAGATATTCTTTGGTGCTGACTCCGTTACGATCACCAAATTTTACAAAGGCTACCGAAACTTTAGCTTTGTTGGGTTGTACAGTCGGATCAAATTCCTGCGGATCGTTTGTACCTACGGCAACGTTAGAGATGATCGATTTCACCACTGGATTGTTTTTACCCATCACTTTCACGATACGGTCTTCTACGATGCGGGTAATCGAATCTGTGTACAACTGATCAGTTCCCACAGGTAATTTTACGTAAGCATAAATAAAGTTCGGATCACTCGAAGGGAAGAAGACAATGTCCGGATTACGAATCGCAATTCCGAAAATGGATCCGATGAACAGCACAACGGTTGCAAAGATCATTGTCCACGGACGCGCCAAAGCTTTTTCCAGCCAGCGGGTGTACCAGTCGCGGAAACGAGGCCAGGCATTATCCTGGAACTTTTTAATAACACGCTGCAGAACAAAATGATTGAGGATGTTCAGTAAAATGAGAAGGAATGCAAAATTCCCCATGGCCGGTGAGCCGCCGATGTGGAGGAGAAGACCAAGCACAGCAAAGATGATCGAAGTAATTTTAATTCCTTTGGTCCATGAAGGTCTGTGATTCGGATCTTCATTATGCGGTTTCATAAAGGCGACTGCGAATACGGGATTGATAATGTAGGCAACCAGCAGGGACGCAAGCAGCGTTACAATGAGCGTAATTGGCAGATAAAACATGAATTCACCAATAACGCCTTTCCAGAAGGCGAGTGGAATAAAGGGAGCAAGCGTAGTGAGTGTTCCGCTGAGTACCGGTAAGAAGACTTCACCGGCAGCCATTTTTGCTGCTTCTTTAATGGGTCTGCGCCCATTTTCAAAGATGCGGTGTGTGTTTTCAATAACTACGATGGCATCATCCACTACAATTCCAAGCGCAAGCAGGAACGAGAAGAGTACAATCATGTTCATAGTGAATCCAATGGCGGGCATCACCATGAATGCGATACACATCGATAAAGGAACACTTAACGCAACAAAGAATGCATTAGTAGTTCCCATGAAGAACATGAGAATGATCAACACCAGAATGAAACCAATGATGATGGTATTAATCAGATCATGCAAAGTAGTACGAGTCTGATCACTCTGATCACCGGTTAAGGTAATCTCCAGGTTAGAAGGCAACTCCGTTCTTTCCATTTCGGCAACAATTGCCTTGATCTTGTCGGTAGCTTCAATCAGGTTATAACCACTACGTTTCACCACGTTTAAGGTGATTACATTTTTACCGTCGAGACGTGCAAAGCTTTCCTGTTCTTCAAAGCCATCTTTGATTTCTGCAACATCTTTCAGGTAAACCGGAGCACCACCCATGGAATTAACAACAATCATGCTCAGTTGATTCACATCGGTGAATTCACCTTTGATGCTGAGCGTGCGGCGTACTCCGTTATTGCTAATAGTTCCACCGGAGATCGTCATGTTTTCAAAACGAATGGCACGTGAGATGTCATCGAGTGTCAACTGTACAGCCTGTAATTTGTACATGTCAACATTCACCTGAATTTCGCGGTCGAGGGCACCAACCATTTCCACGCGACTGATCTCCTTCATGCTTTCGATCCGGTCTTTGATATCCTCTGCAAAATTTTTCATTTTGTTGAGTTCCATATCACCGGATACGTTCACGAAGAGAATAGGAATTTCGCTGAAGTTGACATCCTGCACCTGTGGATCCTGATCGAGGTCGGTAGGCAGATCGTTGCGGGCTTTATCCACCGCATCCTTTACACGTTGTTTAGCATCAGCTACATCTACATCGGTGTTGAATTCCACATTGATGGTAGTAAAATCCTGCACCGAATTGGAAGTAATCTTTTTAAGACCGGTTACTCCCTTGAGTTGTTTCTCGATCGGCTTTGCAATCAGATTTTCCATGTCGGAAGGAGAGGTTCCCGGGTGCACTACGCTCACGAAAATCTGTGGCAGGGTGATATCCGGAAAATTCTCCTTCGGTAAACCATTGTAAGCGGCCATACCGGCCAGCGTAATGATTACGGTCAGGATATAGATCGTGGTCTTATTATTAATGGCCCAGCTGCTAGGTCTGAATTCTTTGAAAACGTCTTTCATGACGGTAGTTTGTGGTTGTGTCCTTTTTTAAGACGAATTATAATTTTACGAGTTGACCATCAGCAAGATCCTGAAATCCTGAAGTGATCACCGGCTCACCACCTTGTAATCCAGCAGTAATTTCCATGATGCCATTGTAATTTCTTCCTACACTAACGGTTCTTTTTTCTGCTACCAGTTTACCATCGCGGTTTGTTGCGAGAAAGACATAGCTTCCCTCCGGAGTGGTTTGAACAATTTTTACAGGCAACGTAATGGTGCTGTCTTTTACGTAATCTGCAATCTTTAATACCGCAATGGTATTTGGGTGAAGGTCCTTCTCTTCTTCATCTAGGAATACTTCTACATTGAAAGTGCGGTTGAGCGGATCAATCGACTGACCGGAATAATCGATTTTGGTAGTAATGAATTTATTCAGGTCGGGGAAATGAATTTCGACCATATCACCTGGTTTGATTTTGGAGATAAATGCTTCCGCAACTTCAGCCTTTACCTTAAGCTTATTGAAGTTGACAACACGGAAGACTGGCATACCCGGAGCAACAGTCTGGCCAATCTTGATGTTTACAGCATCTACAATTCCATTGATCGGAGATTTGATAATGGTTTGAGCGATTTGTTCACGCACGGTAGAAAGTTTGCGATTCAGTGCATCGAGATTATTCTTTGCAGAGAGGTATTGTACTTCGGTACCAATTTTCTGATCCCACAAAGCTTTTTGTTTCATGAAAATGGTATTCGCGAAATCACGCTGGCTTTGTAACTCTTCCAGATTCTTCATATACACCGCATTTTCCATGGTGGCGAGAACAGAACCTTTCTTTACTTGATCACCTGCTCTCACATTCACTTTCATGATGCTTCCAGGGACTTCAGGACTGATGCTTACGTTTTCATCACCATCTACCTTACCCTGCACCTCAATGTAGTGGCTGAAGGCAGTAGGATTTACTTCGGTGATGGCTACTTCACGCACTTGAGCCATACTGGTGTCGCTCAGGGCAAGTTCTTCCTGGAGTAGGCGGATCTTATCATTGATGGCCGCAGCTTCTTTGCGCAGTTTATCGAGTTCTGCTTTCTTATCGGTGGATGGAGCCTTTCCGCAGGAAATAACTACGGTA
>Ga0315906_10011887_pt1 | contig 10127 bp, 6 predicted proteins | sample LakEriMetagenome_4_FD_203526 | JGI IMG/M metagenome (GOLD analysis project Ga0315906, IMG submission 203526) | Freshwater fungal communities from buoy surface, Lake Erie, Ohio, United States - Buoy 2 MA122 | ecosystem: Environmental > Aquatic > Freshwater > Lake > Lake biofilm | place: USA: Lake...
GGCGCAGACGGCCCGTCTGCCAGTTCCCGGCGTGGCCCCACTACGATGGCAGCGGCGACCTCAACGCGGCTGCCAGCTTTCGCTGCGCGGAGTGAGCTAGGTGCACCGTAGGCCGGTAAACCCTTCTTCGCCGCTCAAGGGCGGATCTTCATTGCTTGCTGCTATCGAAAGGAAACTGCCATGTTAAGAAACCTCGGGTTCTATGCCGTTTTAGGAGCCGCGCTCGCGATGGTTACCGTGCCCGTGCGTGCCCAGCCCGGCGCCCTCAACCCTCCGCTGCTGGACTGCGGTGTGCAGGGCGAGGCGGAAATTTTCTGCGGCACCCGTGCGCCGGAGGATTTCGAGCTCACGCCCGACGGCAAGTTCCTGGTGGTGGCCAGGTTCGGTCGCGGTGAGGGCCCCACGCTCGAACTGTTTGAGCTCGGCTCCGGTCGTTTCTCCCCGCTGGCGCTCTCCGAGGGTCGCCAGGCTGGCTGGGGCCAGCCGGACTGCACGGAGTCGATCGGTGCTGCAGTGAGTCCCCACGGCCTCTCATTGACGCAGCGTCGCGGCGGTGCCTGGCAGCTCTACGTGGTCAACCACAATGTGCGCGAATCGATGGAGCTCTACGAGCTGCAGACGTCCGACGGTACCTGGCAGCTGGTCTGGCGTGGTTGCGTACTGGCGGACGAGCCCTACAACGATGTTGCCGCGCTGCCGGACGGCAGCTTCGTGGCCACGCGCCCGCAGGCCATTCAGCGCGAGGGTCAAAACCTGTTCGCTGGTGAGCCATCTGGCAATGTAGCGCTGTGGACAGCAGCCGCTGGCGAGCATGTGCTGCCAGGCTCCGACTACGGTTATCCCAATGGCGTCCTGGTCTCCGCCGATGGCGCTTTTGCGTACGTCAGCGGCTGGACCACGCGCAGCGTGCACAAGTACGACCTCGCCGCTGGCAGGGAAGTGGCCCGCTCGCCGCTCGACTTCATGCCCGATAACCTCACCTGGACGCCGCGCGGCACCCTGCTGGTGGCAGGCATCAAAGGAGTGGACGGCAACTGCCCGCAGGACTCCGGCTTCCCCTGCATCCAGGGCTTCGGCGTGGCGGAGGTGGACGCGGTCTCACTGGGCATGACACCTCGCTATGACTCGGCCGGCAAGGCGCTGATCAACGGGGTGTCGGTGGCCATCGAAGTCGCGGGGGCGGTCTACGTTGGCTCGTTCCAAGGAGACCGGTTGGTCAAGCTGCCGCGCTGATCAGTTGGCGGAGAGCAGCACGGCAGTCAGCCCCACTGCGGTGAGCGTGATCGTATAGGGCAGTGCCAACAACACCATGCGCCCGTACGACAGCCTGATCACTGGCGCCAGCGCCGAGGTGAGCAGGAACAGGAAGGCCGCTTGGCCGTTGGGCGTCGCCACGCTTGGCAGGTTGGTGCCGGTGTTGATCGCCACGGCCAAGGCATCATAGTGCGCGCGGTCGAAGGCCCCGGCGTTGAACTGCTCGGTGACAGCGTTGATGTAGACGGTTGCCACGAACACGTTGTCGCTAATCGATGACAGCAGGGCATTGGCAAGAAACAGCACGGCCGGCTGCAAGCCCGGCTCGAAGGTAAATACATACTCCAGCACCGGCGTGAACAGGTGCTGTTGCTCGATGACCGCGACCACGGCAAAAAACGTCACCAGCAATGCCGTGAAGGGCATGACGTCCTTGAAGGCATCTCCCAGACGGTGCTCCTCCGTCACGCCATTCAGGCTGGTCTGCAGCACGATGATCATGAGCCCGATCAGTCCCGGCGCTGCCACGTGCAGGGCGAGACTCGCCACCAGCAAGCCGGCCACCACCGCCTGCACCGCTATCGCGAGCGTTTCGCCTTGGCCTCGCCTCGCGTTGGCTGCCGCATCATGCTCCAGCAGTATCTGCCTGACGCGGGCCGGCAGGGGCTGTCCGTGTCCGCACAGTTGCAGGGCCTCAACCACGACCAGTGTTGCCATGCCGGCGATGAAGGCCGGCACTGTCACGAGGGACATTTTCATGAAGAATTCTGCGAAACCCCAGCCCATCACTGAAGCGATCAGCAGGTTCTGTGGTTCACCGACCATGGTCATTACACCGCCAAGTGCCGTACCCACAGCGCCATGCATCAGGAGGCTGCGCAGGAAGGCCCGGAATTGCTCCAGATCCTCGCGACTCAAGGTATCGGCGATACCAGAGTCGTCGGCATGGTCATGGTCCGCGTCTGGCTGCTTTCCCGACATCACGCGGTGATAAACGCCATAAAAGCCCAACGCGACGCTGATCAGGACGGCGGTGACGGTGAGCGCGTCGAGAAACGCGGACAACAGCGCCCCGAGCAGACAGAACAGCAGCGACAGCAGGAGCTTGGAGCGAATGCGTACCAGCACCTTCGCGAAGACGGCCAACAGCATCTTCTTCATGAAGTAGATGCCGGCCACCATGAACATCAGCAACAGCAGCACCTCGAGATTGGCATTCACTTCCTCGAACACTGCATCGGGTGAGCCCAGTCCAAGCACGATGGCCTGCAAGGCGAGTAGGCCCCCAGGCTGCAAGGGATAGCATTTCAGCGCCATCGCCAGCGTGAGGATGAACTCTGCCACCAGCGCCCAGCCGGCAGCGAACGGCCCCAGTGTCCAAAGCAACAACGGGTTGAGTAAGAGAAAACCCATGATGGTGAGCTTGTACCAGGACGGGGCATGACCAAGAAAATTGCGGGCGGCCGTAGACAAGAGGGAAGGGCGGGGACTTTGCATTGGACTGGCCTCGCTGATGGTCTTCATTTTCAGTATACTCGCCTTGGCGCACACTATCCATCCTCAAGGGGGACCGCTGGCGAGCAGCGAAAAAAAAGCCCGCCAAAGCGGGCTTTTCCGTACGCAAGCACTGCCGTGCGTCAGTACTTGTAGCTGTCCGGCTTGAAGGGGCCGTCAGCCGACACGCCTATGTAGGAGGCCTGCTGCGAGCTGAGCTTGGTGATCACGCCGCCGAAGCCTTCCACCATGCAGGCAGCCACTTCTTCGTCGAGCTTCTTGGGCAGCACTTCCACCTTGAGGGCGGCCTTCTTCTTGCCGGCCGGCATATCAGCAAACTTCTGTTCCCACAGGTAGATCTGCGCAAGTACCTGGTTGGAGAAGGAGCCGTCCATGATCCGCGAGGGGTGACCGGTGGCGTTGCCGAGGTTGATCAGACGACCTTCCGACAGCAGGATCAGGTAGTCGTCGCTACCATCCTTGAGCTTACCGCGCACGATGCGATGCACCTGCGGCTTCACCTCGTCCCACTTCCAGTTCTTGCGCATGTAGGCCGTGTCGATCTCGTTGTCGAAGTGGCCGATGTTGCACACGACGGAGCCGGATTTCAGGGCCTTCAGCATGTGTTTGTCGCAAACATCCACGTTGCCGGTGGCGGTTACCAGCAGGTCGGTGGTGGACAGCAGTTCCTTGTTGATGTCGCCGGGCTTGCCGGTGTTGATGCCGTTCTTGTAGGGCGAGACCACTTCGAAGCCGTCCATGCAGGCCTGCATGGCGCAGATGGGATCGATTTCGGTGATCTTGACGATCATGCCTTCCTGACGCAGCGACATGGCCGAGCCCTTGCCTACGTCACCGTAGCCCAGCACGAGGGCCTTCTTGCCGCTGAGCAGCATGTCGGTGCCGCGCTTGATGCCGTCGTTGAGCGAGTGGCGGCAGCCGTATTTGTTATCGTTCTTCGATTTGGTGACGGCATCGTTGACATTGACCGCCGGCACCTTGAGTTCACCCTTGGCCAGCATCTCGTAGAGGCGATGCACGCCGGTCGTGGTCTCTTCGGTGATGCCGTGGATCTTTTTCAGCATCTGCGGGTACTTCTTGTGCACGAGGGAAGTGAGGTCGCCGCCGTCGTCGAGGATCATGTTGGCGTTCCAGGGCTTGCCGCCCTGGTTGATGGTCTGCTCCAGACACCACTCGTACTCCTCTTCGGTTTCGCCCTTCCAGGCGAACACCGGCACGCCGCGCGCAGCCATGGCGGCAGCAGCATGGTCCTGGGTGGAGAAAATGTTGCAGGAGGACCAGCGCAGCTCGGCCCCCAATTCCATCAGGGTTTCCATCAGGACGGCGGTCTGGATCGTCATGTGGATGCAGCCCATGATGCGGGCGCCCTCCAGCGGCTTGCTGGCCCCGTACTTTTTGCGCAGCGTCATCAGCGACGGCATCTCGGCTTCCGCCAGCTGGATTTCCTTGCGGCCGAACCCGGCGAGGCCGATGTCGGCAACTTTGTAATCAGTGAAACTCATGAAGGTGTCCTGTAGTGGGCGGGCTTATTTGATTTTGGCGGCATCGCGCAGGAGAGCGGCCTTGTCGGTCTTCTCCCACGAAAACTCCTTGCGACCGAAGTGGCCATAGGAAGCCGTCGGGCGGTACACGGGCTTGAGCAGGTCGAGCATACGGATGAGGCCGGCCGGCTTCAGTTCGAAGTGGGCCCGGACCAGTTTGGTGATTTCGGCATCGGAAATCTTGCCGGTGCCAAAGGTGTCGACCAGGATCGAGGTGGGCTCGGCCACACCGATCGCGTAAGAGATCTGCACTTCGCACTTGTCGGCGATGCCGGAGGCGACGATGTTCTTGGCAATGTAACGGGCCAGATACGCCGCGCTGCGGTCTACTTTCGACGGGTCTTTACCCGAGAAAGCACCGCCCCCGTGGCGGGCATAACCGCCGTAGGTATCGACGATGATCTTGCGGCCGGTCAGACCGCAGTCCCCGTAGGGACCGCCGACCACGAAGCGACCGGTCGGATTGATGTGGAACTTGGTCTTCTTGTCGATCCACTTGGCCGGCAGTACTTTCTTGATGATTTCTTCCATCACGCCTTCGCGCAGTTCCTTGTTCTTCACTTCGTCAGTGTGCTGGGTTGACAGCACCACGGCATCGATCGAGTGCGGCTTGCCGTCGACGTAACGGAAGGTCAGCTGGCTCTTGGCATCGGGCAGCAGCCAGGGCAGCACTTTCTTCTTGCGCATCTTGGCCTGCTGCTCCACCAGACGATGGGCGTACTGGATGGGTGCAGGCATGAGCGCGTCGGTTTCGTTGCAGGCAAAGCCGAACATGAGGCCCTGGTCGCCGGCGCCCTGTTCCTTGGTGGTGGAGGAGTCCACACCCTGGCTGATGTCCTGGCTCTGTTGGCCGATGGCGTTCAGCACGGCGCAGGTCTTGCCGTCGAAGTACTTGCGGCTGTCGTCGTAGCCGATGTCGCAGACCACCTGACGGATGATTTTTTCATAGTCGATCTTGGCACCCGTGGTGACTTCACCGGCCACTACTACCATGCCAGTCTTCACCAGCGTCTCTACGGCAACCCGTGACTTCGGATCCTGCGCCAACAGCGCATCCAGGATGGCGTCCGAGATCTGGTCGCACATCTTGTCCGGGTGACCTTCGGAAACTGACTCTGATGTAAACAATGCTGCTTCTGACATGGCGTTACCTACCTTTTCGACGGTGAGTGTGGGTTGCTCTTCTTGTGGGCGAGATACGGGTCGTCGGCCAGTCTGCCTGGCTCACGCCTGCTTCCATCGCAGGTGCTCCTCCGAGCGCAGTCCCCTGCCGGGCGATCCGTAGCGGGCGAGCGAATTTAACACCCTCGATGCGAGCAAGGGAACCATTCAGTTCGCCGAGCGGGGCGGGCGGCTGCGGGCTGGTTGCGGGCCCCGTTTTTTGGGACTGCACGGCCCTTTTGCGACGCTGCCACCGCGGGTCAAGTGGCAATTGCCGGGGGGCTGGTAGAGAATACGCGCCGCTCAGAAAACCGTAAGGAGAACAGCATGCCGGTTTCCGCTCCGGGTACCGTCCGTCCGGCCAGGGCCAGTCGTCGCGAGTGCGCCAACGCCATCCGCGCGCTCAGCATGGATGCCGTCCAGAAGGCCAACTCCGGGCATCCCGGCGCCCCCATGGGCATGGCCGACATCGCCGAGGTGCTGTGGAACGACTTCCTGCACCACAATCCGTCCAACCCGCAGTGGTTGAACCGGGATCGCTTCGTGCTCTCCAACGGCCATGGCTCGATGCTGGTGTACTCGCTGCTGCACCTGACGGGCTACGACCTGTCCATCGAAGACCTCAAGCAGTTTCGCCAACTGCATTCCCGCACGCCGGGCCATCCGGAATTCGGCTACACGCCCGGCGTGGAAACCACCACCGGTCCGCTGGGTCAAGGGCTCGCCAATGCAGTCGGCATGGCCATCGCCGAGCGCACCCTCGCTGCCCAGTTCAATCGTGGTGCCTTGCAGGTGATCGACCACCACACGTATGTGTTTGCTGGTGACGGCTGCCTCATGGAAGGCGTTTCGCACGAGGTCTGCTCGCTGGCTGGTACGCTGGGACTCGGCAAGCTGATCGTGTTCTACGACGACAATGGGATTTCCATCGACGGCGAAGTACATGAATGGTTTGCCGATGACACGGCCCGGCGCTTCGAGTCCTACCGCTGGCAGGTCCTCAAGGTCGATGGTCACGATGCCGAGGCGATCCGGCTCGCCATCGAGGCTGCGCGGGCCAATACGACCCAGCCCACGCTGATCATCTGCAAGACCATCATCGGCTTCGGTTCACCCAACAAGCAGGGCAAGGAAAGCTGCCACGGCTCTCCGCTCGGTGCCGACGAAGTGGCTGCCACACGCGTGGCCCTGCAGTGGCCGCACGCACCTTTCGAGATACCTGCCCCGGTATACGACACCTGGAATGCGCGCGAATCCGGGTACCAGGCGGAGATGGCCTGGAAGGAGCTGTTCACTGCCTATGAAGAGGAGCACCCCGATCTGGCGCTGGAACTGGTGCGACGCTTCAAGCGCCAGCTCTATGCCGATTTCGAATCGCAGCTCGACCAGTACGTGGCCAGCTGCCAGCAGAAGATGGAAACCGTGGCCACCCGCAAGGCCTCGCAGAACTGCATCGCCTTGCTCGGCCAGTTGTTGCCGGAACTGTTCGGCGGCTCGGCAGACCTCACCGGTTCCAACCTGACCAACTGGAAGGGCAGCGTGCCCGTGTCGCAAAACCCGGCTGGCAACTACCTCTACTACGGCGTGCGCGAATTCGGCATGGGTGCCATCAATAATGGCATCGCGCTGCATGGCGGCTTCGTGCCCTATGGCGGCACCTTCCTGGTGTTCATGGACTACATGCGCAATGCCGTGCGCATGGCGGCCCTCATGAAGCAGCAGAGCATCTACGTATTCACCCACGATTCGATCGGACAGGGAGAGGACGGGCCGACCCACCAACCGGTCGAGCAGATCGCCAACCTGCGGGCCACGCCCAATCTGTCGCTGTGGCGGCCCGCCGATGCCACCGAAACGGCTGTGGCCTGGAAAGCGGCCATTCTGCAGCGCAAGGGCCCGACTGCGCTGGTGCTGTCGCGCCAGAATCTGCCGGCCATCGCGCGCGAGCCGGAGCAGGTGCTGGTCATCGGTCGCGGGGGCTACACGCTGCTGGACTGCCAGGGAGCGCCGGCCGCCCTCGTCATCGCCACCGGTTCGGAAGTGGCCATCGCCCTCGAGGCCGTGCGGCAGTTGCAAGCCGAGGGCAAGGCCGTGCGGCTGGTGTCGATGCCCTCGACCTCCGCCTTCGACGCACAGCCCCGCGAATACCGCGATCAGGTGCTGCCGCCGTCGGTGCGCAAGCGCGTGGCCGTCGAGGCCGCCCACGGGGACTGCTGGCACAAATACGTGGGGCTGGACGGCAAGGTGCTGGGCATGACGCGCTTCGGCGAGTCGGCACCCGGTCCGGTTGTGCTCAAGCACTTCGGGTTTACCGCCGACAACGTCAAGGCAGTGGTCGAGAGTCTGCTGTAAGTCGGCAAGAAGAGGCCTCATGGGCTACAGAATCGCCATCAATGGTCTCGGCCGTATCGGACGCAGCGTGCTGCGGGCCTGGTTCGAGCGCAGCGATCTCGACGGGCTTGACCTGGTGGCGCTCAACGAACTGGCCGACATCCAGACGTTGGCGCACCTGACGCGTTACGACAGCACGCACGGACGCTTTCCGGGTGAGGTGAAGGTCGACGGATCGCAGCTCGTCATCCAGGGACGTCGCCTGGCGGTGTCGCACGTGGCAGCGCTGGAGTCGCTGCCGTGGCGTGCACAGGCTGTAGACTTGGTGCTGGAGTGCACCGGCTCCTTCAGTGACCGTCGACGCGCGGAAATCCACCTGCAGCAGGGCGCCCGTCAGGTGCTGTTTTCGCAGCCTGCGGCCGCCGATGTGGACGCTACGATCGTCTACGGCGTCAATCATGGCGTGCTGCAGTCGCAGCACAGCATCGTGTCGAATGCGTCCTGCACCACCAACTGCATCGTGCCAGTCATCAAGCTGCTGCATGACGCACTCGGCATCGAAAGTGGCGTGATCACCACCATCCATTCGGCCATGAACGATCAGCCTGTGCTCGATGCCTACCACCACACGGACCTGCGCAAGACCCGCAGCGCCATGCAGTCCATCATTCCAGTCGACACCGGACTGGCGCGCGGCATCGAGCGCATCCTCCCTGCACTGGCCGGGCGCTTCGAAGCGCAGGCCATGCGTGTGCCGACTGTCAACGTGTCGGCCATCGACCTTTCGGTGCTGCTGCAGCGCGACACCGATCGCTCGACGCTCAATGCGCTGGTCCGCGCGGGTGCGGCACAGCACTTCGAGGGTGTGCTCGGCTGCACCGACGAGCCGCTCGCTTCCTGCGATTTCAACCACGACCCGCGCTCGGCCATAGTCGACCTGGAGCAGACGCGCGTGGCTGGCCGGCGGCTGGCCAAACTTCTCGTGTGGTTCGATAACGAATGGGGCTACGCCAATCGCATGCTGGATGTAGCCAAGCTGATGGCCAGGTTGGCGGGCTGAGGCCTGCCACCGTAGTGCTTTCCCCGCCCGAGCATCGGGCAAAAAAAACCGGGACGGATCTCTCCGCCCCGGCCCAGAGTGCCGGTGTCAGCCGCCGGAAACTAGAACGAAGCCTTCACCGAGACGAACAGTTGGCGCGGCGCACCCGGCAGCAGCGTCTGCCCCGTGCCGTTCGGGTCGGAGTTGCTGAAGCCACCGCTGCCGACGGTCGAGATGTAGTCTTCATCGAACAGGTTGGTGACATCGAGTTGCGTGCTGAGCTGTTTGAGCCCGAAGCGCTCTCCCAGCTTCAGACCTACGCTGAAGTTGAGCATGCTGAAAGCATCGACGGAGCCATCGTTCAGGAACGTGTAGAAGCGGCTGTCGGTGTACTTGTAGGCGATCTTGGCGAACAGTTCCTCGGATTCGAGGCCAAGCTCCGACGTGAACATCAGCTCTGGCGTATCCACCACATTTTTTCCCGCCACGCGGACGAGCGTACTGCCGCTCTGGAAGTCGTCTTCGTAGGTGGTGCTGTTGTAGCTGGCGGAGTTGTACCAGTTGAGCACTTCCGTAGGCTGCCAGTTCAGCCCGGCCTCGATACCGACGCTGCGTACGCTGCCGACGTTGGCCAGTGCGTTGAAGGCACCGATGATCGCCGAGCCCTGCTGGATGGCGAGCAGTCGGTCTTCGAAGTCCACGTAGTACGCGGAGGCAACGCCCTCGACGTTCTGCAGGTTCCAGCGCCAGCCGACTTCCAGCGTGGTCGACATTTCCGGCTTGATCGTGTCCCGGATGACTTCAAAGGCGGCCTGGGTCGCCGAGAACGGCGACGTTCCGGTGGCCGAACCAATCAGCGCCCGTACGTTGCGGGTCACGGCGCCAAACAGCTCGTATTGGTCATTGAGGACGTAGACGAAGCTGGCCTGCGGCAGAAAGCCTTCATTGGTCTCTATGCTGCCGGTCTTGTTGGCGCCAACCACGGTGCTGGCAGAGACATCGACGTTGACGCTCTTGAAACCGTATTGCACGCGCAGTTGGTCGTTGATCTGCCAGGTGTCCTGCACGTGGAACTGCAGGGTCTCGGTATTGAAGGCGTATTCCCACTGCGTGGTGAAGGGGTTGCGCTGGAACTCCGTGAAGCGGCGGCTTGGTGCGCTGGCCGAGGGTTCCCCGTAGAAGCGGCGAGCCTGGTTGAAGTCGTTATCTTCGTACCAGAGTCCTGCGTTCAGGGTGTGGGCACCGAACTCTGCCGAGACGTCACTGATGATCCCGTAGCGATCGAT
>Ga0315906_10011889_pt1 | contig 10126 bp, 9 predicted proteins | sample LakEriMetagenome_4_FD_203526 | JGI IMG/M metagenome (GOLD analysis project Ga0315906, IMG submission 203526) | Freshwater fungal communities from buoy surface, Lake Erie, Ohio, United States - Buoy 2 MA122 | ecosystem: Environmental > Aquatic > Freshwater > Lake > Lake biofilm | place: USA: Lake...
CGGCCCGGCGAACCCGGCGCTGTCGCAGGACATCTGCCGGTACCTCAATCTCCCCATGGGCAAGATCTCGCTCGGGCGGTTCCCCGACGGCGAGATCTCCTGCAAGATCGACGAAGACGTGCGCGGCCGCGACGTGTTCATCGTCCAGCCCACCAGCCCGCCCGTGAACGAGCATCTGATGGAGCTGCTCGTGATGATCGACAGCTTCAAGCGGGCGAGTTCCTTCCGGATCACGGCCGTCATCCCCTACTTCGGCTACGCCCGCCAGGACCGCAAGGACGCCGGCCGCGTGCCGATCACCGCCAAACTGGTGGCCAACCTGATCACCCGCGCCGGCGCCGACCGGGTGCTGGCGATGGACCTCCACGCCGCCCAGATTCAGGGATTCTTCGACGTGCCGGTGGATCACCTCTACGCCGCTCCGGTCCTCAACCACCACCTCCAGTCGCTCGGTATTCCCAAAGACGAGCTCGTCGTGGTGAGCGCCGACGAAGGGGGCATCAAACGGGCCGTCGGGCATGCCAATCGGATCGGCGCCCCGCTGGCGATCATCGACAAGCGCCGGCTGTCCGCCGAAACCATCAAGAGCACGAACATCATCGGCGCCGGCGTCGAGGGCAAGACGGCGATCCTCTTCGACGACATGATCAGCACGGCCGGATCGATCTGCGGGGCGGCCGACGTGCTCCACAAGCACGGCGCGAAGGACATCTACGCCTTCGCCACGCACGGCCTGCTCGTCGGACCGGCCATCGAGCGGCTCAAGCAGGCGCCCTTCAAGAGCATCGTGATCACCGACTCGATTCCGCTCACCCCGGGCAAGATGCTCGCAAACATCAACGTTCTCTCGGTCGCCAGCCTGCTGGGCCAGGCGATCAAGCGAATTCACCGCAACGAGTCGGTGAGCATGATGTTTCAGTGAATAGCGCCTGCGGGGCCATCCATGGCCCCCGCAGGCTTGGCCCGGCGTGGTCGCAGCCAAGGTGCGACCAGCCGGGCGATGGCTCGCCCTCCAGGCGAGCCTCGCGTAAGCCGAAGCAGGCCCGAAGGGATGCGCCGGCGCGAATGACAGCGCCATCCATGGCCCCCGCAGGCTTGGCCCGGCGTGGTCGCAGCCAAGGTGCGACCAGCCGGGCGACAGCCGGCATCCAGCCGTCCGTGGCCGCCGCGGGGCGGCGGCGCTCGGCGGCTCGACGATGCGTCGCACCGCCGAGCCTGGGCACGCGGCGCGGCCTGCGGCCGCTGCGTGCACGGCAGTTCCTCGCAATCGACGACGAGGGAGGGGTGCCCGTGCCCTCGAGCCGGCGTAGGTGGCCAGCGAAGCCCGGAGGGCGAGAGCGCCGCCACCTCCGAGTGAGCGAAGGGCAGGGATGCCCGCAGCGAACGTCCGGGCGAGAGGGCATGGGCAGCCCCGAGCCACGCAAGACGTAGATCAATCCGTGCCGCACTCGCCGTGCCGAACAGGATTGGCAGGATGCCCGCAGCGAACGTCCGGCGATGGGGCGTGGGCAACCCCGACCCTAAACGTAAAGACACTGTTTTCGCCCGGGCGGGGCGAAGATGGCTTGCAGATTCGTGGCCGAAAGGCAGAATAAGGGGCTCGAATCCAGGAGCCCTCCATGAGCGATACCCTCGAAGTCACCCTCCGCAAAGACACCGGCACCCGCGCCGCCCGGCGGCTCCGGAAGGAGGGCCGCGTGCCCGCCGTGCTGTACGGCCACGGCGAAAAGTGCGTCGACCTGACGACGACCCGCGAGGCTGTCGAGGCGATGGTCCGCCACGGCAGCCGATTCGTCGAACTCACCGGCGCGGTCAAGACCGCCGCCGTGGTTCGCGAACTGCAGTGGGACACGTTCGGCGTCGAGCCGATCCATGTCGACTTTCTTCGGGTCAGCAAGTCGGACCGCGTCAAGGTCAAGGTGCCCATCGACCTCAAGGGCGAGTGCCCGGGCCAACGGGCCGGCGGTGTGGTCAATCTCGTGCTCCACGAGATCGAGCTCGAGTGCACCGCAGACGCGATTCCCGATCACATTCACGCCCATGTCGGGCACCTCGAGGTCGGCCAGGTCATCAAGGTCCACGACCTGCAGCTGCCCGCGGGGGCCAAGGCGCTCGCCGACGCGGATGAGACCGTGGTGACCTGCCTGATCCCGGCGAAGAAGGGCGAGGAGGCCGCACCGGCCGCCGCCGAGCCTGAAGTGATCGGACGCAAGCCGGCCGAGGAAGGAGAAGCCGCAGCGGAGAAGTCCTGATGGCGCCGCGACGAGCAATCCTTCCCCTCCCCGGTATCCAGGGTGGATCGTGAAGTTGCTCGTCGGACTCGGCAACCCGGGCTCCGCCTACGAAGGCACTCGGCACAACGTCGGCTTCGAGGTTCTCGAGATCCTCTTCCGGCGCGCCGGTTCACCATCGCGACGCGGCCGCTTCCAAGGAGACGTGGCCCAGGCGTCGATTCGCGGCTGCCCGGTGCTCCTGCTCTGGCCGCTGACGTGGATGAACCTCAGCGGTTCCAGCGTGCTGGCTGCCCGCGACTTCTACAAGATCGACGACTCCGACATCCTGGTGATCTGTGACGACTTCAACCTCCCCTGCGACACTCTTCGGCTCCGACCGGGCGGATCGGCCGGCGGCCAAAACGGGCTTGCCGACGTCATCGCACGGCTGGGCACGACGACGATTCCCCGGCTCCGGCTGGGCATCGGCCCCGTGCCTCCCGGCCGGAAGGCGGCCGACTTCGTGCTCGGCAGGTTTACGAAGGATGAGCGGGACCGGGTCGGGGTGATGATCGAACGGGCGGCGGATGCCGCCGAGGAATGGGCGGCCCTGGGCATTCAGGCCGCGATGAACAGGTACAACTGACGGCACACGGCGAACGACCACGAAACGGCCCTGCGGGGCACAGGCAGAAGGAGCACGAGCACGATGGCGGTGTACGAAGGCATGTTCATCCTGGATCCGGCGAAGTACTCCCGCGATCCAGCAGGATCGGCGCAGCAGATCAACGACCTCATCACGCAGCAAGGCGGGTCGGTCTTGGCCGCTCGCCTCTGGGACGAGCGGAAGCTTGCCTACCCGATCAATGGCCACAAAAAGGGCGTCTACTGGCTGACCTACTTCAAGATGCCGGGTGGCAACCTGACGGCCCTCGAACGGCAGTGCGAAATTACCGACGACATCATTCGCAAGTTGTTTCTGAAGGTGGACGATCGGATCGCCGACGCCCTCGTGCAGCACGCCCTGGCCGGCGAGGCGGCTCCGAAGCGGACTGCTCCCCCGGCTGCTCCGGCGGTTTCCTGAGGGCTGCCAGCACGCTTGCACGACTTTCCCCCAGTCGCTACGATGATGCCATATTGAACATGCGTTCAGTTCCTCAGTTCAAGGAGTGAATCATCATGGCGAGCTTCAACAGGGTAATCCTGCTCGGCAACGTGACCCGCGATCCGGAATTGCGCTATATTTCCAGCGGCACTGCCGTGACCGACGTCGGTCTGGCGGTGAACGACCGCCGCAAGGACGGTAAGACCGGCGAGTGGATCGAGGAGACGACTTTCGTTGACGTCACGCTCTGGGGCCGGACGGCTGAAATTGCCGGAGAATACGTCACGAAGGGTTCGCCCCTGCTCATCGAAGGCCGGCTCAAGCTCGACACATGGGAAAAAGACGGCAAGAAGAACTCGAAGCTTCGCGTCGTCTGCGAGCGGATGCAGCTCCTCGGCGGCCGCGGCGAGGGCAGTCGGGGCGGCAAGCCGCGGGTTGCGGCCGGCCGTGGCAGCCCCCAGGCCGATGATTCATACAGCCAAAACGCCGACTTTGGTGACGACGGCCCGAGCGGCGGGGCCAGCCCGTCCGACGACGACATTCCATTCTGAACCACGATCGCAAGGAGTTTTCACATGCCTACGAAGGAACAGCCCCGCGTCACGGTCACAGCCAAGCGGCTCCCCAAGGGAAACAGGGGCGGTATCGAGTTGTTGCTCGTCCACAATGTCGAACATCTCGGCAAGCAGGGCGACGTCGTCGAGGTCAAGCGTGGCTACGCCTACAACTACCTGCTTCCGCAGGGACTGGCGACGGTCGCCACCGAACACCACAAGCGGATGGTCGAGAAGCATCGGGCGAAGCTCGAGGAAATCGCGCGGGAGCGTCTCGCCGGCCTCCGCAGCCTGCTCGCCGAACTCGTCCGCACGAGCGTCACGATCGAGGCAAACGCGAACGACGAGGGCCATCTGTATGGCTCTGTCGGCGGCCCGGAAATTGCCCGCTCACTCAAGCAGCAGGATCTTTCCGTCACGGCCGATCAGATCATCCTCCAGGGACCGCTCAAGGAAGTGGGCCTGTATACGGTTCGCGTTCGACTGGCGCCCGAGGTGGAGGGCGACCTGAAGGTTTGGGTGGTGCCGAGCAGCAGCGAAGGCGGCGCCAAGTAAGCGTTCGGCGGCCGCACGGCCGTCGTGGATCTTCAGTTCGCAGATTTTTCGTTCGCAAGGAGGCTCGCCACGGGTGGTCGCGCCACGTGACATGCCGTCGGGCCGGCAGCGGGACGCCTCCCGTGAGCGTCGGGGCCGCGGTCCACGCGAAGACCGCGGCCGCTCGGCGGCCGCGGAGCCGCGGGACCGCCCCACGAACGTCGATGCCGAGCGGGCCGTGCTCGGCAGCATCCTGCTCAAGCCCGACGTGTGCGACGACATCGCACTGGTCGTGCGGCCCGAGGACTTCTCCGACGAAGCCCACCAGCTCCTCTACCGGCACCTCCTCGAGCTGCACGACAACGGCAAGCGGATCGACGCCACCATCGTTCTCGACGTGCTCCGCACCAAGGGGGACCTCGAGCGTGTCGGCGGTGCGGCCGCCCTGGCAGAAGCGATCGAATCGGTGCCGCACGCCGCCCACGCGCAGCACTATGCCCACATCGTTCGCGACAAGTCGCTGCTCTGCTCGCTGATCGACGCCGGGACCGACATCCTCCGCGACGCCTACGACGCGGCCGACGAGCCCCGCCAGCTCTTGGCCCGGGCCGAGGAACGGATCTTCTCGATCCTGGAGCGGCGGAGTTCCGCCGAGGCGAAGCCGATCGAGGCCGTGCTCACCGACGTGATGGCACGGATGGACGCCCGCATGAAGCACGAGCACACGATCGGGGGCGTGGAGACCGGCTTCACGGAGCTCGACGCGTTGTGCGGCGGCCTTCACAATTCGGAGCTCATCATCCTGGCGGCCCGGCCCAGCATGGGCAAGACGGCGTTCGCGATGAACATCGCGGAACACGTGTCGATCGGGCTCCATCAGCCGGTGCTGTTCGTGAGCCTGGAAATGGCCTGCCTGGAACTCGCCGATCGCCTCCTCTGCTCCGCCGCGCAGGTGAACGGCCATCGGCTGCGCAACGGCACCATTTCCCAGGAGGATCGCCGCCGGCTGGTGCAAAAGTCGACCGAGATCGGCACGGCGCCGCTGTTCATCGACGACACGCCGGGCCGCACGCTCACGGAGATCGCGGCCGTCGCCCGCCGCCTGAAACGCAAGCAGGGGCTGGGGCTGGTGGTGATCGACTATCTCCAGCTGATCGAGCCCGACAATCCCCGTGATCCGCGGCAGGAGCAGGTGGCGCGGATCGCGCGGCGGCTGAAGATGATGTCGCGCGAGCTCGACATTCCGGTGCTCTGCCTGGCCCAGCTCAACCGGCAGGCGGAGGCCTCCCGTGACAACCGTCCGCGGCTCAATCATCTGCGCGAGTCGGGTGCCATCGAGCAGGACGCCGACGTCGTCATGTTCGTGCACCGCGAGGAGTATTATCAGACGAATGACGAGGACCGCGAGCGGGTGAAAGGCCAGGCGGAGATCATCATCGCCAAACAGCGCAACGGGCCGATCGGCGACGTGAAGCTGCTGTGGCAGCACGACTACACGCGGTTCGTGAACCTCGAGCATCGCCCCTACGACGAGTTCGAGAGTTTCGGCAGTTTCTGAATTCACGGCTGTCGGGCCATCCATGGCCCCGACAGCCTTGGCAGGTCGGAGGCACAGCCAAGGTGTGCCTCGACCTGCGATGGCTCGCCTTCCGGGCGAGCCTCGCGTCAGCCGAAGCAGGCCCGAAGGGATGCGCCTTTTGATGATGCGCGTTCTCTCTTCTCTCCTTCAGATTGACGCGCGCGATCGGTCCAAAAAGCCCCCGGCGGAAGCCGGGGGACTCCGGGTCGTCTCCCATCCCGGGTCCCATGCGGCGCGAGCCTGCACCGGGGAATCACGTACCGTCGAGCGGCATGGATGGCGGGGTGGTTTTCATGCCTGGAGTCCCCGGGCTTCCGCCCGGGGCTTCTTGAAACGGTGCCGGGACTGATTTCCTGGTCAATGGATCTGCAAAACACGGTTCGCAGCCGGATTCCCGCGGTAGCGGCGCTTTGTCGAGCCACACGGCGCACCAGCAAAACGCACGCCTCCGTCTCTCCGGCACAGACGACGTGCCGCCCAGCGGTCGCATCTCCCCGCCGGTACACTTTGCTCATGGCGTTGCTGGCGATCGAAACGACGTGTGACGAGACGGCGGCGGCCGTGGTGACCCGCGGCCGCGAGGTGCTCTCCAGCATCGTCGCCAGCCAGGAGCAGTTGCACGCCCGCTGGCGCGGCGTGGTACCGGAGGTGGCGTCGCGGGCGCACGTGGAACGCATCATCCCCGTGATCGACGAGGCCGTCGCTCGCGCGCGAGTGACGCGTGCGGATCTCGAGGCCGTCGCCATCGCCGTCCGCCCCGGCCTGGTCGGCTCGCTGCTCGTCGGGCTGGCGGCGGGCAAGGCGATCGCCGCCGCCCTCGACCTGCCGCTCGTGGGCTACGACCATGTCGCCGCCCACCTCTACGCCTGCCGACTCGCCCACGGCAACGACATGGTCTATCCGTGCGTCGGACTCGTGGCCAGCGGCGGCCACACGTCGCTGTTTCATGTCCGCGGGCCGCTCGACCTGGACCGGCTGGGCGGCACGATCGACGATGCCGCGGGGGAGGCGTTCGACAAGGCCGCCAGCCTGCTGGGCCTCGGCTATCCCGGCGGCCCCGAAATCGAACGTGCGGCGCTGGGCGGCGACCCGCGCAGCCACCGGCTGCCGCGGCCTCTCGCGAACGACCGCGACCGGCTCGACATGAGTTTCAGCGGCTTGAAAACGGCACTCCGCTACCTCGTGCGTCCGCCCCACGGTCCGCCGGATCAGCCGCCGCCGACGGGCCGCCGGCTGGCCGACCTCGCGGCGTCGTTCCAGCAGGCCGTCGTCGACACGATCCTCGCCAAGGTGGCACTCGCCGTGGACCGCACGGGCTGTGGCGCGGTGGCGATCGGCGGTGGGGTCGCGGCAAACACCCTGCTGCGTGACTCGGTCGAGGCCCTGGGCAGGAAACGCGGGCTCCGGGTGTTCGTGCCCCCGAGGACGCTGTGCACCGACAATGCCGCAATGGGTGCGATCGCCTGGGAGCGTCTCGAACGCGGCGCGAACGACGGCCTCATGCTTGACGTCGCGCCGGGCACCGACCGGGCCGCGGCGAACCGCCGGACGTAGTCAGTCCGCTGGCATGACGGTTCGAAACCGGCGTGCCCGCGTGGCACAGACTGGTGCGATGGTCAGTCAGGCATGGCCGGATTGGATCCCGTGGGCGCAAGGCCCGCCAGGCAAAAATTGCACGATGCGATGGTTTGCCAACGGACAGCCACCGCCACTCCGCGCGGCGCAAGCCTCCAGGCTTGCGAATCCGGGTTGTGGAGCCACAGGCCGGACACGACGGTTCGCGAGCGCCGCTCACGTGAGGGCTTCGTCATTGCGTCGTGGTGCCACCCTTGCCCTTGAAACCCGAGGCGTGAGCCGAGGGAATGCGGATCGCTTTCCGGTGAATCGACGCGGATTCCCTCATCTGACGATTCGGGCTTCCCGGCAACCGGGCACGGTGGCCCGCACCCAGCGGCCCAAGGCTGTCGGGGCCATGGATGGGCTGGTATTCGCGCCGGCGCATCCCTCCGGGCCTGCTTCGGCTTACGCGAGGCTCGCCAGGATGGCGAGCCATCGCACGCCGCCGCGGAGCGGCCACGGTCGCCCGGAGGTGCGACCGCATGGCCGTCCGGCGAACCCTTGGCGTTCGCCGCGACGGCCCAAGGCTGTCGGGGCCATGGATGGCCCGACAGCCGTGAAGTCAGAAGTCATACCACATGCCGATGCCGGCGCGGTTCTGCTTGTAGAACACGAACTCGTACTGCGGGTCGGATCCGTAGAGGTACTCGAACCCGATCCGCAAGAGCTTTTCGCTCCGCGCTCCGCGCCAGGCCCAGCCGGTCTGCACACAGACGTTGCCTCCCCAGTCGAGCTCCTGCCGCGACATGCCATTGACCGCCAGGAACGGGGCGCCCGCGATGCCGGTCGGCCGGGCCTGAATGAGCTCCGTGCCGAATTGAAACTCCCACGGCTCCGAGCCACCGGAATTGTTGAACGAGTAGCCCACGTCGCCGTAGATCCGCAGCCAATCGAACAGGTAGTACGAGTTGCCCCAGACCAGCGCGTCGCGCAGGTAGTTCACCCGGGGAAAGCTCCAGTGCTTGAGCATCACCTCGTCGCCGAGATGCGCGCTCAAGTGGTAATAGCCGAACTTCGTCTGCCAGCGGCCGATGCCGAACACGAGCGGAATGCCGAACCGGTAGTCGGACGACCGCAGATCGACCTCGTCGCCCGGATCGAGCCGCACGAACGCCGCGCCCTCGACCTGCACCTCGAAGCCCTGCGGATGCAGCACCGGGTCGGAACCATAACGGAGGATCGACATCCGTCCGCCGGTGGTCATGTCCCACATCCAGCCGTTCCGCACCGCGGGCGTGAACGGGTCGGCGGCCGCGTCGTCGTACCAGACGGTGGCGAACCGTGGCTCCTTGGGGCCCGCGAGGTAACTCGTGTAGATGAGGTTGTTCGGCAGCAGGTGCCAGCCCCAGGGCCGCGGCGCCCACAGGTCGTCGAAGCAATTCGAAGCGGCGCCGCTTGGAATGGGGCATTCCTCCGGACAGCACGGACCAGCCTCGTACGGCATGTCGAGGACGACGGGCCCCTGCGGCTGCGGCGGAGGCAGGAAGCGGAGTTCCGGCGCAGGCATCGACTCCGGCACCGGCGTCTGACCGGCCGCCAGGGGATCGGTCGCCCAGGCCGACACGGCCCACAGCACCACCAGCGCACCGGTTGCCGCACGCCAGTGGCGATGACACGACGAACCGGTCTGCTCGTGGCGGGCTGCGGTCATGAGAATCTTGCCGGCTGGCTCCGGGGTGCGAATCGACGCCGACCGACGCCCACTCTAGGGACTGCGGCGCCACCGGCCAGAGAGAGATCGGCAGCCCAGGGTCGATTCTCGCACCACTTTGAAGCCTGTTTCTCCATCACCGTGCAACGGGGCAACGCGGGCAAGATCCAAACGCCGACTGCTTTGCCAGCCGCCCCAGGACCCCCGGGCAGCCTGCAACCTGCGGCCCCCGCGGCCCGCGCATTCCGCCGACACCCCTGGCCATGCCCCGTTCATATCAGGTACTTTGACGCTGGAGTCGTCTCCAGCCGACAGAGGGATCAATCGATGGCCGCCACCCGATCTTTCGCACTGCTCTGTGTCGTTGCCCTCCTGTGCGGCTGTGCGAAGTCCGACCCGCAGGCCACTCCGGGAGCCGGAGCCGACGCCGGCGTGAAGCGGTTCGTGTTCATCGCCAACGGCGACGACCCGTTCTGGGACGCTTGCAACGCCGGGCTCGTCGAGGGCGCCAAGCGATGCGGCCTCGAGGCCAAGGGCCTGCGGGTGGTGATGGAGAAGAACAACGGCACCGCCCAGGGGCAGATCGAGAAACTGCGGCAATTCGGCAGCCAGTCGGACATCGCGGGCGTGGCGATCTCCGTCATCCAGGCGGAGAACGTGGCGATCGTCGAGGAGATGAAGAGCCTCGCCGCCAAGGGCGTGAAAGTCATCACGGTGGACGGAGACGTGAACCGTGACACGTTCCGCGACGCCCGCCCCTTCTACATCGGCACCGACAACATCGTCGCCGGACGACTGCTGGGGGCTGCCGCGAAGGCGATTCTCACGGCCCGCGGCAAGACGCAGGGCAGCTACGTGCAGTTCGCCGGATTC
>Ga0315906_10011892_pt1 | contig 10123 bp, 14 predicted proteins | sample LakEriMetagenome_4_FD_203526 | JGI IMG/M metagenome (GOLD analysis project Ga0315906, IMG submission 203526) | Freshwater fungal communities from buoy surface, Lake Erie, Ohio, United States - Buoy 2 MA122 | ecosystem: Environmental > Aquatic > Freshwater > Lake > Lake biofilm | place: USA...
TTGGGCTCGCCATTTTTGAATTGGAGACTGATTCTGGTGAGCGTTTCAATTGCCGTCCAGAAGGTTCGCAGGAGAATCGGGCAGACCTATTCAAGAATCGTCGTGAGTTGGTTGGGAAGTATCTGACGGTTCGATATCAAGAGTTGAGTAAGGATGGTATTCCGATTTTTCCAGTTGGTGTCTCTATTCGTGAATGGGGGGAATTCTAATGCCGAAGGTTACTGTAGAGTTGGATTGGGATACCGTCGATGGTATTGTCGTACAACAGGTCACCGATGCCCGTGATGGATTGATTGAGCAGTTGGAGGAACGGAAGGGGAAGGGTAATAAGGGTGGTGTCTTTGATAGTGACAAGAAAAAGGATATCATACTTATTAAGGCACACATTGATGCCTTCGCACTGGTAGTCAAGTATTTTGGTGGGAAGGTAGATGAATAAGTTACTACTTATTCTACTTGTCTTATTTGTTGGTTGTAGTTATATATTAGCTCCTAAGTTTATTAAAGGGCAGGATTTTCTAGTTGTTGTAGAATCTAATGTTAGTTGGGCTGGTAAAATTGATACGTTTACTATACGTGGTGATTCTACAAAATGGTTTAAGGTTAATCGTGCAGGCATTTGTTGGAATATAAAACAAGATGCTAAAATTGGCATGGTTCGTGCCTATGGTACAACACCTGACTTTACTTATGGGTGGAGTTTAGAAGAGGCAAAATATCCAATGTGGGGCGATAGTAATACCACTACACCAAACGGAACAGTTAGTGGGTGTATTCCAGAAGATGCAAAATATTAATGTGGATTAATAAATTATGATATCTAGTTGGAAAGATATTGATGGGTGGTTTACCGAAGAAGAAGCCAATGCCTACAATAACATAGTAAATAATTTCGAACGTGGTAATTTTATTGAGATAGGCGTATGGAAAGGTAAAAGCTTCGCATCAGTAATCAACTCTCTTGTAAATAAAAATTATAAAAATATTTATGTTGCGGACCATTGGAAGGGTTCAGAAACGGAAAGGGATACACACCACCACGAAGTTAATCACACCGATATATTCAAAATATTCTCAAACAATTTAACAGAACTGGGATTTAATAATCAGTTTAATATTTTGAAAATGGATAGTATTTCGGCATCATTACATTTTAGTGATAATTTTTTTGATGTTATTTTTATAGATGCTGACCACGAATATGATGGAGTTAAAAAGGATTTGATACATTGGTATCCTAAATTAAAAACTGGTGGAATATTGTGCGGTCATGATTATCATAAAAACCATCCTGGAGTTCAAAAGGCTATAGTGGAGACATTTGGAATAAATTATAGGATATTAGGTGGTACGGTGTGGTATCATAAAAAGGGGTTCATTATAAATTATTAATTTTTGGCACCGCAGTTGGTCGGGACAACGATAGTATGACACGGGCGCTACCCGAGGTTACAAGCATACTATGCTAGCCAAGGACTAGGTGAGAGCCTAGATGGGTTCGAATCCCACGGTGCCACTAACGAGGTCATTATGGAAGAAAAGAAAAATCCAAATGCGCTGACACACGGAATCACCCCAAGTGCGCCCGCATCATTAAAACCTGTAGAGATTGATAAGTGGATAGGGAAAGTTGAACCCACCTTCAAGCATTATTACCAAGAACGATATGATGATTTGGTCAGACAATACGAACAACTTGCCCACGACTATAGTATTAACAAAATGTGTTATGAGGCATCGTTGGGATTTGAACCGAATATGGGACAAATCTACCACTTGTATCGTAGAAGGGATGGTAGTACCTTTCTTTCATTGGTTGAACCCCAACATGCGTATTTCGGGGAGCACATTGGAAGTTATAGATTAAATGCACAATATGCATGGGAAGAAGTCTGATGGCACTACAAGGTTATACAGTAGAACATATATCATTTTCTGATACAGTTCGGTCATTTCTTCGTAACTGGCACTATTCCGATTATGTCAATATCCAAGCAAAAGAAGTATTTGGATTGTTTCGGGATGGTGCTTTTTTACCTGAAATGGTCGGAGTGTGTATTTATACTAGGCCGGCAGGACCAACTGCCGCACAAAAATATTATCCACAAGACCCCGACAAGTGTTTAGAACTTCGTCGGTTATGCTTGATAGATGATACGCCGAAGAACGCTGAGAGTTTCTTTGTGAGTCGGACGTTAAAATGGTTACGAAAGAATACCGATTGGAAGTTTGTGGTCAGTTACGCAGACCCCGAACAAGGACACAAAGGAATTATTTATCGGGCGGCAAATTTCAAGTATGAAGGGACAACATCACCGGGACAGTCATTGATGGTAGATGGGAAACCATTTCATATTAGAACGTTGACTATGGTTGATAGACCCTATGGTGTAGAAATCAATCAGCGATACAAAGCTGGTGACCCGAATATTCAGATTATTAAAACTGAAGCAAAACACATTTATACCTATTCATTATAGGAGTATATTATGGGAATGTTTGATTTATTAAAAGTAGAAACGAAAATCCCCGGCTATTCTACAATTCCCGATGAGGAGTTCCAAACAAAATCATTAGATAATTGTATGGATTATTATGTTATAACTAATAAAGGTGAATTATACAGAGAAGTCTGGGACCATGAATGGGTAGAAAATCCAAAGTCACCTATTGGTGGGTCATTTAATAAAGTAGAAGGTAGTTATCGCAGGGAGTACTTGACAGACTTCCACGGTGATATTATATTTTATACAAGTACACCTATGACGGAATCTCGTATTTGGCGAGACTACACCGCTAGGTTCACAGAAGGTAGACTCACTCGTATTTGGTACGAAGATAAACAATATTAAACAGAGGTTAAATGGTTATGGAAAAGTCAAAGTTGGAGCGGTTCATTTCAAAGTACAACATCGGCGGAGCATGTGAGAGTGTGAAGCTCGTATCGAATGGCACCGAGCTGTCCGTTCGTTCGATTTCGGATGACAAAAATGTTCTTTCGGAAATCATCAGCCACGATATGTCGTTCCCCGCTGGTGAATTCAGTATTTATGAAACAAAGAAGCTCCGTTCATTGTTGAGTGTCTTGGGTGAGAAGCTCAAGGTAGCTCCTAATTCTGCAAATGGAAAGTCGGTTGGACTCAATATGTCTGACTCCAATACCAAGGCTACGTTCGTTCTGGCGGATGAGTCGGTCATCCCGAAGGTTCCCGATTTGAAGAAGCTCCCGCCAGTAGATATCGAAATCATGCTTGATGAGAAGTTTGTCAACACATTCGCTAAGGCAAAGGGTGCGCTCTCTGAGGTGGATACGTTCACCGTGACCAGTGATGGAACCGATGCGAATGTCGTTATCGGGTATTCCACATTGAACACGAATCGGGTGAATATCAAGGTCAATACCAAGAGCAATGCGAAGATTGACCCGATTAGTTTCTCTGCTAACTATTTTAAGGAAATTCTTATGTCGAACAAGGAAATCAAGGATGGTATCTTGAAGGTTAGTTCGAAGGGTATTTCTGTTGCGGAATTCGATGGTGAGGGGTTCACCTCGAAGTACTATCTCGTTCAGATTGACACGAAGGATTAATGGTCGGCTTCGACGATTTCTTTGACACGCCCAAGTTTGATTTCGACAAGGAGAAGCAACTCTTTGTCGAAAACTTGGACATGCTTAAGAACATGCCCGTTCAAGAACAAACCCTCTACAAGAAGTGGAAGGAAGTGAACGGGTATTATCGTAATGCGATGGACAAAGCTCGTATTGTAAAGGCGAAGATTTGGACACCGACAGACCTTACGAACAAGGAATTAACTGTCAAGGAAATCGAAGCATTACAACCACGCGTTCGTTTGGTTGTTCCCAAGACCACAGATGAAACCGATTGGAATATGATTCGGGTATTCTCTCATACAATGGAGTTTGACCAGAATCCCGGCAGGTTCGTGCGATTCCTTGTGTATGATGAAGTCACGGGGAAGTATCTTGGTGCGACTTCTTTGGGTAGTGATGTTATCGCTATCGGATGTCGAGATGAATGGATTGGATGGGACAAGGATACCAAGCTGAAGGGGAAGTTGAACAACTCCGCTATTGGTACGTGTATTATGTCCACCCAGCCGTTTGGATACAACTTCTTGGGTGGGAAGTTGGTTGCTTCTCTACTCACAACGAAGGTTGTTTCTGATACGTGGTTCAAGATGTATAACAATGTCTTGGCGGGATTGACCACCACTTCATTGTATGGGTCGGAATCAATGTACAATTCTATTCCGTTCTGGAAGAAGCTCGGGTCGAGTACTGGTGCGATTGGTATTAAGCCCGATGATGATGTCTATGGAAAGTGGCATGATTATTTGAAGGAACACAAGCCAGATGAATATAAGGAACGTTTCGTAAAAGATGACCCATCAAAGGGTCCAGTAACGGGTATTAAGCAACAAATCATTAATATGATTTTCCGTGAAGTGGGAGTCAGTGCGAGTAAGTACAAGCACGGATTTGAACGTGGTGTATATTACGCTCCCCTTTACGAGAATACCCGTGAATTCCTTCGTGGGGAAATTGAAGCTGACAAGCTAGTTCCCTTGACAAAGTTGAAAGATGATGTAGATTCAGTTATCAGTTGGTGGAAGCCGAAGGCTATTGCCCGATACCAGAAGTTGCATGAGGAAGGTCGTATCAAGGACGGCATTCTATATTATACGAATATGGTGGGGATTAGCTGGGATGAAGCCAAGAGTCTATATCTATCAGAGGTTGGTCGTTAATGAATTTCTTCGAAACAGAAGTTGATATCACAAAATGTAGAAAGGTGTTGGTAATCCCCAATATTACTAATTCTGCGAATATTGAAAAAGACTCCTTTGTGGATGTCATTTATAATCATATTCGTGCATTAGAAAAGCTTGGGGATTTTTATTGGCATATCCTTTTGCCAACGCCAGTAGCCAAATTAAATCTGGAAAACGTAAAACAACATATCGTAGATATTTCTGGCGATATGATTCATATGCGTGTAGTGTTTCCACGAAAGGCTATTAATCTAATTCAAGAACTGGAATATGACGTAGTGTATTCCCATCTCCCAGATTGGTTTATGGTTAAACGATATACCGATAAGCCAATCTATGGGTATGCTCATTGGTGGGAAATGAAATCGTGTAACGCTGAAGATAGAAAGAATCGTCAACGGAATATTGTTCCAGAGTTATTGGGCGTATTGGGTATGGAAGTATGCTATCTAAATACCCAAGACCAAAAGGATAGGGTACTGGAAGAGGCCCGTCAATGGTTTAATGATGAAAGAGTCCAGCAATTAGACAAGATTCTTCAAGTCTGGCATCTTGGTGTGCCTGACGGAAAGATTATTGAAAAGCCCACAGATAAAGAAAAGATTATTGTATTTAATCATCGTGCGGCAGCGTATAAGGGATATCCACAATTTATTGAATTGATGAAGGAGTATCGTGAAACCAGACAAGACTTCACAGTTTGGGTTCCACAACTTGATGGTAAACCAGAAGAGTCGTGGATTGACAATACCAAAGTTCCGAAGCATGAGTACTATACCAGACTCCAACGTTGCGCTGTAGGAATCCAAATGCGCCAGTCAAATTATGGGTGGAGCGTGGCAGCTACAGATTGTATGATGAATGGAACTGCGGTCATTTTCCAAGAGTCTGACTGTTATCACGAAATAGACCCAGATGGATTGTTCTTTAAGTACAAAAAGGATTTATTCTCAATATTAGATAAATTTCTAGATGATGATAATTTTCGAAATGAACAAGGATTGCGTAGTATAAATCGTACTAAAGAATTGCGAAAAGAAGAACAAAAGATGTTTGAATTATTACATAATAACTTAATATAAAGTATTATTATAAAGGTATTGACAAATCTCATACATAATGGTATATTTAAAATGTCGGACAAATACTACGGCACGATGCTGTGGGCAGACCGACACCACTTTCAACCCCAATGGAGGGGCCATTTATGAGTAAGACTGTACACGCAGAAAATCTGCACGACCATTTCGGCAAAACTGATGAGGCACACTGCCATACGGGAGAAGCACCGCTTGGTTGGTTGCGGTCTGCCGCACGTGATGCTCTACTTGAAACCGGCGCTCGTGAGTATCAGCGAGAGAAGGTAACGACTATTCCGTGGAAACAGAATATTATGCGAACGATTCTTTATAATCGGTTCGCTCGTATTCCGCAGATTCACGTTCGAGTTCAGGAAATTGATGCTGGTGACTACAAGTTTGAGCTGATTGATGGTCAACAGCGTACCACTGCTGCGCTGGATTATTTGGATAATAAGTTTCCTCTGCCGGACAATCTCAAAACTCATGATGGTATTAAAGTTGGTGGGTTGTATGCCAACGAGCTTCGTGACAAGTTCCGTAACGTATATAACCGCATTACTGAATATCGTTTGACTGTTTTGTGGTATGAGAACCTTGACGATGACCAGGTTTCACGTTTGTTCGTGGAGGTACTCAATAATACAACTAATATGAATCCGCAAGAAATGCGGAATGCGATTCGTGGACTGTTTTCTACATTCATTCGGGACCATTCTCGTTTCGAGAAGATGCACCCGTTGTTTACTCGAAAGACTATTAAGGATAGTAAGGGTGTTAAGACTGTATTGGAATACCTACCGAAGCTTATTCTAAAGGGTCGTATGGAGGTAGATGAGTGGCTCACACAGCTTATTTATCTGTATGAGCATGGACTTGCGAAAGGTATTAAGAATAAGAAGCTTAATGATTGGGTTCGTAACATCCAGAAGGAAGGTGAGTTTGCCCATAGTGCTTCATCTAAGTTTCGCCCGTATGAGCGTAAATGGAAGGCTTATATGGATTTTGCATACAAGATTATTACTTCGGTAAGTTCTAAGAATAAAGAGCGTCTTACTCCATTGTCGGCTATGGTTCTGGTATCATATGCTAACGAAATCGAAAAGCGTGGTATGTCGGTAGGCAATCCACGAAAGTTTTCTGACGCTTATTTCAATGTGATTGATAAGTGGTCGGACACCAAGACGAAGCTTTACGCTAATCAGTTAACTGTTACGGGCAAGCAAATGCCTCCGATGAGTGAATTGTTTGGTGGTAAGAATGAGAACGCTATCGCCACTATTATCAAGATTCTTGACAAGGAGTTGAACGCGGATAGTAAGATGTTCGGGCTTATCGAACTTGACCCGCGAGAGACTTTTTCAAAGAAGGATATTCTGAAGAAGTGGAAGGAGCAGAAGTATAAGTGCTTCTACACAGGCGAAGAGCTTGATGAGGAAGATATCGCCGGCGACCATTATGTTCCCCGTTCGTGGGGAATAGAGCGGGGTGGGGTAACGGAATATTCGAACCTTAGAGTTACTAGTGAGCGGCTAAACCTACAGAAGCTCAACATGCACGGTGATGATTTTATTAAAAAGTTGAAGGGAGATAAGTAATGGCTGACCACACGATTTGGGTAGAAAAATATCGTCCGTATATCTTGGACAATTATATTGGGAACGAAATTCTCAAAGAGAAATTCTCTCAGTATATCCAGACCCAAGACATCCCGCACCTGCTGTTCTACGGAACGGCAGGGACGGGTAAGACGACCGCGGCAAAGATTCTGATAAAGAATATTGAGTGCGACCATCTGTTTATCAATGCATCCGACGAACGTGGTATTGACGTAATCCGTGAGAAGATTAAGAACTTCGCCTCCACTACGGGATTCGCTCCGCTGAAGGTGGTGGTACTAGACGAGGCTGATGCGCTAACGCCTGACGCACAAGCCGCTCTTCGTAATATGATGGAAGTGTTCAGTCAACGGACACGGTTCATCTTGACTTGTAATTACTTTGAACGTATTATTCCACCTATTGTCAGTCGGTGTCAAACTTCTGCCTTGACCCCACCTTCCAAGAAGGAAGTTGCGGTTCATCTCACCAACATCCTCAATCAAGAAGGTGTGACCTTTGAGAAGCAGGCAATCGCAACGTTGGTCAATGCGTACTATCCCGATATTCGTCGGATTATCGGAAGCGCACAACAGCAGACTCGTGATGGGAAGCTGGTGGTCAATGTAAACGAAGTTATCGCTGGTGATAGTAAGCTGAAGATTATGGATACGTTGATGAGTAACCAACCTTCAGCGAATAAGGTACAAGAGATTCGTCAAGTCGTGGTTGATGCTGGTATTCGTGACTTTACGGAACTCTATCGGTTACTCTATGAAAAGGTGCAGGAATATGCTCCCAACAAAATTCCTCAAACGATTATCCATATCGCAGAAGGTCAGTATCGGGATGCATTCGTAGTAGATAAAGAAATCAATTTTATGGCAACAATGTATAACATTTTAATGTAAGAGGTAAGTATGACTAGTAAGTACATTCCGCCTTCGGGCAAGCCGGACCCACGACAGATGCAGGCTCAGATGCCCGACCTGTCACAAGCAACTGACATCGTTTGTGAGAATTGCGGGAATCTCACCTTCGAGGAAGTTATGATGATGAAGAAGGTATCTGCTCTCGTATCACCAAATGGAAAGGAAGGTATCGTTCCGATTCCTACTTTCGCTTGTGTCGCCTGTGGTTGGGTGAACAAGATGTTCCGTCCGTTCAAGCAGGTCGCTGAAGCAACCGCTGATGAGATGCCAGCAGAACCCGCTGAAGAGACTCGTCCGAAGCTCGTTCTAGAGCCCTAATGGAAACTACGTTCGTAGATAAGTCCCGTGTCACAGTCCGAGAAATCTCAAAGAATGTGGCACGGGATTTTATTGAAACCCACCATTATACGCATAAGTTCTCTTCTACCAGATATGCCCTTGGGGTATTCTATGTAGAAGATACGGAACATGCGTTCTTTGCTGGTGCGAACGAGAAGCTCATTGGGTGCATGACCTATGGACATCCCGTCAGCAATAGAACTGTGGATAGTATTACGGACGGCTTAGAGTTAGATGAAGTATTAGAATTAACCAGATTAGTCTGCTTGGACGGATACGGAAAGAATCTGGAAAGTTTTGTAATTGCTCAGTCCTTTGATTGGATGAAGAAGAATGACCCGAAGGTGAAAGTCTTGGTCAGTTATGCAGACCCAGAACAAGCACATACGGGTGGTATCTATCGGGCAACTAATTGGCTGTATCAAGGATGTGGGTATTCCAAGTTGATGCCAGATTATAGTATTCGTATTAATGAAAATGACCTATGGACCCACAGCCGTACCGTTGGGGCCAGATGGGGTAATAAGTCTGTTGAGAATTTGGCGAAGAGTATTGGTCAGACCTTCTATCGCAAAGAGGAAACGGCTAAACATCGGTATATCTATTTCCTTGTTGGGAAGAAGGAAAAGAAACGGATGATGAAGAACTTAAAGATTCCCGTGTTCTCTTATAATGAAATAAAACCTTATACCCAACTTATCCAGAAGGTGCATGTAAAGGATGGGGTGGTGGAACGTATTGAAATTCTGCAAGGGGTTGACAACGGGTGGTCAAACAAACAAATTGTAATGACGGAGGGTGACGATGGCGAAGAGTCTATTTGACCACATTAATGCAATATATTTGGAACAGAAGAAGAATTACTTTTCCACATTAGATGATGGGGAGAAACGAACCTATAGTGCGTATATGGTTAATCGCTTTCTTTCGATGAATATCCATCAACTTCCTCTGGTAAATGAGATTCAGAAGTACACCCTTCCATCCGATGTTCACTATTTATTCTTTGCGACCACGATTCCTCGCGGTAAGCAATATAACAAATATGTGAAGGCTGCAAAAGAAACCAAGTATGAAGAATGGTTAGTAAACTTGGTTGCGAAACATTATTGTGTCTCAGAAGTTGAGGCAACTTCCTATCTGGACATTTACTACAGAGATGACAAACCTGCCCTCAGGTCTTTGTGTGAGAAGTATGGAATTGATAGTAAGATACTAAAGAAGGCGAAACTATGACACAGGATTTAGTTACTATGGTAAAATTAAGCTGGGCAGAATATTTCCGTAAGATTGCCCATACGGTCAAATTAAAATCAAAAGACAAGAACACCCAGATTGGTGCAATTATTGTCGGTTCCAATAATGAGATTCGTTCTACGGG
>Ga0315906_10011896_pt1 | contig 10119 bp, 7 predicted proteins | sample LakEriMetagenome_4_FD_203526 | JGI IMG/M metagenome (GOLD analysis project Ga0315906, IMG submission 203526) | Freshwater fungal communities from buoy surface, Lake Erie, Ohio, United States - Buoy 2 MA122 | ecosystem: Environmental > Aquatic > Freshwater > Lake > Lake biofilm | place: USA: Lake...
GGTCGAAACGCCGGGGTGCGTCGCTGGGATGCTATCGGCGCGCAGCGCCCGGCTGACGGGTTTCTTTAGGGAAACTCTGGAAACGAATGCTGACATCTGCGATAGTTGGACGTCCACATGATCTCGACCCGGACCGGGTCGTCAGTACCCAGCGGAGGAGCCCATGTCCGACGTGACCCTGACCGAGGAGCAGCGCGAGGCGCTGGTGTCCCTGGTGGTGCGTGGGATGGCGCGCGGCGAGGCGACGGCCGTGCAGCAGAGCCTGGCCGACGCCGGCCTCATCCTGGTCAAGGGCCCGGTGCTCATGCCCACCCCCGCGGGCACCGAGTTCGTGGGCGGACTCCTCCGCCTGCCTGATGACGCCCCCGAGCGCGAGCGAATCATGGCCACGTTCCACCGCTTCCTCCCGGTCAACCGGCAGCTGCGTGATCTCTGCACGGCGTGGCAGGTCCGCCCCGACGGCAGCGTCAACGATCACTCCGACGAGAACTACGACGCCGACATCCGCGATCGACTCGACGACATCGACGACGCCGTGGGCCCGCTGCTGAAGCGGTTCACCGAGGACATCCCGGCAATGGGGGGTTACCGGGCGCGACTCACGGAGGCCCTCGAGAAGCTCGACGATGGCGACGACGCCTGGCTCGCCTCTCCGCTCATCGACTCGTACCACACGGTGTGGATGCACCTGCACCAGCAGCTGCTGCTCACCATCGGCATGTCACGCAAGGAGGACGAGGAGCTCGAGGAGCGCCTGGTCGCCGGGGCGGCCGAGTGAGTCCTTCGTCCTGGGCTCCGCCCATCGACGATGTCGGCCTCGTCCCCTTCGGAAAGGGATTCGAGCGAGGGCTCGACAGCCGTTCGCTGTGTACTCGCGGGGTTCAGCTGGAGACGCTCGCCGGCCTCGGGCTCCCGGTGGGCGCCGGTCTGACCATCCCCGTCCCCAATGTGCCGGGATTCACCTCGCCGGATCGTGCCAAGGCGGCGATGAACCTGTTGGAGGGCATTGCCGGTCGCGCCATCAGCAGCACGACCGAGAGCGGCGGACTCGTGCTCCTGCGACTGAGCGCGAGCGCCCCGGTGGAGGCGGCCGGGCTTCCGCCGGATCTCGTCTGCCTCGGACTCAAGCGCAGCGTCATCCCCGAGGGGCTCGGTGCCCAGGCGCGCGCTGACCTCGCTGCGGCCTGGTGGAAGAGCGCGGCCTTCATCGCCGAGCACGCACTCGGCGTGCCCAGCGACGAACTCGGCTCCCTCGACATCGACTACCCGGATGCGCTGGAGCGACTCGAGCCCTTCCGTCGCCTGTGCGAGGAGCAGGGATCGGCTCCCTTCCCGACGAAGCGGTCGCAGCAGGTCGCCGCGGGTGCGAAGGCGATGATCGAGCGCTGGAACTCTCCCCGAGCCGCGCGGGCCCGCAAGAAGCAGAACCTGCCGGCGGACCTCCCGCTCGCTCTCCATCTGGAGACGGTCGTCGTCACCGAGCACGACGATGAGGGACACGGCTACGCCACCTCGCGCAACATGGAGACGGGCGGATTCGAGCCCAATGGCTCGTTCCGGCACGGCTTCCGCCTGTCGGGCGAGCGGCAGATGTCCGGTCATCCACTCGATCGACTGCCCGGTGGCGTGGAGATGCTCACGGGAGTGCTGGCCGAGCTCGAGGGGCGGCTGCGCAGTGCCATCACCGTCGACTTCGAGTACGGCCCAGACGGGCTCGTCCTCGTGGGCCTGGAGGAGCTGCGCCGTCCCAATGCACGGGTGGCGACCAGCCTCGCCGTCGACCTCGTCATCCGCGGTATCACCGGCGAGGCCGATGCCGTCGCCTCGACCGATCCCGTCCACGTCGTCGAGCTGCTGCACCCGCAGCCCAAGCTGACGGGCAACGAGGTGACGCTGGCGACCGGGCTGGGCGCATCCCCGGGAGCCGCTGTCGGTCACCTTGCACTCGACAGCGAGACGGCGGTCGAGATGGCGGAGGCCGGCAGGCCGGTGATCCTCGTGATGAGCGAGACGACCCCCGGCGATCTCCCCGGCATGATGGCAGCGGCCGGCATCCTGACCGCGAACGGCGGTTCGGCCTCGCATGCAGCCGTCGTCGCGCGGGGGATGGGTCGTCCGGCGATCTGCGGAGCGACATCCCTTCGCCTGGATGCCGAGGCCCGCACTCTCGCGTCGGGTGAACACGTACTCGCGGAGGGCGACCTGATCTCCATCGACGGGGCAACGGGCGTCGCCTACGCGGGTGAGCTCGCCATCGAGCGGCCCTCGGCGTCGCCGAGCCTGACGACACTCCTCGGATGGGCCGACGACGCCCGGCGGCTGGGAATCCGGGCCAATGCCGACAACGGTGCGGATGCGTCGGCGGCCGTCGACAACGGCGCGGAGGGAATCGGACTGTGCCGCACCGAGCACATGTTCCTCGGCGACCGACTGCCGTTCGTGCGTGCGGTCATCCTCTCCCATGACGGAGATGCGGAGGAGAAGGCGCTGGCTGCGCTGGCCGATGCTCAGCGCGAGGACTTCCGCGAGCTGCTCCGGGCGATGGGCGACAAGCCGGTGACAGTGCGCCTGCTCGACGCCCCCATGCATGAGTTCCTGCCCTCGTCCGCCGATGAGCTGCAGGACGAGCACCAGGCTCGCATGCTCGAGCACCTGCATGAGGAGAACCCGATGCTCGGGGTGCGTGGTGTGCGCCTTGCGCTGATCCACGAGGGCCTGTACCCGGCTCAGGTCGAGGGCCTGTTCAATGCCTGGGTCGATGTGGTGCAGGCTGACGAAGCGCGTCCCCAACTGGAGATCATGATCCCGCTCGTCTCCATCCCGGATGAACTGGTGATGGCACTGCGGCTCATCCGGCGGGTCAACCAGGAGGTCGCCTCCCGCACCGGCCTCGTCATCCCGTTCTCCATCGGGACGATGGTCGAGACCCCGCGCGCTGCTCTCATGGCGGACCGTCTCGCGCAGTGGGCGGAGTTCCTGTCCTTCGGTACCAACGACCTCACGCAGCTCACCTACGGCTTCTCGCGCGACGACGTCGAGCGCCGCATGCTCGGCACGTATCTGGAGAAGGGGCTGCTCACCGCGAGCCCGTTCGCCGAGCTCGACCCGGACGGAGTCGGTGCTCTCATGGAGGTTGCTGTCGCGAAGGCACGCAGCGTCCGTCCGGACATCAAGCTCGGCATCTGCGGCGAGCACGGCGGTGACCCGCGGTCCATCGAGGTGTGCGAACGGATCGGCCTCGACTACGTGTCCGCGTCACCGAGCCGCATCCCGGTCGCCCGGCTCGCTGCTGCGCATGCCCGGGCCGGGGTGGCGTCGTGAGGACGGGCGCCTATGGGAAGGTGTGCCGGAGATACTTGGACGGCCTTGCAATTCGGGTCCACCTCGGTAGTCTTCGCACGATTGTGAGGGAGGCAGCATGACGCCAGCACTGTCCGTGCGGCACGCGACGAAGATCTTCGGCGCCCAGGTCGCCCTCGACGATGTCAGCGTCGAGGTGCAGCCGGGGGAGGTGCGCGCCCTCGTCGGCCAGAACGGCTGCGGGAAGTCGACCCTGATCAAGATCCTCGCCGGGTTCCATGCGCCGGAGCCCGGCACCGAGGCCGAGGTGGCAGGGGAGGAACTCGCCTTCGAGGATCCCGTCGCGAGCGAGGCCGTCGGCCTTCGCTTCGTCCATCAGGACCTCGGCCTGGTCGGCAACCTCGACGCCGTCGACAACATGGCCCTCGGTCAGGGCTACCAGACGAACGCCACCAAGACGATCCGCTGGCGCAAGGAGCGCGCTGCGGCGCGTGAAGCCCTGGCGGCCCTCGGATACGACATCAACGTCAGGCTCCCGGTTGCGGGTCTGCAGATGTCCGAGCGCACCGCTGTGGCGATCGCTCGCGCCATGTCCGATCGCGGCAGTCCCGTCAAGATGCTCATCCTCGACGAGCCGACGGCCAACCTGCCGAACGCGGAGGCGCAGCGCCTCTACGCGCTCGTGCGCCGTGTCGCCGACACCGGCGTCGCCGTTCTCTTCGTCTCGCATCACTTCGACGAGGTCTTCGAGATGGCCGACTCCGTCACCGTCCTGCGTGATGGCAAGCACATCGTCACCCGCCCGGTCGAGGGGCTCACCGAGGACGAGCTCATCGAGCTCGTCGTCGGCCGCAAGCTCGAGGTGCACGACAAGGGCAGCGCAGACGACCGGGAGCACAGCGAGGAGGTGCTCAAGGTGGCTGGAGTGGCCGGTGGCTCGGTGAGCGACCTCGAGTTCACCCTCCATCGCGGCGAGGTGGTGGGCGTCGCGGGCATCACCGGCTCCGGACGTGAGTTCGTCGCTCCCCTGGTGTTCGGCGGCATGGAGCGCGCTGGTGAGATCAGCGTCGGCGGACAGGTTCTCCCGCAGAATCGTCCCGACGTCTCGATCGAGCGGGGCATCGCGCTGGTGCCGGCGGAGCGGCACGCGAATGCCTCCCTGCTCGAGCAGACCCTGCGCGAGAACATCACCTTGGTCGATCCCGGGCGCCACATGACCATGGGCATCCTGCGCAGGCGGCCGGAGCGCGCTGACGTGCGGATCTGGCTCGACAAGCTCAGCGTCAAGCCCAGTGGCCAGACGGAGTTCACGATGACTCAGCTCTCGGGTGGCAACCAGCAGAAGGTGATCGTGGCGCGGTGGCTGCGACAGGAGCCGGAGGTGCTGATTCTCGACGAGCCCACGCAGGGCGTCGACGTCGGAGCCAAGGCCGACATCCACCGCCTCATCGATGAAGCCGCCGCGCAGGGAACGGCCGTTCTCGTGTGCTCCACCGATCATGAGGAGCTCGTCCGGGTGTGCGACCGGGTCGTCATCATGCGTCGTGGCAGGGTGGCCGAGATTCTCCGCGGAGAGCAGATCACGGCTGACTCGATCACCGCAGCGACGATCGGACGCGATTCCGACGAGCCAGCAGCCTGAACGTCATCTGACCAGAATGCAAGTGAGAGAAACCGGAGCCAGTGATGACCGACGTGCAGACCGCGCCTGAGGCGGCCAAGCCCAAGCGCAGGATCAACCTGGGCTTCGACAAGTACAGCGGTCTCTACGTCTGGGCTGCGCTGATCCTCGTCTTCGCACTGTGGATCCCCGACCTGTTCCTGCAGGTCAGCACGTTCAAGCAGGTTGTCACCTTCCAGGCGATTGCCGCCATCGTGGCCCTCGGCCTGATCATCCCCGTTGCGTCGGGCGCGTTCGACCTGACGGTGGCGGGCACGCTGACGGTGTCGGTCTGCTGGACGGCCTGGGCGCTCGCCAACCACCACGGAGTGGTGGTGGCCGCGGGTGGTGCGCTGATCCTGGGCATCATCGTGGGTCTGCTCAACTCCGTTGTCGTCGTCAAACTCAAAGTCGACTCCTTCATCGGCACACTGGGTATGAGCAGCATCCTCATCGCGGTCGCCTACATGATCACCAACAGCAGTCAGATCGTGCTGAGCACCGAGGGATACGCGCCCTTCTTCGAGTTCGCCCGCGAGGAGATCTTCGGCCTGCCGCGGTCGGTCTACTACGCCGCCGCGATCGCAGCCTTCTTCTGGTGGGTCCTCGAGTACACCCCGGGCGGCCGCTATCTCTACGCGGTGGGCGGCAACCCCGTGGCTTCCCGCCTCGCCGGAGTCCGCGTGGGCAGGATCGTCATGCTCTCGTTCGTCGCATCCGGCCTCACCTCCGCTTTCGCGGGCATCGTGTACCTCTCGACGATCGGCACCGCGACCCCGGACTCCGGCAGCGGCTACCTCCTGCCCGCATTCTCCGCGGTGTTCCTCGGTGCCACCCAGATCCGGCCGGGTCGCGTCAACGTGCTCGGCACCCTGGTCGCGATCTTCCTCCTCGCCACCGGCGTGACGGGTCTGCAGCTGGCGGGTGCGCCGTCCTACGTCACAGAGCTGTTCAACGGTGCGGCCCTGATCATCGCGGTCGCCCTGGCTGCGCGAACGGCGCGTCGTCGAGGTTGACCGGCTGACCGGCTGACCTCTCGGCTCCGGCAAAAGGGCGCGCGTCAGGGGAGAGGTATCTCCACCGGCGAGGCCGCTGCCTCGGCGTGCGCCTCATCGCTGCTCACCCACGCCAGGGCGTTGCCGAGCAGGAGACGGAACATGGGGTGCTCGAAGGTGCTCGGCCCGTCGCCCATCAGCAGGGTCGCGACGGGTGAGCGACCCGCGACAGTCGTCCAGCCCTGGAGCCGGCTGCCGCCGTGGAGCCCACCGTCGGCCGGTCGTCCGGCACAGGTGACGCCCGTCGAGGTCCCATTCGTGACCTCGTCCCAGGTGTCCTGGAACAGGGCGCCGTCCATGTCGGCGTCCTGCTCCAGCAGCGGCCGGATGCGGTCGTTCAGCACCGGGATGAAGTACAGCTCGTCATCGACCTCGAAGGGCTCGACGCCGGCCGTGATCGGGTGCTCGGCCACGGGAGAGATGGTGAAGCGATCCAGGCGGTAGCCGGACGAGGGAAGGTCTTCTCCCCGCAGGCGCCCGGGTCGGTAGTGGAAGCGAGCGCCGGTGACCTCGGCCCATCCCTCCCATCCCGGCCAGCCGGAGATCGCGTGATGCAGCACCACGAGTCCCTGCCCCGCGTCGAGCAGGTTGACGACATCCTCGGCGGTGCGGGCGTCAGGCCCCTCGATGACCGGCTCGGATCCGCGCTTGAGCCTCAGGCCGGGAATGTCGTGGAGCAGGATCGCGTCCCACTGACCGGCGAGTTCGTCGGTCAGCCAGCGCTGAGCGGTCGGCTGTGTCGCGTGCGCCCACACCCAGCCGCGCTCGGTGCAGATGGCGGCCACCGCGCCGAGGAAGTCGTCCAGGGCCACTCGATGCCCGCCGGTGACGACGAGGATGCGACGGATCACGGCGGCTCCCGAACATGTACGTGGACGTCCTAGTTACTATAGTCTGATTCGCGAAAGTGCAGGCGCACATTCCTCTGATCCAGGAGACCACCGATGACCACATCCACGGACGCCGAGGTCACGCCGGCAACCCGCGAGCTCGTCCTCGACCTGCATCGTCGGATGGTGCGCATCCGTCGATTCGAGGAGTCCTCCGGCAAGCTGGTCGAGACCGGGGAGATGCCGGGATTCCTGCATCTGTACGTGGGCCAGGAGGCGGTCGCCGCCGGAGTCATGTCGGTCCTGACCGACGACGACCAGATCACGTCCACCCATCGCGGGCATGGTCACGCGATCGCCAAGGGCGCCGAGTTCCGACCGATGTTCGCGGAGCTCTACGGCAAGACAACCGGCTACTGCAAGGGTCGCGGCGGCAGCATGCACATCGTCGACATGAGCCGCGGCATGCTCGGGGCGAATGCGATCGTCGGAGGGGGCATCCCCATCGCGATCGGTGCGGCCTTCGCATCGCAGTACCGCGGTGACGGCACGGTTGCGGTCACCTTCTTCGGGGACGGCGCCACCAACATCGGCGCCTTCCACGAGTCCGTGAACATGGCGGCCGTCTGGGATCTCCCCGTCATCTTCGTCGTAGAGAACAACGGGTATGCAGAGTTCACGTCGCAGGAGCGGCACATGAAGCTCACCGACATCGCCGAGCGCGCGTCCTCGTACGGCATCCCCGGAGTGATCGTCGACGGCATGGACGCCCTGGCGGTGCGTGAGGTCGCGATGCAGGCGGTCGAGCGCGCCAAGCGCGGTGAGGGCCCGACCCTGATCGAGGCGAAGACCTACCGCTTCTTCGACCATCAGGGCATCAAGGGCATGCGCATCCCCTATCGGGATCCGGCCGAAGTCGAGGCCTGGAAGTCCCGCGACGCCATTCGGCTCATCGAGACGATCGGCATCGAGCGAGGTCTGGCCACTGCCGAGGATTTCGAGCGCATCTGGGCCGAGGTCGAGGCCGAGATCCAGGACGGCATCGATTTCGCGCGCACCAGCCCCGATCCCGACCCTGCCGACATCCTCGACGACGTCTACACGTCCTGACCTGCCTGCCCAGGCTTGACCCGCGCATCGGAAGGAACCTCGTGACCACCCGCGAACTGACGTACGTCAAGGCCTTCAACGAGGGCATGCACCAGATCATGGCCGAGGATCCCGACGTCTTCCTCATCGGCGAGGACGTCGCCGGATACGGCGGCGTCTTCCACATGTTCGACGGACTGCTCGACGAGTTCGGTGATCGCCGGGTCAAGGACACCCCGATCGCCGAGCAGGCGATCATCGGCCTCGGCGTCGGCGCGGCAGCGCGCGGCCTTCGACCCGTCTGCGACCTGATGTTCATGGACTTCATCGGCGTCGCCATGGACCAGATCTTCAACCAGGCCGCGAAGATGAAGTACATGTTCGGCGGTGCTGTGTCGGTCCCGCTGACCATCACCACGGCCGGTGGCGCGGGAATGTCAGCGGCGGCCCAGCACAGCCAGAGCCTCGAGGCATGGCTGGCGCACGTGCCCGGTCTGAAGGTGGCCCTGCCGGCGACTCCCTACGACGCAAAGGGACTGATCGTCGGTGCGATCCGCGACGACAACCCGACCATCGTCGTGCTGCAGAAGAAGATGCTCGGCGTGAAGGGCCCCGTGCCCGAGGAGATCTACGCGATCCCGTTCGGGCAGGCGAACATCGCCCGTGAGGGCACGGACGTCACCATCGTGGCCATCGCCCGCATGCTGCCCGAGGCACTGAAGGCTGCCGAGGCACTGGCGGCCGCCGGCATCCAGGCCGAGGTGATCGATCCGCGCACCGTCCAGCCCCTCGACACCGAGACCCTCGTCGCTTCCGTTCGCAAGACCAATCGCGCGCTCATCGTGCATGAGGCCGTGGAGTTCGGGGGCATCGGAGCGGAGATCTCGTCGCAGATCCAGGAGCAGGCCTTCGACTACCTCGATGCACCGGTGGCGCGCCTGGCCGCTCCCTTCGCTCCCGTTCCGTACGCTCCGATCCTCGAGAACGCCTACGTTCCCGACGCGGCCCGCATCGAGCAGTCCGTGCGTCGACTTCTCGAGAGGATCTAGCCCGTGGCGATCGAGATCCGCCTGCCCAAGCTCGGCCTCACCATGGAGGAGGGCACGGTCGACGAGTGGCTGCTCGCCGATGGGGCGGTCGTCACGACGGGCATGCCGCTTCTCCGGCTCGCCACGGACAAGATCGATGTGGATGTCGAGGCCGAGGCGGAGGGCATCCTGCACCGGGCCGTCCCGAACGGCACGACCCTGGAGCCGGGTGCGGTCCTCGGATGGCTGCTCGCCGCCGGCGAGGCCCCTCCGGGCGGTGGCGCACACGTCGTGGCTGCGCCCGCCGGAGTGCCTGTGGCCGAGGCAGCGGCGGAGGACGTCGCCGTCATCACGACGGTGGGTGGAGCCGGCGACGTCGAAGTCGCCTCTGCTGACGGACGCGTATTCATCTCGCCCAACGCGCGTCGCGTTGCCGCGGAGCTGGGGGTTGACCTCGGCACCGTCCATGGCACGGGCCCGGCGGGGCGGATCGTGTCCGAGGACGTCGAGGAAGCGGCAGTGCGCACCCCTGCGGTCGCCGCGCCGGCCAAGGTTGCTTCGCCACTCGTTCGACGTGACGCTCGCGAGGCGGGTATCGACCCCAGCACGCTCTCCACGGCGACCGGCTACGTCTCGCGCGGCGACGTCAAGGCTGCGGCGTCGAGTCCGCAGGCCGCGGCTGCGGCTGCAGTGGTCGTCCAGAGTCCTGCGGCCACGACGATGTTCGTCCAGGAGACGGCGTCGATCATCCCGATGAAGGGCATGCGCGGCACGATCGCCGCCCGAATGCAGCAGAGCCTGACGGAGATGGCCCAGCTGACGCACGGCTTCGAGGTCGGCATGGATGCGGTCGTCGCTCTGCGCTCGGAGATGAAGCAGCAGTACGCCGACCTCGGCGTTCCCGTTCCAAGCCTCAACGACTTCGTCGTACGGGCCGCAGCAGTCGCCTTGCGCCAGCACCCCATCCTGAACGCCACCATCAACGGCAACGAGATCCACGTGCTCGGACGCATTCACATGGGGCTTGCGGTCGCCGTCCCGAACGGCCTCATGGTGCCCGTCATCCGTGATGCAGATCAGCTCTCGCTTCCCGAACTGGCGCGTGCCACGCGCGATCTCGCGGATCGCTGCCGAACGGGCACCATCAGTCTCGACGA
>Ga0315906_10011902_pt1 | contig 10115 bp, 5 predicted proteins | sample LakEriMetagenome_4_FD_203526 | JGI IMG/M metagenome (GOLD analysis project Ga0315906, IMG submission 203526) | Freshwater fungal communities from buoy surface, Lake Erie, Ohio, United States - Buoy 2 MA122 | ecosystem: Environmental > Aquatic > Freshwater > Lake > Lake biofilm | place: USA: Lake...
GAGAGGATCCGTCGACGTCACGGATGTCCTGTCCCTTGGAAGCCTTGAGCGGCTGGGCCGTACCACGGATCACGCCGGAAGGCGTGGGGCCTTCGCCGTTATGTCCGGACGTCATGCAAAGCAGATGTCCCAGGCGGATGTCGGCCTCGCGCGGGTCGCGCAGGGGGAAGGCCTCGGGCAGGAATTCTTGGGTGAAGACCTTCGTGTCGAGGCCGTCGGGAAGCTTCGTTTTGAATTCCTGCAGCATCACGCCGCAGGCGATGCTCGTGAAGCCCTTGCCCGTGGAGGCCATGTCGGGGTTGGCGTTGCGGTGGGCCTTGCCGAAATATTTCTCGAAGACCAGGTAGCCTTTGCTGATCACGACCAGTCCGCCGTTTTCGGTATTGGAGCGTTCGACGGCGCGGTAGGCCTGTTCGAGCTTTTCCATGTCTACGCCGGCGAGGGTGCGGGCTTCGGTCGCATCCTTCGGGGTGCGCCAGCCGCCTTGCGCGTCGGACGGCGGGAAGTAGTCGGCCGCGGTGGCGGAGAGGGTGAGGAGGGAGAGGGATGCGAGAAGGGGGATGCGCATGGGGGTAGGCGGAAGATGGAGGATGGAGGATGAAAGATGAAGGATGAAACGCAGGCGAGGACACGAGGGCCAGAGGACCGGAGGATGCGAGGCAGGGAGTGCAAAGGTGCAAATCGGAGCAGAGCTCCTGTGCAAAGGTGCAAAAGTGAATGCGCGAGTATCGAGTATGGAGTATTGAGTGTCGGGAAGTGTGATGGCCGCCGCAGGGCGGCCGAGGGTAGGGGTGTGGCTTCGCCACGCCCTCCGAATAAGGAGTGCACGATTAATCGTGCCCCTACCTTGGTTCGCCCTGCGGCGAACGTTTGACGGAGGGGGAGGGCCGGGTCATAGGAATGATATGAACCGACTATTACCCCTCGTCGTGGCGTTCCTCTGTGCGCCCCTGTTCGCCCAAGCTCCGAGCCAGGCGGCGCCGGAGGGAGCTTTGAAGGTGACCGCCCGGGCCGAGCGCGCCGACGCGACTTATCAGGTCGGCGAGAAGGTCACGTTCACCGTGTCCGTCGAAGAAAAAGGCAAGCCCGCCAACGGCAGCCTGATCGACTGGGTCATCGTAAAGGATGGCCTGGCGACGGAGCAGAAGGGGTTTTCTTCGGTCGTCGACGGCAAGGCCACCGTCGTCGGTTCTCTGAACGAACCCGGCTTCCTCCAGCTCAAGGTCACCGCCCATCGTCTTGACGCGCGCAGCAAGCCTCTGGCCGTCTCCGCCATGGCGGGCGCGGCGGTCGAACCGACCAAGATTCCGCGCAGCCTGCCGGTTCCGGACGATTTCGACGCCTTCTGGTCCGGCATGAAGCAGAAGCTCGCCGGCGTGCCCGTCGCGCCGAAGCTTGTCCCCGTCAAGGCGCCGCTCCCCGGCGTCGAATCCTTCGACGTCACCGCGCCGGCGCTCGGCCTGCAGATCTCCGGTTACATGTCCAAGCCCGTCGGTGCCAAGCCCAAGAGCTTGCCCATCATTCTCACCGTCCATGGGGCCGGCGTGAGCGATAGTTCGCTCGGCGGATCGGCGAGCTGGGCTGCCAAGGGGTTTATCGCTATGGACATGAACGCCCATGGCCTGCCGAACGGGAAGCCCAAGCAGTTCTATGCTGACCTCAAGGTCGGCGCCATGAAGGACTATCGTTACGAACATAAGAGCGACCGGGAGAAAGCCTATTTCACCGGCATGATGCTGCGGCTGGTCCGCGCCATCGATGTGCTCACCGCCCAGCCCGAGTGGGATGGCAAGCATGTGGTCGTCTCCGGCGCCAGCCAGGGCGGGTATCAGGCCATCGCGGCGGCGGGGATCGACGGACGCGTCACCTTCTTCGCCGCGGGCGTACCTGCCGGTTGCGATCACAGTGGCATGCTGGTGAACCGGATCGCGGGCTGGCCCAAGATCGTGCCGGTCGTCGACGCTAAGCCGGACATGGCCGTCTTGGAGGCCTATCGTTATCTCGACTGCATGAACTTCGCGACCCGGACCAAGGCGGCCGGCTGTTACTTCACCGTCGGCTTCATCGACACCACCTGCCCGCCGACCAGCATCTACGCCACCTATAATCAGCTCACCATCCCCAAGGAAATCTATGATGATATTCCCAGCGGTCACAGCCATTCGCCGGCCGCCCGGGACGGCATGACCAAGGCGGTGATGAAGCATGTCGGTAAATAGCGCACGCGGAGCGTGCGAGGGGCAAGTGGGCACGGTGACACGGGGACACGGGGTTCACACTAGAGGCCCGGAGGTTCAATGGATCAGAGTAGGAAGTGCAAATGTGCAAATGCGGCAAAGCCGCGTGCAAAGGCGAGATTTGAGAGTATCGGGGAGGCTTCGTTTCGGGTGCCGGGTGGCGGCCCCAGGGCGCGGGTGGCGGGTGGGAAAGTCTGGTAACCAGGGAGCACGGCTGTTGTCATAGTGATACCCCATGCCGAAACCGCCTAAGCAAAACGCGCCGCAGGCTTTCCGGGAGCTCTTGGAGGTCATGCCCGATGTACAGGCGTGGATGAAGGACCGTGAGGGCAGGTATCTCTGGGTGAATCGGGCATTCCTGATGAACTATGGTCTATCACGATTAGGTCAGGTGATCGGTAAGACTGATGGTGATCTTTCGCCGGCACATCTGGCCACGTATTTCCAGGAGGGTGACCAGGCCGTCTTGGCGGGACGGTCGGTCAATCAACGTTTGGAGCTGGTGGGGCGCTACGATCACTCGGCGCATTGGTGCCGGACGACGAAACTTGCGACTTACGGGACTGGTCGCCGTACGACGGGAACGGTCGGCTTCACTCGTAAGCTATCCGCGACCGAGATTGACCAGATGGCGGAGATTCCCCTGGGCAGCGTCGTCGCGACCATGATTCGGAAAATTGGACGGAAGGTCACCAGCGCGGAATTGGCGAAGGCTGCCGGCACTTCGGTGCGAGGTTTGGAGCGGGCGTTCGACCGCGATTACGGACTTTCCCCGCAGCAGTACCTGCGTCGTCTGCGGATGCAGACGGCTTGCCAGTTGCTTGTCTCGAGTCGTTTGGCGCTGGCGCAGGTAGCGGATCGGTGCGGGTTTGCCGACCAAAGCCATTTTACCCGTGATTTCAGGAGCCTGACCGGCATGACTCCTAGGACCTACCGCCTCACCTTCGCCGAAGGAGTGTCGTGATTATTCCAAGAAAAGACGGACAACTTCTATCCCCTTTAGGGAGTCCGTGGTATCATCTCCAAATGAAATCAACCATCGGCGGCTTCTGGGCGAGCATCAGCATGGTCATCGTCTGCCTGTTTGGGATGGGGGTGCTTGAGGCGGCTGAGCCGTTATACGATCAGAAGAACCTGGTGGCGTGGTGCATCGTGCCGTTCGATAACCAGAAGCGTACGCCGGAGCAGCGGGCCGCGATGGTGGCGAAGATGGGCCTGACCAAGGTCGCCTATGACTGGCGGCAGGAGCACGTCGCCGAGTTCGAGCAGGAGATCCTAGCGTATAAGAAGCAGGGCATCGAGTTCTTCGCCTTCTGGTCCGTCCATGACGAGGCCTTCCGACTTTTCGAGAAACACCAGCTGCATCCGCAGATCTGGGTCATGATGAACGGGAAGGGCGAAACCCAAGAGGCGAAGGTCAAGAGCGCCGCCGAAGGCTTGCTGCCGACGATCGCCAAGGCGGCGAAGATCGGGAGCAAGGTCGCGATTTATAACCATGGTGGCTGGGGCGGCGAGCCCGAGAACATGGTCGCCGTCTGCGAGTACCTGAAAAAGAACCACGCTGTCACGAACGTGGGGGTCGTCTATAACCTTCATCATGGCCATGGCCACCTGGCGCGCTTGGACGAAGCCCTCAAGCTCATGCTGCCGCACCTGCTGTGCCTCAATCTGAACGGCATGGACATCGGCGGCGATGCGAAGGGGCGCAAGATCCTGCCGGTCGGCGTCGGGACGGAAGACCTCAAGGTATTGAAGCAGGTCCGAGGCAGCGGATACGCCGGGCCCGTCGGTATTCTTAACCATACCATGGAAGACGCCGAAGGTCGTCTCTTGGACAACCTGGACGGACTGCGGCACCTCGTTCCCCAGCTGGACGATCTCCCGCCCGGACCTAAGCCGAAGTATCGGACCTTCGCCGTCGGTGGCCCGGTCACGGCCAAGCCGACTTTGGTCGTCGCGGACGAAGCGCCAAAGGGCGAGCCGTCGTCGTCGGCCGAGTTCGGTAAAGCCTTGCGGGGTGGGCAGGTCGTGGCCGCCTCGCCGGAGGCTTTTCGCTGGCCTTGCACCATCGAAGCGCGGGTCCGTTTGGATTCGAAGAAAGGATACAACATCATCGCCGCCGGCGGGCCGAAGAGTTCGCCCCGGCATTGGGAGATCTACTCCCATCGTGGCAGTGGTTATTTCAGCATTTACCTGCCGGGACGTGGTGGCGATTTCTCCTCCAAGGTCGATATCACGGACGGCAAGTGGCACGACGTCCTCGCAAGTCTGGACGACCAAACCGTCACCTTGTGGGTGGACGGCAAGATCGTGCTCGAACGAGCGCCGAAGCCCTACCAAGAAGCGCCGGTTCCTGATAAGCTGGCTTTTGGTCGGCTGGTCGAGGGCGGTATCGGGTGCGACGGACTGGTGGATGACGTCCGGATCTCGCGCGGGATCATGAAGCCGCGGAAGACGGAAGGACCTCGTCTGCCGATGGACAATACCATCGGACTTTGGAGTTTCGACGCACTCGGTGCGGCCGTGCCGCGTGCGCCGACCCCGCCAATCGCCGCCTTCGATCCGGTCCTTACGCCTTTGCGTCCGGACCAGGATCCGCATGCCGCACATCCCGTGAATAGGGATCGTGTCTTTGATTTCTATGCCAAGCAGGCCGTCGCTTTCGGCGGCGTCGCGCCCCGCCCGTCGTTGATACCGTCCTATCCGGGGCTCGATGGTGGCCGGCAGGGTCATTGGGGTAACCAGAACGACGCCGTCACGTGGAAGGACGGGCGCTGGGGGGCTTCAGACCTCGGCAACCTGTTCAGCGGAGTCCTGCGAGTCGACGGCATGAGCGTGACCAAGGCCGTCTGGGTCCGGAAGGATGATGAAGCCGCCGCGTACGATCCCGTGACGCTCAGTTTCCGGGCTCGCTGGCGGGGTGGTTTCGCGCGCCTGAGCGAGTTCCGCCATGGTTTCGCCAGCGGGCCGGCCGTCGTCGGCAAGACTTTCGCGCGGGAGAAGAATCCGGTGCCGCCCAAGGGCGCGCGTTACCTCGGGTTCTATCGGCATGGGGAAGAAGTGATCTTCGCTTATGAGCAGGAGGGTCGGAGAAAGCTGATGTCCGCCTGGCAGACTGACGAAGCCGTTTTGGAGAAGCTGACGCAGGGAGGCCCGAAACGCTGGTCCAAGGAACTCACGACCCCCATCACGCGTGGAGAGCAGAAGCCTTTCGCCGTCGATACCATCGGCGTCCCGTTTGAGAACCCTTATGGCGCATTGTTCTTCATCAGCGGAATCGACTTCCTGCCTGATGGCGCCGCGGCGGTGGCGACCATGACCGGCGAGGTCTGGCTGGTGCGGGGGTTAGCGGGCGACCAGGCCGTCTGGCGACGGTATGCGACCGGCTTGCATCAGGCCTTGGGCGTCAAGGTCGTCGACGGTAAGGTGCTCGTCCTCGGGCGCGACCAGATCACCCGGCTGCACGACCTCAATGGTGACGGCGAAGCTGACTACCATGAATGTGTCTTTAATGGCTACGCCACCTCGCCGGGCGGCCATGATTTCATCGTCGGCCTGGAGCGAGACGATGCCGGCCGATTTTACGTCGCCTCGGGCAATCAAGGTCTCTTGCGGCTGACCCTGCCGGACAAGGTCGAGGTCCTCGCCACCGGCTTGCGTAATCCGAACGGCGTCGGCGTCTCGGCGGACGGACGATTCATCACCTCCAGTGTCCAGGAGGGCGATTGGACGCCTTCGTCGGCCGTCTGTCTCGTCGAAGCCGGCTTTAGCGAAGGTGCGCATTTCGGCTGGGGCGGTCCGAAGGACGGCAAGCCGCCGACGCCTCCCTTGCTGCATCTCCCGCGCGGGGAAGATAATTCCAGCGCCGGGCAGCTTTTCCTCGGCGCCGGTCGTTGGTCATCGCTGGCGGGCGAAGGAAATCTCCTGCATTTCTCTTTCGGTACCGGTAGTGCTTGGACGATTAGCCGACAGAAAGTCGGCGGAGTCTGGCAAGGCGCGGCGCAGCGTCTCACCGGCGCTTTCCGTTCGGGCGCCCAGAATGGCCGCTTCAATCCCGCGGACGGCCATCTTTATGTCACCGGCATGCAAGGCTGGGGCAGCTATACCCCGGATGACGGGTGCTTGCAGCGCGTCAGGCATGTCGGCGGTGCGCCGGTCCTGGTCGGGCATGAGGTGCGTGATAATGGCGTCCTGTTGAAGTTCGACAGTCCCATCCGCTCGACCGAGCGGGCTAAAGCCTTCGCGCAGGCTTGGAATTATCGTTACAGCCGTTCGTATGGCTCGCCGGAGTTTTCCGTGCGTCACCCGGAGACCGTGGCGCATGATGTCCTGGCGGTCGAGGGCGTGGAGGTCGATGCTTCCGGTCGGACGATCTTCGTGCACCTGCCCCAGCTAATGCCGTCTAGTCAGGTGCATATCAGGCTCGGACAAGACGCGGAGGTCTTCCTTTCCGCGCACGCTTTGGGCGAGCCCTATAAAGACTTCGCCGGCTATCGGGCCATCGCCAAGCAGCCGGCGCATGTCCATGCGGCGGCCGTCGCCGAGGCGGGCAAGGCTCGTCCCGTGCGTTGGGAGACCGAACTCTGTGGGCCTGACCCCGTCGTCCTGAAGATCCAAGCCGGCAGTGCGTTGAATTACGTGCAGAAGGAACTCAAGGCCAAGGCCGGCCGGGCCGTCGCGCTCACCTTCGAGAATCCTGACATCATGCCGCATAACTGGGTGCTCGTGAAGCCCGGGTCGGAGGAGCGGGTCGGCACGGCTGCCGCCTTGATGGTATCGCTGCCAGATGGCATGGATCGCCATTACGTGCCCGAGTCTCCCGACGTGCTCATCCACACCCGCATCCTCGAGCCGGGTAAGAAGACCACGATTTACTTCACCGCGCCCAAGGAGCCAGGGAAGTATCCTTACCTTTGTTCGTTCCCTGGACATTCCCAGCTCATGCGCGGAGTCCTGGTGGTGGAATAGGCTATAAAGGGGTAGGAGTGACGAGGCCTGGGCATGCGGGAGTTGGCGTTGCGGATTGCCTTAGTCAGGTTCGCCGCTTCGGAAATCGATGCAGTCATCGACTCAGCCATCTGTCATCCGTCCTTTTATTTAGATATCCGTCCAGTCACCCGGCTTGGGCAAGGGCGGGGGGAGGGGCTGGCGGGGTAGGTCGGCCTTCGTCTGGATGGTCGCGCGTTGGCGGCTACGTAGAGTTTGCGCCGCCTCCAGTACCGAGGGGTTGATGCTTTTTTCCAAGGAACTGAGGTAGACCCAGTGTGTCGCGCGGGTCACCGCCACGAAGAGCATCCGACGGACGGAGGAATGACGGGCGCGGATGGCCGATTTGGTCAGGCCGGGCATCAGGACCGAATCAAACGTCAGACCCTTGGCGCTATGGTAGGTCAGGACGGCCGGACGACCTGAGCTGAAATCGAGGACAGGGCGACGCCCTTGCGTGTCGGTCTGCGTCTGCTGGTCGGCCATGATGCCTTGGGCGCGGAGGAAGTCGGCGAAAAGACCCACCTGGGCGAAGGTCGGGAAGAGGATCGCCACGCGCTCGTTGCGCAGGAGCCGCTCGCGAAGGATCTCCACGAGCCGGCGACGTTCGTCGGCTTCGTCCGCGGCCAGGTAGAGAAGGGGCGTCTGCCGTTCGGTCTGGAGCGTCGCCACGTTGAGCCGGAAGGCCGCGCGCTCATCTTCGTCGGCGATGAACTCGCAGGCCAGGTCGACGACGTAGGGGCAGGCACGGTAGGTAGCGCGGAGGTCTTGCTCGCGGCGGCCGGGGCCGAGCGCCCGGAGGAGTTCACGGGCCTCCGGTTCATGGTAAAGGGATTGCTTGAGGTCGTAGGCGACCGTCACGTGGCGGGCGGACAGCCGCAGGATCGCGAAGCAGTCTTCATCGAGATCCTGACCTTCGTCCACCAGCGCGGCGTCGAGCGACGGAGGGACGGCGCGCGACCGCAGGTAGGCCAGGAGCTGCTGGCGGATGCGGGTGAAGTCCGGATGTCCTTGAGCGGTCGTCGGTGGTGGTCCGATCAGCTCTACGTGGCGAAGCCGGCACCAGTGGTCGAAGGTCAGCACCTGTTCGGCCGGCAATTTAAGTTCGTCCGTCGCCGAGCGGATGAAGTCACGGAGTATGTTCGTGTAGACCAAGGTCGCCACACGCTCGGGTCGCCCCGTGGCCAGGCCTAAGCGCCGAGCGCGATGCAGGAGCACCACCGTCTTGCCCGAGCCCGGACCGCCGCGGAGGACGAGCGGCTGGTCGGTCGGGGCTTCGACGCAAGCCGTCTGCGTCGGTGTCAGCCGATCAGGCGGAGGCAGCCAAGTCATCGAGGGTCGGATTCGAGGCGAGGCAGATGCCCGTCGTCTTCGTCGGGTCGCAGCGGGCCGGCCTTACGGCGGGCTTCCTCCTCGGCGGCGAGTCGGCGGTGGACCGGGTCGGCGGACATCGTCGCGGCGGCCTGATACCAGGAGAAAGTCGTGTCGTCGAAGGAAGCCAGATCAGAGCCGAAGCGGTTGAACGCGTCGAAGAGCGCCTCGGTGGCTTCGTCATTACGGCCTTGGGCGCGGAGGCAGCGGGCGAGGAGCACCATGCCGATCGCGCTGGGCTCTTCGGCCTCGAAGCGGCGGCACATCTCTTCGGCTTCCTCCCAGCGTCCTTTGCGGGAGTAAAGATTCGCGAGGTTGAGCAAGGCCATCGAGCTGCCGGCCAGGACCGCGTCGAGGAAGCACTTCTCTTGGCGGAAGGCGTCGCCCTTGCGGCCATAGACGTTGGCCAGATGGACCAAGGCGCTCTGCCGATACTCCGGCTGCTGGCGGATCAGCCGCTTGAGCAGCGCCGCGGACTTGTCGTGCATGCCCACCTTGCTGTGCAGCAGGGCCAGTTCGAGCATGCGGGCCGGGACGGTCTCTGGCGGGTATTCGCCCGAGCGGACCGCGCGTTCGATGCGCAGGATCATCTCCCGGTCCTTGCCGGGGTTGACGACGTTATGGAGCGGGGATTCGATCTTGCCGGCGAAGGTCTCGCCGCCTTCGGCCGGCGTCACGCCGAACGTGAAGTGTTGGTTCGCGTCGAGATCGAAGGACAGCGTCAGTGGCATCCCGGCGTCGATGGGCTGAGTTATCCCTGTGAAGACCGGACGGGCCTCCACGCCGGCGCCGGCCCAGAAGCTGATGCGGATGGGGCCGCCCGGGGCCACGATGCGATGGGTGCCGGAAGGACGGAAATCACCGGCGAAAGGCAACGGCTGTCCGCGGGGGACGATCTCATGCAAGCCGCGGTCGGTCTGCAGGCTGAGCGAATCGCTGGAGACCGGCGTCAGGAAGCTCCGTCCGTAGAGGTGGAGCAGCAGCGCGTGGTAGGCTGCGCCGCGGGCGACGGCCACCTGCATGTCGAGGGCCGAGTCGAAACGATGTACGAGGAATTCCCCGAACGATTCCTTAAGGGCCTGGATCACCAGCGGATTGAGGGAGCTACCGCCGACCGCGAGGAGCAAGCCGATCTGGGACGGGCGGAGCTTCGCCCGTTCGAGCGCGTCGGTGATCGGCGCGAAGACCGAGCAGCTCAGCGTATACTCGTCTTCGTCGGCCTGGAGGCTTTCGGCGTCGAGGAAAGGCGTCATCAGCTCCGCGAAGCGGAGACCGTCCAGCGCCGGCGAGGAAAGCTTCAGCTGGGAGCCGTCGGCGAGGCGCACGTTCTGCACGCCCGGGTAGGTCTTGACCGTGTCGGCCAGAAGTTCGGTGAGGTCGGCGCCGTGAGCCTGACGATGGCAGAGCAGTTCGCAGAGCCCGACCTTCAGTTGTTCGGCCGTGGCCAGCAGCTGGGGTTCGAGCTGTTCCTTGCGGACCTCATATTCCCAGTCTTCGGGCGGGATGCGGTTCTGGCAAGCC
>Ga0315906_10011903_pt1 | contig 10114 bp, 9 predicted proteins | sample LakEriMetagenome_4_FD_203526 | JGI IMG/M metagenome (GOLD analysis project Ga0315906, IMG submission 203526) | Freshwater fungal communities from buoy surface, Lake Erie, Ohio, United States - Buoy 2 MA122 | ecosystem: Environmental > Aquatic > Freshwater > Lake > Lake biofilm | place: USA: Lake...
CGCGGACGGCATCCTTTCGCGGTCGCCGACGCCGGCATCTCCGACGTGGTGCGGGCCGAGCGCGACTACCTTCCCGAGCTGGCCGACGCGGCACGGCCGCGGCGCCCGCGGAGGGAACACAAGCGGTTCCACCGTCTCGGCGAGGTCCGCCAGCAGCAGGGGGTCACCCTGCGCAACGTGTCGCGCCGGCTCGGCATCGACATGGGGGAGGTCCGTCGGCAGGAACAGAGCGACAGCGACCTGCGCATCAGCGACCTGCTCAATTGGCAGCAGGTCCTCGAGGTGCCGATCGCCGAACTGCTCGTCGAGGCCGAGGGCCAGCTCTCCGGCCCGGTCCTGGAGCGGTCGCGGATGGTCAAGCTCATGAAGACCGCGGCGGCGATCCGCGAACAGAGCGAGGGGACGCCGGCCCACCGTCTGGCGGTGATGCTGGTCGACCAGATCCTCGAGATCATGCCGGAACTCCGCGACGTCACCCCCTGGCACAACGTCGGCCAGCGCCGGTCCCTCGACGACGTGGGACGGGCCGCCCGCTGCACCGTCTCGGACGACGTCTTCAGGGGGGACAGGAGCTGAAAACGAGGGGAGAAACGGCGCTTGTGGCGAGGGAACCGCGTTCCTACGATGTTTCTTCCCCCTTCCCGATCATCCCTTCCGAGGTTCGCGCCGTGTTCTCGCTCCTGGGCGTCTTGGGCATCTGCATCGTGCTCTTCCTGACCGTCGCCGCCACCGCCAAACTCGTGCTCGGCGAGTGATCGTCGCCCCCGTCGCGGGCCCGCGGACCGGGCCGCGTCGCTCCCGCAACCATCACCCCGAGGAACGCCCCCAACGTTCCCCCCATCACGAGCCACGCGGTGATCGCCAGGGCGACGTGATCCCGCATCCAGACGCGTGCCGGCGGCTCGGGACTCTTCGGCACCTTCCTCTGGACCGGTCCCTGGCTCCCGGTCTGTGCCCGCATGTCGCGGCGGAAATCTTCCCAGTCCTCCTGGGCCCCGCTCTTTGAAAGCTCCGCGAGCCAGGCCGGGCGGGCACGGAGGAGCATCACGGGGGGAACGGCGAGCAGGGCAAGCCAGGCGAGGATGAACAGGCAGGTGGGCCACCGGGGCAGCGAGCGGGGCGACGGGGTGCGGTCTGTCATGGGGCGGGACTCCCGGGCGGCGCGGATGAGAGACCGAACGCGACCGCGGTGGGTCGGGCCGTCGGTGGATTGTTCCAGGGACTGCGCCGGAGGCAACCGGTCTGGCGTGCCAGGGGGGACGTTGCTATCGTCCCCGCCTCCACGAATCACCGGCCCCCCCGATTCCGCCTGACATTCCGCCCAAGGAACCGTTCGCGTGAAACCGGCCACCCTCACGAGCGCCCGTCGCTGGCTCCCCGTGATCGCCTGCTTGCTCGCCGTCGCCGCCGACGACGCGTGCGGCCAGAGCAGTTGGCTCCCGACCTCGTGGTTCACCCCTGCGGAGGTCGACGGCAAGGCGATGCACCCGCTGGCGGAGCGGGATGGGCCCTGGCTCGTCCTCGCCACGACCTTCCGCGGCGAGGGAGCGCGTGACGACGCCCGCCGGCTCGCCCAGGAACTGCGCCGCGTCCACAAGCTGAAGGCCTACACCCACGAGAAGTCGTTCGACTACACCGGCACGCAGCCGGGGCTGGGCCTCAATCCGGACGGCAGCCCGAAGAAGATGCGCTACGCGAACGCCGAGAACGTGGTCGAGGTCGCGGTGCTCGTGGGGGACTTCGCCACCGTCGACGACGCCCGCGGCCAGAAGATCCTCGCCAAGGTGAAGTCGTTGCGTCCCGAAGCGCTCACCGGCAACTCCGGCAAGAGCCAGTCGTTCTCCGACTTCCGCAAGATGGTCGGCCTCGAGCGGAACACCACCAAGCCGCCGATGCACCTCGCCTTCATGATCCCCAACCCGCTCCTCCCGGAGGAGTTCTTCTCACGGCAACAGGTCGATCGTTTCGTGCTCGACATGAACGCCGACGTGTCCGACTCGCTCCTCGACTGCCCCGGGCTCTACTCCGTGCGCGTGGCGACGTTCACCGGTTCGGGGACCTTCGACCAGAAGGCGATCGCCGCCGGCGAGAAGGACGTTGAACTCGAGGGTCGGCTCGTCCAGGCGGCGGAGAAGGCCCACCGCCTGACGGTGGCGCTGCGGAAGGCGGGCTGGGAAGCCTGGGAGTACCACGACCGGGAATCGAGCATCGTCTGCGTCGGTAGCCTCGACACGAAGACGGTGCCCGGCCCCCAGGGGACCGCCACGGTGCACCCCGAGATCGTCCGCATCGTCCGCGAACTGGGCCCCGATCCGACGCGCCTCGCCACGGGGGTGGTGCTCCCGCGGACGATCGACGGGGTGATGCTCGACGTGCAACCGGCCCCCATCCAGGTGCCGCGGGCGCCGCAGGGGTGGCGGTGAGCGCCGGGCCCGGCGGCCCCGCGCACGGCGCGGAGCTGGTCCTCGGCACGACGAACGCCGGCAAGGTGCGCGAGCTCGCGGTGCTCCTCGAGCCGCACGGCATCCGCGTCGTCTCGCTGCGGGACTGCGGCGGCGGCACGACGATCGAGGAGACCGGGGCCACCTTCGCCGAGAACGCCTCGCTCAAGGCCGCCGGCCAGGCCGCCGTGCTCGGGCGCTGGGTCCTGGCGGAGGACAGCGGGCTGTGCGTCGCGGCGCTCGAGGGCGCGCCCGGCGTCCGCTCGGCGCGGTTCTCCGGCACCGGCGACGACGAGGCGAACAACGACCTGCTCCTGGAACGGATGGCCGGGGTGCCGGATGGTTCCCGGGGGGCGTGGTACGCGTGCCATGCGGCGCTGGCCGATCCCGGGGGACGCGTGGTGGCCGTCTCGGAGGGGGTGTGCAGGGGAATGATCGCCCGGTCACGTTCGGGCAGCGGCGGCTTCGGGTACGACCCGCTGTTCGTCGTCCCGGAGTACCACCGGACCTTCGGGGAACTGCCCGCGGAGGTGAAATCGCTCCTCAGCCACCGGGCGCGGGCGATGCGGGCGATGCTCCCCGCGGTGCTCCGTCACCTCGACGCCTGAACCGGGCGCTCCGCCGGCGCGGCCAGGCGGCGGCGGATCACCGAGAGCACGTCGGCGGTGCCGTCCATCCGCCCCGCCACCCGGGCGAGGGCCGGGCCGAAACGGTCGAGGCCGTCGACGAAGGCCCGGACCCGGTCCACCGTGGCCTGCTCGAGGAGGCAGAAGTCGCCGCACTGCATGCCGGCGAGGAAATGGGCGTTCATGAGTTGCTCGGCGTGAGCGGCCTCCGGCAGCACCAGCAGCGGCTTCCCCAGATGGAGCGCCTCGCCGATGAGCTGGTTCCCGGCGGCGGCGACGAGGGCCCGACAGTCGACGAGATCGTCGATGAACCGCCGCTCGTCGACGTCGTGGAAGGAGAGCGCCCCGAACGGCTCCCGCGCGCCGAGCCCGTAGACACGGACCGGCAGTCGGCAGTCGGCGAGCGCGGCGAGCGTGTCGAAGGGGGTGTGGCGACGGAGGTAGCTGACGAGGAAGCCGCGGTCGGCGGGCGACGCGTCGAGCAGTTCCCGGCGCAGGAGCGGACCGGTCTGGACGACATGCTCCCAGCCCGGGCGCAGCGGCGGCCGGAAGAACGCCGACACGACCGTGTCGGTCGCGCCGACGGTGTACATGGTCACGGCGTGCCCCATCGCCCAGGCATGGCAGCGGAGCCGGAACGGCAGCATGCCGAGGTCGTAGGCGACGAGGAAGTGCTGGTGATCGATGCTCACCAGGGGGACTCCCAGCCTCGCGGCCGCCCTGGGCAGGCTCGGTTCGAAGTCGACGATCCCGAGGTCGGCGTCGAAGGCCTCCAATTCGCCGAGCAGACGTTCGACGAGCGGACCGAGCACCCGGGCCTGGTAGCCGCAGGCCACGGTGATCGACTTGACCACGTCGAGCCTTCCGCCGGTGTACTGGAACACCAGGCCGGGGATCTCCCGGACCTCGACGCGGCCCGGCCACCGCTCCGCGACCCGGGACAGGAAGACCAGGGCGTCGGCCGACGTGTAGACGAGCAGATCGTGCTCGGGGGCGAGCCGGTCGAGGAGCGTCGCGATGCGCGTCGCGTGCCCGCGTCCCTCACCGCACAGGCTGATCGCGATCCTCGCCATCGAGCGCCGCCTCCCACGTGGGCATCCGCCGCGGGACCCTCACGACCCTTGGATTGTGACCGGCGCGGACGATCACCGCCAGACGCCGGACCCGACGGAGGGCTTCCGGCCGGGGGGTGACGCGCCGTACGATCGGGGCGGTTCCCGGTCCACCACGAATCCCCCGAACGGACGCCCCACCGATGACCGCGAGCGCCGATCGGCCGCGATCCCACGGTTCTATCCCGCGCCGTGTGCCGACCACGATCGTCATGATCGCCCTCCTGGCAAGTCCGGCGGCGGCCCAGTCGCCGCCGGCGGCGACCGAATCCCCGCCGGCGGCGACCGTCGGCGACATCGTCATCACCCAGGCCGACCTCGCCGCCGCCATGCGCAGGCGCGGTGCCGGGAAGGGTGCGGGGGCCGAATCCCCCGCCCGTCTCCGGGCCCAGGCCCTCGCCGACCTGATCGACGAGGCGCTCCTGCGCACCGAACTGGACCGTCGGCAGATCGCGGCCTCGGACGGCGAGATCGATGCCAGGATCGCCGGACTCACCCAGGAACTCGCCACGAGGAAGTCGAGCCTCGACGCGTTCCTCGCCGACCAGGGGCTCGATCGCGCCGCGCTCCGCCGCCGGATGGCGTTCGACATCGCCATGGGGAAGCTCGCCGCGTCGCTCGTGACCCCGGAATCGGTTGGCCGCGCCTACCAGGAACACCACCGTGCGTTCGACGGGACCCGCGTGCGCGTCGCCCATCTGATCCTGCGTCCCGACGGCAGCGAGGGCACCGGGGCGGTCGCGGCGCTCACCGCGAAGGCGGAGCGGATCCGCCAGTCGATCCTCGCCGGGGAAGTCAGCTTCGCCGACGCCGCCGCCCGGCATTCCGCCGGCCCCAGCCGTCACCGCGGAGGCGACCTCGGCTTCATCCCGCGGCAGGGGTTGCTGGCGGAGGAGTTCACGCGCCCCTGCTACACGCTCGAACGGGGCGAAATCTCGCGACCCATCGAAAGCCCCTTCGGCGTCCACCTCGTCACCGTTCTCGACATCGACGCCGGCAACGTCGATCGGGAGCAGTTCCGCCCCCAGCTCGAGCGGCTCGCCGCCCAGCAGGGGATCCGCGAGATCCTCGAAGCCAGCCGGGAGCGCATCCCCGTCTCCCTCGAGCCGGGCATGGAAGCCGCGGAGCGCGGCGGGCCGACGGCGGCGCCCTAGCTGTCCGTGGAAAAAGTCATCCGTGACCTTTTTCCACTTGAGACACCCCGAAAAAGTCGAGGTTTTTCGGGGGTGTCAGCCGCCGCAACCAGCGGCGGGCACTTGATCCACGGTCTGCTGGCCGCCCGCGGAGGCACCGTCCGTTGCCCGGTTTGCCGGGCTTGCGTCATCCCCCCCGGCGTCCTCCCCTTCAGGATTGCCGGACGACCGACCGCCGGCTACCTTCCCCCGCCGCCCGTTGACGGGTGGATCCGCCGCCGGGTGCCGCTCCATGAAGCTGCGTGCCGCTCTCCTTCTGACCTGCATGGTGACGGTGCCGGCGCTGGCGATGTTCTCGCACAAGCTCTCCGCCTCCACGCGTCAGGCGCTGCGACGCGGCGTGTGGGAATCGTTCCTCGACCCGGCGACCGACGCGACCGACGGCATGGGCCCGGCCCCCGAGGCTTCCACCCCGCTCCCGGGCAACGCCATCACCCCTGTCGGTGGCGTGGCGGAGGTCCCCGTCGCGCCCCCGCCGGGCGGCGCTCCCCCCGCCAAGGCACCGGCACCCGAACCGCCGGTGACGCCGATGTTCGCCCCCCCCGCCCGCCCGGACCCTGCACCGCACCGCGGCGATCCGGCGACCGGCGCCACCGCCGGCCCGGCGGCCGCATTGCCCGCCACCGAGGCGACGCATGCGGCGACCCTCGAGAGCCGGCTGCGCGCCCTCGGGGCCACCGGTATCGACTGGACTCCCGCGCAGGGTGGCGACGGCCTGCACCGCTGCCGGTGCCGCATCCCGGCCGACCCGAGCGGGCAACTCCAGCGGGTCTTCCAGGCTTCGGCCGCCGATCCGGTGACCGCGCTCGACAGCCTCGTGGGACAGGTGACGGCGTGGTCGATGCGGTCGAGGGACGCCGGTGGCGAGACCCGGCCGACGCGATGATCCGTCACCCCACTCCTCCGCGGCGGGCGCGCGACCTGGCCAGGTTCTTCCGCGACCGTCGCGCCGCCGGGGCGGGCCCCCGGCCGGGTCCGGAGCGGCCCTCGCGCCCGTACCGCGCCGGGAGACCTCCGCCGCGGCCGTCGCCCCAGGGCATCGAGCCCGCCGGAACCTGCGTCCGCTCGGACGAAATGGCCCGACTCGAGGCGGCGCTCTTCCTGTCACGCGAACCGCTCTCCACGCGAAAGCTCGCCAAGCTCGCCCGTCTCGCCGACGGCACCAGGGCCCGGACGCTCCTCCGTGACCTGGCGGCCCTGCAGGACGCCGCAGGGAGCGCTTTCCGGGTGGAGTCGATCGCGGGGGGATACCAGCTCCTCACCCGCGCTTCGTTCGGGCCCTGGGTGCGCCGCATCCTGACGAGCCCGGCGGAAAACCGTCTCTCGGCCGCGGCGATGGAGACGCTCGCCATCGTCGCCTACCGCCAGCCGGTCACCCGGGCCGAGGTCGAGTCGATCCGCGGGGTGGGGTGCGAAGAGATGCTCCGCCAGTTGATGGAGCGGGATCTGGTGGCGGTCGGCGGGCGAAGCGAGGACATCGGCCGTCCGAACGTCTACCAGACGACGCAGCGATTCCTCCGTGCATTCGGTCTCTCCCGCATCGAGGATCTGCCTCCCATCGGCCCACCTGTCGACGCGGATCGGGGAGTCGCGACGGGCACCCCGCCCGGGGATCCGCCCGCCTGAAGGGCGCCCGCGACAGGACGGAATCGGGCGGAATCGGGCGGAAAACGGATATTCCGAGCGGCGCCGGGCCCCTGTCCCGGATCGTCACCCTCCCGGGGCCGATACCGTCCCGAGGGACCGTTCCGGGGGCCGCCGGGATTTTTCCCCGGACGATTGGATGATTCCGCACGATCGGGTACAGAATGTCCGATGTATCGTGTCGCCGCGCCGATATCGTACGGCAGGAGCCATCCAGCCTCGCGGACCGGCGGGATCCCGTCCCTCGGGCGTTTGCCGCAGCGTCGGGATGCCGGCACACTGGAAAGCCGTCCGCCGATGACCGCGACGATTGCCCCTTCTCCGTAGATCGTTTCCATTGCCCGACTCGCAGGACGGGCGACCAGACTCGAGGGAGGTTTCATCAGTGACCAGCGTTGTCAGCCCCAGGAGATTTCGAGGCGTGTCCACCACCGACGTGTTCTGCTGGGACGAACTTCCCGAGTTGCTCGCTGCGGAGGAACTTTTCGAGGTCGGTGGCGGTCGTGCGTCCGTGGCCCCGATCGTCGGCAAGCGTGACGACGACGAGGATGAAGACGACGACGACGAGGAGGATGACGACCTCGACGACGACGAAGACGAGGACCTCGACGACGACGAAGAAGACGAAGAGGACGAGGACGATCTCGACGAGGACGACGACTGGGAAGAGGTCGACGACGAGGAGGACGAGGAAGACGAGGAAGACGAAGAGGACGAAGAAGAGGAAGAAGAGGGCGACGACGACGAGTGGGACGATGACGACGAGGAATGGGACGACGACGACGAGGAGGACGAGGACGAGGAAGAAGAGGACGATGACGACGACTGAACGTCGTCCCTCCCTGCGGCTCCGCGGAGACTGACCCGTCCGCACCCACGATCGAAAGACCCCCGGTGGAGCCGTCTCCACCGGGGTTTTTTCGTGCCCGTATGCCGCCGGGGCGATCGGTCGCGGCTACCGCGGCGGCCCCGCGCCGCGGACGGTCAATCCGACCAGCCGACCCCGTCGATCGATCGAGAGGCCGACGGCGTCACCGGCCGCCGCCATGCGGGCGAGGAGGTCGTCATGGTCGTGGACGGCGACGCCGTCGATGGCCAGGATGCGGTCGCCGACCAAGAGTCCGGCCTCGGCGAGGGGAGTGCCGGGAACGACGCGCACCACCACCGGCGCCGACGGATCGCCGCCGTCACGCCGGGTGCTCATCCCCCATCTCGGCTTCGGGGCGACCGGGTCGATCGGGAGCGCCGCCTCGAGCGCGGCCCGCGCCGCGTTGCCCTCTTCCCGGCAGGCCGCCCGGAAGACCGGCGCCCCCCCCTCGGCGTCGGCGACGGCCAGCAGGAGCGCCAGGGCGACCTCCGACACGGCGGCGATGCCCCCCGGATCGACGAGGTGGGCGTCGTCGCCCGGCCGGTGGTATTCGTCGTGCAGGCCGGTGTGGAGCATCACCGTCGGCACCGCGGAGGCGAGGAAGGGGAAGTGGTCGGAGTCGTCGACGATGTCCCAGTCGAAGTCGAGGTCCAACCCCGGCCCTCTGTTGGCGTCCACGAGCAGGCGCCGCAGTCCCAGCCCGGAACGGATGCCGTAGACCTCGACCCTGGACCCGCGGAGGCGGCCGATCATGTCGAGGTTGACCGAGAACACCGGCCGCATCACGGCGAGCGGCGGCGGGCGCTCGCGGACGAAGTGCCACGATCCCAGCAATCCCTTCTCCTCGCCGTCCCAGAAGGCCAGGAGCACGGATCTCCGCGGCCTGGTCGTCCCCCCCACCAGGGCCTCGGCGATCTCCAGGACACCCGCCACCCCCGAGGCGTTGTCGTCGGCGCCGTTGTGGATGAAACCGGTGGGTCCGTTGCTCGTGGCGGGCGTCCCGTAGCCGACGTGGTCGTAGTGGGCACCCACCAGCACCAGTTCGTGCGCGCAGTCAGGATCATCCCCCGGAACGAGCGCGAGGATGTTGCGCATGGAGCCGAAGGGCTGGTAATAGGTGCCCGCGTCGCCGGCCGGTTGAAGCCCGAGACGGCGCAACTCCTCGACGACATAGGCCCCCGCCGCGCGTCCGCCGCGTGACCCCGCTTCGCGCCCCTCGAGGGCGTCGGCCGCCAGCGCCGCCACGTGGCGACCGGCATCGGCCGCCTGCACGGCCCCCGGGGATGCCTCCGCCGCCGGAAGCGGCGTGGCGGCGAGCCCGACCATCGTGACGCCGAGGCAGAGGGCCGCCACGCGCGCGACGGCCCAGGGCGTCCGCGCCGGCATCCCGCCTCCACTCCGCGTCGACGTCCTCCACCCACCGCTCGTCACCACATCGACCCTCCACACGGGGCGCCCACGACACACCACCCCCAGGGGGGGGTTCCTTCCGACCGTCGCTCCGCTGACAATATCGGCCCCAGTCAACGGTTCCGTCGTGTCCGAGGCAAGGAGTCCGCCATCCGGCAGGCCCCCGCCGCTTCCTGTCACGCCAACGCGAACGACGAACTGGCGAGGAGAGGTGGCAGAGCGGTCGAATGCGCGTCTTTGCTAAAGACGTGTCCGGTCAAAAGCTGGACCGCGGGTTCGAATCCCGCCCTCTCCGTTCCTGATCGGTTGGACGAACCCGGGGGACCGGCCGCGATGCATGCTCGACGCCGCGGCCATCGGTACTCCGGGCCGACGTCGTTCGCCTGGGCGGCCGCGATCCTGGCGGTCGCGACCGTGCGATCCGCGGTGGCCGCGGACGGTGGTCCGGGCCTCACCGCCGCGGCGATCCTCGACGATACGCGCGTGGTGGCGATCTCGATCACGCTCCCGGACGAGGATTGGAAGACGCTCCGCGGCCAGTCCCGTGACATGGGGACGATGTTCCGCGGCGGCACCGAGAGCCCGTTCACCTGGTTCCGGGGCGACGTCGTCGTCGATGGCGTCGCGATCGGGTCGGTGGGGATCCGCAAGAAGGGGTTTCTCGGCTCGCTCGACAGCGCCTCCCCGTCGCTGCTGGTCGATTTCAACCGCCATGTCGACCAGTCGCCCGTCGACGGACTGGGCCGCCTGACGCTCAACAACAACAAGCAGGACAAGTCGCTCCTCAGCCAGTCGCTCGCGTACCGGGTGTTCCGCGCGG
>Ga0315906_10011908_pt1 | contig 10113 bp, 14 predicted proteins | sample LakEriMetagenome_4_FD_203526 | JGI IMG/M metagenome (GOLD analysis project Ga0315906, IMG submission 203526) | Freshwater fungal communities from buoy surface, Lake Erie, Ohio, United States - Buoy 2 MA122 | ecosystem: Environmental > Aquatic > Freshwater > Lake > Lake biofilm | place: USA...
ATATCCAAAGAACTTTTTGAATCTGATTGTGTTGTTTTCTTCTCTTCTATTAGATGGGGTCAAGCCAATATGTATTATCAAAAGTTAATCGAAAGACTAACTTGGATTGAAAATAGACACACCACTTTGGGTGAGAAGAATATTGTCGAAGGTGTTGAAACTGGTTTTATTTGTGTGGGTCAGAATTGGAATGGTGAAGTTGTAACTGAGACACAAAAAAAGGTTCACGAATTTTATGGGTTCACACCAAACGATAAGTTATATTGGAATTGGCAGTTTACCAAAAATGTAAACGATGAAACCCAAAAGTCCTACAAAGCAGCTTTTCCTAAGTTTGTTAAGGATATGAAGTTGGACGAATACGAAGATTAATTTATAAGTCCAGCAAAACTTAAATTGTGAGGAACAGGTTTTCCTTCTTTAACCGCAACAAATGTAAACATAGCTGTGCACATTTTCTCAGTATTACCTTTTCTATCTTCCCTATAAACTTTACATTGTATTAACATAGATGATTTTCCCAATGATTTGAGTCCTGATTTTATGGTAATCAAATCACCTAAATGACCAGGAACCAAGAAATCCACCTTGTCCATTGATGCTGTAACCGCACCATCAGCTTCTGTATTGTAAAGAAGTTTTCTTGCCAATGTTGCGGCTGCTATGTCCATCTTTCCAAGTAATGTTCCACCAAAAAGAGTTCCTGTAAAATTAATATGGTCAGGGAATACGGTAAAGTCCGTTATATATTCTAAATTATTTTCCATTATCTTGTAAGTGTCAATTGTCCTTTAACAAATATGTCTTTGTTTTGTCTTGTAACATATTTGATCTCATATATGTAAATTCCATCAGGAGAATTATGACCATTCAGATCATATCCATCCCATACCTTTGACATTGCGTTTGATTCGAAAACCAAATTTCCCCATCTGTCCCATACTTTTAAAAATTGGAAATCAGGAAGTCCCTCTGAATGTGTGTAGAAATAATCATTAACCCCATCATTGTTTGGTGTAAATGCGTTTGGTGTAAAAATCTGAACAATCAATACTTTCTGAGTTGTTGAATCCAAACAACCTGAAATGTTTTCAATCACAAGTTTAACAATATATTCTCCTTCATTCTCATAATTGTGAAAAGGATTTTGTAAATTGGAATAACTATCATCACCAAATGACCAATACCAACTCACAGCATTTTGTGATAAATCCAAAAACTCAATTCTTTGATCAACCACATTTGTTATGGGTTCATCTGTTGTGAATTGAGCGATAGGTAATGGATAAAAGATGGCATAAACTTGATTTGAAGAACTATCTTTACAACCATATGGTGTGGTAACAACTAACTGAACATTATAATAACCGGTGTCCACATATTGAACATTTGGATTTTCTAATGTGGATGTTATTCCGTTACCAAAATTCCAAAAGTATGTTGATCCTACTTCACTTATTGATGTGTTTGTAAATTGTATTGTGGTCTTAGAGCAACTTATTGATGTGTCATTTGTAAAAGAAACAATCGGTAAGGGTCTTGATATGAAATTAAAATCGGATGTATCTGAGCATCCATTAGAATCAGTTACAATCAAACTATAGGTTCCTGTGTTAGATACATAGATTGATTGAGTGGATTGACCAGTGTTCCAAACATAAGTTGGGTAAACATTTGAACATCTTAACAAAGAAGAATCAGGGAAACAAAGTTCAGATGTTCCATTGATTGTAAAGATTGGTAAAGGATTTACATTTATTAATATAGAATCTTTTGATTTACAACCATTTATATCTGTTACCGTTAAGTATTGATATCCTGAAACACCAACATAATTAATTTGGGTGGTTGTTCCGTCACTCCACAAATAGTTTGCAAAAAAATTGTTTGAGGTTAATTGAGTTGAATCGTTTTGACATATAATAGTGTTACCCACTATATCAAAAATTGGTAATGGATCTACAATTATATTTACAAAGTTTGATGATACACACCCATTTATATCCGTTACCGTTAGTGTGTAGATCCCTTGAGTATTGGTATTTAATGTTTGAGTTGTGAGACCATTATTCCAGATATAACTTGTATACAGATTAGAACAACTTAGTGTTGTTGAGTCTCCAATACAAAATCTTGTATCTCCATTTATTGTGAAATTTGGTAAATTATAAACTATTGTGGATATTTGGTTTTCATTCTTACAACCATTATTATCTGTCACTGTTAAAGTAAAAATAGATTGTGAGTTTACATTTATATTGTTAGTTATTTGACCATTACTCCATAAATAATTTGAAAAAATTCCTGAACAAGATAAATTTCTAACATCTCCTTGACAAAAAGTTGAGTCACCTAATATATTAAAGATTGGTAAGGGATTAATTGTTACATTTACAGAATCAGATGATTTACACCCATTGTTATCTGTGATGGTTAATGTGTATGTATTTTGATTAGTTGTTGTAATTGTTGGTGATGTAGATCCGTTACTCCATTGGTAATTATTATAAACCAGTGAAGTTGAAAGTGTTGTTGAGTCACCTTGACAGAATGTTAGATCACCCAAAATAGTGGGTGGATTGGGTAAGTCGTTTACTACTATTGTTGAGTATAAAGTGTCTTTACAATTGAATGAATTGGTTAGTATTACTGAATATACATTAGAATTATATACTGTAACCGACTGACTTACTTGTCCTGTATTCCACAAATATGAGTAACCTGGATCTGTAGATATTGTTACAGAATCACCATTACAAATCATCGTATCTGATGGATAAATGTCGGCTGTAAAGTTGTTATCCCAACTCACAGTATCAATTGATGATACCATTTCACAACCTGATGAATCAAACATAACCACTTTATAAGCGACATCCGCTTCACATAGATTACCATTTGTTGTGTCAACCAAGTTAGTTACATTGGTCGAATCTAGTAGTATCCAACTCGATCCGATTGGGTATTGTTTGTAAATGTAATACTTCTGAATGTGTGTTGGAAGTAGTGGTGTAACTGGTTTGTTCCAAGTCAAAGTATCATTATTATTTATACCTAAACTACTATTAAGATATATGGTGCTAAGTGTATCAGTTAGTGTAGATATGGAGTCTCCGTTACACCCGGATCTTGTCAACATATAATAATAAAGTGACTGAGATTGAGCGTTTACACCTGTATGTGTATAACTTAAAGTGTTTGGATTGAATATACTATCAACAACTGAGTAAGGTCCATTCTGATTGGTCGAGTAGTATATTTGGTAGTTGTAGAAAGTATTTTGTGTATCTTTATCAAATGGTTTTATCCAATTTAAATTCACACTACCATCTTCATTAACTGATAAACATCTTAACTTTGGTGAATCTAGTTTTGGTGGTGGTAATACAACTATTGTTATTGTTGAATATGATGTGGCATTTGCTGGACAATAATTGTCAGATGATTTAAACACAAAGTTATATGTGTTCTTTTGTCTTGAACATAATGTATCATATCCTTCAACATGCCTACAATTAACTCTCCAATAGAAATCTAAGTTACCAGCAACGGGAAATGTCTGAGGAACATTTGTTGTTAGTGTAGCACACGGAGTAATTGGACATCCCCCATTTTGATTTGTAATTGGGACACCAAATTCATTTCCTGTTGCGGACATTGTTATCAATTGTGATTGACCTCCTGTAAAGAAATTAAAGTCTGTCACCTCCAATCTGAATCTTAGAGTATCACCAGCATAAACCGTATCAATAAATGATGTCTGAAGACCTGTTGCAGGGTCAATGAAGGGTGGGTATACTGTTGGTGGAGCATTTGTTGATCCCCAAGCAACTGCAGGACAATTGTTATTTAAAACAACATTTATCTCACGAAAAACTTCAGCAACTTTGATACCACATTTATATGCCGCAACTTTAATTACTGTAACAAAATATCCACCAGTGAATGATGTGTAATTTACCTCACCTGTGTTTGCATTAATAGTTGCCCCAACATTGTTTGGGTTCTGTGTTGGACTTGGTAATTGACTATTGACATTATAACCAGGAGCAAACCCCAATGTGTTTAAATTATCATCTATTGGACTTGCCCACGAATAGACCAAAGAATCAAGTTCTCTGTCAACAGCATTGTGATTATATTTAAATGGATATCCTGTGCAAATAATGGTTGATGGTTTCTCGGCGAAATAAGGTGAAGAATCAAAACAGGGATTTGCGTTCTGACCATTGTAAGGATACATTATAGCCCTATTTGCAAAACCTTTTGTCCCAGGACTTGTTATATTTGTTAACAAATTACTTCTACAACAAGAACCCCAAGAAAATATCCATCCTGTTGCCGGAGGAACCCCATTTAAAGTTGTTGGGTTTGACTCATATATGAATTCCTCGACAAGTCCTTGTATTGGGTTATTAGAATTACCATTTATACAATCAGCACAAGGTGTGACCCCATTTGAGTAGAAACCATTTGGGCTTATATCTTGTTGTGATACCAAAAATAATGTAATGATTGGTCTACCAGGAACCGTTGTTTCCATATCAACCGATCCTGGCATTCCTATACCATTACAATCTCTATAGAACTTCATTCTAAACTTGTATTGTCCGTTACCCAAACAATCCCAAGTTATTTCCCCACCCATACCGTGAGTTGCAAATGAAACTTGTGGTAAAGAAACCAAAAATATCAAAGACAATAAAAATATCAGTTTCTTAACCATAGTGATAAATATGTTTTAGTTTTCAATTTTATTCCACTTATTGTTAGAATCCAAGTAAACCATAAAAATGAAATTCTGATTCCATTGGGTTGGTTCAATCAAAGACAAGAAAAAATTTTTATTCTCCTTTTGATACAAATAATAGTATTGTCCAACAATCGGTAGAAAATTATACTCAACTTTTGAATATATGAATTGATTCAAATCATATTCTTCCATAAGTTTTTGAAACTCTTTTCTGAGTTCCAAATACTTTGCTTCGAGTTTATGATTGACATTGGTGACTTCCCTTGCTCTCCATCCTTTTACATCATCTAATTTAATTGCTGGTGCTCCCAAGTCACTTGGGTATGCCAATTCCTTGGCATAATATCCTCTTACCTCGTCCCAAACCACAATGTCGGGTTTCTTTTCCTTACTCATTTCGATACTCGACAAGAATCATACTTGTGTCCCCAATAGCTTATCTCAGATTCTCTGAGTTCCAATTCATTAGAAAGAAATTCAATATGTTCCTTCAAACCTTTGATTTGAGTTTTTAAAGAATCGTTCTCTTGTTGAAGAACTTTAACTTCTTTTATTGTGCAAGTATGAGCGCATCCACCAATCAGACATATTGAAACAAATATTGTTATTAATGTTTTCATATTAGTTTTGATTTCGTTTAGCAAAGATCCAAATAAAAATGTAAGCCCAAAATGTTCCAGGAATAAACAATGCTCCGATTCTCCAAAGTAAAGGATCTGTGTTGGTGTATTCTGCAAGACCTGAACAAACTCCACCAATTAGTTTGTCTTCTTTTGATAAATAAAATGTTCTCATATTATTAACTTATTATTTTTATTTCAGATTCAGTTTCAATCACAACTCTTGCACCACAACTTAGAATTGGTTTGGTATCGGTTCCTGTCCCACAATATGTGATTTTGCTAGGTCCGAGTATTTCAACTTCATTACAATAGGTATTCTTTTTTCCTTGCTTGATGGTAATCACGGGCAAATCAGTCCCTTTTGTTTTGTTGGATCTAATATGGTGTTGATTGACGTGAATTTTTGTTTTCATTGATTTGAATTTAAAAATTCTTCAATTTCTTCTCTTTTAACATTAATAGATTTCGGACCTAATTCTTGTAAATACTTTTCTCTTAAATCAATTGGAATATCCATTTTTGATAATTTCAAATTAAGTTCTCCCTCTTTGGAATTTTCCTCATCTTTTTCAAAAAAGAATGTTGCAAAATGAGTTTCATTTTCAGTTTTAAGTCCGAATAGTTTCGTATTTTCAATTCCTGATGGACTTTCAACTACCTCAAATGCACCTCTCACCATAACTCCCTTTTCTCCTTTTACTTGATACATTTCAGGATTATCAAAAATTTTATCAAGAGTTTTATGCAATTTTCTTCTCAATTGATCTTCATTATTATTTTCCAAATCATTTATCATACTAGGATTTCCATAAGAGTAAATTGACGAGTCTTGTGCGGCTTCGGGTGAAAATTCCAAAACAATTTTCTTTCTTGGTATAAATGTTTCAGGGTCATATAATGTTGGGGTAATGCATGCGCCATCTAAAACCGGTTCGTGTATTTTCTTTGGGTCATACATTTCGGGAGTTAATGACAACGACAACAAATAACATTTCCCTTTAAACTTTTGTTTTGGGACTATTTTATAAGTTTTAGTTGAAACATTATTTCCCTGCTCATCAATTGTCACAGGATATTTCATGATAACAATTTGATCACACTCTGAAAATTCTTCACATTGTTTAATTCTATCAACATATGGTTCCAAATCTTCACCATAGATTGTGTTATCTGTAAGACCTATAACATTTACAGCAAATCCTTTTTTGTTTTTTAGTTCTCCTGAACTAAGAATTTCATTAATTAATTCTTGTAGTTTCATAGTTTTTATTTTTATTATTTATTTAATTTGACAACGGCATTTTTATTGAGGGGTGGTATTGATAATTTTCTAAAGTAATATCTTCAAATGTATATTCCGATATGTCATTAACTTCTCTGTCAGATAGTTTCAAAGTTGGTAAATCAAAAGGTTTTCTATCGATTTGTTTTTTTACTCCATCTACTTGATTCAAATATATATGACAATCGCCCAAATTACATATAAGTTCATCAGGAACCATATTAACTTGTTTTGCAATCATCATTAGAAGTAATGCGTATGATGAAATATTGAATGGTAAACCTAATGCTGTATCTACCGATCTTTGATTCAACATTAAAGAGATTGCTCTGGTTGGGATATTATTTCTATCCAAACCTAATGGAGTCATTGGGCCTCTTTTTTCTATCTCACTGGCTACATTAGGTATAGTCATAGCAATTTTTTCTCTTTCTTCCAAACTCAACTCTCTCGTATAAACTTGAAATCCATAATGACAAGGGGGAAGAACTTGATGTGGTAAATCTGATGCGTTCCACGCTGATACAAGTAGTCGGCGTGAATCAGGATTCTCTTTTATTTGTTTAATTAATTCGGATATTTGGTCTATTTCACCATTCCAATTACGCCATTGATACCCATATATCTTTCCGAGATTTCCAAATCTCTCAGCAAACTTTTTATCAGTTTTAATTTTTTCAACAAATTCTTCTTTTGTGTAAGGTCTCCCTTCCGAATGTAAATGTTCTTTATTCATAACTTTTTATTTCATTTTTTAATTGTTCTAAATCAATATCACATCTTTTACTTTTAGCTCTATTGCTACTCCATTCTATCATTTGTAGATTACAGTGATGACTAATAATTTCTGGTTCTACATTATTCAAAAATCCTTCAATTATTGAATATTTGTGGTCTAACTGATATCCATTTTTTCCATTCGTAACTCTTTCTAAATTATTTGGGTTTATAATATTTTTATATGTTTTATATGTTGTTTCAGTTAATCGTTTAACTTTTTTTCTGTAAATTTGGTAATCCGATAAAAACTCGTCAGGTATTATCCACCCTCTTTCAATTTTTGTTTCAATACCTTTATTAACTCTAATTTCAGGATTAACATTAGCTGAATTATCAACACCATACCTATCTTTTAATACTTGTTTTATTTTTTCCTTTATATTACTAGATTTGAATGGGTTATCTACTCCATACTTTTTAATCCAAGTATTTAACGCTTTTTGTTTTATCGTGTCACTATGAAAAGGATGTTCAACGCCATATTTTTGAATCATAGTTGATTTCATTTTCTTTTTTAGTTCAGGACTTTGTAAAGTATATCCACCGTATTTTTGATTAACAGTTTTAGTTCTTTTGTCATTTCTTACTATTTTTTCAGTTTCAGATAAATTTTGATAATTCTCTCTAAATTTATTTTTTGTTTGTTCAGAATTATTATTACACTTAGTGGAACAAAACATTTTATTTAAATCAATTATAGGTTTACTACAATGAATACACGTATTAATACTATCTTTAGATTTTAAGATATATCTTACCCTGTCAACTAATTTAGGATTATACTCATCTAAAAATTTGGTATAATTAACAATCTCATTAATAAATAATGTATTAATAACCCTCAATTTTTGAGATAATATTTTATATTCACCATTTTTTAACACACACAGTGTTGTTTCAATTTTATTTTTTAGACACATTTTGGTTTCTTTTATAATAAATATCTAAAAACCAACAAAAGTCATTATTTTTCTTCATCTTTTTTTAACTTTTCACATTCTTTCAAGTATGCTTGATATGCGTCACCCGTCCATATATTACAATCGTTTTTGAGTAGATACTCTATTGATATATCACCTCTTAAAAACCAAAGTAACTCAGTTACCATTGTTTTAAATGCCATCTTCTTTGTTGTAAGAAGTGGAAATCCTGTTTTCATTTTATGACGAAGTTGTCTACCAAAAACGCTTTTTGTTCCTGTTCCCGTTCTGTCGTTTTTCTCGATACCAAAACGAAGGATCTCTTCTAAAAGTTCCAAATAATCTTCTTCAATTCTGTTCATCTTTTTTCACATTAACATTAATTAATTCAGGTAATTTATTTTCAGGTGTCATTTTAATCAATTGTTGATATTTTTCATCTCCTATATCACCATCGACACTCCATTCAGTTTTTACTCCATTTTCGTAAATTGGAATTGAGTATGTTGACGGTAAAGGTTTGATAAATTCTTTATCTTTCAAATCGTATTTTTTATCGAAGTTACTCATATTCAATTTCAAATGTATCAAGGTCTATTCTTTTTATTCTTTTACCGCCAGATAAATCAATAATTTTATCATCAGGAATTCTTGTTTCCAATATAATATCTTTCAATTCTTGTGGTATGTTAGGGTCATTTAAAATTTGATTGGTTTGTTCTTCAAATTTTTTGGCTAACTCTGCAGCTTCTTCTATTTTTTTATCGAAGTTATTCATTTTTGTTTGTATGTTTTTCAGCAATTGTTAATATTTGTTGTAAAGTTTCTGTGTTGTCAATAACGGGAGTTGATGCTGGTTCTCTATCGGGAGCTGATTCTGTTGGTGGTGGTTCAAAAGCTATAGAAGAATCAAGTTGTCCTGAAGATTCGTTTCCTGATCCACCTTCATCACCAAATACCAAATCTTTATTTTCTTCACCCACTTGTTTTCTGAGAATATCCACAATCTGAACATAATCACTAACCAATTGTTTATTTTGTTCAATTATAGGTCGACAATCGGCATCTTCCAAATACTTCATACCAAGAGCTGTTACAGATGTAAAGACCAATAGAAGGATCAATACGACCATCCTTTGTCTTTGGTTAAATTGCTTGATAATTTCTGGAATTTCTTTCAGACTCATTTTGATAATTTATATTATAATTGTTTATATGTTTTTGTTTTCTAATCTTAAGGTTTGGTGTTGTGCAACCACAATTACCATTTCCACCATTGATTGGATTACAAGAACAGATTTGATGATAATAGACCTCTTCAAATTGATCGTCAAATGAATAAGGTTGGACAATTACATTATCTTTCTCATAGAGATTAATAAACTCCATAACGGATTCTTTGAATTGCTCCATATCACTTGTCTTGTGATACTCATCTTCGATTAGTTTTTTGAGTGTATCTATTTTCATATTAATAATCTTTTGACTCTTTAGCTTTCTTTTTTGCAATTACCTCATCAATGATTACACCATCTTGGTAAGTAATTTTAACTGAACAATCATCTGTTACAAAAACTGAAATGTTATTGTCATCTTCAGTATCGTTTGGAGTATTTCTATTATCAAAACTCCAAAGAGATGCCATTGAAACTTTATCATTTTTCACCATACTTTCGGTATATGTATATTTGTCACTTTTTGAATAAGGATAAGAATAATGTTCGATTGTTTTGTTTGGTCTGTAATATCTTTCGG
>Ga0315906_10011913_pt1 | contig 10109 bp, 3 predicted proteins | sample LakEriMetagenome_4_FD_203526 | JGI IMG/M metagenome (GOLD analysis project Ga0315906, IMG submission 203526) | Freshwater fungal communities from buoy surface, Lake Erie, Ohio, United States - Buoy 2 MA122 | ecosystem: Environmental > Aquatic > Freshwater > Lake > Lake biofilm | place: USA: Lake...
TGAAGGGCTGGATGCCACTGGAATTACCACCACCCTCGAGTAACGGCGTAAGGTCGGCGATTTCATTACCCTGTGCATCGTACCACTGATCGTTGTTACGATAACCGACAATTTGTGTGGGATTGCTGACGCTGTTTACATAAACCACGTAGTCATTACCCACACTGGTAGGAATAGATCCCAGATTTCTGGCTTCCTGATCACCGGCGCGGTACGCGTCAAACAACAGGTACTTGTCTTTCAACACATATTGGTTAGCGTCGAAGTAATCGACACGAACACCAATGTTGAAGGTAAGATCATTGAAATTGAAACGGTCCTGAATGTAACCGGCTACATAAGTAGGACGGAACGCATCGATATTACGGGTGAAGTTGTTGCTGGCATCCTTCTTGTCGTAGTAATCCATGAAAGCAGGCTTACCGGAAAGTTTGTTACCCTGGTAATCGTAACCGTAATAACCTACCAGTCCGCCAAGTTCGTCCGGCGTGAACATGCTGAGTTTGTAGAAGCTTGGCGCCAACGCATCGGTCTGGATGGTATCGGTCAATCCAACGCCCAACGCTGCACGGACATTTTCATAGAAACCCGGAGCAACTTCCCCAACGAGGTTGGTCGTCGCTTCGTATTTGGAATCGAACGTCACATAGGTTTCCGGCTGTCCGCTAGAATAGTCGGTATAGTATTGTGCAGTGCTTTCATCGTAGCCAGTAATGTTGGCGTTTCCGAGGAAGCGGGCCAATGACCACAAGCTGCTGGCTGCAACGCTGTAGCCACGATCGGTACGCTGCTCGAATTCACCACCCACGATAATGTTGTGATTCTTGATATCGGCAGAGAACGAAGCCACGAAACGGAACTGCTCGTTTTCAGATTTGCTGAAACCGTTACGCACACGTCCCGGAGTCGCCCAAAGTCCGTATACGTTGAGCGGGTTACGGTTGTCACCGTTGACCAGTCCGCCGCGCAGCAATACGTTATCGTAGGAATCCTGATAACCCGGAGTTCCGAAAGGATCTGTTAAGCTGTAGTATTGCGTGGTGTAGTTACTGGTATTTGGATTAACGGTACCCGGAACATAGTCATATAATGTATCGAAGTTGGCCACCTGTGTATACACGATACTATCGGTCTGACCCGGACGCTCGATCAATTCAGGCACATAGAAAGGAACGCTGTTGCGGGTAAACGAACCGATGTATCCGTAGTCGAAAATACGGTCGCGATGCTCTTCGCTTTCGGAAACAGAAGTATTCTTCGAATAATCGGCCTGAATCGTGTAGAATGCGTTACGGATATTGGATGAAGTACGCTCATTGCCGCTGGAGGTGAAACGTTGCGTCAGCTTACCAAATACACGCCAGTTGGTTCCCGTCGTTTGCGGGTTCTGGTCGTAGTTCATTAACGAATAGATGTCGATGTAATCGTTGCGGCGGAAGCGCTCAAACGATCCACCGAAGGTTACGTTTACTGATTTGGTGGGCGCAAAATCGAGCTTACCGTTCAGTCGAACTGCTCCAGAAGCCACGTTTGGACGATAATTCTGAGTGGTCAGATCATCATACGTGAAAAAATGAGACCGGTGGATGTAGTTAGCTCCAAATGGCGAACGCACCAATGGATTAGCACGAACATCTTCCAGGACGTCATCTTTCACTACATAAATAGGAATAGCGGAAGGACTTGGATCTTTGTCGCCCTGATACTCACCAGCCAGGAAGAAGCCAGCGGCGGCGCCCGTTTTATTGCCGGCTGAATCACGACGACTCAAAATCGGACCGGAAAGATCGAAGGCTGCTAATTTATAACCATAATCATCAAAGAAGGCAGAAGTAGCCAACTCGATGCCGCCGGCGAACTCGCGCGAAGGACCGCGGGTGGTAATACTAATGATACCACCTGTTGCATCGCCATACTGCGCCGGTACACCACCGGTGATGACCGTAATCTGCTCCTGGCCTTTCTGTGGAAGACCAAGACTTCCGCGTACTTTGATACCATCCACGAAATAAACCGTTCCGTCAGAACGGGATCCGCGGATATTCAGCGCATCACCTTGATCTTTCTGATAAACACCTGCGGTCTGAGAAGCTATGGAGTTAACGTCACGCGTTGGCGCGGCTTGAATTTCCTCGTAAGTCACTGTTTTGGCGGTCGATGGACTTCCTTTATCGATCAGCGGAACAGAATACTCCACGACCTCAACGGCCTTCAGCTCCACCCCTTTTCCCAACTCAAAATTGGCAAAAGACGACTTATCTGCCGTTACCAGTACGCCATTGACCTGCTTCGGATTATAACCGACACACGTCACTTTAACGTCGTACTTTCCGGGATTCAACGGCTTGATGGAAAAGTTACCGTCGAAATCGGTCACGGTTCCCTGCACTTGCTGTCCGTTAAGTAACGCAGCAACACTTGCGAATGGTACTCCCTCCTTACTGCCGGCCTCGGTCACTTTACCACGGATTTCACCCGTTTGCGCAAAGGCAGAAACACTGAAGAAGACCAAGAAAAGGAGCGGTAAATAAACCTTACGTCCCATAGTACACCTGTTTTTTTTAGAGTGGATGTATTTCATGAAGGGGATAAAAGTAGGAAATCAATTAAAAAAACAAAAAAATAATTCTAACACATCCTTAACATAGTGGCTGTCAAGACAAATCAAAACAGCGCAGCGGAACTGGTTAAATCCGAGCAAAAACGGGCGAAAAAACGTTGGCTAATTTTATAGTGTTTAATTGCACACAATTAGCGGCGAGTTATTAACAAAACGACTGTTACCTGCGCATTTCCGTTAAATTTGCCGTCTTATCACTTTAAGAAACCATTCGTATGCGTTTAACATCCCTCGAAATCAAGGGGTTCAAGAGCTTCGGCGAGAAAGCCATTATCCACTTTGATAAAGGCGTGACTGCTATTGTAGGTCCGAACGGCTCCGGTAAATCCAATGTGGTGGATTCCATCCGCTGGGTATTGGGCGAACAGAAAACCCGTATGCTGCGCTCGGAGAAAATGGAGAACATCATTTTCAACGGAACCAAGAACCGAAAACCGGCGTCGCTGGCCGAGGTATCCATGACCTTTGAAAACACCAAGAACATACTTCCTACAGAATATTCCACGGTGACAATCACCCGTCGTCTGTACCGCACGGGCGAAAGCGAATACCTGTTGAACAATGTTTCTTGTCGACTGAAAGATATTACCGACCTGTTTCTGGATACCGGAATCGGCTCAGACTCCTACGCCATCATTGAATTGAAGATGGTCGATGAGATCTTGAACGATAAGAATAATGCGATCAAGAACCTGTTGGAAGAAGCTGCCGGTATTTCCAAATACAAGATCCGCAGAAAACAGACCTTCCAGAAGCTTTCCGACACGGAAGCCGATCTGAGCCGCGTAAATGACTTGCTGTTCGAGATCGAACGCAACATGAAGTCGCTGGAGTCTCAGGCCAAGAAGACCGAACGCTACTATAAGCTGAAAGAACAATATAAAGAACTGAGCACCGAGCTGGCCATCTTTACGTTATCCGGCAGCAAACAGACGTTCGACGAATTGCAGGCGCAAGAAAACCGCCAGCAGGAAGAACGCGTACAGCTGGACAGTCAGTTGAACGAAGCGGAAGCCAACCTTCAGCAGAAAAAACTTTACTCGCTGGACAAGGAGAAAGAGCTCGCTGAAATGCAGCGCCAGTTGAACGATAAAGTAAACGTCATTCGTCAACAGGAAAACGACAAGAAAGTCAGTAACGAGAAACTGAAATTCCTGCAGGATAAGGAATCCACCCTCAACCAGCAGTTGACGCAGGATAAGAACAACCTGATTGCAACGCAGGATCAGATTCGTGCAGCGGAAGAAGACAAGTTCAACGAGGAAGTCGCTCTGGAACAATTCTCTTCGCAGCTGAACGATCTTAAAACGCTCCTCGACGAAACCCGTGCCCGTCACGATCAGATGAAAAGCGATCTTCACCGTCTTACCGGTGAAGCGCAATCCATTCAGGTGGCCATGCATGAGTCGGAGAAGAGCCTTGCTGTCACCCAAGCACGCAAAGATTCCCTACAAAAAGAAATCAGCCGACTGACGAGTGAAGTGGAGTTATCCGAGCAGGAGCTCAGCGGACTCTCCGGCCGCGAGGCGGAAAGTCGTACCAAGAAAGATGCGCTGGAGCAAAAGCTGATCACTGTCCGTGAAGAAGAGGAACAACTTGGCAACACGGTTCACCGACTGGAAGACGAATTGAAATCTTCCAACGAAGCTGTCATGGGCTGCTCACGTAAACTGGACGCCCGCCAGAACGAATACAACCTTACCAAGAGTTTAGTAGAAAACCTGGAAGGCTATCCGGAATCACTGCGCTACCTGCGTAAAAATGCTCAGGATGGTTTCCGCGCGCCACTCTTTTCCGAAATTCTGAGTTGCCGTCCGGAATACAAGACAGCGATCGAAAACTACCTGGATCCATTCATGAATTATTTCGTGATTGAAGATGTAGACGCAGGAAGTCGTGCTGTGAATTTATTGTCCGAAGCCTCCAAAGGCCGTGCGAACTTTTTTATCCTTCAGAATTTCGAATCCGTTTCTGCTTCCGGCGAAAACGTCGCTAATTGCATCCCGGCACTCGACATCCTTGATGTAGAAGATAAATACCGCTCACTGTGCGCCAATCTGCTGCGCAACGTATACATCGTTACGGAAGAACAAGAGCGTACGCCGTACCTGCAAGCCGACAATAAATCACTCGTCTTCATTTCGCAGAACGGTAAATATTGCAAGACTCGCCACACGCTTTCCGGTGGATCCGTTGGCCTTTTTGATGGCAAACGAATCGGTCGTGCAAAGCACCTGGAAACTCTAGCCAAGGAAATCGAAACTCTCACCGCTGAGCTGGAAACACTTCGCCACAATCACGAAGCACTTCAACAGGGCTTACAAGACAATCGTCGTCAACGCGAACAAGCGGCCAATTCCCGAAACACTACGCAACAGGAATTACAGCGCGCTGTTCAGGAGCACACTACGTTGCACAATAAAACAGAGCACTTAGCCTCCGGCATTCGCAACAACCGCGACATCCTGACCAACCTCAATGATCAGTTGGCCTCTATTGATGCTGTACTGGAAGAAGACAACCTGAGCTTCCACGAAAAAGTGGACTTATTACGATCTCAGTTCGACCAGATTAATGCCCAAGTCAGCGGCTTACAGGAAGCGTTTAACTCCTTGACAGAGGAAGTCAATCGCCGCAGCGGGGAATACAATCAACACCACATTCAATACATCCAGCAGCAGAACAAGATCGCCAATATCGTGCGCGACCTTGCCTATAAGAATAATTTGCTGGAGTCACTGCAAACCAACATTACCGGTAACACCGGCGAACTGGAATCCGTTCAGGAACAAACCCGCTCGTTGATCGACTCCTCCACCGATTTCGATTCCCAATTAATGGAGTTGTACCTGGACAAAGAGCAAGCAGAACAACTGGTTTCAACAGTAGAGACTGATTATTTCTCCTCTCGCGGCGAACTAGACGAATTGGAAACCAAAATCCGTCAGACTCGCCACCAGCGCGAGCAGTGCGATCAGTTGGCGCAAGCTATCAAGGATCGCACGATGGAATTGAAAATTCAGCTCAACTCCCTGAAGGAGCGACTCAATGTGGAATTCGGTATCGACATTAACGATATTCTGGAGCGTGAACCTTCCGGCGAGTGGCAAGAAGAAGAGTTGCGCGAAAAAGTCAACAAGCAAAAAGGACAACTCGACAATTACGGGCCAATCAATCCGATGGCGATTGAAGCATATACCGAGATTAACGAGCGTTATACGTTCATCACCACTCAGAAAGAGGACTTGATAAAAGCCAAGGAATCACTCCTTCAAACAATCGAAGAAATCGAGAAGACGGCGAAGGAGAATTTCATGACGGCATTCCATCAGATACGTGAGAACTTCATCAAAGTATTCCGTTCTCTCTTCACAGAGGATGACGACTGCGATTTGGTGTTACTGAATCCGGAAAACCCTACTGAAAGTGATGTTCAGATCATCGCCAAACCGAAAGGAAAGCGCCCGCTGTCTATCTCCCAGCTTTCCGGTGGGGAGAAAACACTGACGGCCACTGCCCTGCTCTTCGGTATTTACCTGTTGAAGCCGGCACCATTCTGCATCTTCGACGAGGTGGATGCGCCGCTGGACGATGCCAACATCGACAAGTTCAACAACATCATCAAGAAGTTCTCAAAAGACTCTCAGTTCATCATCATCACGCACAACAAGCGTACGATGACTGCTACCGACATTATCTACGGTATCACGATGGTGGAAGCCGGCGTCACCCAAGTGGTGCCAGTCGACTTGACAGAAGTTGCTGAAGCATAATTACTGACAGGCCTTGCCTGTAAATCTATATAACCCCGCGGAATCACCAAGCGTGAATTCGCGGGGTTATTACTTAAAGGATACGCCTTTCGCAGAACGCGATATGCGCGGAAACGATACCATGCCGAAGCAAGGAATCGGGAATGATTTACAAACGTGAAGAGGTAAAAGAAGAGTAGTATTGGTCAAGGAAGCAGCGCGAAAACGCCGAGCTGATTGTTGAAGTCGAACACCGGAAAGTCTGTAGCATCCACGAACCCGTCGCCGTTGATGTCCGAAACTACGTAGGTTAATAATACACCATCCGCGTTATCCGTATCGAAGAATGGGAAATCGGTGGCGTCGATGAACATATCCTGGTTCAGATCGCCGGAAAACATGGCAAACACTCCGTTACCCATATTAGCCTGATTGTCGCCGTAGGCCTGAGATGCCGCAGTGGAGAAATTATAGGTGCCATTGGAGGCAATGGTCACTGGTGAAGAACTCCAGGTCTCCACGGAATTCCGGTGCTTTATGACCAGCCAGTAATTGTTTCCGGAGGTGTTGGCAGGGAAGATACAAGAAGCGAATCCCGTGGTCGAGAGTACAGCTTGTAAGGAAGAAACCACCAGCGACGGATCCAGCGTATTTCGCAGTTCGATGGTAATGGTATCCGTTTCAGTACCCGTAGCAGCGGCAACTCCCTGATTCATCAGCACCGACTGCATAGTTCCCGCGCCGAGGTAGTAGCCTTCCAAAAATACCGTTACACTGTAAGGAACAGTACACGGAAGACTGTTGGCAATAACACTTGAAGGCGAACGACCGTCAACATCCGTAGTAGCATAGAGCTCACCGTTGAAATAGGCTTGTCCGGTATAAGTACGATTCGGATAAAACATGTCATAGTTGACCGAGCAACCCGAAGGTCTCCATGATATACTGGTACGGAGGCGCAATGGATTTATGTTCTGAACGTAATTGAATTTTAAGTTAGGAGGACCACAAGTGAACGGTACTGAATTGGTCACCCGAAGTCGGGCTACTTTAATCGGAGCCGTACCGATGGTGGTCGAAACGCACGCAGCACTGGTAGTTCGAACGCCGATATTTACCGCGCAATTAATTAAACGATCCGTTGCATTCCATTGAAATGATCCGTTATAACCCGGCGCTGTAAGCTGAGACCCACCGGCTACATTGGAGACGGTCAAGGTGCCTCCAGATACCCAAGTCGAGTCAACGAATATACCCGCCTGAAACGTACGCAATTGAAAACTGGAAGTGGTACCCATCGATTTCACCATGATATCGAACTCGTATTGATTGGAGCCGACGTATCCCGGATTATCAACATATACTGCAAAAGAAGGATCTTGCGCAGCAGCGACAAATGAAGTCAATGCAAAAAGCAAAGACAGCACTGAACGGAAAAATATTCTTTCCATGATAATGGGTGTTAGCGGTGAAAATGCAATTCACCAACCCTAAATATACAAAAAATAGCCGTGGTTGTCAAGTTCAACAAACAGGGAATTTTACTCGATTTCATAAAAAAAGGGGCGCCCTTTACTTGGCGCCCCTTCACTAAAGTCAAATCATCACTATTACTCGATAACCAGTCGCAGGGTTTGTAGCTCCCCTTTTTCGGACTGAACATTCAATAGATATACGCCTTTGGCCATTCCACGGAGATCGATCTCCTGCATATTTGGCCCGGCAACGGCATTGACATCAAAGATCATGGCGGATTGGCCGACCATATCCAGCAGACGAACGGCATAGCGTGCGTCTTCCGGAGCATTGAAGTTAATGGTCAACATACCCTGTGACGGATTCGGGAATGCAGTCAGCGCGATATCAGCGGCACCAGCTTGTACCTCACGACATAGGAGGTTGACATTTACCGTCAACTTGGACGGTGAACTGGCGCCGCACGCATTCAGCGCATTCATCGTAATGATGGCCGTGGTAGAAGTTGCCGTCGGATAATCTACTACTGCACTTGTTCCTGTTCCCATAATCATCGCTCCACCACTGATGCTCCAGGAATATCCGGTAGCATTGGCAACTGCACTAACAGAATAGGTAACTCCGGTTTGTGAAGCACATACACTGTTTGCGCCTGTTATCGAACCCGGGGCCGCTGTTTTGGTACTCACAGTCAAACAACGCGCTGTGCTTGTACCACATGTTCCTACTGCTGCCACACACACACTACCGCCCGTGAACGCAGGGTCTATTTGAACCGTTATAGCGGTTCCAGTATTAGCGGTGATCGCCATACCAGTCGGAACCGTCCAATTGTAGGAGGTTGCGCCCGTTACTGCCGCAATCGAATACGATGCTGAAGTCGCACCAGCGGCAGGACACAAATTAAATGCTGGACCACTTATACCACCTGGCTGGTTCGGCCTGTTGAACAAGTTGTAAGATCGAGGATTTGCACCGCAAGCGTTACTAGGACTCACAGTAATTGCACCACCCGACCAGGCCGAACCGAACGAAACCACACAAGAGTTATTCAACGAGCTGCTGATGGTAGCGTCACCACTAATTGACCAGGCATAAGATGTAGCACCAACCGCAGCACCGACAGAATAAGATTCTGTAGTGTTAGGACAAGGATACAAGTTACCTGTCAATCCGGTGTTAACGACTGCCAATCCCGTAATAGACTGGATACGTGCAGAAGAAGTTCCCTTGCAGTTGGATGCCGTTACACTGAGCTGTGCATTCGTGAAACCCGCCGGGATACTCAACTGTACCGTGCGTGTGCCCTGCCCACTGAGTATTGCAACAGTGGTACTAAATACAGACCAGGTATAGCTGGTAGCATTAGGTACAGCAGCTACCGTTGCTGTAATGACCACAGGTCCGCAAGGAAGCGCCGACAGCGAAATCAACCCGGGCTGATTAGGCTTCACGGTCAATACAGGAACATTGATGCAAGATTGCGAACCGGTTCCGCAGGTATTGAATGGCGTTACACAAATGAATCCGCCACCATAAGTAGCACCGAAATTCACTGTGATGGACGTTGTTGTAGAGGTACCGGTAGCACCGGATGGTAGGGTCCAAGTATATCCTGTCGCATTAGCCACCGAACTGATACTATACGTAGCAGAAGACAATCGGCAGGCACCAGAAGTACCGGAGATTGGGCCGGCTGCAGCAACCGGGTTGATGGACTGTACCACCGTTCCGCCAGCAACACCGGTACAACCGTTGGCATCTGTTATAGTGACATTGTAGCTACCAACAGCAAGGCCAGTGGCAGTCGAAGTGTTCTGTCCGTTGGACCAGAGATAAGAATACGGAGCAACTCCACCGGTGGTGACTAGACTAATACTGCCTTGTCCTAAGCCGCACGGATCATCAACAACAGTAGTTATTGCCTGCACTTTGGCAGGTTCAACCACCGTTACCGGTGAACTTGATACCGTGCAACCATTAGCGTCGGTTACGGAGTAACTCCACGTTCCAGGACCAACAATTTCTGTTCCCGTTCCGACATACGGCGCAACACCACCTGTAGCGGTTATCGTTACCTCACCCACATCTCCGAAGCATGCAATCGGGTTCGTCAACGTTGCCGAAACTATTATTTGCTGATGGCTGACTGATTGCACCGGAAGTAACCGATAAACATCCGTTGGCATCCGTTACAGAGTAGGTGTAAGCACCGGCAGAAACCGTGTAACTGCCCGTTCCTGTGTAAGGAGATGTTCCGC
>Ga0315906_10011914_pt1 | contig 10109 bp, 6 predicted proteins | sample LakEriMetagenome_4_FD_203526 | JGI IMG/M metagenome (GOLD analysis project Ga0315906, IMG submission 203526) | Freshwater fungal communities from buoy surface, Lake Erie, Ohio, United States - Buoy 2 MA122 | ecosystem: Environmental > Aquatic > Freshwater > Lake > Lake biofilm | place: USA: Lake...
TTACATTACGTAAACCGGGTGTTTTAAATTTACCAATGTCTTCCGGTTTTTTTGTTATCAAATATCTTCCTGAATCATTTAAGTTTTTTCCATTAAACAATCCAATGTTACGAAACTGATCGGCTGTAAAATCCGGACCAAAATGACAATCAAAACATTTTGCCTTGTGGTTAAAAATCATTCTGCCTCGCTTTGCAGATTCTGAAAATGAAATTGTATCAATGCCTGCCATATAATCATCAAAAGGTGTATCAGCTGTTTCTAATCCTCTTTCATATTCAGCTAGTGCAAAAGTTAAGTCTTCTTTGGTTGCTCTGTGTTTAAAAAGTTTTATGAAAAAATCATTGTATTGCTGATGACGTTTTATTTTATCAATTGCTACTGATAATGGCAAATTCATTTCAATAGGATTTTCAATTGGACCTTTTACCTGTTCCTCTAAACTCTCTGCCCTTCCATCGTGGAAAAAGAAAAAACGATCAGCTAAATTCATTGCACTTGGTGTATTTCTATTTCCTTTTAATGAATCAATTCCAAAACTAAAAGGCACATTATCTGCAAAGGCAAATTGAGGTTTATGACAGGATGCGCAACTAATTGTAGAATCTGAAGATAAAATAGGATCAAAAAATAATAATTCTCCTAACTCTGCTATTGAATTGGGTTCTTTTAATTTTACAATTTCTTTTTTTTCATGTGAACAAAAAGAAAAAGCAAAAACAAGAATAGCGAAAATTATAATTAATGTAAGCTTCATGATTAATTAATCGGATAAAATTAAAAATTTTATAAGTATAATTTATGTGAGTTATTAAAATGGTTATAACATAAAAAAAATAGAAAAATTCTGTTTCTAATTCAGAATTCTTTTACTGATTTTTGTAAAAATAAAATAGCTGAATGAAAATTACATTATTACAAATCGACAAAACAGATCAAAAATGGGTTGATGAGGGTTTTGATCTTTATTTAAAAAGAATTCAGCATTATGTTTCTTTTTCAGTGACTACAATTATTTACCCAAAAAGCAATCGCAATAAATCAACTGAGCAACAAAAAAAAGAGGAAGCTATACTTTTACTGAGAGAGTTTAATAAGTTTGATTTTATAGTATTATTAGATGAGAATGGACAACAATTTACATCACTTGATTTTTCAACACAAATAAACAAATGGAATTTAAGCGGTAAAAAAAATTTGGCTTTTGTAATAGGTGGACCATATGGCTTTGATGAAACAATTTATGAAAAAGTAAAAAATAAAATTAGTCTATCTAAAATGACCTTTTCGCATCAAATGGTTAGGGTTTTTTTTATTGAGCAATTATACCGTGCTTATTCCATTTTGAAAGGTGAAAAATACCACCACGAATAATTTATTTATTCCGATTTTAAATAAGTTTTATTATTGATTTGATTGCTTCAACTTTCAGATTAAACTCAAAAAGTATTAAAATAAAATCACAATACTTTATTCAATTATAGATAAATCACCAAGACCTTCTCGGATTATTTCTAATTCATCATTACTTACATTAATAACACTTGTAGGATAAATATTACCATGTCCTCCATCAATAACTGCATCTACTTTATCTTTGTATTGTTGATAGATATTCTCAGGATCTGTGAAATAATCTATTAACTCATCATCTGTATTGTTTAGTGAAGTAGAAATAATAGGGTTACCTAAAGCAGTAACCAATTCTTTACAAATTGAGTTATCAGGTACGCGAATTCCAACTGTTTTTCTTGATTGTTTCAATAATTTTGGGACACTTGAACTTGCCTCCAAAATAAAAGTGTAAGGACCAGGTAATGCTTTTTTAATGATTCTGAAAATAGAATTAGAAATTGGTCTTGCAAACTGAGACAATAAACTAAGATCAGAACAAATAAAAGAAAATGTAGATTTTTCAGGTTTTATATTTTTAATTTTGCAAAGTCGCTCAACAGCTTTTTGATTCATCATATCGCAACCAAGTGCGTAAACAGAATCTGTTGGATAAATAATAATTCCTCCAGATTTTAAAATTGCTACAACTTTTTCAAGCTGATTAAAATCGATTTTATCCGGATTTATTCTTATGAACATATACAAAGTTAAAACATTATCTTATGTAACTTGCAATAACATTACTCATTTTATTATATTCAAACTATTATTATGATTAAGTTAGTAACAATAATTGGCGCTAGGCCACAAATAATAAAAGCAGCCGCTTTAACAAGAGCAATTAAAAATAATTTTTCTGATAAAATTACAGAGATTATTGTGCATACCGGACAGCATTACGATGAAAATATGAGTCAAGTTTTTTTTGATGAACTTGGGATACCTCAACCAAATTACAATCTTCAAGTTGGAAGCGGTTCGCATGGTGTACAAACTGCAAGTATGATAATTAAAATCGAAGAGATTTTATTACATGAAAAACCAAATGCAATTGTATTATACGGTGATACAAATTCAACATTAGCGGGCGGTATTGCTGCTTCAAAAATTCATGTTCCTGTAATTCATATTGAGGCGGGTTTGAGATCTTTTAATAAAAATATGCCGGAAGAAATTAATCGCATACTTTGTGACCATGTTTCTACATTGCTTTTCTCACCAACAAAAACAGGTTATAAGAATTTAATAAATGAAGGTTTTAAGGAAAATAATCATGCTCCTTATCATGCAGATAACCCTAAAATATATCATTGTGGCGACATCATGTATGATAACAGTATGTATTTTTCAAAAGTTGCAGAAACTAAAGTTGATATTGAAAAAAAATACAATATAAAAAAGGAAAATTATATTTTATGTACTATTCATAGGAATAACAATACTGATGATGCTAGCAGACTTACTACTTTATTTGATTCTTTAAATACAATTACTGAAAAAGAACAATTACCTGTTGTTCTTCCGATTCATCCTCGTACCTCCAAACTTTTAGCAAAAAATGTAGAAGAATCTATTCTTAAAAAAACAAAAAACAATTCATTGATTAAACTGGTAGAACCAGCATCTTTTTTAGAAATGACCGCATTAGAAAAAAATTCATTACTTGTTATAACTGATAGTGGCGGTGTTCAAAAAGAGGCATTTTATTTTAATAAGCCTTGTATTGTTTTACGCTCAGAAACTGAATGGCTTGAGCAGGTTGAATGTGGTGCAGCAATTATTGCTGACGCAAATAAAGAAAAAATATTAGCTGCCTTTATTAAATTTAAAAACACTACAAATCTTAATTTCCCATCTTTATATGGAAACGGAAAAGCTGCAGAATTTATTTGCGAGGAAATTATTAAATACATTTAATGCTCAGTTTCTTTTTTAAAAGTATTTTAATTTGCTAATAATCATGTTAACTCCTTTTCATTTTAATTGGTTTTTTAAACATAGTATTTTAGTATATTTGGTTTTAATTTTAAAATAAATGAGTTGTAATACATGTAGTACGAATGGGAGAGGAAATTACAACGATCCTTCCGTAAAGGTAAAAGGTTGCGGTAGCAGTACTGGCACCTGCGATACAGGAGGTTGTAATAAGCTAAATGTATTTGATTGGTTGGCCGATATGGAATTACCTTCTGGAGAAGAACCTTTTGATATTGTTGAAATTCGATTTAAAAATTCGCGCAAAGAGTTTTACCGTAACTCTGAAAAATTAACCTTATGTGTTGGTGATGTTGTTGCTGTTGAGGCATCCCCCGGGCATGATATCGGTGTTATTTCTGCTGTTGGTGAAGTTGTTCGTTTGCAGATGAAAAAGAAAAAAATAAAATCTGATTCAGAGGAAATTAAAAAGATTTACAGAAAAGCTAAACAGCAGGATATTGACAAATGGCATGAAGCTCAAGCTCTCGAAACACAAACCATGTATAAAGCAAGAACCTTTGCTTTGCAACATGGGTTGGAAATGAAAATTAGTGATGTTGAATACCAGGGAGACAAAACAAAAGCAATATTTTATTATACTGCTGAAGGTAGAGTTGATTTTAGACAATTGATAAAAACTCTTGCTGAACAGTTTCGTGTTCGCATAGAAATGAGGCAGATTGGAGCGCGTCAGGAAGCAAGTAGACTAGGGGCAATTGGATCTTGTGGTAGAGAGCTATGTTGCTCAACTTGGTTAACTGACTTAAGAACAGTATCAACTTCGGCTGCGCGCTATCAGCAGTTATCTTTAAACCCGCTAAAATTAGCAGGTCAGTGCGGAAAATTGAAATGCTGTTTAAATTACGAATTGGATTCTTATATGGATGCCATTAAAGATTTTCCAAATACCGAAAATTTAAAATTAAAAACTGCAAGAGGAACAGCTGTTCATCAAAAAACAGACATCTTTAAACGTATTATGTGGTTTACATATTTTGATGATATGAGTAATTTTATTGCTGTTTCAGTAGATGATGTAAAGAAAGTTATTGAGCTAAATAAAAACGGGCAGACACCTGAACAGCTTAACGCAATACAAACAGTTGCTCAGGAAAAAGATGATGCGCCTGATTATGAAAATGTAGTAGGGCAAGATAGCATAACTAGATTTGATAAAAATAAAAAACGTAATCAACCACCAAGGCATAAACACGGACAACAACAGCCTGGTCAGTCAAATCAACCAAGCCAACATCGTCCAAAACAACATCATAAACCTAATTCACAAAATAAAAGAGATAGAAATCAACCTCCCAAAAACCCAACAAATAATTCAAAACCTTAATAAATGAAAAATATATTTCTTGCTCTACTAACAATAGTTTTTTTTTCTTGCAACAAAAATGTTGTTTTTAGTGAATATAAAAGTATACCAGAAGATAAAGGCTGGGAAGTGAAAAATAAAATCTCTTTAGAAACCGAGTTAAATGATACTATTTCAAAGCATAATATGTATGTAAATATTCGTCATGCAAGCGTTTACCCTTATCGTAATTTATTTTTGTATTTACATACTAAATACCCTAATGGAACTTTAAAAACTGATACTTTTGAATGTATTCTGTCTGATGAAAAAGGCAACTGGCTTGGAAGCGGTGCTGGCGATTTATGGGATCATGCAGCAATAATAAAAAGCAACACAACATTTCCAATGAGCGGAAAATATACATTTACTTTTGAGCAGGCAATGCGATTTGGCGACCAACCAGTAATTGATCCTTTGCCTTTTATTTTAGATATTGGATTAACAATTGAGAAGGCTGAGAAAAAATAAATCGATTTTTAATCATTTATCTTTACTATCAGTTATCGAATTAACAATATCCTCTCTAACTTTTATCAAACTTTGGAGTTTATTTTTTTTATATTTTTTAAAAAAGAATAAATTTATTTCTGAGATATATAAATTTAAGTTTCTTGAATAATTTAAAGCTGGTATAAAAATTAAAAATTTTGTAAATAAATATACAGGAATTATCCACCAGTCCTTAAATAAAAAAGATAAAATCATTAGTTCAACTATTAAAAACAAAACTGTATATATTGCTCCTGTTACAAAATTTACAGACGCATAAAATTCAATATTCTTACATGTTTTATCTGCAGTTAATTTTGCAAAATACTTTGGAGCAAAAAAAAGAAGTTTTGTAGTTAAATAAAAAGGGAATAATAAAATCAAATATGATAATACAAAATTTATTCCTAATGATTTATTTATAGTGTGATAATAAACACTTTTATCAATTAATTTATACTCTTTCAGTTTTAAATAATAATCATTTGAATCTTGTTTTAGTTTAGCAATTTTTTCAGGATACTTTATACTTAAATTATTTAATTTTTCGGTAATAAAAAACCAAAAAAATCTATGGTTGGCCAAATCGTTAACATTATAATTTTGCTCAGTTAAATATTGTTCTTTATAAATTTCTTGTAAATGTTCAATCAACTGATCATTATCTTTATTTACAAGATGCGGAGTAATTTTTTTCAGTTCAATTTCAATATCTCTTGTTAAATCATTTATTGTTTTGATTGAATTTTTTTCATAATCAGATAAATATTTTTTTACATGAATAGTATTTCCAACTTCATATAAAATGTCTGAACCAAATTTTGAAGGATGAGAATAAGTTACGCTTACTGGTACAATAATTAAATCATCTCTTTTCATTTCTTGTGAAAAACCAAAAGCCATTCTGGCTAAACCTTTTTGTATTGGTCTTAATCTTCTCTCTTGAATACATAACCCTTCAGGAAATACAATAATTTTTTTTTCTTCATTCCATTTTTTGTATGCAATGGAAAATGACTCATTATTTTTTTTAACTCCTTCAAAGCCACCATCTCTTAATCTAAAAATTGGAATAATACCAATAGCTGTTAAAACTTTGCTAATTAACCCTTTTTTGAAAGCATCGCCTCTTGCCATGTAATAGGTTCTTGGATTATATAATACACATGAAAAAGCTATGGAGTCTATAAAAGCATTAGGATGATTTAAAGCAATTATAACTGGTGCATTAACTCTAATTTTATCCAAATTTATCCCCTTTCGATTACGGAAGTAAACATGTAAATAGGGCAAAAAAATTATTCTTAGAAGTTTCCAGAGCATAGTTTTAAAACTATAAAAATAATTAAATTATCAAGGAAGAGTAAGATCTATACAATTATAAATAGTTATAAATAAAATAAAACTATTATAAAAAAATAAGCGGTAATAATTAAAAAAAATTTATCTCAGAAGGGTTAAGTAACCTTTTGATTCGAATGGTTCGTTATTAATGCTTTTTCCTGTTACTATATAATAATAAGTTCCTTCACTTGCTCCTGCACCATCCCAACCAACATTTAGATTAGTTGTTTCAAACATTTTATTACCCCAACGATTAAAAATAATCATATTCAAATCCTTATATCCTTTGTAATTAACAGTAAAGTATTCGTTTACTCCATCATTGTTTGGTGTAAATACATTTGGCACTTCAATAAAAGGGGTAATGTCAATATAAATCAATAAGCTTGTAGTATCATTGCAACCATCAATTCCATTACTTGCAACAAGGGTTACAGTATAAGTATTTGTTCCATAAAATGTTTGATTTGGAGAGAAATTTAGATTTGTTGTAGTATCTAAATTACCATTTCCAAAATTCCAATAATAAGTAATATTTGGACCTAGCGAAGATTCATTTGTGAAAACAACATTTAATGAATCAGAACCATTTTGCTGACTTGCTGTAAAATCAGCTGATGGACCAGGTAAATTTACAATTGAAACTGTTTTTGTAAATGAACATCCATTTGCATCTGTAACATTAAGAGTATACGTTCCTGCTGATAGATTATTAAAATTTAAAGTAGTTGAGGATGGGGAACCATTATTGAAAGTATATTGGTAAGGTGCTGTTCCTCCAATTGCACCATTAATTATTAGTGTAGCGTTATTTAAACCACAATTTTCAAAAGTTGAAGATGCATTTATTCCAGTTGGATTTGGATGAACTGTGATTAAAAAATTTTGAGGATTTCCAGGGCAACCATTTGCTATTGGTGTAGCAATTATATTTGCGGTTAATGATGTACTTCCGTTATTAAATCCCGTAAAAGAACTTATATTGCCTGTTCCATTTGCATTTAATCCTATTCCTGTTTGATTATTTGTCCAGTTTACAATTGTATTATTTACTGAAGATATAAAATTAATTTCGCTTAATTGCTGGCCGGAACAAGTAGCTTGATTTGTAATAGCACTTAATTGAGGAATTGGATTGACAGAAATTGAAAAGTTTACAGGATTGCCAATACATCCATTTGCATTTGGTGAAGCACTAATGTTAGAAATCAAAGTAGTGTTGCCATTATTTACAGTATTAAATGAATTAATGTTGCCATTACCATTTTGAGCTAATCCTATTTCAACTTGTGTATTTGACCATTCTACCATTGTTCCAGAAACAGATGAAGTATAATTTATTTGATTTATTTGTTGACCTGCGCAAACTGTCTGGCTAGGTACAGCATTTAATTGTGGTATTGGATTAACAGAAATTGAAAACATTTTTGCTGATCCAATACATCCGAAAACAGATGGAGTTGCAGAAATGATACTAACTAAAGGAGAATTCCCCGAATTCAATGCTAAAAAAGAACCAATGTTTCCAGATCCACTTGTGGCTAAACCAATAGATGTTTGAGAATTAGTCCAATTAACTGTTGCGCTTGCAACCGAAGGATAAAAAATAATTTCATCAGTTAAATTTCCTGAGCATAACAACTGATTTTGTGAATCATTCAAATAAGGAATTGGGTTAACAGTTATTGAAAAATTTTGAGGTGCGCCAATACAACCATTTGCAATAGGAGTTGCAGTAATAGTAGAAATCAATGGAATATTTCCTGTATTTGATGCATTAAAATTTAAAATATTTCCTGATCCGCTATTAGATAATCCAATTGAAATATCTGAATTTGTCCAGTTGATTATTGAATTTGGTACTGATGAGTTAAAATTAATATCTGAAGTTGTTTGACCGGCACAAAGTGTTTGATTGTTAATCGGTTCTAATTGAGGAATGGGATTAACAGTTACATTATAACTTGTTGATCCGGTACAACCATTTTGATCAGTTATGTTAAGCGAATAATTTGTGCTTGAAGTTGGTGATACGGTTATGCTTTGTCCTGAATAATTTCCATTTTGATAGGTCCAATAATAACTGTTTGCATTTGATGCTGTTAGTGTAGTAGATTCGCCAAAACAAATTGTATTATTTCCGCTTATTTGAGCAATTGGTAGTTGATTAACTACAACAGACAGTGAAGTGTTTGAAGCACACTGACCAGCATCAGGAGTAAATAAATAAGTTGTTGTTGCAGTGTTGTTAATTTGTGGAGACCATGAACCTGAAAGATTATTAGTTGATGTATTAGGTAAATTAATTGATTCCCCAGCACAAATTGCACTCACTGGATCAAATAAAGGAGAAACCAATGGATTAACTTCAATTGTCATTTGTGTGTTATTTGCGCATTGATTTGAATTTGGAATAAAAGTATAGTTTGTTGTTTGAGAATTATTAATTGCTGGCGACCAGTTTCCTACAATACCATTATTTGACGTGGATGGCAAATTTGATAAAGAAGATCCCATACAAATTGGTGGGATCTGAGTAAATACTGGTGTAACATTTGCCTGAATAGCAATAGTTGTGTCAAGAGTTACAGAACAAGGAGTATATGGTGGTTGAGTATTTGTTGTCATTGTAACAAAGTAAGTAGCATTTCCTTGAGTTGCTGTAATAGTCTGGCCAGATGTAGAACCTTGTATTGCACCAGCAGGAGAAGATGACCAACTGTAATTACTTGCTCCAGGTGGAGCTGTTATTGTTATTGAACTGCCATTGCAAATTGCTGGTTGAGACATATTAAAATTAGGCGAAATGCAGCTTGCCCATATATAGGCATAACCTTCGTGCGTACCTGCATCAACCATACAATCTGAAGTTTCAAACCATATGGTAACGTCCTGCCCTATGTACTGATTTAGTGGGACAAACATGGTTGTCCAATTTTTATAACGATAGCCACTACTTGAACTAAAACCCCATTGGTTTGCTGTTTGACTGTTTGCATTAACAGTGGCACAAGTAATTTCCTGTTGATTTGAAGTACCGTAATTTGTATACATTCTTACCTTAAAGTAAGGCGAAGTTGAAGCAGGATGATTGCCATTATTATCTAGTACAGCTGCCCATTTATAAACAAAAATATAATTATTCTGTGAAACCCTAAAGGTTTGCCAAATTGTTGCTCTATCATTATTTGGCGAGGTATTACCTAATCTTAATGCTGAACTTGATCCTGGCGGTATTCTTGGAATTGCTGAAAAGTTACCATCATTGCCTCCTGTCATTTGAGCATACTGACCATTACCAAATCCATTCCAACATTGATCTTCGTTTTGTTCTGTCCACCAATCCCAACCTCTGCAATAATTTCCTTGCCATTGGGAAGTGCCACCAGAAAAATCCATATTCTGACAGGGTTCGCCTGCTGCTGCAGGTTGATTTGGTGTGTGTCCGTTATGCGTAATCTTATGAACAATATTAAACATATCATTATACTCATTTTCGCTAACTCTAGAAATAAATTCGTTATCTTCTCTAAGGAAA
>Ga0315906_10011918_pt1 | contig 10107 bp, 11 predicted proteins | sample LakEriMetagenome_4_FD_203526 | JGI IMG/M metagenome (GOLD analysis project Ga0315906, IMG submission 203526) | Freshwater fungal communities from buoy surface, Lake Erie, Ohio, United States - Buoy 2 MA122 | ecosystem: Environmental > Aquatic > Freshwater > Lake > Lake biofilm | place: USA...
AACGCCGCCAGCGTGGCCGCCCTGCTGCTGACGACCGACTCCCTGATCACCGAGATCCCGAAGGAGGAGGAAGAAGCCGGCGGCGATCACCACGATCACCACGGCATGGGCGGCGGCATGGGCGGGATGGGTGGCATGGGCGGCATGCCCGGCATGATGTGATCCCGGCCCGCACGGCGTTCAAAACGTTTTTTCAATTCCCCGTTACCCGGAGACCTGACCGATGGCAGCCAAGAACCTGAAGATCCGTCCGCTGGACGACCGCGTGGTCGTGGAGCCCGTCGAGGCCGAGGAGCGGACCGCGGGCGGCATCGTCCTGCCCGACTCCGCCAAGGAGAAGCCGCAGCGCGGCCACGTGGTGGCCGTGGGCGTGGGCAAGCTGCTGGACAACGGCTCGCGGGCCCCGCTGTCGGTGTCGATCGGCGACGAGGTGATCTACGGCAAGTACTCGGGCAGCGACATCGAGGTCGACGGCCACGAGGTGAAGATCCTTCGGGAGAGCGACATCCTCGCGAAAGTGCTGGCCTAGGTTTCGCGCGGAGCCGCCATTCATGGCCCGCTCCGCTCGGTCGGCCGCGGGGAACGCCGAGGGTTCCCCCAGCCGGCCGGCACCGCGTCCTGCGGTGCCGCCTTGACGACGCGATCCACGAACCCATCCGAAAACGAACCGCAGTCCACTCAGGAGAACGTGCCGTGCCCAAGCAACTGATGTTCGACGACAACGCCCGCGCCAAGCTGCTCAAGGGCGTGGAGAAGCTGGCCGGTGCCGTGGCCGTGACCATGGGGCCGACCGGGCGAAACGTGATCATCGACAAGGCCTACGGCGGCCCCACGGTCACCAAGGACGGCGTCACGGTGAGCAAGGAGGTGGACCTGGAGGACGCCTTCGAGAACATGGGCGCCAAGCTCGTCAACGAGGTGGCCTCGAAGACCTCCGACCTCGCGGGCGACGGCACCACCACGGCCACGGTGCTGGCCCGGGCGATCTTCCGCGAGGGCACGCGGAACGTCGCCGCCGGCTCCAATCCCACGGCCGTCCGCCGGGGCATCGAGAAGGGCGTGGCGGCGGCCGTGCAGCGGCTCATGGAGATGGCCCGCAAGGTGCAGCGGCCGGAGGAGATCGCCCAGGTCGGGGCGATCAGCGCCAACAACGACCGCGCGATCGGCGACCTGCTGGCCGAGGCCCTGCAGAAGGTGGGCAAGGACGGCGTGATCACCGTCGAGGAGGGCAAGACCACCGAGACGACCGTCCGGTTCGTGGACGGCATGCAGTTCGACAAGGGCTTCGTCTCCCCCTACTTCGTCAACAAGCCGGCCGAGATGGAATGCCAGCTCGACGACGCCCTGATCCTGATCCACGAGAAGAAGATCTCGAACCTCCGCGAGCTGGTGCCGCTGCTGGAGAAGGTGGCCCAGTCCGGCAAGCCGCTGCTGCTCATCGCCGAGGACGTGGACGGCGACGCCCTCACGGCGCTGGTCGTGAACAAGCTCCGCGGCGTGCTCAACGTCTGCGCCGCCAAGGCTCCGGGCTTCGGCGATCGCCGCAAGGCCATGCTCGGCGACATCGCCACGCTCACCGGCGGCACGCTGGTCAGCGAGGACCTCGGGCTGAAGCTCGAGAACCTCGACCTGTCCCACCTGGGCAAGGCCAAGAGCGTGACGGTGGACAAGAACGAGACCACGATCGTGCAGGGCGCCGGCAAGCAGGCCGACGTCCAGGCCCGGGTGCAGCAGATCCGCACGCAGATCGAGGGCACGGAGAGCGAATACGACCGCGAGAAGCTCCAGGAGCGGCTGGCGAAGCTCACCGGCGGCGTGGCCATCGTCTCCGTGGGCGCCGGCACCGAGGCGGAGATGAAGCAGAAGAAGGCCCGCGTCGAGGACGCCCTCCATGCGACCAGGGCGGCCGTCGAGGAGGGCATCGTTCCCGGCGGCGGCGTGGCCCTGCTCCGCTGCCGCGAGGCGGTGGAGAAGGCCCGCGCGCAGGCCAAGGGCGACGAGAAGATCGGCGTGGACATCATCCTCCACGCGCTCGAGGCCCCGATCCGGCAGATCGCCGAGAACGGCGGCATCGACGGGGGCGTGGTGGCCGACGAGGTGGCCGGCAAGGACCTCAACGTGGGCTACGACGCCAACAAGGGCGAGTACGTGGACATGCTCAAGGCCGGGATCATCGATCCGGTGAAGGTGGTCCGCGTGGCGCTGACGAACGCCGCCAGCATCGCCGGGCTCTTGCTGACGACGGAGGCGTTGGTCACCAATCTCGACAAGGACGAGGCCAAGAAGCGCAAGGTCGAGGGCTCGGTCCGCTGACGTTCGGCCCCCGGGCCGCCCGATCTCAGCGCCGGGACGCCGGGCGACGCGGCCGCCGAGGTTCGCCACATGGTCGATCAGCGTGACTACTACGAGGTGCTCGGCGTGGACCGCCGGGCGACCGGAGCGCAGATCACCGACGCGTACCGCAAACTCGCGATCCGCTTCCACCCGGACAAGAACCCCGGCGACCAGGAGGCGGCGAGCCGCTTCAAGGAGGCGGCGCGGGCCTTCGAGGTGCTCTCCGACGAGGGGTTGCGGGCGCGGTACGACCGCTACGGGCACGCCGGCGTGCAGGGAGGCGGTCGGCACGAGTTCAACGACATCACCGACGTCTTCGAGGCCTTCGGCGACCTGTTCGGCGGCGGCATCTTCGGCGAGGCCTTCGGCAACCGGCGGCGGGGCAACCGCCCCCGCAAGGGCCGCGACGTGGCCTGCCAGGCGACGCTCACGCTGCTGGAGGCCGCGCGGGGCGTCACGAAGACCGTGACCTTCACCCGGCACGAGACGTGCGGCACCTGCGACGGAAGCGGCGCCAAGCCGGGCACCCAGCCGCAGCCGTGCGACTACTGTGGCGGCCAGGGGCAGGTGATCCAATCGGCCGGCGTGTTTCGGCTCCAGACGACCTGCCCGTCCTGCCGCGGAGCCGGCAGCGTGATCCGCGAGCGGTGCGCGGCCTGCGGCGGCGACGGTGTCACCGAGGAGCGGGTCGAGCGGCGGGTGACGATCCCCGCCGGCGTGGACAACGACGTCCGCGTGCGGCTCGCCGGCGAGGGGGAGCCCGGCGGCAACGGCGGGCCGCCCGGCGACTGCTACTGCATCATCGAGATCGAGCCGCACCCCTTCCTCACCCGCGATGGCCGCGACCTGCATTGCGAGGTGCCGATCACCTTCACGCAGGCGGCCCTGGGCGCGACGGTGGACGTGCCCACGCTGGACGGTCCGAAGCCCCTGCAGGTGGCCCGCGGCACCCAGTCGGGCGACGTGGTGCGGGTGCGGGGGCTGGGCATGCCGGAGGTGCGGGGCCGGGGGCTGGGCGATCTCCACGTGCACCTGCACGTCGAGGTGCCGAAGACGCTGTCGCCGCGGGCGGAGCAGCTGCTCCGGGATCTGGCCGCCGAGGAGCACGCGGCGGTCAGCCCGCGACGGTCCTCGTTCTTCAGCCGTCTGGCCGAGTATTTTCAGGGCAAGGATTCCCCCGGGCACGACGAGGATCAAAGATGACACACGGTGGCGAAGAAGCTTGGAACGAGCCGCAGCCGGCCGCGGCCGGGGAATTGGCCGGGGCCGACGATCTCGAGTCCCTGCGGCAGCAACTGGCCGAGGCGAACGACCGTGTCCTCCGCGCCCAGGCCGAACTGGAAAACTTCCGCCGCCGGTCGCGCCGTGAGTTCGAGGACGCCCAGCGGTATCGCGAGATCGACCTGCTCCGCGACCTGCTGCCCGTGCTCGACAACGTGCTGCGGGCGATCGACGCCGCCGAAAAGACCGCCGACGTGGAGAGCCTGCGGGCGGGCTTCCGCATGACCGGCCAGCAGATCGAGAAGCTGCTCGCCGCCCACGGCTGCCTGACGATCGAGACCGACGGCACCGCCTTCGACCCGGCCGTGCACGAGGCCATCCTGGAGCAGCCCGGCACCGCCGCGGCTCCGGGCACCGTCGTGGGCACGGCGAGCCGCGGCTTCCGGCTCCACGACCGGGTCGTCCGGCCGGCCCAGGTGATCGTCGCGAAGGGAGGATGAGGCGATGCCGACCTACGATTATGTGTGCGACGGCTGCGGACACGCCTTCGAGCTGTTCCAGTCGATGACCGACGCCGTGAAGAAGACCTGCCCCAAGTGCGGCAAGAAGAAGCTGCGGCGGCTGATCGGCGCCGGCGGCGCGATCGTGTTCAAGGGATCCGGGTTCTACAAGACGGACTACCGCAGCGACTCCTACAAGAAGGGCGCCGAGGCCGACAAGGGCCCGTCCGGCGGCAAGGCGGCCGAGGGCGGGAAGCCGGAGTCGAAGTCCAAGGGCGAAGGCTGACATGCCGCGGTGCCCCGTCTGCGACGCGGCCGTCGATCTGCAAAAGACGCCCACGGTGCCGTTTTGCAGCGACCGCTGCCGGCTGATCGACCTCGGCCGCTGGCTCGACGAGTCGTACGGCCTGCCGGAGCCGCGGCGGCCGGACCCGGCGGCGGAGGATGGCGACGACGAGTCGTGAGCCGGCCGGCGCTGGCGCCCTCTCCGGCGGCGCCTATACTCTCGCCCTACCCGTCGTCCTTCCTCCCCCGAGCGTCAATCGCATGTCCGCCCGCCCCGATCCCGTCGGCGTCGTCGTCCACGAGGTGCGCTGGGGTGACGCCCTGCCCTGGTGGCTCCTGTTTCGCGCGGCCGGCGCCGCCTTCGCGCCCACCGTGATCCTGCTGGCGGCGGCCGGCGCGGTGGCGACCTGGGCCGGTTGGTCGATGGCCGACCGCATGAACCTCCCCGGGGCCGCCGCGTCCCGCGTGGCCGATGAACTCGTACTGCCCCCGGCTGGCCCGACGCGGCCCGCGGCGAGCCTCGATGCGGCGGGCTGGCGCGAGGCCGTGACCGCATCCCTGCCGCCGGTCGTCGCCGACCTGGCCCGGTCGGTGGCGGTGCCCTTCAGCCCGGCCTCGACCCTCAGGGAGTCGGGGGGCGCCGCCGCCCGCGTCGGCTGGTTCCTGCTCGTGTGGTCGATCTTCGGCACCGCGATCGCCCGTCACGTCGCCCTCAGGCTCGTGGGGGAGGATGCGCCGGGCATCTTCGGCGCCACGTTCTTCGGGTCGCGGCAGTGGCTGCCCGCGTTCAATTCCGTGCTCTTCGTGCTCGTCGGCGTCCTCGCCTTGAGCGTTCCCGGCGGCCTGCTCGGGCTGGCGATGCGAACCGAGTGGGGGCTGGCGTTCGCGGGGGCGGTCTGGCCCGCGGTGCTGCTCGGTGCGGTCGTCCTGGCGATCCTCGTGGTCGGCGTCGTCGCCGGCTGGCCCCTGATGGTGGCCTGCATCGGCGTGGAGCGGGGCGATGCCTTCCAGGCGATCTCCACGGCCTTCTCCTACCTCTACCAGCGGCCGCTGCACTACGCCTTCTACGCGGCCGTGGCCCTGGCGCTGGCGATTCCGGCGCTGCTCGTGGCGGACCTCTTCGCCCACGCCACCGAGGCCCTCGCCCTCTGGGCGACGAGCCTCGGCATGGGTCACGACCGGACGGCGGCCGTGCTGCAGGGACTCACCGCCGCGGGCCCGACCGCCGACGCCTGGGGCGTGAAGGCCATCGCGTTTTGGAGCCGCGGCCTGGCGACGCTGCTCGCCTCCTTCGGCTGGGGATTCTTCTGGGCGATCGCCACCGCGGCCTACCTGCTCCTGCGTCGCGACGTCGACGGCACCGAACTCGACGAGGTCGTGCTCGACGAGCCGGGTGGAACCGCAGCCTGATCAGCCGCACGCCCGGCGGACGATGGCCGGAAACGAGCCCAGCAGTTCGCCGCGGCTGACCGCGGCCTCGACGCCCGCCTCCCGGGCCGCGGCCAGCAGGTCCGTGGCCACGTGCGGGGCGAAGGCGACGATCGGCGTGCGGCGGTCGGCCGGCAGGGCGGCCCGCAGCCGGGCCACGACGTCGCCCGGGGCGGCCTTCGTGGCCTGCAGGTCCACGACGACGAGATCGAAGGGACCGCCCGCGGCGTCGATCGTGGCCCGTTGCTCGACGACGGCACCGCAGTCCCGAGCCAGGCCGGCGATCCGGCTGCCCACGAGCAGATCCGTCGCCACGAGCAGGATGCGCGGCCCGCTCATACGGCCTCCGGACCGCGGAGGGCACGATCGACCTGCACCACCTCGTCGATCGGCAGCACGAACAGCCGCGTCGCCTCGACGGCTTCGCCGAGCGTGGCCCGCAGCGTGGCGAGCGTCGCGGCCACGAAATCGTCGTTCACGGCGATCTCCAGAAGCGCCTCCTGGCGAACCTCGCTGCCGGCCCCCGGGCCGTAGCCGTGGACGTCGCAGATCGTCAGCCGGGTGACCTGGATGGCGGCCAGAGCCTGCCGCACGCCCTCCACCTGCGCGGGCCGCACGATCGCGACGACGAGCCGCATGGCGTGGTCCTGCGGGACGGGGCGGTTTGCCGGCGAGGAGCGTAGCATGTCGGTCTCCCCGGGGCCATCCCGTGACCGCGACCGACCCGCCGCCGGACGACAGGATCGTGGGCGAGGTCTGCGCCGCCTGGCTGGGCGCGGCCTGCGCGACGGCGCCGCTGCCGGCAACGGGCTTCAGCGGCGCGGCGCTGTTCGCGATCGACTGCCCGGCGGGCCGGTTCGTGCTCAAGTCTTTCGCACCGGGAACGGCCTCCCGGGCCGCCTGGGTGCACGGACTGATGCGGCACCTCGCCCGCGCCGGCGTGGAGACGGTCCCGGCGCTCCTGGAGACGCCCGGGGGCGAGACGCTGGTCGCCGATCGCCAGGGCCGCGTCTGGGAGCTGGTGGAGTTCATCGCCGGCCGGCCGACGGCCGCGCCCTCCGCGCCGCAGGCCGAGGCGGCGGCCGCGGCGCTGGCCCGCCTGCACCGGGCCGCCGCGACCTTCCCGACGCAGTCGGCCGCGGCGCCGGCGGGCCTCGCCCGGCGGATCGAGCGGGCCGGCAGCCTGCTCGAAGACCCCTGGGAGGCGGTGCTGGGCCGGCTGCCGGCGGCCGCCCCCGCGGACGGCCTGGCAGGCCGCCTGCGCGAACCGCTCGAGGCCGCGATCTCAGTCTTCGCCCGGGCCGCAGGTCGCCGGGCGTTGGAGCGACTCGCCGGTTTGCGGCCGCCTCCGCTGGCCGTGCAGGCCGTGCTCCGCGACGTGTGGGCCGAGCACGTGCTGTTCGCCGCGGACCAGCCCCAGAGGGTGGCGGGATTCGTCGATTTCCACGCCGCGGGCATCGACAGCCCGGCGGCCGACCTCGCCAGGCTGTTGGGAAGTTGGCATCCCCCGGCAGTGGCGGCGGCGGGCGGCCTGCTCGCCGCCTGGGCGGGAGCCCTCGACGCCTACGAGCGGGAGCGGCCGCTCGCGGCCGGTGAGCGGCTGGCCATCCCGCTGTTCGAGGCCACGGGAGTGATTTTCGGCCTCGACAACTGGTTTCGGTGGGTGTTCGAGGAGCGGCGGTCGTTTCCCGCGGTCGAACCGGTCCTGGCCCGCGTCGGCTGGCTCCTCGGCCGGCTGCCAGAGGCACTGGCCACGCTCGCGAAAATCCCCACACCCGGCCAACTTGGCCCGGTTTGACCCGGCGAAATTGCAGTTTGTAGACTTCAGGAGTCGAAAAATCCCCGAGGGATCGGGGAGGCGAGGTGGTGAAGGAACGCATGCGTCGCAGAGGCAACATCTCCTTCTTTTGGCCGGCGGCGGTGGCGATTTTGGCCGCCTGGGCGGTCACCGGGGTCCGGGCCGACGACCTGGCTGATAGGCTGGGCGGCTTCGCCCGTCGTGCGGCCGACCCGCCCCTGCCCGCCGCCGACTCCGCTGCGAGCCACTCGCCGAGCCTGGCCCATGTCCGCGTGGACGTGGAAGGCGGATCGGGCGATGCCGTGACGATCCGGCTCGTGCCGGAGGAGGGCTGGCACCTCTATGCCCCGGCGTCGTCGGGAACCAGCGCCGTCGGCCGGGGCAAGCCCACCGTGGTCGCCATCGACCCGGCCACGACCGCCCGGGTGAAGGCGGTCGTGGCCCGCGACGTGGAGTTGGCCGCGGAGCCGGCCCTGGCGGCGACCGGCGCCGTCGAGGGCCCGGTGACGCTGGAAGTGCGGCTCGATCCGGACGCGGGGGACGGCGTCGTGGCCGCCGTGCTCGGGTTCCAGACGTGCAGCGGTGAGTCGTGCGACCCGCCGATCGGCCTGCGGGTCACCACGTCGCTCGGTTCCGGCCCCGCGCGGGTCGAGTTCGCCGAGGCCCGCTACGCCGAGGCCGCCAAGGCGCCGATGGCCATCCGGACCGCCGCGGAGGACGGATCGTCCGCCGTGGCATCGTCGCCGGGGGCCGGCCCGGCACCGCTCACGCTGCCCCGGGCCCTGCTCTACGGCCTGCTGGGCGGCCTGATCCTCAACCTCATGCCGTGCGTGCTGCCCGTGCTGGGGCTGAAGCTGATGTCGTTCGCCCAGCAGACGGGCCGGGAGCGACAGGCGGTGTTCTCCATGAACCTCTGGTACTGCGCCGGCGTGTTCGCGGTGTTCTTCGCCCTGGCCACGGCGAGCGTGGCCGCCAACATCGGCCTCGCCAGCACGAACCTCGGCTGGGGCCAGCAGTTTCAGTTCGTCGAGTTCCGCATCGCGATGATCGGCATCGTGTTCGCCTTCGCGCTGTCGTTTTTGGGTGTCTGGGAGATCCCGATCCCCGGCTTCATCGGCGAGCAGGCCGGCCACGTGCAGACGAAGGAGGGCCCCGCCGGCGCCTTCCTCAAGGGCGTGCTGGGAACGGTGCTGGCCACGCCGTGCAGCGGCCCCTTCCTCGGGCCGGTGTTCGGGTTCACGCTCACACAGCCGACGGCCGTGACCTACGCCGTGTTCGCCGCCATCGCCACGGGGATGGCCCTGCCCTACATCCTCGTCGGCGTGTTCCCGGGGCTGGTGCGGTTCCTGCCGCGTCCCGGGGCGTGGATGGCCACGTTCAAGGAACTGCTCGGGTTCGTGATGCTGGGCACGGTCGCCTACCTGTTCTCGATGCTCCGGCAGCAGCCGGCCTGGTTCGTGCCCACGTTCGTGATGCTGATCGGCATCTGGATGGGCTGCTGGTGGGTGGGCCGCCAGCAGGAGCGGCAGGGCGTGGCCGGCTTCGGCCGCTGGGTGCAGGCGGCCGCGCTGGTGGCCGCCGTCGGCACGGCCAGTTTCTTCTGGCTCGGTCCCCACGGCCTCCGCCGGAGCCTCATCGACTGGCAGCAGCCGTTCTCCGTCGAGGAATTGGCGACGCATCGCCGCGTGGGGGCGACGGTGCTGGTGGACTTCACCGCCGACTGGTGCCCCACCTGCACGACGAACCTGCTGACGGCCATCGAGACGCGGAAGGTGGCGGACGTCATCCGCCGCAACAAGGTGGTGCCGATCCTCGCCGACTTCACCGATCGGGCGCCGGAGATCAACCAGTTCCTGGCCAGCATGGGCAGCAGTTCGATCCCGTTCCTCGTCATCTTTCCCGGCGGCGATCCCGGCGGCCCGCCGCGGGAGCCGATCGTGCTCCGCGACGCGATCACCGAGTCGCAACTGCTCGCCGCCCTGGAGCAGGCGGGCCCCTCGGCCCCGGCGATGCCCACGATCCGCTCCGCGCAAGTTCCGTAGGACGGGCCCGCCCTGTCTCCGCCCCTCGACGGGGCAGGCGAGCGGGTCGGCGTGAGGATGCGGAGCGTTTCAGCGACGCAACTCATGCCGCCCGTGAGCCGGTGCGGGCTCATAGACGATGCGGCACGACCCGGCTCGCCCTCTCTCCGTCCCTCGACCGGGCAGGCGAGCGGGTCGGCGTGAGGATGCGGAGCGTTTCAGCGACGCAACTCATGCCGCCCGTGAGCCGGTGCGGGCTCGTGGCTACCGCAGCACGACGCGTTCGTCTTCGCTCCGGGCGTCCCGGGCGCGGCCGATGACCCAGGAGTCGAGGCCGAGATCGGCCAGTTCCCGCCGGACGTCCGCCGCCACCTCGGGGGCCACCACCAACAGCATGCCCACGCCCATGTTGAAGACCCGCTCCATCTCGTCGGCCGCGATGTTCCCCAGCCCCTGCACCCAGGGAAAAACGGCCGGCACGGGCCAGGAGCCGCGGTCGATCTCGACCTGCACCGTGGCC
>Ga0315906_10011919_pt1 | contig 10107 bp, 9 predicted proteins | sample LakEriMetagenome_4_FD_203526 | JGI IMG/M metagenome (GOLD analysis project Ga0315906, IMG submission 203526) | Freshwater fungal communities from buoy surface, Lake Erie, Ohio, United States - Buoy 2 MA122 | ecosystem: Environmental > Aquatic > Freshwater > Lake > Lake biofilm | place: USA: Lake...
TGATGGCCGGCAGTTGGGCCTTCACATCGGTGTAGGTGGCTCCCTGCACCACACCACGCGTGGAGACGGTGAGTTCGAAGCGCTGCAACCAGTAGTCGACGGCCTTGATGGCGGCCAGCAATGCGAACATCACACTGAGTTGAATACGAGCACCACGGGCGACTCGTTCGCCCGGCGTCTGCACGCGAATCGAACCGTTCAAGAAGTGAAGGATCGCCGACAAGATCACGATGAACACGAGGGCGGCGAAGGCCCAGTCGATCACGTACGTGAGGAACGGCAGACGGAACACGTAGAACCCGACATCGACTCCGAACTGCGGATCGTCGGTACCGAAACTCTGCGAGTTACGGAAGAGCAACCACGACTGCCACTGGCTGGTGGCCGGCAGACCGACCAGCAAGCCGAACACGATCGACACCGCAATACGCAGTAAACGCGAACGACGACCGATGATCTGGCGATACCGCTCGACGACTTCTCGCTCGGGCCCGGTGGGCAAATCCTTCGGGGCGAGTCGCTCGGCCAGCGTCAGGCTGAACAGACAGACGACGGCGAACGCGGCGCTGAACATCGCACCGAGCAGAACCTTCGCCCACAGCGAATCCCAGAACACGCTGCTCTGGTCGACCGAGTCGAACCACAAAGCGTCGACGTAGAAACTGGCCAGCTGTCGCGCCGAGAGCACGAGCAACAACAGGATCGCCGCAACGACGATGAGGATGATCCGCCCGCGCGACACCCAACGGGGTCGGCCGGTCGATGACGACCGGCGGCGCGGACCACGGGGAAGGTCCGAGGGGATGCGCACACGCGCAGGCTAGTTGCGCACAGGAACAAGTGCACAGCGGCAGCCCGCATGTGCCGGTGCGTGGGTGTGACCTGTGGGGAACGCATCGCCTCCACAAATTGCACCCGCCAACGAATTGTCTTCGGCATCGGGGCAACCCGGACCAGCCGGATCGAACTTCCAGCACACGTTCATGTCGGGTGTGAGCGCCGACAGCGCGCCGCGACCGAAAGCGGTGTACGCGATGTCATCGATGTGCTCGTCGACGATCTGGTTCTTCCACTCGCGATACACCGAACGCACGAGCGACGACAGCTCAGCGTTGCTCCCACCGGCCTGCGAGATCGAACGGCTCAGCCGTTCGCGCAACGGTTCGACGAACGCCGTGATGATCGCCTCGTCGACGGCCTTCAATTGCGGAGCCACCATCTCGGCCAACGCCTTGTCGGACGGAACCGAACCACTGGTGTGAATCGAGCGCGCCCCCGCGATGGCGGCTGACTTCACCGATGCCGACAACGCCGTGCAGAACCGCTTGGTGTGATCGGACTTGGGCCCGACGATCGCGTCGAGTGTCTTGACGACAGCGCGACCACGGAGAATGTCGAGTACTTCGTTTTGCTCATCGGCCAGAACTCGCTTGATCTTGCGACCCATCGTCAACACGAGCGGCACCAGGATTTCGTCGCGCGATTCGAACGTGGTGACCGAATCAGCCAGATCGTCGAGCTTGGGCGACGGGGTCACCGCCTTCGGAGTCGCCTTCGGAGTTGCCTTCGGAGCCTCCTCGACGGTTTCCGTCGTGGCCGACGCGCCGGACTTGCTGTTGGCCTCCTTGGCCACCGACTCGGCGCTGGCGCGACGCAACTTGGCGAAGATGTCGTCGACCGGAACGGCTGGACGGGCCGCCGACTTCACCGGTTCGGTGTGGGCCGGCTCGGCCGGAGTCGGTTCGGTCTTGCCGAACAACTGAACGACGTTCGACGGCTTGGGAGTCTCGACGACGGGTTCGACCACCGGTGCGGGCGTTTCCACAGCAACGGTTTCTTCGACCGTGTCGATCTCTTCAGCCGTATCGATCATCTCGACAACGGGTGTGTCGACGACCACCGAGTGCACTTCTTCCATTTCGGCGACAGTCAACGAGGCCGTGGGGTTGTCGATGCTCGGGTGACGCACCACGACGTGCTCGTGCACCTGCGTGTCGGCATCGTCGCGATCCTGGTCGTAGAACTGCGTGGGTATCGGACGACGCATCGACTCGTGCATCTCGTCGGCCTGCACCACGATCGGAACCGGTCCGGTGGTGTTGGCCAGATTCACGAACTCCGACGGCTCGTCGCCCGCGTCGGCGAGGTCGCGCAACACGTCGTCGGTCGCGATCCGTGCGCGCTCGAACGACTGCACCAAACGGTCACGGCCGTGAATGAGATCCTCGATCTGTTCGCGGGCGAGTTCGCGTCGGCGGGCCACATCGGCCAGCACGCGCTCGCGATATGCGCGCGCTTCTTCCACCATGTCGCGGCCCTGCTGCTTGGCCATGAGGATTTCGGCCTCGGCGTCGGAGGCGGCGTCCTGTCGGCGGCGGGCCGCCTCGAGTTCGGCTTCTTCGCGGATTCGGGCGGCGTCTTCGGTGGCGTCGCGGAGCAGGCGCTGGGCGGTTTCTTCGGCCCGGGCCCGGATCTTGCCGGCGGCTTCGCGGGCGGCCTGGATGATGCGGGCGGTCTCTTCGCCCAGCATTTCGGTGATCGCGTCGTCGTCGAGCTCGGCCGGGATGAACGGTGAGCCCTCCGGACGGTTGGCCACTTCACGCTCGAGGAATCGCTCGCGCTCCTGGAGGCGCGACAACTCGGCGGCGACCATGCGTAGGAAGTCGCGGACCTCGGTCGGGTCGAATCCGCGGCGACTGGTCGGGAACGAGGCCCCGGCAACGGCGGCCGGGGACGACGGATCAGGGCGCGAAAATGAAATAGCCACGGATTAAGGGTACGGAATACCTGTGGACAAGGGGTGGCAATCGCCGGATCATCCCAGCGTCAGCCGCGTGTGACGGGTTCGCCGCCCCATCGCTCGAGCGCAGCGAGTGCCTCGGCGAGAGTCGACACGGTTGCGATCTCCACCGACGCGCCCACCGCACGGCGCGCCGCTTCGACATCGGCCGGGTCCTGTCCGGCCGGAACGATGAAGTAACGCGCACCCGAGCGCTGCACCGCGATGGCCTTCTGAACGAGCGCGCCGATCGGACCCACCGAGCCGTCCTCGGCGATCGTGCCGGTGAGGGCTACTCCCCCGGGCGGAGACAATTCGCCCGGGGACAACTCGTCGATGAGCGCCACCGTGAACGCCAAACCGGCCGAGGGTCCGCCGATCTCGTCGGTGTCTATGCCGATCTCGAAGGGCAACTTCACCGTGCGCGTGTCACGGGCGTTGAAACCGATGATCGTGCGTTTCGGGTCGTCCGGGCTGGCCATGAGTTCGACCTTCACCGTGCGCACTTCGTCGGCCGGGGCATCGAACGGACGCACCACGAGACGAATTTCGTCGCCGGGCTCGGCATCGGCCAACGCCTTCGACAGATCAGTCACCACGTCGATGTCGATCGCGTCGTCGGCCGATCCAGTCTCGTCAGCGGTCAGGTCGACCTTCACGATCGTGTCGCCCACTGACAGCACACGGCAGGCGCGAAGTTCGGGAGCATCCTCCGGGCAGAGTGCCGGGTCGAAGCCGCCCACCTGAGCCGGACCCATGTCGAACGACGCATCGAGTCCGAGATAGTCGAGTGCAACGAACGACGCGATCTCCTTGGCCGTCGACATCGCGCCGAGTTGGATCGTGCGGTTGACGTCGGGATTGCAGTCGCCGAATCGCTGCTCACACGTCTGCACGTCGACGTACGGGTCGATCCAACCCATGAACGACTGGAGTGGAGCGAGCTCACTACCCAGAGCGGTCACGAAACGAACGCTGCGATTCGGCTCGAAGACACCCACGCCGTCGGTTGCACCATCGATCGAGAGGCGGGGAGCCACCAACTTGGCCCGACCCGGCGCGGTTTCGAAGCGCTGCATGGGCCACACCATCGCCCCGATCACGACGACCATCACGAGAAAGGCCAAAGTGGCGAACGGAACGCCCCACACCGGACGAGTAGTCCCGGCTACTTTGTCGTTTCGAGTGTCACTCACTGATCTCACCGTTCGTGTCGCCGCGATTGCTGCCTTCGCCTTGCTGGCGTTGATCGCGGTCGGCTGGAGACAGCCTGCCAGACATCGTGCGCGGAGCCACCGCACCGACGCGACGACGTCGCATCGATCGACTCGTTCAACGACGCACGGCGTCGATGAGCCCGCCGTCGCCCTGGGTGATGATGTGAAACAACGAGTGTTACGTGTCACCGCGCTCGGCGGGATCGCCCTCGTGGCCAGTGCCGTGGTGGCCACCATCGTCTCGGTCGCGTTGGCCTGGCTCGTCACCAACATCATCGATCGGCTCTGACCAATGACCGACGTCCAACATCTCGAGCGACGACGCACTGTCGTGATCGCCGGTCACACCGGTGATGTCGCCGTCGTTCGGTCGGGTCTCGACGATTCCGATGCCGGTGTTCGCGAGGCGGCCCTCGGGGCAATGGCTCGACTCGGTGCCTTCGATGTGGAGATGGCTCGGCGCTTCGCCACCGATTCCGAGCCGCGCGTTCGACGACGGGTGGCCGAATTGTCGGCGGCGCTCGTCGACTTCGATCTGTTACCACTGCTCTCCGATGACGACTCGTCGGTGGTGGAAACCGCCGCCTGGGCCTGCGGAGAGCAGGTGGAGATCGCTGATGCAACTCTGCACCGCGTCATCGCATTGGCCACCACGCACGACGACGTGCTCGTGCGCGAAGCAGCGGTGGCGGCCCTCGGCGCCATCGGTGACGAACGTGGTGTGCCGGCGATTCTTCACGGCTGTTCCGACAAACCTGCTATTCGACGCCGCGCGGTGCTGGCACTCGCACCCTTCGACGGTCCTGACGTGGAGGCAGCGTTGAAGGCGGCTCTCGACGATCGCGATTGGCAGGTTCGGCAAGCCGCCGAAGATCTGCTCGGCTGATCAGAGCCCTTCGACGATCAGCAGCACACCGAACACCACGAACGACACCGTCGCTCCGATTCGGATGGCTCGTTCGGGGAGACGCGCGCCCAATTGCTGGCCGACCACGATCGCGAGGGCATCGGCCGCCACCATGCCGAGCGTGGATCCGGCCCAGGTACCCCACGCGTTCTCCTTGGTGGCCAAGGTGATGGTGGCCAACATGGTCTTGTCACCCAACTCGGCGAGAAAGAACGCGACACTGGCCGCGACCACCGCGTTGCGCGTGGACCGTTCGGCCGCCTTCGACTCGTCTTCGTCGAGCGAATCGCCCCGCCACGTCCAGGCCGCGAACAACAAGAAGGCGAAGCCGGCGACCACGGCAATGGTGTCAGTAGGAAGTTGTGCACCCACCACCGCACCGATACCCACGCTGATGGCGTGGGTGACCGCGGTGGCGACAGTGATACCAATCAGCACCGGCCAGGCGCGGTAGCGAGCGGCGAACGCCAATGCCATGAGCTGGCTCTTGTCGCCGAGTTCGGCCACGAAGATGACACCAAAACTGAGGAAGAGCGCGGACAACATGAGAGCGGTTCGACAGTACAGTCGGGCTGGTGGGGACCCAGGTATTCGCACGGCACGTGAGCACGCTTCCCCTCGACGACGATCATCCGTATCGCACCGGAGCGTGGCGTCCGCAGACGACCGAGTACACGGCCACCGAACTCCCGGTGGTCGGCACGATCCCGCACGATCTCAACGGCGTGTATCTGCGCAACACCGAGAATCCACTCCATCCGAACTTCGAGCGATACCACCCGTTCGATGGCGACGGAATGATCCACATGATGTCGTTCGCCAACGGGGTGGCCGAGTATCGCAATCGTTTCGTTCGCACGGTCGGACTCGAGGTCGAACGCGAGGCCGGCGGAGTCCAGTGGGCCGGCTTGGCCGAATCACCGAAGAAGTCGCCGCGCACCGACGGTTGGGGTGCACGCACTCGCATGAAAGACGCGTCGAGCACCGATGTGGTCGTGCACGCAGGCATCGCGTATTCGAGCTTCTATCAATGCGGCGATCTCTACCAGCTCGATCCGCGAACGCTCGACGATCGTGGACGCGCATCGTGGAACGGGAAGTTTCCGTCGTGCGGAGTCTCGGCGCACACCAAGGTCGACGAACTCGCCAATGAGATGTTGTTCTTCAACTACGAGACGACTGCACCGTTCATGCACTACGGAGTGGTCGATGCCAACCACGACCTCGTGCACTACGTGCCGATTCCGCTCGCCGGGGCTCGTCTCCCGCACGACATGGCGTTCACCGAGAACTTCGCGATTCTCAACGACTGTCCGCTGTTCTGGGATGCCGATCTCGTCGCCAAAGGCGTCTACGCCACCAAGTGGCACCCCGAGATGCCCACGCGCTTCGCGGTGATCCCTCGGCGCGGGCAGTCGAGCGACATCAGGTGGTTCGAAGCCGACCCCACCTACGTGTTGCACTGGATCAACGCCTTCGAGACACACGATCACGAGGGTCACTGGGTCGTACTCGACGGCTTCTTCCAACATTCGCCTTCGCCGTACATCCCACCCGACGCCGACATCAACACCCGGCTCTTCCGTTTCCTCGATCTCTACGCGATGGACTCTCGCCCGTACCGTTGGCGTTTCAACCTCACGACGGGTGAAACCCGCGAGGGTCCTTTGAGCGACGAAGTCACAGAGTTCGGGATGATCAACGGGCGCCACGGCGGCCGGCCGTATCGCTACTACTACTCGGTGGTTCCCACTCCGGGTCGCTTCGAGTTCGACGGCATCACGCGCAACGACCTGCACACCGGAGAAAAGGAGTCGTACTTGTTCGGGCCGGGGGTGTTCGGCAGCGAAACGGTGATGGCCCCTCGCGATGGCGCAGCATCCGAAGACGACGGCTACCTGGTCACGTTCACGATCGACGTGAACAACGACGTGTCGGAGTGTTTGGTGTTCGATGCCCAGGGCGTGGCCGAGGGCCCACTGTGTCGCATTCGCCTACCCGAGCGGATCAGCAGCGGAACCCACGCCTGCTGGGCGCCCGCTTGACGAATCAGCGCCGACGAAGTCCGGCGAAGAAGCTCTTCTTGTTCGGGGACGGGGCGGCCGCCGGCGCCTCGTCACAACGACAACGCTGATCTTTCGGCACGTGTCCGAGCACCTCGTCGACGTGGGCTCCGCAGCCGGCCCACGAGGGCTTTCCGCATTGACGGCAGGTCACTTGACGGCACATACCCCCAAGGGTATCCAGGTTCACTGGATCGGTCAACTCTGAAACACTCGACGCATGAGTGACTTCTTGTTGCCGACCCCTCAGGTGATCGCCGCGTACGAAGGTGTGCGGGAGCGAGTGATCGATCTGCTGCGTACCACTCCGGAGCCCGACGGCGATCGCGTGGTACCGCACTGTCCGTCGTGGACGGTGCGCGAACTCGCGGCGCACCTCGTTGGTCTTCCCGAAGACATCCTCGCCGGACGCATGGAAGGGGTCACAACTGACGCGTGGACACAGGCCCAAGTCGAGCGCCATCGCGGCGAGTCGCTCACTCAGTTGGCCGACGCGTTCGAGGCGTCGATCGAACCGTTCGCCGCGATCCTTCCGCACGTCCCAACTCCCGTGAATTCGCAGATGGTGATGGACGCCGTCACCCACGAACACGATCTGCGGTTGGCTCTGGGTCGCGCCGGGGCTCGTGACTCCGATGCGGTGGCCGTGGCGGTCGGCTGGTTGCTCGACATGGCCGAGAATCGTTCGAGCGGACTCGGTCGGCAATTGCAGTCTTCGGGCTTGTCGTCGTTCGATCTTCTTCGCGTGATGAGCGGCCGTCGGGCGCCGACGCAGATCGCAGCACTCGGCCTCGACGCCGACTCCTTGGTCGCGTTGCTGGCCGGCACGCCGCTGAAGCCGCCGGCCCAGTCGATCGACGAGTGACCTGAGCACGGCGGTTGTCGATTTAGTCAATAGTTGACTAATCTGATCCAATGCGTGTTCGGGTCGGGTTCATTTTCGCGAGCCTGGCGGTGCTCGGGGTCGCCTGCGGAGGCAACGACGCTGGGCGTCGACAACTCGACGTGATGGCAGCCAGTTCACTCGCCAGCGCCTTCGAGATCCTCGAATCCGAGTTCGAAGCAGCCAATCCCGACATCGACGTTCGTGTCACGAGCGGTGCATCCAGCAACCTGGCGCTGCAGATCGAGAATGGCGCCCCGGCTGATGTGTTCGCCTCAGCTGACGAGTCGACCATCACCAAAGTCGCCGACTTCCTCGTTCCCGACTACCGAGTCTTCGCCACCAACCAACTGCAGATCATGGTCGCCTCCGGCAACCCGAAGAACATTCGGTCGCTCGCCGACCTCGAACGCGACGATCTCATCGTGATCACCGCCCAAGAAGGAGTTCCGGTTCGCAGTTACACCGACGACGTGCTGGCTCGAGCCGGCGTCGTCGCCAACTTCCGGTCGTTCGAAGCCAACGTGGGTGGCATCGTCACCAAGATCACGAACGGCGCCGCCGACGCCGGCATCGTGTACCGAACCGACGTGATCGCCGCTGGTTCGCGCGCATCGGGAGTCGACATCCCCGCCGACCAGAACGTCGTTGCCCGTTACCCGATCGCCGTGCTCGCGAGCTCGACTCGCCGTGACGACGCCAATGTGTTCATCGCTTTCCTGGATGGCCTCGGGCGCGTGACGCTCCGAGACCTCGGATTCGGCAGCCCGTGAAGACCGCACGTTCGACACGTCGCGCCCACGACCGCGCACCCTGGCCGGTGGTGATCGTTGCAACTCTCGCCATCGCTTTCTTCGCCCTCCCTTTCATCGGGTTGTTGGGGCGCACCCCGTGGTCCGATCTGTTCAACGTTCTCGGCGAGAGTCGCGTTCGAACCGCCCTGTGGTTGTCGATTCGAACGTCGGTCGCCTCGGCCATCGCATCATTGACGTTCGGTGTTCCATTGGCCTGGGTTCTCGCCCGCAGTCGATTCCCCGGACGCAGCGCCGTACGCGCACTGTGCACGATGTCGATGGTTCTTCCGCCGGTGGTCGGTGGTGTGGCGCTCTTCTTCTCGTTCGGCCGCCAAGGGGTCTTCGGTCGATTCCTCGACGACTGGTTCTCGTTTCAGTTCACGTTCAGTGTGTGGGGTGTGATCCTCGCGCAGACGTTCGTGGCCATGCCCTACCTCGTACTCACCGTCGAGGCTGCAATCCGCCAAGCCGACGCCCGTTTCGAGGACGCTGCCCGCTCACTCGGTGGCTCACGGTGGTACGTGTTCCGACGCATCACGGCTCCAGCCATTCGACCAGCGCTCATCGCCGGTGCCGTCTTGGCCTGGGCCCGAGCGCTCGGTGAGTTCGGTGCGACCATCACGTTCGCCGGAAACTTCCCAGGCACCACCCAAACCATGTCGATCGCCACGTATCTGGCTCTCGACACCGATGCGCGTGAGGCCTTGGTTCTGAGCGTCGTCATGATCGCTACTTCGTTCGCGGTGTTGTTCGGGCTTCGCGACCGTTGGATGGGTGCAGCAACAGGAATGACACGATGACCCTCGGCGCCCGGTTCTCGATCGTCCGTCACACATTCACTCTCGACGTCGATGTGCACGTCGCTCCGGGAGAAACACTTGCGGTCCTCGGTCCGAACGGTGCCGGCAAGACCACACTTCTACGAGCGCTCGCTGGTCTGGCTCCGATCACCAATGGTTCAATCAGCCTCGACGGCACCGTGCTCGACGAACCTGATCACTCCGTGTTCGTTCCGGTCGAGAAGCGACCAGTGGGGTTGGTGTTCCAGGACTATCTGTTGTTCCCCCACATGACCGTCATCGAGAACGTGGCGTTCGGACTACGCGCTCGCGGAACAGTTCGCGAATCGGCACGTGCTCGCGCTGGTGAATTGCTCGAATGGGTCGGTCTGAGTGAGCACGCGGAGAAGAAGCCCGGTCAGATCAGCGGTGGCCAGGCGCAACGGGTGGCGTTGGCCCGAGCCATGGCGGTGTCGCCGAGATTGCTGCTCCTCGACGAGCCGTTGGCTGCTCTCGATGTGACCACTCGCCGCTCGGTGCGCACTGATCTGTCACACCTCTTGGCCAATGTCGACAGCGCTCGCATCCTCGTGACTCACGATCCTCGCGACGCACGGGTTCTGGCCGATCGGATGATGATCATCGAGAACGGCCGCATCGTGCAGAGCGGATCATTAGACAGCGT
>Ga0315906_10011920_pt1 | contig 10107 bp, 8 predicted proteins | sample LakEriMetagenome_4_FD_203526 | JGI IMG/M metagenome (GOLD analysis project Ga0315906, IMG submission 203526) | Freshwater fungal communities from buoy surface, Lake Erie, Ohio, United States - Buoy 2 MA122 | ecosystem: Environmental > Aquatic > Freshwater > Lake > Lake biofilm | place: USA: Lake...
GAGAAGATCGTGCGCCGGCACAAGATCGGCTGCGACTGGCGGCTCGTGCAGCGGCTCAACAACATCAAGAAGCCCGAGGCGATCCGCGTCGGCCAGCGCCTGAAGCTGCCGAAGGGCCCGTTCAGCGCCGTGGTCTCGAAGCGCGACTACCGCGTCGACATCTGCGTCGGCGCGGGCACGGAGCGCGTGGTCATCACCTCGCTCCCCTGCGGACTCGGCTCCGCGAACGGCACGCCGACCGGCAACTTCAAGGTGCGCCCGGGCTCGAAGCTCCTCAACCCGCAGTGGACGCATCCGGTCACCGGCGAGTTCTACGGCTCCGACGATCCGAACAACCCGATCGGCGAGTACTGGCTCGGCATCGAGGGTACCGACGAGACCAACTCGCAGCTCGCGGGCTACGGCATCCACGGCACCATCGACGTCGACTCGATCGGCCAGGACCGCAGCCTCGGCTGCGTGCGCCTGCTCGCCGACGACGTCGCGATCGTGTGGGAGTGCCTCGGCGACGGCGCCCCGGTCGAGATCCGCAAGTAGGTTCGGGCGGTCCCCAGAGCCCGGTCACGTCCTGAAAACCGCGACGATTCGAACAACCGCCTGCGCGCGGCGGGGGATCTGCCGTGAAATCGCGCCGATCGTCGTAGCACAGGCTACATGTAGCGTATGCTACAGACCATGCCCCTCCGCCAACTCACCACGTGCGCCGGCACCTTCCTCGGCGGCCTTCTGGCGACGATGCTCGCGAGCCTGCTCGTCGCGTGCGGCTCGGGCTCGGACGCCCCCGGCTCCACCACTGCGGACACCACCGCGGCGGGAGATCCGAGGCCCGATCGTGCGAAGCCGCTCGTCGTCTGCACCACGGGCATCGTCGGCGACCTCGTCCGCACCGTGGCAGGCGAGCATGCCGAGGTCGTCGTCCTCATCGCGCCCGGCACCGACCCGCATCTCTGGAATCCGACGCGCAGCAATGTGCTGCGAATCCTCGAGGCCGATGCGGTCTTCATGAACGGCCTGCTCCTCGAGGGCCGCGCAGGCGATGCGTTCGCGCGCGTCGAGACGAGCGGCCGACCCGTCGTGCGGCTCGCCGAGTCGATCGACCGGAAGGACCTGCTCACCGACACCGCGAACTCGTCGCACTTCGACCCGCACGTCTGGATGGACCCGACGCTGTGGGCGCGCACGGCGCCCGCCGTCGCCACCGCGCTTGCGAAGGCGTCGCCCGACCATGCCAAGGATTTCGAGGCCGGCGCCGCGCGCGTCGCCACCGAGGCCGAAGCGCTCGACCGCGAGATCAGGATCGAGCTCTCCGCGATCCCCGTCGGACAGCGCACGCTCGTGACCGCGCACGACGCCTTCGGCTACTTCGGCCGACGCTACGACCTCGAGGTGCGCGGAGTCCAGGGGATCTCGACCGAGAGCGAACCGTCGCTCGCCGCGATCGAGGCGCTCGTCGCCGAGATGAGCGAGAAGTCGATTCCCGCGATCTTCGCCGAGACCACCGTCTCCGACCGCTCGGTGCGCGCGATCGTCGACGGCTGCGGCGCGCGCGGCCACGAGGTTCGCGTGGGCGAATCGCTCTACTCCGACTCGCTCGGCCCCGCCGCGTCTGACGGCGCAACCTGGGCCGGCATGCTGCGCCACAACGCACGCGCGATCGCCGCCGGGCTCGGAGGCCGACGCTGAGCAACGCACCGCTCTCAGTCCGCGGATTCTCGTGCGGCTACGGCGCACGCGATGCCGACGTGGTGCGCGATGCATCGTTCACGCTCGAAGCTGGCACCATGACCGCGCTCGTCGGCCCGAACGGCGCGGGCAAGAGCACGCTTCTCAGGGGGATCCTCGGGCTTCTTCCGGTCGCACCGTCGGGCGAGGTGCGGTTCTTCGGCCAATCGCTCGCCGTCGCGCGCACGCGTATCGCGTTCGTGCCGCAGCGCGCCGAAATCGACTGGAACTTCCCCGCGAGCGCGCTCGATGTGGCGACCATGGGTTTCGCCGCGCGGCTTGGCGTGTTCCGCCGCCCGGGCCGGGCCGGCCGCGACGCCGCGATGCGCGCGCTCGAGACCGTCGGACTCCGACCGCAGGCCGACACGCAGATCGGCGAACTCTCGGGCGGACAGCAGCAGCGCGTGCTGGTCGCGCGCGCGCTTGCCGCCGACGCCGAGCTCCTCCTCCTCGACGAACCCTTCGCGAACGCAGATCTCGCCGCGTCGGCGAATCTGCTCGCCACGCTGCGAACGCTGTCGAACGGTGGGCGCACGATCCTCGCGGTCCACCACGATCTCGCCGCGGTGCGCGCGCACTTCGACCGCGCGATCGTGGTGGCCGGCGCAATCGCCGCCGACGGCCGACCGGGTGACGTACTCGACTCGGCGCGACTCGCGGCGATCTACGGCCTCGCCGATCCCGCCACGGGCGCCGCATGACGATCGGCGCGAACACCATCCTCGTCCTCGCGGGATGCGCGCTCTTCGGCGCGGTCGCGGGCGCGACGGGCACGTTCGTCCTCGCGCGTCGCCGTGCGCTCGTCTCGGACGTCGCGGGCCACGCCGCGCTCCCGGGCGTCGCGCTCGGCTTCCTGCTCGGCGAGGCGACCGGCCTCGGCGGACGCTCGCCCGCGCTCCTCCTCGCGTGCGCCACGATCACCGCGCTGCTCGCCGCGCTGTGCGTGGCGCCGCTCGCACGTCTCCGCCGACTGGGCGACGACGGCGCCACCGCCACCATGCTCGCGGGCTCGTTCGGACTCGGCGCCGCGCTTCTCTCGCTCGTCCAGTCGCACGCTTCCGGCGCGCAGGGCGGGATCCAGTCGCTTCTTCTCGGGAGCGCCGCGGCGATGCGCGCGGCGGATGTCGTGGCGCTTGCCGCGCTCTCGCTCGGCGTGCTCGTCGCGCTCGCCCTCCTCGCGCGGGGCCTGGCGCTCGTCGCCTTCGACGAGGAGCACGCGCGCGTCGCGGGAGTGCCCGTGCGCGCGCTCGACCTCGCGCTCGTCATCCTCCTCGTGGCCTGCGTGGTCGCGGGCCTCCAGGTCGCGGGCGTCGTTCTCGTGGTGGCATTCATCCTGACACCCGCGGCGACCGCGCGGCTCTTCGCGGGCTCGCTGCGTACGACCGCCGTGCGCGCGTCCGTGCTCGGCGCGACGACCGCGGTGGCCGGCGTGCTCGCCTCGCTCGTCCTCGACGCGATTCCGACCGGAAGCGCGATGACGCTCGCCGCCGCGCTGGTCTTCTTCGCCGCGCTTGTTGTCCGACGCACACCCGAGATCGCGAGGCACGTCGCATGACCGACTTCGCCGCCGTCGATCTTCCGGCGCTTCTCGCGATCGTTCTCGCGCTCGTCGCCTGTGCGACGCTCGGCAACTGGCTGGTGCTGCGCCGCGAATCACTCGCGGCCGACGCGACTGCGCACGCGGTGCTTCCAGGGCTTGTGGGCGGGTTCCTCGTCACCGGCACGCGTTCGCCGTGGGCGATGCTCGCGGGAGCCGCCATCGCGGGTCTTGCGGCGATCCTCCTTGCGCGGTTCGTGGCGCGCGCAACACGCACCGGCTCGGCGGTGGCGCTCGGCGTCGTGTTCACGGCCTTCTTCGCGCTGGGCGTGGCGCTTCTCGAGACGCAGGGCGCGCGACAGGTTGACCTCGATCCCGACTGCGTTCTCTTCGGCTCGCTCGAGACGCTCTTCGTCGCACCGCCCGAGCGCTCGCTGGAAGCGTGGATGCAGTCGTGGATCGCCGCGTTGCCGCGCCCGATCTGGACACTCGCCGGCGCCGCGGGGATCGCCGTGACGACGAGCTGGCTTCTCGCGAAGGAACTCGCCATGCGCGCATTCGATCCGTCGTTCGCGCTCGCCTCGGGCGCCGCGCCGCGATGGACCGACGACGTGCGCATCGTGGCCACGACGCTCGCGATCGTCGCCTCGTTCGAGGCGGTCGGCAGCGTGCTCGTCATCGCGCTCGTCGCGTGTCCGGCGCTCGCTGCGGCGCCGTTCGCGCGCTCGGTGCGCGGGCAGATCGCACTGTCGCTGGCGATGGCCACGCCGATCGCATGCGGCGCCTATCTCGCCGCAGCGCACGCGCCCGCATGGCTCGGCACGACGCACGCACTCAACGCATCGGGTACGGTCGCCTGCGCGCTTGCCGCCGGCGTACCCCTTGCCCATCTCCTCTATCGCGTGTTCCGGCGGGGTGCACGCCCCTCGCCTGCGCTCAACCGCCGCCCGGCGTGAGCGTCCAGTCCTTCGCGCTCGCGGGATTGGCCCACAGCATCATGTCGTCGAGACGCTCGGGCGCCAGCGACTCCGAGTGTCCGTCGGCGAAACCGATGATCACCTCGTCCATGTTGCGGCGGCTCAGGTTGCCCCACGACGCGGGGTCTTCATCGCTGTACTGCGCGGCCCACGTGCGCGTGTCGAAGTACGGCGAGCGCACGCGGAAGTAGCCCTCGGTCACGGGGCCGAGGTCGCCCGGCGAACCCTCCTGGCCGCGGGCGCTCCCGAAGACGACGAGCGACGACGGCCGCGAGATCTCGGAGAGGCGCGTCACGTAGAACTTCCCGTAGAGGCCGAGGAACGCGCTGTTGAATCCGCCGAAACTCTCGTCGCCGCCGACCCAGACGCTGTTCAGTCCGAAGCTCGGAAACGCGCTCGTCTGATAGAGGTAGTTCGAGTAGTCGCTCGCCTCGAGCTCGCGCAGCACGCGCTCGTGCTCGCCGACGTAGAGCGCGTTGAAGTCGTGCCCCAGGTACGGCGCAAGCCTCCACGGCCAGCGGTGCGCGGCCACGCCGATCGTCTGCGTGGCGATGGCGTTGCGCTGGGCGTCGTACGCGGGAAGGCCCGACTTGTATCCGGGAAGCAGCGCACCGTTGGCGTCGTGCGCGTACTGCGTCCATGCGCCGACGAGGTCGCGTGCCGCCGCGATCTCCCTCGCGCGCTCGCTCGAGGCACGAAGTCGCGAGAAGACCGGGAACAGTGCCGCGATGATCAGCGCGAGGATCGCGACGACCACGAGCAGCTCGACCAGCGTGAAACCCGCGATCTCGGCGAACTTCCGCAGCGGGCACCGACGCACGCGCGCCATGCGTCGATCGCCGAAGCCGTTGCACGAACGAGCCGCGCCGATCGGCGCGGAGACCGGAGCGATGCATGGCTTGGACTCGGCGATGGCGTGCACGTCTGATTCCTGCGGATGCTCCGCGGGTCGCGGGGAGGACTTGATTTGGCGTCGGGCCAGACCGTGGGCGGAACCGCCCTTCCACGGGGGGCGGACTGTAGCAATCGGGACATGGGGACGATGCCCACACGGCCCGTATCCCTCTGGGGCATACGCCCGAAAACCGCCGGAAGGGACGCGCGGATGCCAAAAATCCGACGCATCGCGCGTGTTCTTCCGGCCTCACCCTGTGCAGGGGCTAGGCTCTGCCAGAGGGGGACACCTGGCTTCCATCCGCGCGGCGCCCAGACACGGAAGCCGGAACTTCCGCGATCCGCCAAAGAGAGAGTTCCCTCGACCAACCGCTCTATGAAGAGTCCAGAAGCGAACCCCATCCGTCCCCGCGGCGTTTCAGGCACCAATCTTCGGGCAGCGACTTTCCGACATCGGCGCGCTGGGCGTCACCGCGACCGAACCGTTCCAAACATGCGACACACCGACACCATGCCGTCCTCCCCCGTCCGCTGCTCCTCCGCACGCGCCGTTCCGTGTGCGATCGCCTTCCTCATCGGCGGTGCGGCCATCGTCGGCCCCGCGCACGCAGACACCTACGTGAAGCAGTACAACGCGCCCGCGCTCGATCGCTGGAACTACCCGTTCAATCCGACGCCGGGCACGCGCATCACGGCGTCGACGTTCGGCAACGAGCCGGGAAGCCCGCTCTTCGACAACCGCGACGGCCAGTTCATCGTGGGTTTCAACACCGCCGCCGACATTCCCGCTGGCCTCGGCGCGTCGCAGTACCAGATCGTCTCGTGCGTGGTCGAGATCACCTACGCGAACGACTTCGTCGTGGAGTACGACCCGACGGTCGATCCGTACACGGCGTTCCTCCCGGCAAGCGACGCGGAATACGTGGACGACGAGGATCCGGGCCAGCCGGTCGAGATCTACGGCACCGGGTTCCGCAACGGCTTCTCGCTCATGACGTGGAACGAGACCACGCCGTACGCTCCATCCGGCACCGACATCCTCTCGCCCGGCGTGCGCACGGCGTACGCGATGGCCCGCAACGCCTCGGGCGCGTGGATCGACGTCTCAAGCTCGGTCCGCAACCGATGCACGCCTGATCCGTTCGCGGTGGGCACGATCAACGGGCTCAAGCCTGGCGACTTCGTGCCGATCGGATCGGCGATGCGATTCGAACTCGACTGCAGCCGCGCCGACGTGCAGGAGTATCTGCGGACCGCGATCAACGCAGGCAGACTTCGCCTGACGGTGAGTTCGCTCACAAAGGTCGTCCAGCAGGGTGGCAACTATCCGCAGTTCTACTGCCGCGAGAACCCGATCGTCGCGGCCACTGGCATCGGTGACGCGACCCTGGCGATCGAGGTCTCGACCGCGTCGTGCGTGCCGGCCGATCTCGACTGCGATGGCTCGGTCGCGGCGGCGGACCTGTCGCTGCTGCTTGCCTCGTGGGGAACGAGCGGACCGGCCGACCTCGATGGCGACGGCACCGTCGGCGCAGCGGATCTCTCGCTGCTGCTCGCCTCGTGGGGCTAACCGCTGCGGAGCTCATGACTGCGTGACGGACCCCGCCGGATCGATCTCGCGCGATTACGCGAGTCGCATCTGAGGCCGGGGGTATACGGGTGCGACGCGTCGACGCACGCGCTCCGAGATGCTGTCGAGCATGCGCTCGACCTCGGTGGTCGCGATCTCAAGCACCGCCGCGATCTCGTGCACCGTGAGCTCCTCCGTGTAGCGGAGCATCAGCACGAGCCGCTCTCGGCGCGTGAGTTCGCGGATCAACTCCGCGACGACGTTTGCGTGACGGACAGGCGCCGCAGTGGCGCACGTGGCGGAAGCGCGCTCGGTGGCGACACCTCCTGCATTCGGGAAGACATCCGCTCGATCCTGGCGAGTCATGACCCGTCCTTCCTGCCGCCATCCATGGCGACATTGGGAAGATAACCGCAACCGCAGGTGTCGCGTCAAGCGACATCGCACAGGGTGAACACCCCGATCGAACGTGTCATCACGGGAAGACTCCGGCACGGTCGCGGCGCGCGCAACTCGCGCACGCGTGCGGCTCGATCACGAACCGGCCGCGACCTTCGCCACCGAGAAGAGCGGAAGAAGCAGCGCGATCGCGACGGCACCGAGGATCGATCCGAAGACGAGGATGAGGACCGGCTCGAGCAGACTCGTCGCCTGCTTGAGACCGGTCTCGAGGTCCTCCTCCGCGAAGTCGGCCGCGCGACCGAGCACGTCGGGCAACCGACCCGACCGCTCGCCCGCCGCGACCATCGAGATGACGGACGAGGGAAGCAGCGTTTCGTTGCGCAGCGCTTCGACGAGCGTGCCGCCATCACGGAGCCGCGCATCGATCGCATCCCAGAAGCGCGCGGCGCGCGGCGAGCGTGAGAGCCCGCGGCAGATCGCGATCGCGTCGAGCAGATGAATGCCGCTTGCAAGCAGCGTCGCGAGGGTCCGGCAGGTGGTGGCCACGAACGAGAGTCGCGCCAGGCGACCGATCACGGGCAGGCCGAAACGCACACGGTCTATGAGTCGATCCCACGCTTCGGAACGCATCAGGACCGCTCCAGCGACCGCGAGCAGACCCGCCGCCACACCGAGAAGGAGTGCATTCGACCTGATGGCGTCGCTCGCGCCGAGCAAGACCTGGGTGGGCCAAGGCAGATCCGCACCGCGATCGGCGTAGATCTTGGCGAAGCGTGGCAGGACGAACACGAGGAGCGCGATCACGACGACCATGCCCGCGCCGAGCATCAGGAACGGGTAGCTGGCGGCCGCGCGCACCTGCTTCGTCAGCCGCTCGGCGCGACGGAGATGCTCGGACGCACGCAGCAGCATCGGCCCGAGCTGACCGGTCGCCTCGGCGGCGCGGACCAGCGCGACGACGAGCGCCGGTACCTCGCGTCCACGACGCCCGAAGGCTTCGGACAGCGGAACACCCGACTCGACCTCGGTCGCAAGCTGGCGGACGAACGGACGGAACTCGTCCCGACCGCCCTCCTCGGCGGCGCTCGCGAGCGCCTCGCTGAGCGGGACCCCCGCCTCCGCCATCGTGCCGAGGTGGCGGCACAGGGCAGCGAGGTCGCTGCGCCGGGCGCGCGACGAGCGCGTGGCGCGCGGCGCGGCGGTGGTCGAGGCGATTCGTTCATCGTGACCGATCGAGAGGACGGTCTTTCCCTCCGCACGGAGGCGACGGGCGACCTCCTGCGGCGTCGCTGCCGCGATCGTGCCGGTTGTCTCACGACCATCGGCGTCAAGCGCGCGGAAGCGAAACGTCGCGCGTGCAGCGGCAGGCGCAAGCGGGTTCGAATCGTGGGCGAGGTTGGTCGCCATCGGCGCAGGGCTCACGACGCGGTCGCGAGCACCACCTCCTCGAAGGTCGTGACTCCGTCGCGCACCTTGGCGAAGCCGTCGGCGCGCATCGGGAGATGTCCGCCAGCGCGGGCCACGGCGGCGAGTTCCTGGAGCGTCGCGCCGCGAGCAACCGCGGTGGTGAACGCCTCGTCGGGGACGAGCAGTTCGAAGACGCCGACGCGTCCCGCGAATCCGGAGCCGCGGCAGCGCGAGCATCCCGCGCCCCGCGCGAGCATCGCATCGGCCGCGAGCGGCGCATGCTCGGCGACGGCATCGCGCACGTGCGCCTCGGGTTCGTAGGACTCGCGGCAGTGCGGGCAGATCCGTCGCACGAGTCGCTGCGCGAGCACTCCGCGCACGACCGCCGCCACGAGGAATGGCTCGATGCCGATGTTCACCAGGCGCGTGACCGCGCTGACCGAGTCGTTCGTGTGGAGCGTCGAGAAGACGAGGTGGCCGGTGAGCGCGGCCTGCACCGCGGTCTGCGCGGTCTCGGCGTCGCGGATCTCGCCGACCATGATGACGTCGGGATCCTGACGGAGCATCGCGCGCAGCGCCGACGCGAAGCTGAAGCCCGCGCGGTCGTTCACCTGGAACTGATTCACTCCAGGGAGCGTCGCCTCGATCGGGTCCTCGACGGTCGAGATGTTGCGGTCGGTGCCGTTCAGACTTGCAAGCGCGGAATAGAGCGTGGTCGACTTGCCGCTGCCCGTCGGGCCAGTGACAAGCACGATGCCGTTTGGCCGCGCGACGACGCCGCGCCAGCGGCCGAGGAGCTCAGTGCCCATCCCGAGCCGTTCGAGTGGAACGAGCGAGGCTCGACTGTCGATCACGCGGATGACGACCTTCTCTCCATGACGGCCAGGCATCGTCGAGACGCGAAGGTCGATCGGACGCCCCTCGAGCATCACATGGATGTCGCCATCCTGCGGAAGTCGCCGCTCGGAGATGTCGAGACCGGCCATGATCTTGATGCGGCTCGAGATGGCGGCGGCCATCTTCCACGGCGGATCGGCCTTCTCGAAGAGCCGGCCATCGACGCGGAATCGCACGCGCAGGCGCCGGTCGCCCGGCTCGATGTGGATGTCGCTCGCGCCCTCGTGGACCGCGCTCCAGAGAAGCCAGTTCACCGTCTTCACGACGGGCGAGTAGCCGGCGAGATCGCGCAGATCCTCGATCTCGGCGACCTCGCGCTCGACCACGCTGAACGACTGCTCGTCGAAGGCCCCGACGATCTCGTCGATGACGAAGACGTTCGCGGCCGGCACGTACGCCTCGAGCGCGGCGCGGATATTGGCCGCCGTCGCGGCGACGATCTGCACCTGCTTGCCGGTGCGGCGACGGATCTCCTCGAAGAGGTAGAGGTTCGCGGGCTCCGCAACCGCAACCGTCAGCATGTCGCGCACGACGAAGAGCGGCAGCACGAGATGCTCGAGGAGGTACTCGCGCGGCAGCGTCTCGAGCGCCTTCGGATCGGCGATGCGCGCGATCTCGCGCGCGTACGGGATGCCGTAGCTTTCGGCCACCGCCTCCATCACCTGCTCTTCGTCGACGAAGCCGAGCTCGACGAGTGTCTC
>Ga0315906_10011921_pt1 | contig 10106 bp, 9 predicted proteins | sample LakEriMetagenome_4_FD_203526 | JGI IMG/M metagenome (GOLD analysis project Ga0315906, IMG submission 203526) | Freshwater fungal communities from buoy surface, Lake Erie, Ohio, United States - Buoy 2 MA122 | ecosystem: Environmental > Aquatic > Freshwater > Lake > Lake biofilm | place: USA: Lake...
CGAATGACCAGAGTCTTCCCACTTGTCTCAATTGAGAGATAAGCAGGAAGGACTTTAGTTGAGCCGCTGCGAAGTGGAGTATCCGATCCTGCAGCAATCAACCACGAAGTTGCAGTCACGCTATAGGCAAGTGTGACAATTAAAGCTGCTGCGACTGAGTAATGGCGGAAATTGATATGCGATTGCTGCAATCGCGCACTTATCTTGTCGTACATAACAATCGCCGATGTAATTGCGAAGAGAGTTGCGATTGCCAGAAATACTCCTGGAAAGACTCGTGAGTTCAGAGTTGAACCGCTATTGGGAACAACCAGTGCGCTGGAGAATGTACCCACAAGAAGGAAGATGATTCCGGGTAGTGCAAATTTACGTGCCGCAGTGCTTGAGAAGAATGCGAAGAATAAAAATGCAGGAATTGGACTGATGCTCCACCATGGAAGGGAGCCAGGTCCTCCAGGGTTGGCAAGAAATGCCAAGTTTGGCCCTCCGCCAGGAATTGATAGACCGATCTCTAGGAAGAGTCTTGTGGGGTGGCGAAGCAAACCAAAGGAGTTAGGTGCGGCAAGTAAGAAGGGGATGAGGAAAAGTGCAGAACGTTTTGCTGCACGTTGAATGAATAGTGGATCTTTCGCATTGTTCTGAGATTTTTTGTAATCGAGAAGCAGTAAGAGAGAAGTTGCTACTAAGAGTGGTAAGAGTATGGATGGATTAAAGAGAAGCAGTAATCCGAGGAACAAGGCGTGGGAGAAGACTCCGCGCCAAGCCCACTTCTCAATCTCAACCCAGTGTTGAAGTTGGCGAATGAAGAATGGCAGAGCGATGAGCAGGATCAGTAAGCCAAGTCGTCCCGCATTGATTGCTGCGATTGCAACTGGTGACAAGGCATAGAGAAGCGATGCTCCCGCAGAGAGCCACCCATTTTCCGTGTATTTCTTAAAGAATCGATGCGCAGAGACCAGTAAGAGAAATGGTGCAAAGAGAAAAAGCAGCGAGATAAGTATTTGTGGATTTGCAAAGGTGATAACAGATGCAATTCCGACTAAGAGAACCCAAGCGGGGGTCGATTGGCCGCTACCCATACCTACTTCATGCCAACTTGAAATGTAGTAATTAATTAACTCTCTTGCACTATCTGGTGATTGCGCAAGAGCTCCACCGGATAAATCTCCGATTCGATGCCTACTCCAACCAATCGAGATAATTGCAAGTATCGAGGCAGCAATAATCATTGGTCGATAAAAAATTGTTCTCCAGGGAGCATGGGCTATAGGAGTTAATAAATCTTCGTCATCATCGATAGTGAGGTCACTAACCGTTGGGGAATCCTGAACTTTGGCATCTGGAAGAATCGTTGAACGTAAGAGGGCTATGTTGCGATTAAAGGAAGCGCGGATTTGTACAGTTCGCGAAGGAATAAAGGTCTTCACTACTCGCGAAGAAATAAGTCGATGCTGCTTTCTAACTTTTCTCGCTTCCAACAATTCAGCAGGGTGGATTATCAGAGTTGCAATTGCTAAGAGTTCATCAGATGCATAACCGGGAAGCTTCGCGAAGAGATACCCGATAGATCTAAGAATTGCGCCCGAGAGAAGTTGAAGGCTGAGCCATGGCAGAGCAAAAAGTGATGAGTTTGCCAGCAGTACATAGGCAGCATTTCGCCTATCCAAAAGAAGAGGTCTATGAAGAAGGGCACCCTCAACATCTACACTTCGACGTTCATTGCTCGATGCTTGAGCGTGGTAACCAATCGCATCTGAGACAGCAATAACAGAATGCCCCGCAACTCGTGCGCGCCAACCAAAATCAACATCATCTCTGAACAATTCGAGGTTCTGATCAAAGCCACCGAGCTCTTCAAAGATATCGCGACGAATAAGTGCGCCCGCTGTACTGACCGCCATTACTTCATGAATTCCATCGTGTTGACCTTGGTCATACTCCGCAGGTTCTAGACCAGTCCAGCGAGCGCCGTTAGTCGCGATGCTGATTCCTTGTTCGATGAGATGTGTGCGGTCGTGCCACCCTAAAAGTTTCGGTCCCGCAATTACAACATTTGGGCGATCTTCAGTTGCAGCTAGGAGCGCTTCGAGTGCACCAGGATGTAAAACGCAATCATCGTGGAGAATCCAAATCCACTCTTGGCTATCTGCAATCTGTGATGGAAGCTGTGCAACACCGTGAGCAACTGCGGCACCAAATCCAACTTCTCTATCGAGAGTGGCAACAGGAATGCGAGCGCCCTTAAGTAATTTGGCAGATGAATCAATGGATCCTGTATCGATTGCAACAATCTGATCTGCCTTGCGAGTCTGCGATGCAATCGATGCGACAACTTCGGGAAGCCATGTTGCGCCATCGTGAACGACAAGAATTGCCGTAACGCGTTGGGAACTCATAGGTAGAACCTACCTAACTGAAATGGCTGAATTCGTTGACTGGTATCGGGGGCTGCGATTACGCAGGGCGACGCTTGAGACGGCGACGCTCACGTTCAGAGAGGCCACCCCAAATTCCAAAGCGCTCATCGTGAGCGAGGGCGTATTCGAGACACTCTTGGCGCACATCGCATGAGAGGCAGACGCGCTTAGCTTCGCGAGTTGATCCACCCTTCTCAGGGAAGAATGCTTCTGGGTCTGTCTGGGCGCATAGTGAGCGCTCCTGCCAGGAGAGTTCAAAGTTCTCTCCGTTAGCTAGTTGAATAGTTGGTCCAGCAGTGGGGGCTGATGGCTTGCCAGTTGAACTTCCTTCTGGACGGATTGGCATTCGCAAATCTCCTCAAGTCATTAGGGGCGGGATTCATTGTGAATCTCCTGCGCTCTAGGTATGAATTACACTCGTGTAATCCCTCTGAGTCAACCCCAAGGTGGAGACTTTTCTAATATTTATGGCAAAAAAGTGGAGTTTTTAGAGAGAAATCGATAATTCGCCGCTTGCAGAAAGATATTTCTGTGATTTTTGGGAATCGGGAGCGATTGAAGTGCCATGAGTTACGAAACATTGAGAGAGATGTGAACCAGCCCCCACTACGACCTTATCGCCAATGATGCAGCCATCAATGACCACTCCCGCTTCGATGATGCAGCCAGATCCGACCGATGTTCCACCAGTAAGCACTGCGCCATCAGCGATTGTCGTGCCACCTTGAGCTAAGAATGCGCCATCTACTAAATCTCGGGAGCCCTTAAACAAGGCCGCTGGCGTGCCTACATCGAGCCAATAGGACTGATCTTTAAATCCAAAGATTGCGCGGCCGCTGGCGACTAACGCAGGAAAAGTTTCACGTTCGATACTGACAACTTCATCGAGAGGAATCTCATCAATAACCGATGGAGAGAAAACATAGCAACCGGCATTGATCGAATTAGTAACTGGGTTATCCATCTTCTCCAGAAATGCAGTGACGCGACCTGAAGAATCTGTAGGTACGCATCCAAATGCGCGAGCATCTTCTACGTCGATCAGGTGCAGCGTGACATCTGCCTTCTTCTCGATATGAAAGGCGATCTGATCTGCAATGGAGTGACGACTTAAAACATCGCCGTTGAAAATCACAATTGGTTCATCGCGGCCAAGTAGCTGCGCAGCATTACGAATTGCACCACCCGTGCCTAGCGGTTCTTTCTCTACTGCATAGAGAATTTTGATTCCCCATTTGCTACCGTCGCCAAAGTAAGGAGTAAAGACTTCTGCTAAATATGATGTTGCTAAGACAAGAGTGTGAACTCCCGCCTTCTTCGCGGCGAGAATTTGGTGTTCAGTTACCGGAAGTCCAGCAACAGGGAGCATCGGTTTTGGCGAATCATTTGTCAGGGGTTTGAGTCGTGTTCCAAATCCGCCCACAAGTAAAATTCCAACAGCCATCTCTATTGACCCAACTTCTTATCTGCAGATGCAGAGTTTATGCGATTTGCCGCTTCGACAATCTGTTGATCTGTTGCTGTCATCGCAACGCGAATAAATTGAGCACCCTTTTCTCCATAGAAGATTCCTGGAGTTGCAATAATGCCAATATCTGCAAGCCACGAGACTGAATCCCAAGCGCTCTCATTGCGGGTAGCCCAGATATAGAGCCCTGCGGCAGAGTCATGGATTTCAAAGCCAGCCTTTGTTAGCGCAGTCTTAAGAGTTGCGCGTCGTGCGTTATAGCGAGCTCTTTGGGCTTCCACATGAGTTGAATCAGAGAGAGCTGCAACCATTGCTTTCTGTACAGGGAGAGAGACCATCATTCCGGCCTGTTTACGGACTTCTAAAATTTTTGCAATGAGTTCTGGGTCTCCGATGACGAAAGCTGCGCGATAACCGGCCATGGAAGATCTCTTTGAGAGTGAGAAGACCGCCAAGAGATTTGAATAATCACCATCGGTATATTTCAAGATTGATGTTGGGGTCTGGCTATCGCCGAACTCGAGATAGCACTCATCAGAAACCACTACAGCGCTCTCTCTTCGTGACCAATCTAAAGCTGATCGGTATTCGGATTCAGAGTGCACTCGGCCCGTTGGATTCGAAGGCGAATTCACCCACGCCATATCTGCCGCTGGCCAAGTTGTTGCATCGATTGCAACAGGGGTCGCCTCTGCTTGACCGAGTAAGGAGCCAACTAAATAAGTTGGATACGCGATTTCTGGGTAGAGCACACTCTTAGATTCAAGAAAGGTTGGAAGCCAAGCGACAAACTCTTTCGAACCAATAAGTGGAAGAACTCCAAAGTTACCTGTGGCTCCTAGAGTTTTCTCAGCCCAACTTCTAATTGCACCTTGTAACTCTTGCGTTCCTACAGTGACTGGATAACTTGGAGAGTTTGATGCGCTGCGAAAAGCTTCTTGGATAAATTCTGGCGTTGGATCAACAGGAGTTCCAACAGAGAGATCTATCGCTCCCTGAGGATGTTTGCGTGCACGCTCTGCATAAGGTGCGAGCGCATCCCACGGAAAATCAGGAAGTTTTTGGCGCAAGAGCAGTTACATCTGCGTGATCGGAATTTGTCTCTCCGACCTTTGATGCTCCCCCAGGTGAACCCAACTCAATAAAGAATTCCGTATTGATCTTCTTGTAGTTATCCCACTGCCCTGGAACATCATCTTCATAATAGATAGCTTCAACTGGGCAGACTGGCTCGCAGGCGCCACAGTCGACGCACTCATCAGGTTGGATATAGAGCATGCGTGTGCCGTCGTAGATGCAATCAACTGGACACTCTTCGCGACAGGACTTGTCCTTAACGTCAACGCAAGGTTCGGCGATTACATAGGTCATGGGATTTCCTCCTGGAGGCTTGAGCGGATAGGCGGTAATTCTAACCCTGCGAGAGGTTGATTGCACGATTACTGTTGGGTTATGAGCGCTGAAGAGTTGCGGGCCGCGATTGGCAAGCGAGCCACGATTCGCCTTCATGATGTCGATGGCGGCTTCAGAGATATTGTCGGCGTTTTACAGAGTGAGACAAGCCTTATCAATCGTCGCGGTGAGTTAATTGAATTCGAGCTCGAGAAAGTCGCTCTCTTCAGAGTCATTCCTGTCTTTAATCGACGCGATGCAAAGGCTGGCCAGTTAAGTATTTATGACACTCTCTCGCGTGAAGTAAAGAGTGTGCGAAGCCGCGATGGCTTTATCTCGATCTATTGCTGCGGTCCTACCGTCTACAGGGATGCACATGTGGGAAATCTCAGAACCTTCCTGCTCTCTGACCTAATTGCCAGAACACTTACCTTGCAGGGCATCGAAGTTCAGTTAATTCAGAACATCACTGATGTTGGGCATATGGCTGATGATTTCGAAGAGCAGGACAAGATGCTGGCTGAATCCGAGAAAACTAAGGTTGATCCATTTGAAATAGCGCGGGAGTTTGAAGCACGATTCCATCGTGATCTCGCACTGTTAAATATTAGGGCTGCCGATCGCTATCCACGTGCTTCAGAGAATATGGTCTCGATGCAGAAGGCAATAGCTGAGTTGATTGAGAAGAAATCGGCATATGTCGGTAGCGATGGCTCTATCTACTTTGATGCGACATCCTTTGAAAGTTACGGGGCAATCAGTGGTAATCGTTTAGAGGCTCTCAAACCAGGTCACCGATATGAGTATAAAGATGAAGGTGGAAAGAGATTCCACGCAGATTGGGCACTCTGGAAATTAGCTGGCGCTAGAACTCAGATGATTTGGGAATCTCCATGGGGTGCAGGTTTCCCGGGTTGGCATATCGAATGCAGCGCGATGTCTATCGATTTTCTCGATGCAGCCGTTGATATCCACGTTGGTGGAATTGATTTGAGATTTCCTCACCACGAAAATGAACGAGCACAATCAAATTCACTCACTGGGCACGAAGTGGTTGAAACTTGGGTACATGGAGAGCACCTTCTCTTTGAAGGTAGAAAGATGTCTAAGAGCGCCGGAAATGTTGTACTTCTTGGCGATCTCATTGAGCGCGGGCTTGATCCACTCTCGCTTAGATTCGCACTTCTTGAGAATCGCTATCGCTCACAGATGGATCTCTCCTGGGCATCGCTTGAGGCTGCACACTCCACGCTTCGTCGTTGGAGAAAGTTGATGAGTGAGTGGGGAACTTCATCAGAGTTTAAGATCGATGAGGAAATTACCGATTCACTTTCAACTGATTTAGATACGCCTCGGGCGATGCAGCGACTTCGAGCGATTGAGAAGGATTCATCGATTGGTAACCAAGATAAACGCGCAATCTACTTATATGCCGATCAAGTCTTGGGGCTGGCGCTAGATCGAACTCCTGAAGAGAAACCGCTCACCGATGAACTCGAGAAACTTTTACATAAACGAGAGATTGCCCGAAAAGAGAAGAACTGGGCTGCCAGCGATGCCCTACGTAACGAGTTAGAGGAAGCTGGGTTAGAGATTAATGACAGTGCAGCTGGACAGAGCTGGAGCTGGAAGTAATCACACTCTCTTCAGTGCAGCAAGTAGCCCTACAAGAAAACCAATAAAGAGCAGTGCGCTCCCAGCGTTATCTCCTTGAACAAGTAACTCTTGGCCAGCCCCAAATGTTCCGGCGCGAATAATTACGAGAATCCATGCAGCGAGTGCAAGAAATTTATAGCGCTTCTTTCCGAGATATCTTCCAATCCACCAAATCGCGATGTAGGTCGATGTAATTGCAAGTATGACTCCAAATGGTGGGAGGGATTGGTGAATCAGTATTGCAGCTATCGCTGCGGCAAATCCGAGTCCAATAGAGAGTAGAAAGTTCATTACGAAAGAGAAATTCCAGCGAATAGGTCTGACTCGAGGCCATGTGAATTTATAGCTGGCCCTTTCTCGCCTTTAACTAGCGTGTAGTACTCGTTGCCCCATATCTCTAAACCTAAATTATTTGAAAGCGCAAAGAATGGACCGTCGATAGCAATTTGAGTCCCATGGGCGCGCATCGCTTCCATCTTCTGCTCAACAAAATCTCCACCATCAATAAGCGCATGAACAAAGGAATCATCTTTTGCAAAGGGAAGATCGTCGGCGCTCTCCGCTCCCATAAAGTCTGAGCCCAGTGCCTTCATCTTGTCGATTCCATCTTGGATGACAGATTTCGGCATTACATTCCAGTAAATCTTGGGAATATCCCATGTAGCTAACTTTGCTGCCGCCATTGCGACCCGATGGGCTTGAATGTGATCGGGATGTCCATACCCACCAAATTCGTCATAGGTAATCATCACGTGAGGCTTTACCTCTTCTATGACCTTTATGAGAGAACCAGTGGCGATATCGAAATCTGCTTTCCAGAATGTATCTTCACGGTTATTGGCATCCGTTCCCATCATTCCACTATCGCGGTACTTACCTTGGCCTTCTGCAAGGAAGCGATGGTCTTTCACTCCAAGTGCAACCATCGCATTGGCAAGTTCTGTAACTCGATGCTCGCCTAAGCGATCGTCATTGTGGGCGGCAAGGTGTGCGAGGTCTTCAATAAGGACTTCGCCTTCTTCACCGCGAGTACAGGTAATGAGAGTTACTGATGCACCGAGTGATGCATACAGCGCCATAGTGCTTCCATTGTTGATGGTCTCGTCATCGGGATGCGCATGCACAAGGAGCATGCGATAACCCTTATAGCTATCAAGCATTAATAGACCGGCAGTGAAGTATCTATTTGTTTCGCCCAAGCGACAACGCCACCAGATACATGCGATGCATCAGCAAAGCCTGCGTTCTTGAGGATTGCAAGACACTCCGCAGATCTGACTCCACTCTTGCAGTGAAGAATTATTGGCTTATCTTGTGGAAGCGTCGATAGAACACTGCCATCGATAAATCCTTGCTTAGGAATGAGGTGCGAGGTCGGAATCCGAACGATGTCGAACTCGCTTGGTTCACGTACATCGATGAGATAGAAATCTTCATCTCCATCAATCTTTGACTTGAGTTCTTGCACGGTAATTGTCGAACCGGTGCTCGCTTCTTGCGCTGCATCAGAGAGCACTCCGCAAAATGCTTCGTAATCCGGAAGCAACGCTGTCTGCTTTGGTTTCTCGCTACAGATTGGGCAATTTGGATCTTTGCGAACCTTGATTTTTCTAAAGGTCATATCCAGTGCGTCGTAGACCATTAAGGAGCCAATAAGTGGCTCGCCAATTCCGGTGAGAACTTTGATTGCTTCAGTTGTTTGAATAGAGCCAATCGTTGCGCAGAGGACTCCGAGGACTCCACCTTCGGCGCAACTTGGCACCATTCCGGGAGGTGGTGGTTCTGGGTAAAGGCATCGATAGCAAGGCCCGTACTCAGCCCAAAAAACACTCGCCTGTCCATCAAAGCGATAAATCGATCCCCACACATATGGCTTCTTCAGTAAAACGCATGCATCGTTAACTAGGTAACGTGTTGCAAAATTATCTGTGCCGTCGACGATGATGTCGTACTGGGCAAAGATTTCCATGACATTTGAATTATCTAAACGCGTCTCATGTGTAATCACATTGACGTGTGGATTAATCTCGGCAATCTTCTCTTTCGCACTCTGAGCTTTACTCTTACCAATATCTGATTGGCCATGAATAATCTGACGCTGCAAATTGGATTCATCGACAGTGTCGTACTCGACTATGCCGAGAGTGCCGATGCCGGCCGCTGCCAAATACATCAGTGCTGGAGAACCAAGACCGCCTGCACCAACACAGAGGACTTTTGCATTCATCATGCGCTGCTGACCTGCCATCGCGACATCTGGGATGATCAAATGGCGGCTATATCGACGGACTTCATCGACGGTGAGCGCTGGACCCGGAGTAACAAGCGGAGGAGTCTTCATGGTGCAATTCTGCCGTACTGTGCGTTTGCCTGCCAATTCTGTACGATGCGCACAATGACTACAGATACTTCACATGCAAACGGTTCGCGTTCAGATAAATCTCGCCTTCCACGTGACGAAAGACGAGCGCTTCTGCTCTCTGCAGCTCTTGAGGTGTTTACCGCAGCGGGTTATCACTCAGCAGCGATGGATGAAATTGCAGATAGAGCCAATGTCAGTAAGCCGGTTCTCTATCAACACTTTCCCTCAAAGTTAGATCTCTACCTTGCTGTCCTTGATCTTCATATCGACTCTCTCGTCTTTGAGATTCAAAAGGCAATCTCATCTACACCTGATAATCAGCAACGAGTTCATGTGACTATTGATGCTTACTTCGACTTTATCGAGAATGAAGGCGAAGCATTCCGTCTGCTCTTTGAAAGCGATATGAGCGTTGAACCTCAAGTGCGCGAGCGCCTCAATCGAATGACCTACGACTGTGCAGCTGCAGTTAGTGGCGTGATCTCAAATGACACTGGACTTCCTCGTGAAGAAGCGATGATGCTCGGTGTTGGTCTCATTGGTTATGTACAGGTCACAGCGCGACATTGGCTTGAAAGAGATGGAAAGCTCTCTCGTACGCAAGCAATTGAACTTGTTGAGAACCTGATGTGGCGAGGAATCTCTGGATTTCCCCGTACCGAACTCTGACTCTAAGATAGGGCCATGAGCTCAAAGAAATCAGATAAGGCATCGCAAGTTCGCATCTCCATCACTAATGTAAATAGCGAACTCTCCTTCGAGTGCCCTCTGGCTCCAGAAGAAATCCGAGCGGCAGTTACTGCAGCGCTCT
>Ga0315906_10011922_pt1 | contig 10106 bp, 9 predicted proteins | sample LakEriMetagenome_4_FD_203526 | JGI IMG/M metagenome (GOLD analysis project Ga0315906, IMG submission 203526) | Freshwater fungal communities from buoy surface, Lake Erie, Ohio, United States - Buoy 2 MA122 | ecosystem: Environmental > Aquatic > Freshwater > Lake > Lake biofilm | place: USA: Lake...
CCAGTGGACGGCTACCTCGGTATCCGCCGCCGCATGCTCCGTCGATGGCTGGAAACGTACGCCGACGAGGTGATTTTCCTGTCCGAGTCGGATCGCACGGCCTGGGTGGACGGGCGGCGAGGCATCGTCGTGCCAAACGTGGTACCCGCGCGGACGGCCCCATCCGCGGACGCGATTCGCGCGACCCGCGCGGAGTTCGGGGCGGGCGACGGTGACCGGCTCGTCGCCTATGTCGGAGGCTACCAGGAGATCAAGGGGATCTTCCCGCTCGTCGACGCGGTTCGCAGCCTTCTGCCCGACCATCCGCGACTGCGGATCCTGGCTCCCGGCATGACCCTGTCGCGCCCGACATCCTGGAAGGCGCGCCTGGCGAGGCGCGTCATGCCTGCGATCGGCCTCGCCCGCGACTACGAGCGGGCCGCAACGATCGTCGAGGCAGAGGGCGCATCGCACGCATTCCTGCGACGGCCCTTCGTTCAGGATGTGCTGCCGGTGCTGGCGGCGGCGGAGTTCCTCGTTTTCCCCTCGACGAGGCCCCACTTCGCCCGCCCCGTCGTCGAAGCAGCCACCGTCGGCCGAGCGGCGGTCGGATCGCGGCTGGGCGGCGTCTCGGATCTGATTGAGGATGGCAGAACGGGCCTGCTGGTCCGCCCTGATGACCCAGCAGCTCTGGCGGACGCGATGCGGCTGCTCCTCGGCAATCCTGCGCGGGCCGCTGCCATGGGGCTTGCCGCAGCGGAGCTGGCTCGAACACGGTTCGACGCCGACGCCCAGATCGATCGAGTGATGGCGATCTATTCGGATGTCATCTCGCGGGGCCGTGCCTCATCTGGCTGCAGGCCCGCCGCGTGATGTCCGAGGATGCACACGCCGGCAACGGCATGCGGGTGATCCACGTCACCACGGCGACCAATCGGGATGCGGCAGGCGTCCGGGCGGCGGTGGATGGCATGGTCGACGGCCTCAGCCGGGGCTGCGACATGCGCATCGTCCAGATGGGCGTTGTTCCCGAGGGTGAGAACTGGGAACTCGGGGTGTCGGACCGAGTCCGGCGGGTGCAACTGCGGTCGGTCGGGCCCCGCTTGTTCAGTTACACGCCAGGGCTTCGGGAGGCCATCGCCGCCGAACGGCCTGCGATCGTCCACATTCATGGGATCTGGCAGTATCCTGGCGTCGCCACGACGGGGCCCGCGCGACCACCCGGATCGGTCGTCGTGCTCAGTCCGCACGGAATGCTGTCGGCACGAGCCTTGGCGCATCACTCACCGAAGAAGCATCTCGCCTGGCTCGCCTATCAGCGAACCGCGCTTGCGCGCGTCGACCTGATCCACGTCACGTCGGAGGCGGAACGAATCGACGTCCGCCGCGCCGGGTTGCGGCAGCCGGTGGCGGTGGTACCCTTCGGAGTTGATGTGCCAGCGCACTGCCCTGATCGCGGCCCGACCGGACCTATGACTGCCCTGTTCCTTTCGCGAATTCATCCCATCAAGGGCATCCTCGACCTGGTCCAGGCGTGGGCTCGTGTTCGCCCGGCGGGCTGGCGGCTCGTGATCAGCGGTCCGGACGAGTGCGGGCACCGGGAAGACGTCGCCCGCGCGATCGCCGAGCAGGGCCTCGGCGACGTCGTGGCGATCGAGGGCCCGAGGTGGGGGCGAGACCGGGAGGAATGCGTGGCTGCTGCCGACCTGTTCGTGCTCCCGTCCCATTCCGAGAACTTTGGACTTGCGGTCGCGGAGGCGCTCGCCCAGGGCGTGCCGGTGCTCACCACCCACGGCGCGCCGTGGCAATGCATCGCGGAAGCCGGGTGCGGCTGGTGGGCGCCGGTCGGTGAGCGAGGCCTGGAGGCCGGCCTCAGGCAGGCGTGCGGGCTCGATCGCAAAGGCCTGCTGGAGATGGGTCGTCGGGGCTGGCGGATGATGCGCGATCAGTTCGCCTGGGAGACCTGCTCGATAAGGTTGGCGGAGGTGTACCGCTGGTCATGCTCTCGGGGCCCACGGCCCGTGAGCATCTGCTTGTTGGCGAGGAGGAAGGCTCATGACGATGCCACCGGGTCCCGACCCCCGCAACGCTTCCGGCGACAGCCTCTCGGCGGCCATGAGAGCGGCTGTGCTCCTGAATCGATACCTGCCCCGCGGGAAAGGAGCGGTGCCTCGCTGGATCGGCGGCTGGCTCCGCCGTGAAGCCGGCCATTTCATCGTCACCCGCCACGGCGCCAAACTGGTGGTCGAACCGTCGAGCCTCGACGTCTACGCCTGCATCGTGAACTCTGGCCGCACCTGGAACTGGCACGTCCTCACGGCGTGCGCCGCCTTCCTCCGCCCCGGCGACACGTTCCTCGACATCGGCGCCAACATCGGGTTCATGTCGCTCGAACTCGCCCGAGTCTTTGGCTCGCAACCGGGCGTTCCTGGCATCCGCGTGATCGCATTCGAGCCGCTGCCTCCCCTCGTCGCCGCCATCCGCGACTCGGTGCCGATCAACCCTGCCGCGACGGTCAACGTGCGAGAGGAAATCGTCTCCGATTCCGCCGGCACGATGGACCTCTTCCTCGGCTCGCATTCCATTCATGCCTCCACCCGCGCCCGCGAGGAGGGCTCGCGGACGCTGCGGCTGCCCACGGTGCGGGTGGACGATCTCGTCGAGAGTGGTGAGATCCCCCCGCCGCACGTCATCAAGATCGACGTCGAAGGGGGCGAGTTCGCCGCGTTCCGGGGGGCGGAATCGACTCTGCGGCGGTACCAGCCGCAGATAATCTTCGAATCCGACGAGAATACGGCACGTTTCGGCTACACGCGTCGCGACCTTTGCGGATACCTCGGCGGCGTCGCACCGTATCGATTCCTGAATATCAACCCGGATGGAACTGGTTTTTCGGCCCTGTCGCCCGATTCCGATGCCTCGGCAGATCCGGCGGATATCCTTGCAACCACGCTGCCGGAGCCTGCGATCGCCGCCGCGTCCGACAGCATCCGGCACTGGACTCGCTCGGGACGGATCGTGCCGGCGGCATTCGCCCCTTCCCCAAGTGACCGGATTTCATGAGCGTCATTCTCGGACTCAACTTCGGGCACCCCGACTCGTCGGCCTGCCTGCTCGTCGACGGGCGGCTCACCATGGCGGTGGCCGAGGAGCGGCTCGGACGGCGCATCAAGCATGACCCCGCATTTCCTTCGCTGGCCATCCGCGCGGTTCTCGACGATGCCGGCGTGCGGCCCTCCGACGTCGACATCGTCGCCGTCCCCCGGGATGGCCGGGCCAACATGGCGGCCAAGGTGCGGTATGTGCTCACGCATCCCGCGACCGGCTTCGCCGCGGCGCGTGAGCACTTCCGTCGCGAACGGACTGCCGCCACGACGCTTCCGGCGAGGCTTGCCACGGCCTGTGATGTCGATCCCACGACGCTGCGGTTTCAGCTGGTGCCCGTCGAGCACCATCTGGCACACGTTGCGAGCGCCTACTACTGCTCGCCGTTCGAGGGCCAGACCGCGGGGTTCTCGTACGACGGATCCGGTGACTTCGCCAGCCTCATGGCGGCCCGCTGCGAAGGAACGCGAATCACGATTCTCGACAGGGTGCTGCTTCCCGACAGCCTCGGCTTCTTCTACACGGCCATCTGCCAGCTGATGGGCTTCGATCGGTTCGGCGAGGAGTACAAGGTGATGGGCCTGGCGGCGTATGGTGAGGATGTCTATGCCGCAGAGATGGAGCAGCTCGTCGCATTGCCTTCCGACGGCTGGTTTCGCCTTGCACGCGGCTTTTTTGGGATGCACCAGGGCGGAGCGGCCGACGCCTGCGATGCGGCGGGCCGCATCGTCATGGAACGACTCTTCACCGATCGCCTCGCGGCGCTCCTCGGCCCGAAGCGGGCCCGGGATGCCGAGACCACCGACCGCGAGCGGAACCTCGCGCGTTCGTGCCAGGCGCGGTTCGAGGCGGCGTTCATGCACTGCGCCCGGCGTTTGCACAGGTTAGTGCCCTCTTCGCAGATCGCCTACGCGGGAGGGTGCGCCCTCAATGGCGTCGCGAATGCCAGGCTGCTCCGTGACACGCCATTCACCGAGCCCTACCTCCAGTCGGCGTCGAGCGACGAGGGGTGCTCGCTGGGGGCGGCCCTCTGGGCGTGGCACAACGTGGTCGGCGGGCGGGAGCGGTTCCTCATGAGCCATGCCTACTGGGGCCCTAGGCACTCGGAGGCCGCCATGGCCGAGGCCGCCCGGTCCGCTGGCACGCCCTGGCGAACCCTCGATCCGGGGCAAGTCGTTCCCGTAGTGGCCCGGTTGCTGCGAGCCGGGCTCGTCGTTGGCTGGTACCAGGGCAGGAGCGAGTGGGGGCCGAGAGCCCTCGGAAACCGCTCGATCCTCGCCGATCCGACCCGCCCCGAGATGAAGGACCTCATCAACGCCAAGATCAAGCGGCGGGAGATGTTTCGTCCCTTCGCGCCGACCGTCCTGCGATCCGCTGTGAGCACCTACTTCGAGCAGGACGTCTTCAGCCCGTTCATGATGCACGTGGTGAAAATCCGTCCGGAGTGGAGGGAACGCCTTCCGGCCGTCACGCACGTGGATGGAACCGGTCGCCTGCAAAGCATCGAGCGGGAGACGAACCCGCTCTACCACGATCTCATCGAGGCTTTCGCGAAGTTGTCGGGCGTCGCCATCCTATTGAACACGAGCTTCAACGAGAATGAGCCGATCGTGGACACTCCGCAGCAGGCGCTGGCCTGCTTTCTCAGGACCGGCCTCGACGTCCTGTGTATCGGCCGTGAGATTCTCGTGAAGCCGGAGTGCGCTCCGGCGCTTGAAGACGCGATTTCCCGGGCCGGAGAACCGCTCCAGCCGACGGGATAGGCGTGTCGGCCGGCTTACGCGCCATGGTACGATCACGAGAGTCCTCGTCGGGACCGCGGCGGTGCCGATCGGGGCGGGCCGAGCAGGATCGCAATCCTAATGGCTGACGGCTACGTTGATTACGGTTATGGCACCGCAGTCTCGTGCCATGTGCGCTCACGGATTCTGCCGGCGATCCTGCGGTTCCTGCAGCGGGCACTGAGCAAAGCTTCGATGCGGCGGCCGCGGGTGCTCGACGCCGTCGTGAGCACGGAGGTCGTGGAGCATCTCTACGCGCCGCGGCCGTACGCCCGCCGATGTTTTGAAGCCGTTCGGCGAGGCGGTCGGTTCGTCTGCACGACCCCCTATCACGGCTACCTCAAGAACCTGGCGATTTCGGTCTGTGGCAAGTGGGACTCCCATGTCAACCCGTGGTGGGACGGTGGCCACATCAAGCTCTGGAGCCGGCGCAGCTTGAGTCGGCTGCTGACGGAGACGGGGTTTCGCAATCTGCAGTTCGCCGGTGTCGGCCGGGTGCCGAGGCTCTGGATGTCGATGGCCGTCGCCGGCGACAGGCCCGCGGGCTAAACGGTGAGCATGCCTTCGTCCTGCCCGCCGGTGCTGTTCATCGTCTTCCGACGGCCCGATGTCACGCGGGCCGTGTGGGAGGCGATCCGCGCGGCGAACCCGGTGCGGGTGTACGTGGCGTGCGACGGGGCCCGCCCCGCCAAGCAAGGCGAGGCCGATCAGGTCCAGCAGGTACGCGACCTCATCGACCGCGACTCCGCGGGGCTCGACGTCCGCAGGCTGTACCAGCCGACGAACCTCGGATGCGGCCGGGGCGTCAGCACGGCGATCAACTGGTTCTTCGAGCACGAGCCCGAGGGCATCATCCTCGAGGACGATTGCCTTCCCGACCCGACCTTTTTCTCCTTCTGCGCGGAGTTGCTCGAACGGTATCGCGACGACACCAACGTGATGCAGATTGCGGGCTTCAATCCGCTTGACAAGCCGCAGGCCTGGTCCTCCGACTACGTCTTCTCGCAGTATGGCTGGCAGTGGGGATGGGCCTCGTGGCGACGTGCGTGGCGGCACTTCGATCTGGCGATGGCGTCGTGGCCGCAGTTCAAGCAAGCGGGTCTCGACCGGAGTTCAAATTTCTGGCCCGCCCGGGTTGCGATTCTCGACAAGACTTTCCACGGACAGGTCGACACGTGGGACTACCAATGGGCCTATGCGATGGCCTCGAGGTGGGGCGTGTCGGCGGTTCCACGGCTGAGTCTGATCCAGAACATCGGCCTTGGAGAGGGAACGCACTACCAGGGCCGCCAGGGCTGCCCGACGGCGACGCCCTTCGCCGGCGCGCTCCCCGGGCCCCTGCAGCATCCCGGATTCATCGTGCCAAGCCCTGATTTCGACCGGGCCCTGGTCTCCCGCCACGCTCCGCAGCCCATCGCCCGACGAATCCTGCGCAGGCTCGGGGGCATTCTGGGTGGTCGATCGTGATCAGTGGCCGCCGCCGGCTCCTCCGGGCTTTCGTCGACCATCCCGCGCTTGCCAATGCGGGCTGGATCATCGGAGAGCGGATCGGCCGCCTGTTGATCGCGCTCGTGGTCGGCATCCTCGTTTTCCGCAAACTCGGCGTGGATCGCCTCGGCGCGTTCAACTACGCCCTGACCGCGGCGTCGCTCTTCGTGCCGCTGTCCACGTTCGGACTCGGGGAGAACCTGGTTCGCCATTTGGTCGGTGGACGGTCGAACGGCGTCATGCTGGGCACTGCCTTCGCGATGCGGGCGGCGGGCACGCTTGCGGCCTACGGACTCGGCGTGGCGGCGTTCCTGCTCGTTCCCAACCAAACCGCCGCGACGCTGGGTGACGCAGCCGTGGCCGGTCTCGCGCTCTGGTCGGCACCGCTTCTCGTTCTCGACCCCTATTTCCAGTCGCTGAGCCGCTCGCGGGTCGTCACCGCGTGCGGGCTCACCGCCGGTTTGGCGGCAGCCGTCGTAAAGATCATCGGTGTGTTGACTGACGCCCCGATCCGCTACTTCCTGTTCGCCAACGCCCTTGACGCGATCCTTCTCGGGGCGGGGCTGCTGGCGGTCTACGTGCTGACGACGGGAGGCGAACGCTGGCGGTTCGACCTGCCGACGGCCGGTGGACTGATGCGAGAGGCGATCCCCAGCATCCTCACAGGATTTGCCGTCTTCATCTACGACCAGTCAGACGTGCTGCTGCTTGGAGTGCTCGCTGCGAGTCGCGAGGTGGCCGATCATCAGATCGGGCTTTACGCGGCGGCGGTCAGGCTCTCGTCCATGTGGCGATTCGTGCCGTTCGCCATCCTCGCGTCCGCAGCCCCTTTTCTCTACCGGGCGCAGCAACGCGACGACACCTCCTATCGGGCTGCCCTGATCCAAACCGTATCGATCGTCATGGCATGCAGCTACCTGTTTATGATTCCCTTGGCGATCTGGCCGGATGAGGCAATCCAAGTTCTGCTCGGCGACGGCTACCGCGACGCGGCACCGGTGCTGCGCGTGCACGTCTTTTCGAACATGTTCGCGATTCTGGGTGTCGCCCAGTCGACGTGGCTGATCGGCCGCGGCATGTTGTGGGCTGGTTTTCGCAACACGGTGATCGGTGCGGTCTTCAACGTCGTGCTGAATGTCATCTTCATCCCGCAGCATGGCGCCCTGGGCGCGGCAGCGACGACTGTCGCCGCCACCTTTCTCGCCACGATTCCGGTAAACGCGCTATTCCCGGCGACCCGGCCGCTCGCCGATATCCTCACCCGCGGCATGTTCCTTGCAGGCCTGCCCGCCATGATGCGTCGGCTCCGCAAGCCATGACACGACACCGACTCATCCTCCCATGCCTACAAGCCCGCCACACGCAGGGGCCTGCCCGCCGGGCACGGATGCATGGGACGATGGCAACGACGAGGCAGGAGTTCTCAGCGTGCCACGAACAGCCAGTCCGCCACCGACTCGTTGCGGAAGACGCCCAGCCGACACAGCAACAGGTTAAGGGCGATGAGCATCCTTGCGATGACCTTGCTTCCAAGCGACCCGCTCGCCAGGGCATGGGGTGCGTACACGAGGCCCTCGCCCCGCTGGGGTATCACCGTCACGTTGGCGAAACCCGCCCTCTCGAGCAGGGCCGCCAAGGTCTCGCGCGAGTATTCGCGCCGGTGCGTCTTGTCCACGTGATGGACATGCGTGAGGCCGATCGCCCGCAGCACGGCATCATCGTCGGCGGGAACGGATCCGATCAGGCAGCCGTCGCAGATGCCGCGCACGGCCCGAACGAACGACTCGTCGTCATCGAGATGTTCGATGATGTCGAAGCAGAGCACCGTGTCGAACCTCTGCCCGACCGAGGCAACGGCTGCGGCGTCCATCGCTTCGAACGGAATCGCACGGGCCTCCGGTGACCGGCGGTCGACGAGGTCGATCTGCAAGACCCGTGCGAACCTCCGAGCAGTGGCCAGCGGATAGAGACCGTTCCCGCAGCCGATGTCGAGCAGCGATTCACCAGAGCCGTGGCGGTCGATGAGTTCGATTTTTCGAGGGTTCAGCCCGGCGGAGAAGTGCGAAAGACCGTCCCGCCGGCTGTCGCCGCGGGAGTGACCGCTGGGACTGTTCATGGCCGCAGAAGACCGGGAAGTGAACGGAACGCTGACCCTGTGGTTATAACCGCGATCGATCACAAGCCGGACGTCGGGCTCAAAAACGGCCGCTCAGGGGATTTTTTCAGGAACCAGCTATGCGGATGCCACTGCTCGAGTCGCTGCGTCGGTGGTTGCCCGCGTCGGTTCGCAGGCGAATGAGAGCCTTGTTGCCCCGGGGCACGCCTGCCGCCTCGCTGGCCGAGCGCAGTCCCGCCGACGCCTTCGGTACCATATATCGAGAGGGCATGTGGGGCTCGTCGATCAGTGGTAAAGAGCGTTACTGTTCGGGGATCGGCTCACGCGACCCGGCGATCGTCGAACCGTATGTGGCGGAGGTCCGCAGTTGGCTCGGCCGATTCCCGGCCCCGCCGGCGGTTGTGGATCTTGGCTGCGGCGACTTCCACGTCGGGTCGCAGGTCAGGGGCAGCTGCGGGCGTTACGTCGCTTGCGACTGCGTTCCCGCGCTGATCGACCACAACCGGAGCCGGTGGGCTCATCTCGACGTCGACTTCCGCGTGCACGATGCCACATCCGCGTCGGCTCCTGAAGCGGACGTTGTCTTCATCCGCCAAGTCCTTCAGCACCTTTCCAATGAGCTGGTCGGGAAGGTGCTCCGGGGCATCGAGGGCAGGTGTCAATGGGCCGTGATCACGGAGCACGTGCCCGCCGGAGAGTTTCCACCCAACGTGGACAAGCCCCTCGGCCCGGATGTGCGGCTCTCCGTCGGTAGTGGGGTCGTCGTCACGGAGCCCCCCTTCGGCCTGCGGCCGCTCGATTCGCAGGTGATCTGCGACATCGACTTTGAGGGATCGCGCATCACGACGGTTGCCTACCGCCTGGGCTGAGCCCTTGCACGCCCCCTTCGGCGATGAATACTACCGGAACCCGGCTGGACTCGCCGCCAGATGCGGCGTTAGGGCCGATCGCCTAAGATCTCCTGACCGAGGGCAGAGCCCGTTCCCCTGACCGTGCCTGGATGCGGCCGACGATCCTCATCATCAGCCAGGTCTACGCGCCCGATCCCGCGGCCGTAGGCCAACACGTAGCCGACGCGGCCGAAGAGCTTGCGGCACGCGGGTGGCGGGCTGTCGTCTACACGTCGGCGCGAGGGTACGACGACCCAGGGATTTCCTACCCGCGACACGAGCTCAGGAACGGCGTCGACGTGCGTCGGCTGCCGTTGTCGAGCTTCGGGAAGTCATCCCTTGCCGTCCGACTTCTGGCGCAGGCCTTGTTCATGATTCAGGCCACAGTGCGCGGCCTTTTCACACGGGGGCTCGCCCGCGTGGTGGTCAGCACCAGCCCTCCGTTTGCGGGCGCGGGTGGATCGCTGATCTCGATGGTGCGGCGTGTGCCCCTGATCTGGTGGGTCATGGACCTTAACCCGGATCAGTTGGTCGCCTCTGGCAGGATTCACCCGTGAGCGCTCGCTGTGCGGTTCTTCGATCTTCTCAATCGGTGGACGCTGCGGCAGGCCAGCAGGGTCGTGGTTCTCGATCGGTTCATGCGTGAACGCGTGCTCGCCAAGCTTCCCGTTGCGGAGAAGGTGCACGTCATTCCGCCTTGGCCACACGAAGAGTACCTCGCCCCGCCGTCCGGTCCGAATGCATTTG
>Ga0315906_10011928_pt1 | contig 10104 bp, 7 predicted proteins | sample LakEriMetagenome_4_FD_203526 | JGI IMG/M metagenome (GOLD analysis project Ga0315906, IMG submission 203526) | Freshwater fungal communities from buoy surface, Lake Erie, Ohio, United States - Buoy 2 MA122 | ecosystem: Environmental > Aquatic > Freshwater > Lake > Lake biofilm | place: USA: Lake...
AGACCGATTCACTTTCCGACGGCCCGCCGTCCCGGCGGTCAGTCAGCGGCAATACACCCGGAAGGGCTCGAACCTTCAACCTTCGGTTCCGTAGACCGATGCTCTATCCAATTGAGCTACGGGTGCGAACGACGTAACGATACCCCACGACGACGGGAAGACAAAGGTGCGTCGAAGGCGGGGCCGGGGAGCGGCGTGCCGGGACGAGACGCTGCCGCGGGACGGGCGTTTCAGCTGCGACGGCGACGGCGGGCGGCCACGACGCAGGCGGCCATCCCAAGCCCTGCGAGGGCGAGCGTCGACGGCTCGGGGACGGCATTGATCGAGACGCTGTAGGAGGACAGGTTCGGGCTCGGGGTCGTCCAACCGACCGATGGACTGTTGCGCTTCGTGCTGGTCCACGCATAACCGGATGAATTCTGCCCGGCAGGGCTTGTGTCGTCATCGTTGAGGTACCAGCTCGCGGGCCCCTGGGGCACGATCCAATAACTTGTCGACGTGTTCAGCGACACGCCGCTGAAGGGAAAGGTGTACACGCCCGTGTTGCCCACGTTCACGGTGCCGGAGGTGAACAGCGCGGACCCGGGGACGCCTGAATTGTCGCTGTAGATTGCGACGGTCAGCGGCACCGAACCCGAACTTGTCGCGAACAGACCAACCTTTACCGACTGGACGTCCAGATTTGTGGATGACGACCCGACACTAAAGCCCTGCGCCAGCGATAACTCGGCCGAGTCCACAGGCCCGTAGTCCGTGTTGGTGCTGCCGATCGCCGCCGTCCCGGATGCCCCGAGGTTGCCGAAGACCACGTCTGCTTTTGCCACGGCTGTCGAAGCGATGACGAAGAAGACGATGGCGAGCGGTTGCAGGAACGATTTCATGGCTCAAACTCGGCTCGGGTGGATAAGGCGGTGCGGAACGTGAAGAGGCTACCAGGTACTGGGCCTTTGGCTCAAGAGCCCGGTTCGGGAAAAACAGGAGCTGGGACGAATCCGGCGAGAACAGGGATGAATCCCGACGTGGAGGCACCAATGGGCGATTTTGGCCCCTCGTGAGTCAGCCCGCGGCCACAAGAAACCCGTCTTCGTCGACGGTGAACGCGTCGGCGAGGAACGCCGCCCGCGGCAGGGCGCCGGCCGGCCGTGGGCCGAGGGTGGCGCCGATCACGAGCGTGCCTGCCCCCGCGCCGTCGATGCCCGGTGGCGGCGGGAGCCCGAGCGGCCCGCGGTCGGCCGCCCGCGGCCAGACCGCCACCCCGTTGACGACGCGGCCCACCGTGTCGGGCTTGTCGAGCGTCTCGTGGGTCCAGTCGATCCGGCTGGCGGGCGTGTTCATCGCCACGAGCCCGCCCGCCTCGGGTGGAGCGTAGGCGACAACGGGCGCGATCCCGAAGGCGGCCGCGAAGGCGGTCGCGGCGGCCCGCGCGGCCGGCAGGTCGCCGGCGGAGCCGATCGGCATGACGACGACCTCGAGGGCGGGCAGGGCAGGGGAGCCCGCCGCGGCGGCGGCCGCCACCTGCTCCACGCGGGCCAGCCAGACGGTGGCCCGCTCGGCCGCAACCGCGGCGAGGAGCCCGGCAACCGGCGTCAGCGACGTGACGCTCGTGGCGCGAATGCGGAGGAGGCGGCCGGCGTGAAGGCCGAGCGAATCGTGGAGCGGGTCGCCGGCCGCAAGCGATGCGACGAGCCGGTCGGACCGCCGGATCACGCAGCAGCCGTCGAAGGCCTCCGCCGTGGCCGCGTCGGCCCCGAGCCGCCGGGCCACCGCGCCGGCCGTCACCTCCTGGAGGGCGAGGCGGGCCTGGTCGGGGTGCGTGCCGGCCGGCAGCGGCGGGCCGAACGTAAGCGTCACCGGCCTCCGCCACAGCCGCGGCCATTTCGTGAAGTAGCGGCCCTCGGAGAACGTGAGTCCGCTGCCCCACAGGCCGTCGATCGACACCGGCTGCAGCGGCGACTCGACCCTCTCCAAGAGCCACTCGAGGCCGCGTTTGAAGCCGAGGATCTGCCCCGTCCGCGAGATGCCCCCCTCGCAGAAAATGCCGATCGCATCGCCGTCGGCGATGCCTCCCTGGATCGTCTTCAGCGCGGTGCCGATCGACTTGGGCCGCGGGTCGAAGAGGATGAACCGCCACTGGTCGGCCAGCATCCGCAGGAACTTCCCCTTGATGTTGGGGCCGTAGACCACCATGCGGACCGGCCGTGGACTGGCCATGGGCAGCAAAAAGCCGTCCAGCCAGGAGAGATGGTTGGCGACGAGCACGACCGGGCCGCGCGGCGGGATCCGCTCCAGCCCGCGGGCCCGGAACCGCCAGATGGCACGCACGAGCGTGGCCACGAACAGCCGCAGCGTCGCCCGCGGCGCACACCACACGGCAGCCGCCGCGGCCACGAGCGAGAGACAGGCGAAGATCGCGAAGATCGCCCGCGCGGAGACCAGAGGGGTGTCATCCGCGCCCCACGACGCCCGCAGGCCCCCATAGCCGAGCGATGCCAGGAACATGCCGCTGAAGAGGAGCAGGTTCGTGGCCGCCAGCACGCCGCCGAGTCGGTCGGCAGGACTCTTCTCCTGCAGATAGGTCTCCAGCGGGACGTCGAACATCCCGGCCCCGAAGCCGAGAATCACGAGCCACACGATCGGCCCCCAGGGCAGCCCCGCATCGCCGGCGAGAAACCGGCCGCCGGTCAGAGACAGGGCGCCGAAGGCGACCGTCATGATCAGACCGCCGAGCGGCACGAACCCGAGATCGACCCGCGGGTCGGCGTTCGCCGGCCGCGAGGCGAGCCGGCCGGTGATCACGCTGCCGGCCCCGATGCCCGCGACCAGCGCGACCAAGAGCGGCACGATGCGGCCCTGCGACTCCGCGCCCGCCTCGGTCGCGAACTGATCGACGTTCGCCTGGGCCACGGCGCCGATCGCCCAAAAGAAGACGATTCCCGCGGCGGCGGCCGCGAGTTCGGGGCGACGCAGCAGCACTTCGAGGTCGGTCCACAGGCGGGAGAGCGCGTTCCAGGCGGGCGGGGCATCGGGATCCGCCGCCGTGAGCCGCGGCAGGAACGCCGTCGCCACGAGCCCCGCCACCGCGGCGCCGCCGAGCAACGCCGCCGTCGGCCACGCGCGAGCCCAGGCGGTAGCGGAAGGATCCAGCGGCGTCGCGTCGGCCACCCAGTTGCCGGCCGCCGTGCCGGCCAGGACGCACACCAGCGACACGAGCGCGAACAGGCCGTTGGCGGCCGCGAGTCGCGCCGGCGGTACGACCTCCGGGATCGCGCCCACGATCGCGGGCGTCATCACCGCGGCCTGCGTGCCGATCGCGATCACGGTGGCCAGCAGCAGCCAGAGGCCGGTCGGGAGGCCGAGCCAGGCGGCCCCCCCTTCCATGCCGAGCCCGAGCACGGCCGCCGCCGCCAGCGCGATCAGCACCTCGGCCGCCTTGCACCAGCGGATCACCGTCGTCTTCGCGTGGCGATCTGCCAGCGCGCCGGCGAGCCACGAGAAGAGCACGTAGGGGAGAGACAAGCCGACGAGCCCGATCGTGAGCACCAGCGAAACGTCCCCGGCATCCACCAGCCGCTTGCCGAGGCCGATGGCTAGCCACTTGAGGGCGTGGTCGGTGACAAGCGCCAGTCCGCGAACGGCCAGGAGCGGCCCGAACCCTCCGGCGGCCGGAGCCATGGTCGGAGCGGATGATGGCCGGGCCATGGTGTCCAAAGTGTCGTCTCGTGGGGGGCGAAAAGGGCCGGGGGGCGGGGCGGATTTCGCGGCGCCATGTGGCATGCCGCCTGCCCAGTTTCATGCCGCGATGGGCAGACTTTGACGGCTGTTTGCACGCGCCGTCAATGCGAACGTATTCTCATTGGAGAGCAGGCGACCGGCGGCGGCGATTGTCACGCCCCACGGTTCGTCGCTCGCGAGTCCCGCGTCCGGGACGCTGAAAGGATCGTCATGAGCCGGTTCATTCGCAGCATCCTGTTCGTCGCCGTGGCCGCCATGGCCGTGAGTGCGGCCACGGAAGCCTCCGCCCAGGTCGTTTACTACCAGGCCTACCGTCCCGTCGTCGCAGCGGCGCCGATGATCGCGGCGCCCGTCGTCGCCGCGCCGGCTTACGTCGCCAATTACGTGCCGGCCGGCAACTACGCCGCGGTCACCGCCTTCTCGCCGCCGGTCTACGCCGCGCCGGTAGAAGTGGGGGTTCGCACCGCTTACGCGCCGGTCGTGGCACCGCCCGTGGCCGTGACCTCCTTCTATGCCCCGGCTCCGGCCTACGCGGCCACGACCGCGTATTACGCGCCGCCGGTGGCGGCCCCGGTCGTCACCGCGCCGGTGACGGCCTATTACGCGCCGGCCATGGTCGCCCCGGTCTACCGCCGCGGCCTGTTCGGCGTGTACCGGCCCGTGCGGACCGCCTACTACATTCCCTACTGATGCGCGGCATTGCGTCGGCCGTCGCGTTTCGCGGCCGTTTCTTGACCGCCTGCGCCCCCTCCCTATAGTACGGTCGTCCGCGCGAGCCGCGGGTGACGTCGGGCTGACGGAAGGGCGCGGATGACGCGGACGGTCAACATCATCGGTGCCGGGCCGGGCGGCCTCGCTTCCGCCATGCTCCTGGCCCGGGCCGGCGTCCGGGTGCGGGTCTTCGAGCGGCTCGACGTTCCCGGCGGTCGCACGAGCACGATTTCCACGCCGGACGGTTTCCGGTTCGACCTCGGGCCCACGTTCTTCCTCTACCCGCGGGTCCTCGAGGACATCTTCACGGCCTGCGGCTACGACCTCCGCCGCGAGGTGGAGATGGTGCGGCTTGATCCGCAGTATCGCCTCGTCTTCGGGGCCGGCGGCGAACTCCTCGCCACGCCCGACGTGGCCCGGATGGAGGCCGAGGTGTCTCGGCTTTCGCCCGCCGATCGTGGCTCGTTCACCCGGTTCATGGAGGCCACCCGCGAGAAGTTCAACCGCTTCGCGCCGTTCCTGGAGCAGCCGTTCGAGAGTTGGATGGACCTCGCCAGTCCCGACCTCCTCAAACTGATGCCGATCCTCAAGCCGTGGCGGAGCCTCGACGCGGAACTCGGCACCTTCTTCTCCGACGAGCGGATCCGGCTGGCCTTCACCTTCCAGTCGAAGTACCTCGGCATGTCGCCGTTTCGGTGCCCGAGCCTGTTCTCGATCCTCTCGTTCCTGGAGTACGAGCACGGCGTCTATCACCCGATCGGCGGCTGCGGCGCCGTGAGCACCGCCATGGCCCGGATCGCCCAGGACATGGGCGTGGAGATCCGCTACGGCGAGCCGGTCGAGGGGCTGGAGTTCGCCGGCCGGCGGATCACCGCCGTCCGCACCGCCGCGGGCACGCACCCGGCCGACGCCACGGTCGTCAACGCCGACTTCGCCCGGAGCATGACCCGGCTCGTGCCCGACCGGATGCGGCGCCGCTGGAGCGACAAGAAGATCGCCTCGCGGCGGTTCTCCTGCTCCACGTTCATGCTCTATCTGGGCATCGACGGCCGCTACGACGATGTGGCCCACCACAACATCTACCTCTCGGCCGACTACCGGGAAAACCTGGCCGACATCGAGCACCGGCACGTCCTGTCACGCGACCCGTCGATGTACGTGCAGAACGCATCGATCACCGATCCCACGCTCGCCCCGCGGGGCATGAGCACGCTGTACCTCCTGATTCCGGTCACGCACCGGCACCCGAACGTCGATTGGCGGCGGGAGGGGTCGCGGTACCGCGAGGTGGCTCTCGACCAGATGGAGCGGATCGGCATCCGCGGGATCCGGGAGCGGATCCGCTACGAAAAGATGCTCACGCCCGACGACTGGCAGGAGAGCTACGAAATCTATCGCGGCGCCACGTTCAACCTCTCTCACGACCTCGGCCAGATGCTGCACATGCGGCCGCACAACCGGTTCGAGGACGTGGAGCGGATGTACCTCGTGGGGGGCGGCACGCATCCGGGCAGCGGCCTGCCGGTGATCTATTCGTCGGCGCGGATCACCACCGACCTGTTGCTTGCGGATCTGGGTGTCGGCCCGACGGCCGTCGCGCAGCGGCCGGTCGCGAGTCGTGCCCGAGGCCAGGAGCCGGCCGCGGTCTGACGCGGCGGCGATGTCCACGATGTCCAGCGGAAGGAACGCACGATGACGAAGGCCCGCGACGAGAACCGGGTGGTGGTGGTCGGCAGCGGCCTCGGTGGCCTGGCAGCCGCCTGCACGCTCGCGGCCCGCGGCTACGCCGTTACCCTGTGCGAGAAGAACGCCTGGGTCGGAGGCAAGGCCGCCGTCATCCACGAACAGGGCTTCCACTTCGACATGGGGCCCACGATCCTGACCATTCCCCGGGTGCTGAAGCGGATCTGGGCGGAGGCCGGCCGCGAACTCGAATCGGCCCTCGACCTGGTGCCGCTCGACCCGCAGTGGCGGAGCTTCTTCACCGACGGCTCGACGCTCGATCTGCACGCCGACGTGCGGGCCATGCAGGCGACGCTCGACGCATACTCCCCGGGCAGCGGCGCGGGGGCCGGCTACGGGCGGTTCATGGACCTCTCGCGGCGGCTGCACCGCCTGTCGGAGGAGTTCTTCTTCTGGCGCAGCGTGGGCGGCATGGGCGACATGATCAACGTCCGCCAGAGCCTGTCGGTCGGGTTCCTGAAGGAGCTGATCGGGATGCGGCCCGGGCACAGCGTGGCCGGCACGGTGCGGTCGTTCGTGCCTGACGAGCGGGCCGCCCAGATGCTCGACCACTACACGCAGTACGTCGGCAGCTGCCCCGAGCAGTCGCCGGCCGTGCTCTGCGGCATCGCCCACATGCAGTCGCACGACGGCGTCTGGTATCCCCGCGGCGGCACGGGCGCTGTGCCGCGGGCGCTGGCCAATCTGGCCGTCGACCTCGGCGTGGACATCCGCACCAAGACCCCGGTGCGGCGGATTCTCGTCGAGGGGGGCCGCGTCCGCGGCGTGGAGACCGCCGCCGGCGAGACGATCCGGGCCGGTGCGGTCGTCAGCAACTCCGACAGCGTGCGGACGCACCGCGAACTGGTCGACGGGCAGCCGAGCCGGCGGTTCCTCGGCCGCCGCAAGTACGAGCCGGCCTGTTCGGGCGTGGTGCTCTACCTCGGCCTCGACAAGCGGTACGAGCAGCTGATCCACCACAACTTCGTCTTCTCGCGGGATCCCCACGAGGAGTTCGAGGCGATCTACCACCGCGGTGAGCCCGCCCCGGATCCCACCTGCTACGTCTGCGCCCCGGCGGTCACCGAGCCCGAGGTCGCCATTCCCGGTGGCGAGGCCCTCTACGTGCTCGTCCACACGCCCTACCTGCGGCCGCACCACGATTGGTCGAAGATGCTGCCGCAGTATCGCCAGACGATCATCCGCAAGCTCGAGGAGACCGCCGGCATGAAGGATCTCGAGCGGCATATCGTCTTCGAACGCGCGCTCACCCCGCAGGACATCAACGATCGCTACCACGTCCTCGACGGCGCGATCTACGGGCTGGCGAGCCACGGCAAGTATCTCGGCGCCTTCAAGCCGGCCAATCGCTCGCCCGACGTGGAGGGCCTGTACCTGGCCGGCGGATCGGCCCATCCGGGGCCGGGCATGCCGATGGTGATGATGTCGGGCTGGATCGCGGCCGATTGCGTCGACCAGGACAAGATCGTCGCCCAGTCCGGGCCCTCCGCCCGGGCCGCCGTGGCGGTGTGACGCCATCGCCGCGGCCAGGCCACCAGGGGGCGGATGTGACGCAGGCCGGATTCGGAGCCGGCGGTGGCCTGCTCATCGCCGGCGGACTTTGTCAACATCGGGCTCCCTGACGATGGAGGATCCTGTGGCGGAGACAAAGTTCACCGGCTCTTGCGCGGGCCCCCGACCGGCTCCGCCGCACGCATCCAGACCGCGAAAGAGACCGTAGGCATGCTCACCGTCGACCGCGATCAGCACGAGCCGCGAGCGGGAGAGGAACTGCCCCCTTTCTCGCGGCCGATTCACGGCTGGTTCATGTGGTACGTGCGGCGGTACCTGAAGCGCCATTTTCATGCTGTGCGGCTGCTCGCAGGGCAGGGCGGGGTGGCCGACAGGCCGGCGCTGGCCGGAGAGCCGGTCGTCTTCTACTCCAATCATCCGGGCTGGTGGGATCCGCTCACGTTCCTGTTCGTGGGAGAGGCGCTGTTTCCCGACCGCATGGTCTACGGGCCGATCGATGCCGCGGCGCTGGGGAAATACAAGTTTCTGGAACGGATCGGATTCCTCGGCATCGAGCCGGGCACGTGGCGCGGGTCGGCGCGGTTCTTGCGGATGGCCCGCGCTGCGGCGCGGCGGACCGACGTGATCTTCTGGATCACCGCCCAGGGGCAGTTCACCGATCCGCGGGTGAGACCGCTCATGCTGCGGCCCGGCGTCGGCCACGCCGTGGCCGCCATGCACCGGGGGCTCGTCGTGCCGCTGGCCGTCGAGTATCCGTTCTGGAACGAGCGCTGCCCTGAGACGGTCGTGGCCTTCGGTCCCGCGATCCGCGTCGCCGATGCGCCGGGCCGGTCGCCCGACGAGTGGACGGCCGTCCTCGAGCGGGCGCTCGAGGCCACGCAGGACCGGCTCGCGGCGGCCGCGCTGGCCCGCGATCCCGCGGCCTTCAGCACGCTGCTTTCCGGCCGCGTCGGCGTCGGCCCCGCCTACGACACGATCCGCCGGGCCAAGGCCTGGCTGCGGGGTGAGCGGTTCGACGCCTCGCACGGCGGCGAGGCCCGGGCTGGGGAGGGGCTGCGATGAGTTCCGTCGTGATCGGCATCCTGGTCGGGGCGGGCCTGGCGCTGGCGGCCCTGCCCGTGGTGCTCACGCTGGCCAATCTGCGGGTCTTCGCCCCGCCGCCTCCGCCGCCGGCTGGAGTCCCGCCGCAGGTGTCGGTGCTCGTGCCGGCCCGCAACGAGGCGGCCGCCATCGGCCGGCTGTGCCGTGACGTGCTGGCGAGCGAAGGCGTCGAGCTGGAACTGGTGATCCTCGACGATGCGAGCGACGACGGCACGGCGGCCATCGTGCGGGAGATCGCGGCGGCGGATCCCCGCGTACGGCTCGTATCCGGGAAGCCGCTGCCGGCCGGCTGGTGCGGCAAGCAGCATGCCTGCTGGCAGCTCGCCCAGGCCGCGCGGCACGACACGTGGGTGTTTCTCGACGTCGACGTGTCCCCCACGACCGACGCCGTGGCGCGGGCCGTGGCGTTTCTCGACGCCTCTGGTGCGGCTCTCGGGAGCGGCTTTCCGCGGCAGCGGACCACGTGCCTGCTCGACTGGCTGCTGCTGCCCCTGATTCACTTCATTCTCCTCGGCTTTCTGCCGCTGGCCCGCAGCCGGCGGGACAACGCGGCCGGCATGGCGGCCGGCTGCGGCCAGTTCTTCGTCACGCGGCGGTCCGCCTACGAGCGGGCGGGGGGCCACGCGGCCATCAGGGCCTCGCTCCACGACGGCGTGAAACTGCCGCGGGCCTACCGCCGTGCAGGCCTGAAGACCGACATTTTCGACGCCACCGGCGTCGCGTCATGCCGGATGTACGAGCGCAGCGCCGACGTCTGGCGCGGGCTTTCCAAGAACGCCACCGAGGGGATCGGCGGCCCGGCCACGATCGTGCCGTTCACACTCCTGCTGGCTGGCGGCCAGATCCTCCCGGTCGTGCTCGTGGCGGTTGGACTCGCCACCGGCTGGCGGGACTGGCCCGCGTGGGCGGCCCCCGTTGCGGTCGCCGCCGCCGGGCTCACCTGGCTGCCGCGATTCTTGGAGGCGGCCCGCTTCCGTCAGAGCGTTACCAGCGCCATCGCCCATCCACTGGGCGTCGCGGTGTTCCTCGCCATCCAGTGGACGGCGCTGGCGAGGAAACTACTCGGCCTGCGCACGTCATGGCGCGGCCGCAGTCTGGTGCCCCAGTAGGGCGTCACCCGCAAATCTCGCACCGCCGCTGCAGGCAGCCGGTTGCGAACGTTGTTTTGCAGATCACTTGCATCGGGAATCGCTCTCAAGAAGCCCCGGGTGGCAACCCGGGGACACCGGGTACGAAAACCACCCCGCCATCCATGCCGGATGACGGCAGGCACATCTCCGGTTCAAACCCGCATCGCATGGCACG